>JRYE01001478.1_pt1 | contig 37306 bp, 31 predicted proteins | sample 235321 | NCBI WGS metagenome assembly JRYE01 (sample SAMN03074214, study PRJNA261473) | activated sludge metagenome | biome: Common Effluent Treatment Plant; feature: Wastewater; material: Activated sludge; isolation source: activated biomass in a lab-scale reactor treating industrial wastewater at... | reverse complement strand
GGCCAGCGCCCCAGCTGGCCAGCTTGCCAGCTGGCCAACCCTCCTATCCAAACACCTTCGCGATCTCGCCGCGTTCCAGCAATCGCCACTGCCCCACCGGCAGATCGCCGAGCGTGAGGTCGCCGACTCGGCTGCGATGCAAGGCTTCGACGTGATTGCCAACGGCGGCGAACATGCGGCGGGCCTGGTGATAGCGGCCCTCGGTGAGCGTGAGGCGCGCGTGCCGCGCATCGATGATGTCCAGCTGCGCCGGCGCGCACGGCGCTTTCTCCGCTTCGAGCTTGAGCTTGAGCTTGCCGCTCGCGAATATCTTCACCTCGTCGCCGCGCAAATCGCGCGCGAGCGTCGCTTCATACACTTTCGCGATCTGTGATTTCGGCGAGACGATGCGATGCAGGAGCACGCCATCGTCCGTCATGAGCAACAAGCCGCTGGTGTCGCGATCGAGCCGCCCGACCGTGGATACGACCGGAGAGCGCTGTAGAAAGCGCGGCGGTATCAGCTCGTAGACGATGTGGCCGGCGTCCTTCGTCGAGCACGTATAGCCGGTCGGCTTGTGCAACATGAGCAACACGCCGGACGGCGGATCGAGCGGCTCGCCATCAATGCGAATCGCATCGTGGTCGACTTTGTCGTCCGCATACAGCACCTCGCCGCCGGCATCGGTGATGCGGCCTTGCCGAAACATCGCCGCCACTTCCTTGCGGCTGCCGTAGCCGAGATTCGCAATGAGTTTCACGAGCTTCATCGGCGCACACCTGCGAGCGAACGCGTCGCTTCGATGATCTTGAAACCGTGTTTCTGTATGGCAATCCGCACCGAGCCGAAGGCGGCGTTCAATACGTTTTCGTATGGCAGATGACGGTTCGCCACCAGAAACAACCGGCCGCCCGGATTCAAGGCGGCGGCAGCAGTCGTAATGAAGCGGCGGCCCAGGCCAGGGTCGTCAGAACCGCCCGCGGTATGAAACGGCGGATTCGTGACGATTACGTCATAGCGTTTCGGCAGACCGGATGCGACGTCGTACCAGCGATAGTCGATCGCGACGCGCGCTGCGTACGGCGATAAATTACGCTTCGCCAGGTCGAGCGCCCGTGCATCGGCCTCGTACAAATCCAGCGCGGCGATACCCGGACATTTCTCCAGCAGCGCCGCCGACAAATATCCGAAGCCCGCGCCGAGATCCGCCGCCGTACCCGAGCGCGTAGCCGACAATTGCGATATCAGCAGCTCGGACGCAGGATCGATTCGATCCCAGGCGAACACGCCGGGGCGGCTGACGAATCGGCCCTCCAGGATCGGGCGCGGCGCATCCAGCGCAAGCCACTCGGCAATCAACGCATCATCGAAACCCTGCTGCGTTTTGCGCACCGTCCAGAACACGCGGCACTTGTGCTTGGACAGCGACTCGAGCGTGCCGCACAGGCGTGCGAGATCCGCCTCGTGCGTACGCGCGCCAGACGCATTCGCCGACGCCGCCACGACGACGCCGTCCGGACCCGCCAGCCGCGCGGCCCGCGCCAGCAAGGCTCGCGCCTGCTCTCGTTGACGCGGCGGCAATACCAGCACGAGCGCAAATCGCCGCGGCTCGGNNCGGCCCCGATGTCCGTCGCAACGTCGAATCCCGCACGCAACAGCGCATCGGCATCGGGCTTGAAGCTCTGCTCGCAGGTCAGCGCCGACACGCCTATGTCGGCCAGATCAGGACCGAACCGCGCATGCAAGAACGCCGCCGGCGCCGACCACTCGAGCGCGCCGGTGCGAAACGGCACGAACAGTGTTTCCAGCGCTGCGTCTTCGGTTCTCTCTGCTCTCGTCATTCTCATCTCGCCATGATCTACATGAGCCGCGATTGTGCCTGACGACCTCTCCGGCAGGCTGCTAGGCCTGCCGCTCGCACTTCGGCTACAGTCATCCCTCACGCATCGTCTCCCCACCGAGGACATTCCGATGCCTTTGAATGTTCGCGCAGCCGTGCTGCATGGCCCGAATCAACCGTTCTCCATCGAAACGGTGCAGCTCGAAGGACCGCGCGAGGGCGAAGTATTGATCGACGTGAAAGCCACTGGCCTGTGCCATTCCGATCTGCACGTGTACGAGGGCAAGTCGCGCTGGGAATTTCCCGCCATTCTCGGGCACGAAGCGTCCGGCATCGTCGTGGAGTGCGGCCCCGGCGTCACCCAATTCAAGCCGGGCGATCACGTCATCCCCTTCCTCGTTCCACATTGTGGAAAATGCCACTACTGCGCGTCGAGCAAGACGAATCTGTGCAAAGAAGCCTTCGCTCGCTTGCGCCCGCAGGAAAGCCGCTTTTCGTTGAACGGCAGACCCGTATCGCAGCTGTGGGGGCTCGGCACCTTCGCCGACTACACCGTGCTGCCCGTCGNNTCGATCATCGGCGACAACTACCCGGTCCCCGACCGGATGCTGGTTCACGCCGAGCAGGTCTCGCATCGCTACCTGATGTGGGCGATGTGTGGCGACAAGCCGCCCAAGGGCAAGTTCGACCTCTACGCGGTCGAGGGCGGCACCGCCGCCATGTGCTACGTCTTCAAGTCGCTCAAGGCCAACCGGCTGCTGCTGCCCGGCGACACCATCGCCATGGGCTCGCCGATCGCGAACATGGAAACGATCTGTTACATCGGCTGCGGCGCGACGACGGGCCTCGGCGCGGCGCTCTTCGCGGCGAAAATCGAGCCGGGCAGCTCGGCCGTCATCTTCGGTCTCGGCGGCATCGGCCTCAACGTCGTACAGGGCGCGAAGCTCGCCGGCGCTCGCCAGATCATCGGCATCGACACGAATCCGGCGAAGGAAGCCGTTGCGAGAAAGTTCGGCGCGACCGATTTCGTGAATCCGGCGACGGTCGAAAAGCTCGTGCCGCATCTCATGAAGCTCACGAACGGCGGCGCCGATTACAGCTTCGAATGCATCGGCCTGCCGCAGGTGATGCGCCAGGCGCTGGAATGCACGAACCCCGCCTGGGGCGTGAGCTACACGATCGGCGTCGCGCCGCATGGCTCCGAAATCAACACGGGCGCCGGCTCTTTGTTCATGGGCCGCCGCTGGACCGGCTGCTTCCTGGGCGGCGCCGAGGTCAGCCAGCTGCCGGAGATCGTCGACTGGTACATGGCGGGCAAAATCGAGCTCGACTCGCTCATCACCCACAAGCTGCCACTCGAGCGCATCGACGAAGGCTTCGAGCTCATGAAGCGTGGCGAAGCGATCCGTTCGGTGATCGTGCTTTAGGAAGAAGCGGTTGGCGATTCGGACGTCACGGCCCCTTCGGCCGGCTTAGCCAGATTCTCGAAACATAGAGATCTCGTCCCGCGTGTTCTTGGGTCGTGAAGAGTACGAATCCTGCAACGTTTTCGAGATCGAGCGAGCGCTCGCCGGGTGCGCGTTCGATCTCGGCGAGCGGAATCGTCAGCGTCGTACGTTGGCGCGGCTCCAATACGAAGGCGCGATTGAAGCGGTCGGCATATCGTTGATCGTGCGCCCGGTCGTGAACCCGCAGCGTCACCGGCAAGGGTGCATCGCCAGGATTCGCGAGATCCAGCGAGAGCATCCGGTATCCGCTCCAATCCGGACTCGGCTCGATGATGGCGACACCGGGCCATTGGCCCGAGACGAACTGAAGGTGCAATGCCTGTTCGTCCGGCGTGCGCGCAAATGGAGCCGGCAAGACGCGCTGTGCGACGTTCGCGCCCATGCCTTCAAGGAAGCCATTGCGGGCGACACTCTCCCCCGCCAACAGCACGGGAAATTCCCGCTCGCGCCGCGCGTAATCCCAGGCCGTCACCGCGAGAGGCAGGCTATGCCAGATCATCGCCGCCACGCCGAGAACACAGCCCGCGATCGCCAGCGCACGCCGCTCGACGCGGCGATCGAACGCCGCGAACATACCGGCGAACGCGCAAGCGCCGAGGATGTCGCTGCGCACATCCACCCACGATGCATCGCGATTCGTGAATGCTTGCGCGACTTCCGTCGCTATCCCGAGCACGCTCGCAATACCGATCGCCAGCGCGTACTGTTGCGCGAGCCCGAGCGCGCGCATCCGCGGCGCTGCACGCATCCAGGCCAGCAGCACGATACAAACGATGCCGAAAACAGGGGCATGCGCGAAATCGTGCGCGGCGCCGATCGCTCGCGAATAGCCGGGACCTGGAAAAAAGACGACGGCCGCAAGCAAAATGACGATCAGCCATCCGTAGACCCGCAATGAGCGCCCCACACGAATCACGACCATCTCCAGGCACGCAGACGCCGCGTCAAGCCGCCACCGCGATCGTGATGCGCGAGCACGAAGGCGAGGTGCAGGTGCTGATGGCGCGTCGTCATGCCGCGCTCGCATTCATGGGGGGCATGTGNNCGGCCTCCTCGCCGGCTCGGATCGCTGCTCGTTCGAATTGCACGGTATCGATGGCGGCACGCTTCCTCGGCCCACAAGCATTGCGCTCGCGATCGCAGCCTGTCGCGAGACGTTCGAAGAAGCGGGAATCTTATTGGCGAAACGCAAGGATGGACAGCAGCCGCACGCCGACCAGCTCGAACGCCTGCACAACGAACGTGCCCGGCTGACGGCCGATCCGATGCGCTTCATGGCGGCCATCGCGAACGAAGGCCTGGTCCTGGACGTGGAGGATTTCGTCTACTGGTCGCATTGGATCACGCCGTCGGGAGTCACCTCGCGTTTCGATACGCGCTTCTTCGCCACGCGCGCGCCCCTAGCGCACACCCCCGTGGCGGATACTCACGAAACGTCCGAATGCATCTGGATGTCGCCGACACGGCTGCTCGACAACGCCGCCGCCGACACCATGCCGATCGCGCAGCCGACGCGTTACACGCTCGAAGATCTGCGCGTGAGCCTTGCAAGGCACGGCACGCTCGATGCGTTGCTACAGGCGGAGAGATCCCGCCGGGTCGCGGCAATCGTCCCGAAGCTCTTCGTGGAAAAGGGCAGGACCATCGTCGTGATGCCCTGGGACCCGGACTATGACTCGGTTCCGGGCGAAGGCGGACGCCCAGGACAATACTCGGGGCAACACCCAGGGCAGTACTACGAGCCGGCGCTGCTCGCGCTACCTTCGCGCGTCGAACGCTGACTCCCACCGCCTCGATTCAGGCCCCGGCACCACAGATGGCACCCCAGATCAGGAGGATCTTGCCCATGTGGGCGCTGCTTTCCATGCGCTCATGAGCGCGCGCCACCTCGCTCATCGAATACATCGAATCGATGATGGGCTTGATCCGGCCCTGCTCGATCAGCGGCCATGCATTGCTCAACAGCTGCGCCTTGATACGCTGCTTGAATGCAACTTCGCGAGCTCTCAATGTCGAGCCAGTGACCGTCAGCCGGCGCTGCATCACGTGCAGCACGTCGACTTCGCCTTTCGTGCCGCCTTGAGTCGCGATCATCACCAAGCGGCCCTCGACCGCCAGCGCCTGCAAGTTTCTGGCGAGATATTTGCCGCCGACCATGTCGAGAATCACGTTCACGCCGCGACCGTCCGTGGCCTCGAGAATTTCCGCAACGAAATCCTGAGTCTTGTAGTCGATGGCGCGCTGCGCGCCGAGCGCTTCGCAGAAACGGATGATCTCGGTGCGAATGGGGATCACCTTGTAGCGGCCATAGTACACCGTGCGGGCAAATTGGTCGCCAATGTTGATGCACAGGCGGCAGCCGGGTGAAAGCACGCGATCGCACTCCTGCCACACCAGGTTGAGGTCATTGATGTATTCCTCGTAGCTGCCATGGTACCCGATCTGGTCCTTGGAGCCATAGTCCTTCAACTGCCAATAGGGGGGCGATGTGACGATCAACTGGACGGACCCGTCCTGTAGTTGGTCCATGGAACGGCTGTCACCGGTGATGATCGTATGCGTGGTGCTCATCTGTTGGCCGAAGATAGGCGCGTGGACGTGTTTCGGAAAGTTGGGGTCAGCTAAGACCCGGATTATGCAGCAGGGTTCGTTGTGAGGGTCGAAATCACAAGGGCAGCGCGGGTTTCACCGAGAAGGAATAGCACAAGCTATTGTGNNCCTGCTGCATATTCCGGGTAAGAACTATCCCTTCAACCCATCCCACCCCTGCGCCTTCAGCGCATGCTGCCCGCCTTGGCGGTCGATGAGCTGGCAACCGCTGGCTTTGTCCGTGAGGTGGCCGATGACGGTGAAGTGCGGCGAACCCTTGATCTTGTCGTAATCGGCTTGGGCAATGGTGAAGAGCAGCTCGTAGTCCTCGCCGCCGTTGAGCGCGCAGGTGCTGGGGTCCAGGTTGAAGTCACGTGCGGCGCGGTGCGTTTCCGGTGCGATGGGGATTTTTTCGTCGTAGAGCTTCACGCCCAATTCCGAGCGGCGCGCAATGTGCATGGCCTCGCTGGCCAGGCCGTCGCTGATGTCGATCATGGCGGTGGGCCGCAATTGCATCTCCTTGAACAGCGCGATCACATCCTTGCGGGCTTCGGGCTTCAGTTGACGCTGGAGGATGTAGTCGAAGCCGCTGAGGTCCGGTTGCACGTTGGGATCCTGCTTGAAGACAGCCTTTTCGCGCTCCAGCACCTGCAGGCCCATGAAGGCTCCGCCCAGGTCGCCGCTCACCACCAACAGGTCGTTCTCCTTGGCCCCGTGGCGGTACACGATCTCTTCCTTCTTTGCCGCGCCGATGGCGGTGATGGAGATCACCAGACCGCTGGTGCTGCTGGTGGTATCGCCGCCCACGAGGTCCACGCCGTAGGTGTTGCAGGCGGTGAGCATGCCGGCGTAGAGCTCATCCACGGCTTCCAGCGAAAAGCGGTTGCTGATGGCGATGGCCACGGTGATCTGGCGCGGCTCGGCGTTCATGGCATAGACGTCGCTGAGGTTGACGATGACGGCTTTGTAGCCGAGGTGCTTCAGCGGGACGTAGCCGAGGTCGAAGTGTACGCCCTCCACCAGCATGTCGGTGGTGACCACTTGGGTGAGGCCTTGCGGGTCGATGACGGCACAATCGTCGCCGATGCCTTGCAGCGATGAAGGGTTCTGCAATTCCACGGCGGCGGTGATGCGGTCGATCAAGCCGAATTCGCCGAGGGTGGAGAGTTCGGTGCGTTGGGTTCTCTCGGACATGGCGCGAAGGTGGGGATAGTTCGTGGTTCGTAGGTCGCAGGGATACCACGAACCAACCCCTACGGACCACGAACTATGCCATAGGCCGGATCACCGATTGGTTCAGCCGTATGAAAATTACGCCAAGGGCAACCTTCGGATCCGAGCTACATGCCTGCCCATGGAAATGAGCGCACCTTTATCCAGCTCAACTTCGAATTGTGCAAGTACCCTCGGTACGGGTTGAAGCAGCACCTCGGGGGAAGTATCGGTGCCCCGGTACACTACGACGCTGGGCTTTGCTCCCTTGGTTCCGTACAGCAATGCGTTGAAGTCCAGGTCGTGCGTGAGGATTACATGGTCATGCTCAAACGCCCAGCGCATGATCTCGCCGTCCGAAGCGTGTGCTTCCCCCAATTCCGACCAATGGTACGCTTCATGTCCGGCCACCCTCAATCCCACAACCAATGCCGGGGGCAGGCACATGTCAACCACAAGCTTCATGCCCGCTCAAATGGCACCTCGTGGTCGTTCGCAAGCAGCGTGGCATAATTGAGCGCTGCAGTGAGGTCGGCGTCTTCCAAGTATGGATAGAGTTCCAAGATCTCTGCACGGGTGCGACCTGCGGCGAATAGCCCGGTGATGGTGCCCACCGTGATGCGCATGCCACGGATGCACGGGCGCCCACCCATCTTATCCGGCTCGATGGTGATGCGTTCGGTGATGTTCATGCTTTACCAAAGGTAGGACATGGCGCGAAGGTGGGGAATGTGCGCAGTTGTCCGTTGTTGGTTGTCCGGCAAAACACGCAAATACCAACGCGTGCCCCCAACAACTGACAACGGACAACTGCCAACCAAAGGATCACCAGATCACCACGCGCGCGCTGTCGGGCACCAGCATGGAGCCTTCGCCATCGGGGCACCAGGCCTCTTGGAAGGGCTTGAACTGGCCAAGGACGGCGTTGATGCGGATGTGGGCGGGGCTGTGCGGGTCCAGCTCGGCTAAGCGGCGTGCGGCTTCCGGCGTGATGTTGGCGCGCCACACCTGCGCCCAGCCGAGGAAGAAGCGCTGCTGCCAGGTGTAGCCATCGATCTTGGCGGGTTCGGGCTTGCCTTCCAGCGAGCGCTGCAGCGCGGCATAGGCCAGGGTGACCCCCCCGAGGTCGGCGATGTTCTCGCCCACGGTGAGGGCGCCCTTTACGTGTACGCCGGGCAGGGCTTCCATGGTGTCGTAGTACTTGATCATGCGCTGGGCGAGCGAATCGAAATTGGCCTTGTCGGCATCGGACCACCAGTTCACCAAGTTGCCGTGGCCGTCGAACTTGGCGCCTTGGTCATCGAAGCCGTGGGTGAGCTCGTGGCCGATCACGGCGATGATGCCGCCGTAGTTGATGGCATCGTCGGCATCGGCATTGAAGAAAGGCGGCTGCAGGATGCCTGCGGGGAACACCACCTCATTGAGCGAGGGGTTGTAGTAGGCGTTGACGGTTTGCGGCGTCATGCCCCATTCCTTGGTGTCCACGGGCTTGCCGATGCGCACGAGGTTGTCGTTGCTGCGCCAAGCGATCAGGTTCATGGTGTTCTGGAAAAGCGCATCGGGCTTGATGTCCACCATGCTGTAGTCCTTCCACTGGTCGGGATAGCCGATCTTGGTGGTGAAGAGGCTGAGCTTCTCCAGGGCTTTCTGCTTGGTTTCCGGACTCATCCAAGTGAGCGCCTTGATGTGCTCGCCGTACACGGTTCGCACGTTCTCGATCATGTCCTCCACCTTTTTGCGCGAGGTGGGCGGGAAGTACTTCTCGGCGTAGAGCTTGCCCAGGGGTTCGCCCAGCAGGTTGTCGGTTGCGCGCAAGGCGCGCAGTTCGCGGGTCTTCTGCTCCTTGGTGCCGCTCATCACGGTGCCGTGGAAACGGAAGTTCTCTTCGTTGAGCGCCTTGGTGAGCACGTTGGCATAGGTGTCCAGCAGCTGCCACTTCATCCAGGTCTTCAGCACGGGCAGCGGCGTGGCGGCGATGTAGGCGGATGCTTTGGCCACGTAGTCCTTGTCTTCCAGCAGCAAGCTGTCCGTGGTGATGCCCATGGCCTTGGCCATGCCGGTGAGGTCGTACTTGGGCGCGAGCTTGGCGAAGTCGGCAAAGGTGATCTTTTGGTAGATGTCGGGGTCGCGGCGCTGGATGTTGGTGAGCTGCAGCTTGGCCAGGCCGGTTTCAAAGTCGAGGATGGTCTGTCCGGCACCTTGTTCCGAAAGGCCGGCCAGGCTGAACATCTTGTCCACGTGCTGAATGAATTCCTTGCGGACGTTCGCCATGGCGCTGTCGGTCTTCTCGTAGTAGCTGCGCTCACCAAGGCTCAGGCCGTCCTGCCCGCTGTACAGGATGTTCATGCGGCTGTTGTGCATGTCGGCATCGGCTTGCAGCCCCACGAAGGTGGAAACGCCCAAGCGCGCGTATTCACCGCTGAGGGCAGCCTGTTCCGTGAGGTCCTTCAGGGCATCGATGCGGTCCATCCATGGTTTCAGCGGGGCGGCGCCGAGCTGTTCCAGCTTGGCGGTGTCCATGTAGGAGCGGTAGAAGTCGCCCACGAGCTGTGCCGTGGAACCCTTGGGTGCATCCTTGCCCACCATCAGGGTGTCGATGATGCTCTTCACTTTCACCTCCAGGTTTTCCTTGGCCAGGATGCTGAAGGCGCCCCAGCGGGACTCGGTGCCCGGCACGGGGTTGTTTTTCTTCCAGGTGCCGTTGGCGAAAAGGTCGAAATCGTTGCCGGGCTTGGCTGCGGTGTCCATGCCGGCCACATCGAAGGCGGGCACGGCCGGTGCTGTTGTGGTTTCGGGCATCTTGGGCTTGGAGGTGCAGGCCGCGAGGGCGGAAATGGCGATGATCAGGCACGTGTTGATGGATCCGGAAGCGCTGGCGGCCATGTAGTTGGATCTTGGGTTGAAGGTGGCAAATGTACCCGACGGAGCTATGCCTTGGTCCGTGGATGCGATGAACAGCATGCACCATGGACGGATGGTTGTGCATAAGCCTGTTTCAGCGGGCCATGGGGCCTCGTTCAACCCAACTATCTTCGCGCACTCTTCCCATCCACATGTACACCGGACTCAAACACTTCCATTCGTTCTTCGCCTACTTCGTGCTGCTGCTGATCGCCGCTGCGGTGATCATCGCGCTGCTGAACCGCAACGGGAAACAGCCCTTTGCAGGCACCGGCCGCAAGCTGGCGCTTTTCGGGCTGATCGCCGCGCACCTGCAACTGCTCTTCGGGCTGGTGCTCTATTTCGTTTCACCGCTCGGCATCGGCAATTTCTCCGGGGAGAACATGGGCAACTCCACGGCCCGCTTGTACATGCTGGAACACCCGCTGATGATGATCATCGCGATCGTGCTGGTGACCATCGGCTGGAGCAAGGCGAAGAAGGCTGCTGACGACGGCAAGAAGTACGGCACCATTGCGCTGTGGTACAGCATTGCCTTGGTGCTGATGCTGAGCCGGATCCCATGGAATGCATGGCCTGTGGCGGGGTGATCCGCCGAGGAATTCTTCCACTGACCGAAAACACCGAACCGCCGCGATCAGGCTTGTTCCGTATTATGTAGTGCGAATGAACCACAGTGGCCCGACCCTATCACCACGCATTGCCGGGGTGCTGTTCGCCGCTGTGGCGGCCACGGCTGCATTTCCACAATCCGCTTCCACCATGGAGAAAAACACCAACCCGCTGCTGTGCGATCCGGACTCGGGCATCTGCGCAGTGCCTGGACAGACCGAAACCGCTCCCAACCGGTTCAAGGCTTTCACCCCCGAAGCCAAGCCGATCACCGTGCTGTACTTCACCGACCCCATTTGCAGCGCGTGCTGGTGCGTGGAACCGGCCTTGCGCAAGCTCATGGCCACGTATGGCGGCATGATCGACCTGCAAACGCACATGGGCGGCCTGTTACCCGGCTGGGAAGGCTTCAATGACGGCGGCATGACCAAACCGGCGGACATTGCGCCGCACTGGGAGGAGATGGGAGCTTACTTCCACATGCCGATGCTGGGCGACGTATGGCTGGAGGACCCGTTGATGAGCAGCTACCCGCCGAGCATCGCCTTCAAGGCCGCCGAGCTGCAGGACAAGCAAAAATCGCTGGCCTTCTTGCGCCGGTTGCGCGAACTGGTGATCACCGAAAAGAAGAACATCACCCAATGGCCGATGATCGCCAGGGCCGCCACGGACGTAGGATTGGACACCACACGCCTGCACGCCGATCTCAATGGTGCCGCACCAGCGCTCTTTCAGGCCGACCTCACCTTGGCCCGTTCACTGGGCGTACGCGGCTTCCCCACCTTTATTTTCACCGATGCCACGGGTGCCCGGCAAGTGGTGTACGGCGCCCGCCCCTACGCGAATTTCGAAGCGGCAGTGAAGGCCTTGGCCCCGGATGCAATGGCCGCGCCGACGCCCACCTCGCTGGAAAGCTTGTTCGCCATCCACCCCACCTGGTGCGCGGAAGAAGTGGCCGTGGCAATGGGCATCACGCATGAACAGGCGAAGGCGGCACTGCAATCCGCCGAAGCAAGGGGAATGTTGACCGCCGTGCATACGCGCAATGGCAGCGTGTGGCGGCGGAAGTAGCAGTTCCGCTGGCCAGTGCTACTTCACCGGTACCAGGTCCATGCCGCACTTACTGCACTTGGCCGGGGTGGCCGAAACTTCATCCGGGTGCATGGGGCACACGTAGCTGCCGACAGGCGCTTCCGCCTTGGGCCGCTTGGCGAAGAAACGGAACACGAGCCCCACGGTGGTGGTATTCTGCGAGCCCACCTGCGTGTAGTGCTCGGAGGTGTTCATGCTCTGGTACAGCGGGACGTCCGCAGCGGCGTACAGGGTAAACTTGCCCTTGGTGAAGCTGGCTTGCGGGGTGAAGAAGAGCTTCCGGTAGCCCGTGGCCTCGGGGAAGTAGTTGGAGGGCCTTCCGAACATCAGGATGCTCTCATTGACCTGCATCCGCTCGGTGTCCTCATAGCGCAGCTGCATGGTGATCCCGTAACGCTCCTTGAACGACCGGCCCGCATACAGGGCAACGCTGGCAAAGTCGCCCAGCTTCTCGCCGTTGGGGTTCCATCCCTTCATGATGTACATGGCATTGGCGTACAACTTGATCTTGGACCTGCGGAAGCCGTGGTGGAGGAAGACATTGAAGATGAGGTCCTGGGCGCCGGAAGAGAGTTGCACCGCCGTAGGCTTGGTCACATAGTAGGTAGTGCCGGAGAAAGGTTCGATGCGCCCGATCGAGTCGTTGTAGGAGCCGAGCGGGAGCTTGTAGCCCAAGCCAAGGGTGATCTCGTTGGTGCTCTTGGCGGTTTCTTTGCGGAACACGTTGTAGCGCGGAAAGATGATCAGGTCGCCCACGCCCTTGGCGCTATAGGTCCCGTTCAGGTCGTCGTCCAAGCCCACCTCCTTCTTCAGCAGGTAGTACCCGTTCTCCACGGACACGGTCAGGTTCTTGGAGAGGCCGTACGCCATCTTGAAGTACTGGTACTGGCTTTGGAAGCCGTCGAAGGTCCGCTCGGACACCTGCTCGGTCCCTTTATAGAACCGGTTGGTGTTGATGAACTGGAAGTTGGTGTTCAGCTCCAACTGCCCTTCCTCCAGCACACCCTCGGCGGCGCCGCCCACAATGCAGGAACTGCTGCCGCCAGCACAACATTGGGCCTGCAGCCCGGAAGAAGGAAAAACAGCCGCCAGCAGTGGGGCGGTGAGCAGGGCGAGGAGGCTTCTGTTCATCGGAAATACTGGTATTGCAGGAATCTCGGGAAGCTGCGGGATGTTCACCCCCGCACCCTCCGCAGATCAATGAATGATGGGCAGGTTGAGCGTGGCGCTTTGCTTTCCATCCGTGATCCGCACTACGTAATTGCCTGCGGGGAGATCATGCGTGGCCAGTACATGGCTGTGCCGGCCGGGGGAAAGAACACCGCTGTGGATGTTCCTGGCCAACTTGCCCGAGAGGTCGTACAGGCCCACTTGCACCGGTGCGGTTTGTGCCATGGTGAAGCTGATCCGTGCCTCATCGGCAGCCGGTACGGGATGGACGGAGGATCCGGCCGCCAGTCCATTCCGCTCCTCCACGCCCGTGGCGGCCAGGGCCGCATTGATCGCGCTTTGCAGGGCCGAGGCGTTCACCGTGTTGTTCGAGTTGTAGAAGACCGTGTGGTCGCTTCCGCCGAGCACCACGATCTTGGGCATGCCCGGCCCCCCGTAGTCGTTCATGTTGATCGCCGCGTTGGAGAAGGAGATGGTGTTGGTGGCGCCGATGTTGCTTTTCCAACTGTTGAGCGCCGTACAACTCGTGTTGGCGTAATCGTCCACCAAGTACATCTGCACCCGCCCCGGGTGGGAGTCCAGGAAGCTCTGCACCACGTTGTAGGTGGTCAAGGTCGGCCCGGTGCAAGTGCCGCACGGCATCACCCAATCGATGACGATCACCTTCCCGGCATCCAGCTCCGAGAAGAGGTCGTGCACTTCCCCGTGGCAATCCGCACAGGTGAAATTGGTGGCCGTTTGGGCCGTGGCCAGCAGGGCGCAGAGGCCAAGGGCAACAGTGGCGACAAGCTTTTTCATGGCTGGGTTATTTCGGGGGATCAGGCAAGCTTCAGGAACCGGCCGGACCGTTTCATCCGGGATCGATCATGCCTTGGTCGGCAGAGGGCCATGGGAAATTTTTCAGGCCGCAAGATCATGGGTGTCTGCGGAACCCGGGATGAGGAAGGTCAGGGCTTCGAACAAAGGACTTGTCGCCGTTGCCTCCGGCAGCGGGTACGTTGTGGCGGCCCCGGGGCTTCTTCTCAATACTCATCCGTGAAGCCGAACACCGGTTTGCGCTGCTGCCACTTGCCTGCGGTGAAATCCGGGATGTCCTGCACCTGCCCGCCCTCGGCGATGCTCTTCTCGCTCAGCGGCGTGATGGCATACCAGGTGGCCAGGTCATACACGTCCAGCGGGAAGGGCTGATCGCGCTTGATGCACTCGAAGAAGGCATGGGCCATGAAATAGTCCATGCCGCCGTGGCCGGCGCCCTCGGCCATGGTGGCATAGCGCTTCCAGAGCGGGTGGTCGTGCTGCTCCAGCCAGCTTTTGCTGTTGTCCCAGCGGTGGCTGTGGTCCATCTGTTTTTCGAAATAGACCATGCCCTGGTCCAGGTCGCCCCAGCCGGTGTCCTGCCACAGGCCCTCGGTGCCCTGCACGCGGAAGCCCAGGTTGTACGGGCGCTGCAGCGTGGTGTCGTGGGTGAGCAGGATGGTCTGCCCGTTGGCCGTTTGGATCTGCGTGTTCACGATGTCGCCACACTTGAACTGCACCTTGGCATTGGGGTGGTCGGGGCCGCCCTTGGGGTGCTCCACGATGTACTTGTGCAGGCCTCGTGCATTGCTGGCCACGGAGCTGAGCCGCGTAAGCCGGTTGCCGCGGTTCACGTCCATCATCACCGCCACGGGGCCCAGGCCGTGCGTGGGGTACAGTTCGCCATTGCGGTCCACATAGTGCTGGGTGCGCCACTTGGCCTCGCTCCAGCCCTTGGGGCCGAACTCCACGCCGTCGCCATAACCATCCTCCTTGCCGCTGTTGAGCATCACGTTGCGCAAATCGTGCAAGTATCCGCCCTGGCCGTGTACCAGTTCGCCGAAGAGCCCTTGGCGCACCATGTGCAGCACGGCCAGCACGTCGCGGCGGTAGCACACGTTCTCCAAAGCCATCACGGGGATGCCTGTGCGCTCACTGGCCTGCACAATATCCCAACATTCATGGATGTTCATGCCGCCGCACACCTCCATACCCACGATCTTGCCGGCTTCCAGCGCGGCGATCCCTTGCGGAATGTGCCATTCCCATGGCGAGCAGATGAAGACTGCGTCGATGTCGTCGCGCTTCAGCAGGTTCAGGTAGTCCTCGTTGCCGTTGCCGTACACCACGGCCGCCTTGCGCCCGCCATTGGCCAGCGTCTTCTGCGAGCGGGCGATCATGGCGGCGTCGGGGTCGGCCAGGGCGATCACCTCCACATCGGGCCTCAGCGTGCATTCGCGCAGGTGCTCCTGGGCGCGCAGCCCGCAGCCGATCACGCCCACGCGGATGCGCTCGCGTTTCACCGGTGCTGCTGCACGCAAGTAGCTCGGCAGGAAGGTGAAACCGGCCGTTGCTAAGCCAACGGTCTGTAAAAAATGGCGGCGGGTGGTCATGGTGCTTGCGGATATGCGGTGAAATAAACCGTCCCGGTGCAATGCTGCAACGGGATTGCTTGCTGTCTTTGGAATGCTGTGCGTAGTTCGTGGGGCTTAGTTCGTAGGGCGTAGGGCGTGGGGGATAGATTCCGGCAGCCGCTTCCTCCTGCCCTACGAACCACGAACTGTCCCCCGCTCAACCCTATCTTTCCAACGCATGCCTACTCTCATTCTCTTGGCCGGCGGCAAAAGCACCCGCTTCGGAAGATCTTGAGAAGGTGAACACTGGACACCAGTATAGTCAACGCTGATCCACCTTGAGAATCCGTGCCGTTGCGATTTGCCGTCCTTCTGCACTAAGGATTTGGACCACGTACAGTGAGGGGGCCAATGGTTCGAGGTCGATTCGACCGGCGTCCAAGTACCCCTGCTTCAAAATCCGACCGCTTGGGTCCATCACCCGGTATGCCGCCTTGCCCTGAAATTCCCCGGTAACCGTCACAAATCGATCTGTGGGGTTAGGCTGTACAGTCATATCGGTAACCGGCCACTGAGCTTGTGGGGCAATGCCCACCGTAAGGTTGCAACCGGTGGAGCCCAACGGATAGATCGCGTTGCCAGCAACTGTATGGCACTCCAACCAGTCGCCATTCTCAAAAGGGGGTGCAAGCGTGGACAGGATCCCGTATGTGCTCCCAATACCCTCGATCACCTTGCAGAAAGCTGAATCGATGGAGCCGCCAATTTCCCAGCCCAACACCCACGTCCGGTGCCATCCATCATTCAACTCCATGCTGTCCAACGCCACTACGCTCACATTGCCTGGATAGGGATTGTTGTAAGTTGCCGGATAAGGACCAAGGCCGACCGTAAAGTCGTACAACAACTCCTCACCACCGTTTTGCTCGTTGAAGATGTACACCCTTCGTTCCGCGGTATCCTGCCGGATGTAGGCGAAGTGGTACTGCGGTTCCGTGTAGTACCCGGTAGTTCCGGTACACCACGGCGGGAGCCATTGACCGGCATCGGTTAGTTCCCAGTAGCACAGCCCATGGTACAGCAACCGATGGTACGTGGTGCCACTGATGGCCGTATCCTCGCCGAAGTAAACCGGACGTGTACAGGTGATGTACTCATAGTCACCGCAGTCCATGAGCGGCTGTAGCCAACCGTGTACCTCCACCCAGCCCGCATTGGATTCCGGGAATGGACGATACGGTGATTGCGCACAAACTTGAACGCCAGCGCAGAGGAACAAAATTGCCAACCGCGTGCCCATGTGGTCGATTTTATCGGAAGACGTATGCCGTACGAAGTTCGCTGCTTTTAATTTGATCTGGGCTCTCGCTCAGCTTTTTACCGAGCGAGTAGGCCCTATAACGGAACGCGCTCGGCAAAGAAAACCGAGCGCGTGTATGCAGGGCGTTGGAACGCTGTGTGTTGTTCGAAGGGCATGGTGCGTAGTGCATAGGACGTAGGCCACAGTGCGCCGGTGCCGGACTGCCGCTTCCCCCTGCCCTACGAACTACGAACCGATCCCCGCTCAACCCTATCTTTCCAACGCATGCCCACGCTCCTCCTTCTCGCCGGCGGCAAAAGCACCCGCTTCGGCAGGCCCAAGCAATTGGAGCCTGTTGGACCGGAAGGCGAAGCTTTGTTGGACTTCACCCTGCGCGATGCCTTCCATGCCGGGTGCACCGGTGCGGTGATCGTGGTGCGGCCGGAGCATTTGCTGGCGTTCGCGGAACGTTTTGCTGCCCGGCCTCAAGTCCGCATCGTGGTACAGGCGGAAGCGCTCGGCACGGCGCATGCCGTGATGCTGGCCCTGGCGGAAGTGCATGGAACCGCCATCATTGCCAACGGCGATGACCTCTACGGCTCCGGCGCCATGGAACAGGCCGTCCGCCATGCGCTTGATGGCGATCCGGAGCAACATGCGCTTGTGGCGTTTGAACTGGCCAACACGCTTAGTCCCAGCGGTGGCGTGAATCGCGCCGTGTGTGCCATGGATGCGGAAGGCTTGCTGCTTTCCACCCAAGAGGTCACAGGCATTCAAGCCGACGCAAGCGGGAACATCACCAGTGCAGACGGCCGCACCTGGCCCGCCGCTACCTTGGTGAGCATGAACCTCTGGGTGCTTCACCCCGCGCTGTTCCCACTGTTCCGTACGCTGTTTGCCGCGCACACCGCCACCAACGGTGAATTTGGATTGCCCATGGTAGTGTCCGCCGCCATCGCACAACACCACCGCTTCGCCGTGCTGCGCACCTCGGAAACCTGGTGCGGCCTTACCCACCCGGCCGATGCCGGACACGTACGCCAATACCTGGCCAAGCACCGATGACCACCGAAGACAGCAACCTGGTACGCATGCTCTGCGACGCCTTCGCCATCCAGCCGGTGGAGCACCTGATCATTCCTTTTGGCAGCGGCCTCATCAACAAAACATTCCTGCTCAAGGACCAGCGCGACGGCAACGACTGGCTGCTCCAACAGGTGAACACCGCCGTCTTCAAGCGGCCCGAGNNCCCGCGCAGGCCTTTGCCGCCGCCCAGCAGTTCGGCCGCCTCACCCGCAAGCTGGATGGCGTGTACGTCGGCGCCTTCCAGAGCATCATCCCCGGCTTCCACGACACGGCCGCGCGCTTCGCAGCGTTCCAACAAAGCATGGAAAGCGCTACGCCCCAGCGCCGCGAACAGGCCAAGGAAGTGGTCGACTTCTTCCTGGCCCGGAAGCACATCGTGGATGAATTCAATGCCGTTATGGCCGATCCCGCCGTACACACGCGCATCACCCACAACGATACCAAGCTGAACAACGTGCTCTTCGACAAGGACACGGGCGAGGCCGTGTGCGTGGTGGACCTCGATACGCTGATGCCCGGCAAGGCCATCTTCGATCTCGGCGACATGATCCGCACCTTCATCTCACCGGCCGCGGAAGATGATCCCGATCCCGCCCACACGGACATCGATGCGGATGTGTTCGAGCAATTGGTGCGCGGCTGGACCAGCGAGATGGCATCCTTGCTTTCCGACAGCGAAAAGGCGCTGCTCTACTGGAGCGGCCAGCTACTGCTGTTTGAACAGGGCATCCGCTTCCTCACCGACTTCCTCCAGAACGACGTGTACTACCGCACATCGCACCCACTGCACAACCTGCACCGGGCGCTGAACCAGATGCATTTGCTGCGGGCGTACGAGGAAAGGAGGGAGGAGTTGGAGGGGAGGTTGGGGTAGAAGAGGGCGGTTCAATAGTGTGCCTTGCGCTCCAGCGTGTTCTTCCCCACGGTGTAGGCGTGCAGGCTGGCCGGGGTGAACTCCACCTCAATGCCCGCCATGGTGCGCATGCCGCTCTGCACCAAGGTGGTTACCAAAGGTGCCCGCTTCAGCTTGTGCATTTTGCAGAATTGGAGCAGACCCTTGATCTCGCCGGGATCGGTGAAGGCTGCATCGCTCCATTTCACCTCCACCACGAACTGCGCCTTTCGCCCCGTTGGGTCCAAGCTCACAAAATCCACTTCGCCCTTCTTCCAGCGGACATAGTGCAGTGAATCAATGAATGCCCGGTTGTGGGTCCATTGGCTGAAGAAGGCCGTTTCCACCTGCTGCCCCATGGCCGCGTCACCGTGTTTGAGCGGATTGAACAAAGCCGCCCGCATGGTGGGGTTGGTGAGGAAGACCTTGAACGTGGTGCGCCGCTTGAAATGCGTTACATCCTCATCCACGCGGCGCATCTGGCGGATCAGGAACGCCGCCTCCAAGTATTCCAGGTAGCGCACCAGGGTGTTCTTGGCCACGTTGCTGGTCTTGCTCAATTCTTCCACGCTCACTTCGCGGCTGGTGTGGTAGGCCAAGGTGTTGAACAGACTGTTGAGTTCCTGAATGTCGCTGATGACGTACAGCGTGGGCAGGTCGCGCAGCAGCACCTTGTCCACGATGTCATTCTTGATGTAGCGCTGCGGGTCTTGCTGGATGGTGAGCGAGAACACGGCCTCCGGATAGCCGCCGTAGTTCATGTAGTTGATGAACTCCGCGTTCAACCCCAGGATGTCCGGCGTGGTGTACCGGCCGGTGTTGCCCGAAACCTCGATCAGCTCCCCCTCCTTACCGATGAACCGGAGGAATTCGGCGAAGGTGAGCGGCGGCAGCAGGTATTCGGTAAAGCGGCCCGCACCGCTTTCGCGGCTCTTGGTCTTCAGGGCCACGGCACTGCTTCCCGTGGCCGTGAACCGCACATCGCGGTGGCGCTCCACCAGGTCCTTCAGGTGTACCTCCCATTCCTTGAGGTATTGCACCTCATCGAAGAACACGTAGAGCGTTTGGCCCACGGGCCGCTGGAACATCCCGCGGAAGCGCACCACCAGGTCGTCCAGCGATAGACGGTTGTAGATCGGCGTTTCCAGGTTCACGTATAGGATGTCCCGGCCCACCACGGCATGCTGCTCCAGCAGTTCGTGGATGGCGTGGTACACTAAGTAGGTCTTGCCCACGCGGCGCGGCCCCATGAGCACCACGGCCCGGTGCGGCTCCTTGCGGCGCACCAGTTCGGTGAAATCCAGCAGGTAGGCCCGGCGCGGCAATTTGCGCAGATCGGGGTGGATGCCCCCGCCCGCCTGCCACCAAGGGTTCTCCTCCCGCATGCGGGCAAGTATCTCGCTTTCAGGAACTTCAAGCATTATTGTGCAATACGCTCAATCAATTGATCCTAATGTGTAAAGATAAGCTCAGCAAATTGATCTTGCAAGAACCGGCGGCATGGGAAGTATGCTTGGATGCTTGGCCATGGGCATTTGTGGCGGGTGCCCAACTTGGGTGCGAGCGTCTCCGCTTGTGCCCGAACCCCATGGCCGTGGGCAACCTGACCAAGGATAGCCATGCATGCCACGGCACACACACGAGCGTGGACGCTCGCGTGAATTATGGGAGGGTGCGATGATTGGTCACGAGCTTGGACGCTCGCGTGAATGAAGGCACGGATCCGGGAAAAAAACAAGGGGCTGTCCCTGGTATTGGGACAGCCCCTTCAGAGCGCTTCTCATCCTGGCCCAAGCGGCAGGCTCAGCGCATCACGGCAGCTTCTGGAAGATCCCAACGAACTGCCCTTCGGTGAGCGTCTTGGTGGAACTTCCGGTGGAAATCTTGCAGTTGAATGTGGCCCGCACTTTCATCTTGGCAATGCCCGAACCGTCATTTACGGGCTGTACATCCGTTACCACAAACGTGCTGCCAGCTTGGGACGGGACAAAGCCACTATCGTACGGCAAGTTGTTATAGTACATGACGATGCCCACGCCATTGTAGCTCATGACGCCAGAGTAGGACTTGGAACCTGTCGTGAAGAAATTGGTAAAAGCCTGGTCGCTTGGAGGCGTGCTGCCATTGACCGCGAGGCCACCGATCGAAACAATTGCCTTCGTGTTGGATCCCATCTTGTAGTTGACTCCGAACAGTGCCACATTGTTTGCGTTGTATACATTGGTGGACGTAGTGACGCCGTCCGTGCCCTGCTTGAAGGTCACGGGCGTGCCGTCCACTTTTGCCGTGAACACCGGCACGCTTGAGATTGAGTAGACCGTTGCGGCCGGGGTGGGCGTCTCGGGCGTTGCTGCATCATCGTCATCCTTTTTGCAGCCGGCCAAGGCCAAGGCGCTAATCGCCAGCCATAGACTGGTCTTCAATGCTGAATTCATTCCGTTTGGGGGTTTTGTTTTAAACTTACGTGAGACGGGGTGCAATGCTATGAAATATTAAGTCCACAGGAAGCGGGTAATCGCCATGGAGCCTGGCACAGACCGAAGCCCTCTGCATCGATTCACTTCGTACTGCGAACTCCCACTACTATTGCCTTGTAGCTCACAGGACGTGGTTCGCAGGGCGCAGTTCGTAGGGCGTAGTTCGCAGTGCACAGGCCCCTACGAACCACGCCCTACGCCCTTTTCCCTTAGCCTAGAACTCCGCATTCCCTGGCGTCCGCGGGAACGAGATCACATCCCGGATGTTCCCCATGCCGGTAACGAAACGCTCCAAGCTACTCCAACAACTTACCGAGCTGCGTGAACGGCACGCACTCCACTTTCGGGGCCAGCTTGTAGCGCAGATCACCGGGGTAGACCACGCGGAGTTTGTCCAGCTTCAGGTCGGCCAGTGCCACGTGCATGCCTTTGGTCATCGTGGGGGCATCCTCACGCTTGATCTCCACGCCGATGCGCTTGCCCTTGTGCAGGAAGAACAGGTCCAGTTCAGTGCCGGAATGGACGTGGTAGAAATACAGGTCGCGTAATTTCAGGCTGCTCACCACTTCCTCCAGTACGAAGCCTTCCCACGACGCGCCCAGCTTGGGGTGGTGCATCAGCTCATGCAGCGTGCCCGTCCGCTGCAGGGCGTGCAACAGACCGCTATCCCGGAAATAGATCTTCGGGCTTTTCACCAGGCGCTTGCCCGTGTTCTCGAACCAGGGCAGCACCCGGCGCACCATGAAAGTCTGTTCCAGCGCGTCCAGGTAAGCATTGGCCGTATGGTAGCTCACGCCCAAGGCACCTGCTATCTCAGAGGCGTTCCAGATCTGCCCATGGTAGTGTGCCAGCATGGTCCAGAAGCGGCCCATGGCCTTGGGCGACATGCCGAAGCCAAGCTGCGCCAAGTCCCGCTGCAGGAAAGTTTGAATGAAGTCCAGCCGCTTTTCCATGCTTTCCGCATCGCTGCGGGCCAGGAAAGCGCGGGGGAAACCTCCCCGGAGCCAAAGCTTGTTCACATGCTGCACGCCCACTTCCAAACAGGAGAAGCCGCGCATTCCCATGAACGCCACGCGCCCTGCAAGGGATTCGGAGGCCTGCCTTGAAAGTTCCGGCGATGCACTGCCCAAGAGCAGGAACCGCGCGGGGGTGCGTGGGCGATCCGCGAGTACGCGCAGAACAGGAAACAATTCCGGGCGATGCTGGGCCTCATCGATGATCACCAGGCCGCGCAGCACGGAAAGTATGTTGTAGGGCTCAGCCATGGCACTGAAGGCGCTGGGTGATTCCAAGTCGAAATAGCTGGCCTTCTGTTTCCTTGCCAACGTCCTTGCCAAGGTGGTTTTACCGCATTGGCGCGGCCCGATGAGCATCACCACCGGGTTCGACCGGAGCTTCAGTCCGAGTTCGGCGAGCAGTTCGTTCCGCTCTTTCATGGGTGAAATATAGAAGGATGATCTCTATATTTCAAGTTTAACCTTGAAGTTCGCAGGACGTAGTTCGTAGGGCATAGTGCGTAGTCCCCCTACGAACCACGCCCTACGCCCTATTCCCTTAGCCTAGAACTCGGCAGACTTCGGCGTCCGCGGGAACGGGATCACATCCCGGATATTCCCCATCCCCGTAACGAACAGCACGAAACGCTCCAAGCCTAATCCGAAGCCCGCGTGGGGCACCGTGCCGAAGCGGCGCGTGTCCAAGTACCACCAGAGTTCTTCCTTGGGCACGCCCATTTCTTCCATGCGGGCCGTCAACACATCCAAGCGCTCCTCGCGTTGGCTGCCGCCGATGATCTCGCCGATGCCGGGGAAGAGCACGTCCATGGCCGCCACGGTGGTGCCCTTGTCGCTGTAGCCGAAATCGCCAGGCGCGTTGGTGCGCATGTAGAAGGCCTTGATCTTGCCCGGGTAGCCCGTGACGATCACCGGTTTTTTGAAGTGCTTCTCCACCAAGTAGCGCTCGTGCTCGCTCTGCAGGTCGATGCCCCATTCCACGGGGAACTGGAACTGCTTCTTCTGGTGCGGCTTGCTGCGCAGCAGGATCTCGATCGCATCGGTGTAGGTGATCCGCTCAAAGGGATTTTCCAGCACAAACTTCAGGCGGTCGATCAGGCCCATGTCGCTGCGCTGCGCCTGCGGTTTCTGCTTTTCCTCCTCGGCCAAGCGCGCATCCAAGAACTGCAGGTCGTCCATGCTGTTCTTCAGCACGCGGGCGATCAAATGCTTGCACAAACCCTCGGCCAGGTCCATGTCGCCGTGCAGGTCCATGAAGGCGGCCTCGGGCTCGATCATCCAGAACTCGGCTAAGTGGCGCGTGGTGTTGCTGTTCTCCGCGCGGAACGTGGGGCCGAAGGTGTAGGCCTTGCCCAGCGCGGTGGCGGCGAGCTCGGCCTGTAATTGGCCGCTGACGGTGAGGCGGCTTTCGGCACCGAAGAAGTCCTCTTTCCAGTTCACCGAGCCATCGTCGTTCAGCGGCGGGTTCTTGGGGTCCAGGGTGCTTACACGGAACATCTCCCCTGCTCCCTCCGCATCACTCGCAGTGATGATGGGGCTGTGGAAGTAGTTATAGCCGAGGCTGTTGAAATACTCGTGGATGCCGAAGCTCACCTGATGGCGGATGCGGAAGATGGCGCTGTACGTGTTGGTGCGGAAGCGCAGGTGGGCGTGTTCGCGCAGGAACTCGAGGCTGTGCTTCTTGGGCTGGATGGGGTAGGCGTTGGCATCGCTGTCGCCGAGCACTTCCACCTCGGCCACCTGCATCTCCACGCGCTGGCCGCTGCCTTGGCTTTCCACAATGGTGCCGGTGCAACGCACGCTGGCGCTGGTGGTGAAGCGATGGCGGGTGGCCTCATCCACCTTGCTTTGGTCGATCACGCATTGCAGGTTGCGGATGGTACTTCCATCGTTGAGGGCGATGAAGCGGTCGTTGCGGAAGGTACGCACCCACCCGGCAACAGTGACCGTGGTGTTGGTGAGGGCGGTGTCGTCCAAGACTTGCTTGATGGAGTGCATGTCGATCAGATGATCCGGCGATCAGATGATCAGATGATCAAAGGCCGACGGAACGTTGGAATGGCTGCAAAGGAACGATGGCGGCGGGAATGCGGAGGCACGGGTCTGTCCAAGCACCAAATACTCATGCGCGCTGCCCGTAGGTCTCCCCGTACCAGCGTGCGATGTGCGGCGAAAGGCGAGGGAAAGCCACTGCCCCCCGACCACCTCACAAGCAAAGGGCCGCAAGCAACAGGGCCAAGGGGGTGGAGCAGGAGTACCTCATCCTCTACCAATCCAACCCGATTTCTTGGATCGTAGCACCCTCCTCATCCAGCAGAACAAGCTTGGAGGAAATGCGCATGAGGGTACTACCGTCAGGTTCGAAATGCACAAGGGCGGAAAGGATCCTGCGGCCAACCGGATCGTATGATAGGCCCGCCAAATAGTTCCTGTTGCACGAATTCCGCAAGAGCACGGTTTGCTTGCTGGCCAGGTCGGTGCGGTACAGGCCGGTCTTTTCCGCCCAGAGTACAGCATTTCCCGGTAATTCGGCCAAACCGGTGCCACAGCTATGTGCTCCTTGCGGAAGTGGAGCCAAGAGTTCGTTTGTACAAGCCCATGGGTTGACCGCGCGAAGGCCATAACAGTAGAGTTCCACAAAATTGCCATCTTGCATCCAAACGGCTTGTCCTTGGGAGGAGCACCCTGGCACGAAGGTTTCCAATGCCGTTCCTTCCGCATCCATTACTATCAAGTTCCCCAAACCATCACTGCAAACAATTCGTGCTTGCTGACGCTCCACGACATAGGCAAACCGGCCAGGCCCCGTAATGCAGGTCAGACCATTGTCCGTTTTGTCCACCATGCACACGCCTTGATCCGTGTTCACCACGATCCGGTTGCCGTCCAACCAATGGCAACGCAACATGACCGATCCCTCAAAGGCGACCGTTCGTTCACCGGTGGACAGCCTGAGGACACATACCTGCCGCAGATCACCGGCATACGGGGCATGCGTGAACAAGATCAGGTCCGGGTCCTCGGGATTGAAGCTGGGATGCTGAATGAAGTGCCTATCCCACATATAGTCCCACCCGTTCGAGGGGCCGGTGGGCAAGGGTGCGCATTCCACAAAGGCGGACAAGGGTGCCATGGGATCCTTGCGGCAGGCCGGCAGCAAGCAAAGGGCCGCAAGTAATAGGGCCAGGGATATGGAGCAGGAGTACTTCATCCGCTACCAATCCAACCCGATTTCTTGGATCGTAGCACCCTCCTCATCCAGCAAAACAAGCTTGGAGGAAATGCGCAAGAGGGTACTGCCGTCAGGTTCGAAATGCTGCATAGAGGATAGGATCCTGCGGCCAAGCGGATCGTATGATAGGCCCGCCAAAAAATTCCTGTCGCAGGAGTTCCGCAAGAGAACGGTTTCCTTGGTGCCAAGATTGGTGCGATACAACCCCGTGGTTTGGGCCCAAAGCACCGCATTACCCGATATTCCCGTCAAACCCGTACCACAGCCACGAGCCCCTTGTGCAAGAGGGGCCACAACTTCCCTTGTGCAATTCCAAGGGTCAATTGCCCGGAGACCGTTGCAGTGCAACTCAACGACATTGCTGGGAGGCAACCAAATGGAGACCACTTGGAACCCGCAATATTCAGCCAATGTGTCGGTCACTGCGCCGAGCGGGTTGATCAGCAACCCGCCTGTTGACCCATTGATGCCGATCCGGAGGTTTTCACGATCCACCACATAGGCAAAATACCCCGGCCCGGTAAGGCAGGTAGGAGTGGTCCCTGCCCGGTCCACCAAGCACACGCCCTGCTCCGTGTTCACCACGATCCGGTTGCCGTCCAGCCATTGGCACGGCAGCATTACCGACCCCTCATAGGCGACCGTTCGTTCACCCGTTGACAGCCTGAGGACACATACCTGCCGCACATCACCGGCGTACGGGGCATGTGTGAACAAGATCAGGTCCCGGTCCTCGGGATTGAAGCTGGGGTCCAAGACCCAGTGCCTATCCCACATATAGTCCCAACCATTCGAGGGGCCAGTGGGCAAGGGCGTGCATTCCACAAAGGCGGACAAGGGGGCCATGGGGTCCTTGCGGCAAGCCGGGAGCAAGCAAAGGGCCGCAAGCAATAGGGCCAGGGATATGGAGCAGGAGTACTTCATCCTTTACCAATCCAACACGATTTCTTGGATCGTAGCACCCTCCTCATCCAGCAGAACGAGCTTTGAGGAAATGCGCAAGAGGGTACTACCGTCAGGTTCGAAATGCACAAGGGCAGAAAGGATCCTGCAGCCAACCGGGTCATAGGAAAGGCCCGCCAAATAGTTCCTGTTGCACGAATTCCGCAATAGCACGGTTTGCTTGCTGGCCAGGTCGGTGCGGTACAGCCCAGTCTTTTCAGCCCACAATACTTTGTTGTCGGAGATTTCCACCAGCCCTGAACCGCAGCTGGAAGCGCCGGGAGGCAATGGGGCCACAATTTCCTTTGTGCAAGTCCAGGGGTCGATTGCTTGTAAGCCGTAGCAGAACAACTCCACCACGCTGCCGTTGTGCGTCCAAATGGAAAACGACTCGAACCCGCAGTATTCGGCTAATGTGTCGGTTACGGTGCCATGCGTGTCGATCAGTAACCCGCTAGTTGACCCATTGATGCCGATCCGGAGGTTTTCACGATCCACCACATAGGCAAAGTACCCCGGCCCGGTAAGGTAGGTAGGGGCGGTGCCTGCCAGGTCCACTAAGCACACGCCTTGATCCGTGTTCACCACGATCCGGTTGCCATCCAGCCATTGGCAACGCAACATGACCGACCCCTCATAGGCGACCGTTCGTTCACCTGTGGACAGCCTGAGGACACATACCTGCCGCACATCACCGGCATACGGGGCATGTGTGAACAAGATCAGGTCCGGGTCCTCGGGATTGAAGCTGGGGTCCAAGACCCAGTGCCCATCCCACATATAGTCCCACCCGTTCGAGGGGCCAGTGGGCAGGGGCTTGCATTCCACAAAGGCGGACAAGGGCGCCATGGGGTCCTTGCGGCAAGCCGGGAGCAAGCAAAGGGCTGCAAGCAATGCGGCCAGAGATATGGAGCAGGAGTACCTCATCCTTTTATGAATCGGTTGGTGCGTACAGTTCCCTGGGAGGCAACGCGAACAACATATACCCCAGCGCTCAAGCTCGAAACGGGTATGGTGACCACATTCTGCCGATCAGGAATGTGTTGGTGTTCCAACACTTTCGCCCCCGTAACGGAGTAAACCGTAATGGTGGCAGGCCCGGCATGGCCATCACCCAAGCTGATCGTGAGCCTGTCTGCCGCCGGTGATGGGTAGATCCGCAGGTCTTCGGTTTCCAGCTCGGCCACGCTGGTGAGCGTTGCATCATGCAAATGCAATGAATAGGCGGTTTTCAATTGTGACGGGGAGTAGGGCAGCCACACATTGACCAATTGGCCCCCCATGGTACGCTTGACCAACCAGGTATAGGTCCGGGCTGTGACGGTGGCCTCGTTTCCGTTGATCGCGAAACTGTACGTGCCATTGTCTTCTGCATAAACCGGGGTATTCGTTGTTACCCCGATGGTGGAGGCAATTCTTCCCCAACCGTTCAGGACCTGAACGGTATTGGGAAACACATGATGATAGGTATCCAGCACCTCCACCTTCTCCGCATAATAATATCCAGCAGCGAGGCCCGGGCTTGATGCGATACTGACCAGTACCTCGCCGCCGACCACGGAAGTGCTTCTGGATGAGGGTTGGCCGGAATGCTCCACCCAATACGCCGGGAAATCCATGTGGGCCATAACGTTCCCCGCATTGAGCAGGCCCCATCCGGTAGATGAGCCATACCCTGCAGGCACTCCCATCGGTTGTACCGCGTACCGCTGGATCAGGAATTCCACATCTTCCGGTGCCAGGTTGGTTGGAGCGCCGTCCAAGGTATTGTGTTCGCTCATCAACAGTGCCGCGACCCCGGCAACATGGGGAGTTGCCGCTGAAGTACCCCTGAAACAGGCATAATCCGTTTCATTGACTTCGCATCCCGGATAATTGACAATGGTTTCACTGTCCACGGTGCTCGTTACCAGCTTCACCGCCCCCGGAGCAACCACATCCACATTGCCGCCCCACGAGCTGTACAGCATATCGCCGTTCAAAGGGGTTAAAATATTTCCATCTTTCCCACTTGCGCCCACGTTGAGCACGTATTCATCGCGGTAGCATGCTGGGTAGAACAGCTCCGTATTGCCGTTATTGCCTCTTCCGGCAACAATGGTGCATCCATTCTTAGCCGCTGACCTTATGGCATTGGACATCAGCCCGGAGGCACCAGGTCCACCCCAGCTATGGTTCTGAACATGCACGCCATATCCGTATCCACTTGGAGTACTGGCTGCGGCTTCCACGATCGCAGGGGCCACCAGGTCCATTGAAATAAAATCCCCATTGGGCTTAACAATGCCCATGGACACCAACGAGACCCCCGATTCCCCGGCGCCATCCACATCGCCGCCGGCTATGCCTGCAATGCCCTTGTTGTTGTTGCTAAGCGCACCAATAATGCCGGCGCAGGATGTACCATGGCTTCGTGCCGGATGATTGATGTTCGAGATGTGGACGCCGCTGTAAAAGTCCCATCCCCCCTCCACCTTGGAGCCGCTGTACGTTCCATCACCAAAATCCTCATGTGCCCAATAGACCGGGCTGTCAAATACGGCCACCTTGATGTGGCTTCTTCCTTTCTGAACGGCCCATGCCGGCTCCAAGTTGATGGAGGCGTACGGATACTGTACCGTAGGTATGAGGCTGGCTTGCGCATCCAAAAGAGGGTCGTTGGGCAGGCTGGTAAGCATGCCCACGTAATTGGGTTCGGCACTTTCCACAGCTTCTGTCCAAGCGCTCAAGGAATCAATGGCCTGGGAAAGGGCTGCTTCAGCAGGCAGGCCGATCAGCCAATAACTCCAGAACTCAGGCATGCGAACATGTTCCCCAATTCGGGAAAGTGAGGTGGAGTCCGCCGTGGTGAACCGCTTGAAGATCTTGTAGGCGGTAAGGCGTGGCCCCGTTTCGGCTGGTAATCCAAGCTTCTCTGCAACCACGCCGGCCAAACTGTCGCCTATCACCTTTGCGATGCTCCCATATTCCCATCCCCGATCGTCAACAACATCCGTGTTCACAATGCTCGGCCTGAACTTCACGATCAGTTCATTGCCCATGCCGTAGGGGTCTCCGTTGTCATCGTACACGATCCCATTGTCTTTTTTCAGGTAACTGTACTTTACCGTGGAATAGGTGGCTGCTGCACCATTACCGGAGGTGCCGGTCACATACACCTTGCCATCCAACGACAGGCGCACATCCTTGGCCTTGTCGTCGCCGTTCAGGCCATCATATTCCTTCTCCCACTCCAGCTTGCCATCGGGGTTGTACTTAATGGTCATGAAGTTGGTCTTCTGCCCATCGAAAATCGTGCCCACAACTATCACCCCGCCATCGGAGGTAACGGCCAACTTGGTGGCTTCCGCCTTCCACTCATCCTTGCGGGCACGGTAATGTTCCTTCCACAGGATGTTGCCCGCCGCATCGTATTTGATGGTAATGAAGTCACTGCCCCCACTGGCCTTGTGCGTATGCCCGGCGACATATACGTTGCCCATGTTGTCAGGGCCAATGGCCTTGCCCATGTCCTCCAGCCCTTCACCATCAAAATTCTGCACCCAGGCAAGGGTGAACGCATTGTCGATCTTCACCGTTTGTATGTCCTTGTTGCCGCTTGCCTCCGTGTAGCCGGTTATGTACAGGTTTCCACTGTTGTCCCGGCTGAAGGCAAGGGCGTTGGCCATGTTCACGCCCGGCACTACCACGCGGTTCACGGCATTCTGTGCCCCCGTTACCTTGTTGTACCGGACCGTTGCATAGTCCCAAGCCGTGGCGGCACTTGCGCTCCCGCCGGTCACTACCGGGTCCATCAAGGGGTCGAACGAAATGCCGGTGGCCACATCGGGGAATCCTGCATAGTCGTATAAAGAGTACCACTGTATGGCCCCGCTGGAATTGATCTTGATCAACAGATAATCCGGGTTGGTGGCTGAACTGTACGTAGTGCCAGCCACATACACGTTCCCAGCCCCGTCCAAGGCAATGCTGCTCGGCACGTCATGCAGGTTCGCACCGCCGTTCCATTCCGTGTGCCAAGCCAAGGCTCCGTCGGGATTGAATTTCAGCACGGCCACATCAAAGGAAGTGCCGAGGTTGCTTACAGTTGCCGCCACAAAACAGTTCCCGCTGGCATCCGTGGTAACCGCCACTCCGTAATCCTCTGCTTCAGCGCTTCCATGGTAGCCCTGCTGCCAAAGCAATTCTCCGTCCCGGCTGTATTTGCTCACCAACACATCCGTATTCCCGGGTGCAACCTGGGTATTGCCCACAACGAAAATGTTGCCTTGCAGGTCCAAGGCGGTGGCTGTCCAATCGATGCTGGCGGGCGCGCCATTGGTCTTTGCCCATTCCTTGTTCACGTAGGTTTGAGCCGATGCGGCCCATGCCATCACAACGATGCAGATCAAGCTTGCAACCGTTCTCAATACGCTGAAATGATGTTTCATGAGGGGTAGATTTGGGTTTGTTGGCAATATAGCTTCAAATTCCGTAGGTAGGAATGTGCTCTCGGAAAAATCGGATGGCATTTGCAGGAGCTTTTATCCCTTGCGCTCACGGACATGGTTGCCCTGAACCGGAACGCCTTTGAAGCAGGGAATACACTTATCCCGGAACGCAGGAACGTCCTGATCAAGGAGGGCCGGGCGTGGCGACACCGCCAGTTCGGGCCTATTCCACCACCAGGCGTTGGTGCGTGCGGCCTGCGGCACTTACCAGCGAAACAATGAATAGCCCGGATGAAAGGCCGTTGATGTCCAGCAACAGCGTGTTGCCGCTGAACACTTCCTCCTGCACTACCCTTCCTGCGGCATCGCGGATGCGCAGCATGGCCTGCGCCTGTGCCTGATCGCGGCGTACTTCAATGCTGCTGTGCGCGGGATTGGGCCAAACACTAAAAGCCGCGCGGGACAAGCCTTCCGGTATTCCGGAACAAACATCCACGAACACGGCGGAGCTGTCCGTTGTGCTGCTCGTGCCGCCCGCGTTGGTTACCGTAAGCGTTACCGGCCACGTGCCCGGCAGTGCGTAGCATACCGTGGGGGTGCTGTCGGTGCTGGTTGTGGGCACACCTCCGGGAAAGGACCAGGACCGCGAGGAGACGCCGTTGGGTGAATGATCAGTGAAGGTGCTGCATTCGTTCGGACACAGTGTGGGGCTCCCTACGCTGAACGAGGCCACAGGTGCTTCCGGGAGGTGCCATTTGGCGATGCGTTGTGCGGGAATCCCGCCGGCAGTGGTGATGCTGCCTCCCACGAAGAGGCTGTCGTGGTATACCTCCATGGTGCGCACATTGTCATTGCAGCCCGTGCCCACCGGCACCCAGGTGGTACCCGAAAGGCGCGCAATGTGGCTTGGCGTAGTGAAGGCGCCGCCGATGTACAGTTGGTCGCGGTACACGGCCATGGCCGTCACAAAGTCGTTCAAGGTGCCGCCCACCTTCACCCATTGGCTTCCGTTCCATTTGGCCACGCGGCTGGCGGGCAGGCCGTTGGCCTGGGTGAAGCGGCCACCGATGTAAAGCGTGTCGCGGAACACGCAATGCGTGAAGACATCATCGTTCACGCCCGCGCCCATGCGGTTCCATGCGCTGCCGTTCCACAAGGCTGTGCGGTTCACCAAGGAATCACCGGCATACATGAAATTCCCGCCCACGAAAAGCTGATCACCGAAAGGCAACAAGTCCGTGACCTGGTAGTTACATCCGGTGGTGAGCGGCCCGTAAACACTCCCGTCCCAGCGTGCGATGTGCGCGAAGGGTGAAGAGAAGGCGCCGCCCACATACAGCGTGTCCTGGAAATGCGCCATGCTGTATGCCGTGCTGTTGAAGGAGGAGCTGTTCACCCCGGTGAGGTTGAACATGTTGGTGCCGTTCCAGAAGCGCACCCGTCCGCCATCGCCGATATACAGGGCAGTATCCTTGGCATACAATCCGTCGGCGGCCATGAAAGTGATCAGGTTGGCCGCCTTGCTCCACGCACTGCCGTCCCACCGCGCCAAGAAGTAGGAGCTTGAGGTTACCCCCCCGATCTGCGTGAAGGTGCCGCCGGCATAAAGTTCATCGTTGAACACTTCCAGCGCATAAACGGCGGAACCTGCGCCGGTGCCTACGGGCGACCACGTCTGGGCTTGGCCTGCAAGGGGTAAGAGGACCAACAAACCCATCGCAATACATGAAAAGGGAGGAACTGGCATGCGAGCAAGATAAGGCTGTGCCCTCACTCTGCGCGGCGGACATAGCGTCTCGGCGGTGAAACACATTCTTCGCGTGAGGCCGTACGCTGCCCTACCTTTCACGGTTTCCATGCCCGTTGCCTACACCGTTTACGTCATCGAGCTCAGCCGCAAGGTCTTCACCGAGCACCGCAAGTTCCGCGAGGCCAACCCGCAGTACAACGGCGTGCTGGAGTGCCTCTACGTGGGGCAAACGGGCAAGACGCCGCAGGAGCGATTGGCCCAGCACAAGATCGGTGCGCGCACGGCCAGCGGGCACAAGCTCAGCAGCGACATCGTGCGCAAGTACGGGATGTACCTGCGCCCCAGCCTGTACCAGGACATCGGGCCGCTGGGCCGCGCGGAGGCGTTGGAAGTGGAGAAGGGCCTGGCGCTGGAGTTGCGCCGCAAGGGCTACGCGGTGTGGTGGGGGTGAAAGGAGGGAATCGTTCGCGGTCCACAGGGAAGTGGACCCATGCGCCCCGCGAATTACTCCTTCACCACCTTCCGCATGAACTGCTGGCCGTTCTGTTCCAAGCGCAGCAGGTATACCCCAGCGGGCCATGCGGAGGCATCCACCATGATCGGCGCATCACCCGTCCGGATGCCGGTATGCACCGTGCGGGCCAGCGCGTCGGTCACGGTCAACTGCACTGGGCCGGTGAACGGGGGACTTATCCAAAACGTGCCATCTGCCGGGTTGGGCCACAACCCCATACGCGGGCTGTCGGTTGTGCCCACGCCCGTTACGCCCAGCGCCTCGGTGATGGCGTGGTACGCGTTGAGCTTGCCCATGCCCCAGCGGGTGCTGCCACCGGGCGGAATGGTGCCCGTCTTGTTATCGGTGAGCGCCGTGTTGCGGATGATGCCGCGGATCTCCGCCGGGGTAAGGGTGGGATCGGCTTGCAGCAGCAGGGCTACCGTGCCGGTGGTCGCCGGTGCAGACATGCTGGTGCCGCTGAAGCGTGCGAAGGGGTAGTTGCGCCCCTGGAAGGGTACGGTGAGGATGGACGAATAGTCGTTGTCCGTGAACGAGCTGATGGAGGAGGCCACCACCACGCCCGGTGCGGTGATGTCCGGCTTGATCCGCCCGTCCAGCGTGGGTCCGAAGGAGGAGAAGCCCGCAATGCTGCCGCCGGTGGGGATGCCGGTGGGGGTCCAGGTGGTGGATCCGCAGGCTGCCACCGTGATGGCACTTTCCGTGCAGGCCGGTTCCCCAATGCCGAAGTTGTGGTCGCCCGCCGTCCATCCGGACAGTCCGCCCAGGAATGCTTGCCCCCAGTTGCCCACGTCGTTGTCCAGCTCGGTCACGTTCCAGCAGTGCACCGTGCCCTGCGAAGCCGTTACCTGCATCACCACCTTGAGCGCCGTGTTGGTGTTCTTGATGCGCAGGCGGAAGTGCGGCCGTCCGTTCAGCGGATGCGCAGCCTCCGCGGTAAGGTTGAAGAGGACGGTATCGCTGTTGGCCACCAGGAAGGAATCCACGTAGGCAGGTTGTGTGGCGGTGTGGTACCACGGCGTGGCCATATAGAGGTTATTGGAGGCATCCAACACGCGGAAGGAAGCAGAGAACGCCCCGCCCTCCTCACCCCACATCGTCAGGCTTTGGCCCCACATGTGCTCATGGGCGCTGTACGGGTAGAACTGCACGCGGCTGCGCAGGGTGTCCCCGGTGAATTCCTTTTGCAAGTGGAAGTTGACGTCGCCGTTGTTGCCGCCGGAGATGGAGAACACCACGCCATCATCGCTGAACTGGTCCAGCGCTTGGCTGATGAGCGATTGGCCGTCCAAGGTGCCCATGTAGTACAGGCCCCAGCTCATGTTCACCACTAAGCGCTTGCCGTCCTGCTGGGCTTTTTCCTTCATCCAAGCCACCCCGTCGAGGGCCGCTGCGGCATCCACCAGGAAGGAACAGAAGAGGAACTGTGCACCGAACGCCACGCCCCGGTAGTTGGTGCCCGCTCCTCCGCCGCCCGCAATGCCCGCCACGTGCGTGCCATGTGTGGCGTAGCTGTATACCCCTGCCGTGTCGCTCTGCGCGGCAAGCAGGTCCGTGGGCGTGGTGAACTCCGCGCCGTAGTCAAAGCCCGCCGGTGCAGGGCCGGTCTGGCGGAACTGGTCCCAGGCTGCACGCACGCGGTATTGGGTCATCGCGGTATCGTAAAACATCGGGTGCGTATAGTCGAAGCCCCAGTCCAGCACACCGATCAGCACACCCTCGCCGGTGTAGGGCTGCGGCAGGTAGATGCCCTGCTGCACGCTATCGGCATGGATCGACCTCACCAACTTGTCCAACGTAGGCTTGGCGATGCCCGCCAATTCCGCGTAGGCCAACCCGGGGATGTTCCCCACGGCCTCAAGGTGGTGGGCGTCCACACGGAAGGAGAAGATATCGCCGATGCGGGTACCCACATGCACCACGGCCGGGTCAACATCAGCCACATTGAACGCATCCTCCACCTTGGCTAAGAATCCCACCATGCAGCGGTCACCCATCAACGCCACGGGATAACGGCCTTGTAGATCGGCCGTCAGCTTGTGCGGGTCTGATTGCCGCGCCGCCAGGGCCTGCAGTTCACCGATGGCCACGCGGGTTTCCGCAGGCATCGGGGTTTGGGCGTGTGCCATGCCCCATGCCAGGGCCAGGACAACGAACAGGTTCCAACGCATCACTTCGTTGCTTGGGGGTTAAGGTTGGCCCTAGGCTTCACGGATAGGGCACATCCGGGGTGGTTCTCAAAGGGTGAACGTGGCCGTCACGTTCAGCGGCGGCTGGAAGAGGGTGTGGAAACCGCGCGTGGTCAACGTGGCATCGGGCTGTGGCGCATGGTCGGCATCCATGGGCGTGGTGAAATCACGCTGCTTGCGTTCCGTGGCCACGTAGGCTAAGCTGGTCTCGGTCAGCAGGCTGAAGCGGGGCGTGATCCGGAAGCGAATGCCCAAGAGCGGGCCCACGGCCCAGTCGGTGCCGGTGGTCTCTTGGCCATAGTAGTAATAGCCACTGGAGTACCGGCGATCGGTGTAGGCCCTCGACCAGGCGGGCCGGATGTCCAACCCGTAAAAGATCTGCCAACGCTTGGCCAGTTCCTGCGTGCGTTCCACGCCGGCCCGCACACTGAACGCGGAAGTCTCCACCGTATAGGTTTCAAACCCCTGGGAGGGCCATGGCCGCTCGTCCTTTGCAACCTGCCCGCCCATGGCAAAACGCAAGTTCCAGCCTTTGTGGAAACGATAGCGGTAACTGGCCCAGTACAACGACCGGGGTGCCGTCGGTGCATTGCTGTCCACCACAAGGGGACCTGCATATTGGAATAAGAAGGCACTGACATCCACGCCGATGGAATGCCGGCGCACGGTGTCGGGCCATGTTTCCTGTGCACTTGCCGCCAACGGCAGCCCCAGTATCATCAAGGAGATAATTGCAGGTTTCATGGGAAGAAGATTGCACAGGTGAAGGTAGGCAATTCTGCGAAGCGAGGTCCCGGGCGCGCCCCTTCGTAAACGTCAACAACAACAAACACAAGTAATAAAATCGAGTTGAATTCAACCCGGAAAGCGGTCAACGCTATTCAGGTCTTGTCGGCCGGGTCAACCCTAACAACGGACAACGAACAACTGATCGAGATCGCAGGCTCAACGGGCGATTCGAACCCGATGGTCCTGGTGCTCCACCCCGCTTTTGCACCTGGATCCTACCTTGCCCCCATGCAGAAAAGAAAGCTGGGCCATAGCGACCTGATGGTGGCCCCGTGGGCCTTCGGAGGAAACGTGTTCGGATGGACGGTGGAGGAGCCCACGGCCTTCAGGCTGCTGGACGCCTTCACGGAGCATGGCTTCAACCTGATCGACACGGCGGATTCCTATCCGCGCTGGGTGCCGGGCAACGTGGGCGGCGAATCGGAAACCATGATCGGCAACTGGCTGCATGCGAGCGGCAAGCGCGATGCCATCGTGCTGGCCACCAAGGTGGGCAGTGACATGGGCGAGGGGAAGAACCTGCGGAAGGAGTACATCCTGCGTGCGGTGGAAGCATCGCTGAAGCGGCTGCGCACGGACCACATTGACCTGTACCAAAGCCATTGGGACGATCTGAACACGCCGGTGGAGGAAACCCTTGCGGCCTACGACCAATTGGTAAAGCAAGGCAAGGTGCGCTGGATCGGCGCGTCGAACCTGGCGCCGGGGCGCCTGCGGCGTTCCATGCAGGTGAGCGGCGGCATGGGCTTCCCGGCCTATGTGTCGTTGCAGATGCGCTACAACCTGTTCAGCCGCGAGGTGTTCGAGCGTGAATATGCGCCGATCTGCGAGCAACATGGCCTCGGCATCCTTACGTACTACTCCTTAGCCAGCGGCTTCCTCACCGGCAAGTACCGCAGCGATGCCGACCTCGGCGACCGTGCCCGCAAGGGCGATGTGAAGGCCTACCTGAACGGGCGCGGCATGCAGATCCTCAACGCCTTGGACACTGTTTCCGAGCGCCAAAACACCAAGCAGGCTACCGTGGCGCTTGCCTGGCTCATGGCCCGGCCGGGTGTTACCGCGGCCATCGCCAGTGCCACCAAGCTCCCCCAAGTGGAAGAGTTGGCCTCCGCAGCGGAACTGGTTCTCAGTGAAGAAGACTGGGCGTTGTTGGATACGGCCAGTGCGTAGTGAGCCGCCTGTGGGGCGCTTGGCCGGCCCGCTCGGCCCGGTGTTGCCGGGATCCCGCATGTCCGCCCAGCCGGATACCTTTGAACCATGCCCAAGCCCGAGCTGGACCGCCGCATCTTTTGGGATGTGGACTTCGACAAGCTGGATTACGATGCCAAGGCGGCGTTCATCATCGAGCGCGTCTTTGAGCGCGGCGATGTGCCCGACATCCGCAACTGTAGGCGGTATTATGGGGATGAAAAGATCA
>JRYE01001891.1_pt1 | contig 38319 bp, 30 predicted proteins | sample 235321 | NCBI WGS metagenome assembly JRYE01 (sample SAMN03074214, study PRJNA261473) | activated sludge metagenome | biome: Common Effluent Treatment Plant; feature: Wastewater; material: Activated sludge; isolation source: activated biomass in a lab-scale reactor treating industrial wastewater at... | reverse complement strand
GAAGTATTCGTTGGCGTACATGTGCTGTTCCCTTACCGTCTTGGTTGGCGTGGCTGGCATGGGCACAGTGCGTTCAGGCTTCACAATGCCCGGGTGCAGCGGGCCTTGATTGTCCCAGCCCTGTTCACTGAAGCCCGTCTGCACACCTTCGGTGTCGAAGGTGGTGGTGCTTTTGTACCATTGGATGCCGCCGTCGGGCATGGTGCTGTACTCGGCCCGGCTTACCGCGCCGTTGGGGTGGTAGCGGAAGTCCACGCTGGCATGGCCGCCGATCCTGCGGGTTTGCCGGTCATAGATCACCCTTCCATTGCGGTCGTAGGCCCAGCTATGGCCCCAGCGGTCATCCGCGTCCATCCACGCCTTGGTGCTGATCTGGCCTGTGGTGAAATAGTGCAGCACCACGGTCCCGGTGTCGGTCTTTACGGGGCTTTCCTTGCCTTGGGCGGAAAGCAGGAGGGGAGCGGTACAGGCAAGAATCGCGAGGGCGATGCGCATGGTGGGGTGGAAGCCAAAGATCGGGCCAAAGCCGACCCATCCTCAGGCCCCACTTCGTGAAACCCTCCGGCACTCCATCAACTGCCCTTCTGAACGCTCGATCACTCGCGCACGGCCTTCCGCTTCTCCATGAAGCTCCGGATCTTGGTTCCGTCGCCGACCAGCCAGAGGATATCATTGGCTTCCAGCACCCAGGTGCCGCCTGGGTTGGTGATGCGTTGGTCACCACGTTCCAGGCCTGCTACCATCGCTTTGGCCACATCTTTCAATCCGGTGTTGTGGATGGGCATGCCCGCCATGGGCGATTGCGGGGTTATGCGGAAGCGTTTCAGGCGGATGTCCTCCTTGGTGGCTTCCGCGGAATTCGCCCCGGATTGCGGCACATCCAACGTTTGCTGCACGGCGGTGAGCTGTTCGTCCGTGCCGATCACCAGGAGGTTGTCGCCTGGCAGTAGGCGGTGGTCGCGGCCGGGAGCTGAAATGGTGTGGCCGCTGGCACGTTCAATCAGGGCGATGTTCACCCCGTGCTTCTCGCGCAGGGCCAATTCTTGCAGGCTGCGGCCGGCGGCATCGGAGTCCGGCCGGACCTGAAGCTGCGCCAGGTGCATATCCCACGGCGCCAGGTCCGTGCGACGGCGGCTGAGTTCGCGCTGGTTGAGGTTCAGCAGGAAGCGTTCCTCCATGCGCACATAGAAGCCGTGCAGGCGCTGCCGGAACAGGAAGGCCACCAGCGCGGTAAGCAACAGCAGGGCCAGCAGGGCCCAACCGGTGCTGAAGAACACGCTGACCAGGATGGCGAGCACCACCACCGCCGCGCCGAGGCGTACCAGTTCCAGGATCACCAGCGGGCCGCGCCACTGCCGCTTGTTCACCCAGAGCTGCCGGTAGGCCTTCAGGCCGATGCGCCGGATGGACATGGCCCAGATGAAGGGGAGTACCAGCAGGAAGGTGGCCACACCGGCCAGCAATTGGCCGTTCATCCCGAGGAAGGTTGCGCCAAAAAGCCCTTGGAGCATCGGGCCCACACCGATCACGATGGCCATGCTCAGCACCCCGAATATCGCAAGATTGGACAGGTATGCGCGCAGCAGCACCTGCCAGGCACTGCTCTCCTTCACCTGGTCGGTCTGCCTGGAGTAGCGGTCGATCGCGGCCAACCAGCTTTTGGGCAACACGTGTTCGATCCAATTGGCAAAGCGCGGCGATAGCTTGACGAGAAAAGGCGTGGTAAAGGTGGTGATGGCCGAGACCGCCACCGCGATGGGGTACAGGAACGGACTGGTGACGCCAAGGGTGACGCCCAACGTGGCGATGATGAAGGAGAACTCCCCGATCTGCGTAAGGCTCATGCCTGCCTGGACGGACCGTTTCAGGGGTTCGCCGGCCAGCAGCGCGCCCGTTCCCGTGGTGAGCAGCTTGCCCACCACGGTCACCACCGTGATCAGCAGAATGGGGAACCAGTGCACCACCATCATGCGGGGGTCGATGAGCATGCCCACCGAAACGAAGAAGATGGCCGCGAACAGGTCCGTGACCGGGCGCACGAGGTGCTCGATGCGCTCGGCCTGCACGGTCTCCGCCAGCAAGGAACCCATGATGAAGGCGCCGAGCGCGGCGCTGAACCCGGCTTTCACCGCCAGCATCACCATGATCAGGCAAAGCCCCACGGCGACGATCAGCAGGGTTTCATCGGTCATCCATCGGCGGGTCCTTCTGAGGAAGGTGGGGATGAGGAAGATGCCGCCCAGGAACCACAGCACCAGGAAGAAGCCCAGCTTGCCCATCTGCCAGAGCAGGTCGCTGCCGGAGAAGTTCTGGCTTACCGCCACGGTGCTCAGCAACACCAGGATCAGGATGGCTACCAGGTCCTCCACGATCAGCACCCCGAAGACCAGCACGGCGAACTTCTGAGTCTTCACGCCCAGCTCCTCAAAGGCACGTATGATGATGGTGGTGGAGGAGACCGAGAGCAGCGCGCCCAGGAAAATGCTGTCCATGGTGCTCCAGTCCAGCAGTCGGCCGGTGCCGTAGCCCAAGGCCGCCATGCCCACGGCCTCCACCATGGAGGTGATGCCTGCCGTGCCTCCCACGGAAGCCAGTTTCTTGAAGCTGAACTCAAGGCCCAGGCTGAAGAGCAGGAAGATCACGCCCAGCTCCGACCACACCTTGATGCTGGCCTCGTCCAGCACGGTGGGGAGCAGCGGCACATGCGGCCCCACCAGCATGCCCGCAATGATGTAGCCCAGCACCACCGGTTGCTTGATCCTCTTGAAGATCAATGTGGTGACCGCGGCCACTGAGAGGATCAGGCCAAGGTCCGTGATGAGGGCGGGGAAATGCTCCATGATTGTGCGTTGCCAATATGCTTATCCACGTGCAAGAGGGATCAACAGGACGGAAGGCACGGAGGGCGGTGAAGTTCGGGAGGTGCTACGCAGCCACACGTTCCATACGATCTGCACATGATCGGTTCACTCCCGCACCGCCTTCATGTCTTCCATGAATTTCCTGATCGCAGCGCCGTTGCCCACCAGCCAGAGCACATCGCGGGAAGCGAGCGGAAGGTGGCCCTTCGGGTTCATGATGCGCATGCCCGCCCGTTCGATCCCCGCGACCATGGCGCTGGCCTTCTCGCGCAGGCCGCTATCAACGATGGTCTTGCCCACCAAGGGCGATTGGGGCGTGATGCGGTAGCGCCGCATGCGAATATCCTCCTTGGCTAAGCCCGGCCTGGTCAGCACGGGACGCGCCCGTGCAAGCTCACGATGCAGTTCGGCCAGTTGGGCATCGGTGCCGATCACCATCAGGTTGTCACCGGGCAGCAAACGGTCGTCCCGGCCTGGTGCGGGCACGGTGCTGCCGTCCAAACGCTCGATCAGCGCGACCTTCACCCCGAATCGTTCCCGAAGGCCCAATTCCGCCAAACTCTCACCGGCCGAGGCCGAATCCATCGCCAGGCGCACCTGGGCCACGTGCATGTCCCAGGGGGCCAGGTCCGTGCGCCGCTGGCTCAGTTCGCGCTGGTTCAGGTTCTTGAAGAAGCGGTCCTCTAGCTGAAGGTAGAAGCGGTGCAATCGTTGGCGGAACAGCATGGTGGCCACCACCATCAGCACCAGCAAGGCGAGCAGCGACCAGCCCGTGCTGAAGAAGACGCTCACCAGGATGGCCAGTACCACCACTGCGGCTCCCAGGCGCACCAGTTCCAGCACCACCAAGGGACCGCGCATCATCCATTGGTTCAGCCACAGTTGGCGGTAGGCGTTGCGGTTGATGCGCCGCAGGCTCATGGCCCAGAGGAAGGGCAGCACCAGCAGGAATGTTGCCACGCCGGCCCAGAAATGCCCGTTCAAGCTCCAGATCCCGTCTCCGAACAGCTCATTCAGCCAAGGGCCCACCACGAAGATCATGGCTAGGCAAAGCACGGCGAAGACCACCATATTGATCACATAGGCCTTCAGCAGGCTGCGCCATGCACTGGTCTCCTTCACGTGGTCCGTCTGATGGCCATATCGTTCCAATGCATGCTTCCACCCTGCAGGAAGCACGCGCTCCAACCACTGTGCAAATGGCTCGGAAGCCTTGATCATGTAGGGGGTGGTGAAGATGGTGACGGCCGATACCCCCACCACGATCGGATACAGGAATTTGCCCGTGACGCCCAGGCTGAGACCAAGCGTGGCGATGATGAAGGAGAACTCCCCGATCTGCGAAAGGCTCATGCCGATGCGAACAGACCGTGACAGGGGCTCGCCTGAGATCAAGGAACCCAGCGTGGCACTGAACGATTGACCGACCACCACCACCGCTGAAAGCAAAAGCACCTGCGGAAAATGTTCCACCAGCATCCGCGGGTCCAGGATCATGCCCACGGACACGAAGAAGATGGCACCGAAGAGGTCCTTCACGGGTTTCACCAGGTGTTCGATGCGCTCCGCCTGCACCGTTTCCGCCAGGAGCGCCCCCATGATGAACGCGCCCAGTGCCGCGCTGAAGCCCGCATGCACGGCAAATGCCACCATGCTCAGGCACAACGCCACCGCCATGATCAGCAGCGTTTCATCGTTCATCAATTTCCGGGTGCGCTGCAGCAGCGTGGGGATGAGATAGATGCCCACGGCAAACCACAGGATGAGGAAAAAACCCAACTTGCCCAGCTCCCACAACATCTCCGAACCGGAAAAGTGCTGGCTCACCGCCAGGGTGCTAAGCAGCACCATCAGCAGCACCGCCACCACGTCCTCGATCACCAGCACGCCCACCACGATGGTGGAGAATACTTGGGTCTTCAATCCAAGTTCGTCCAAGGCCCGCGCGATGATGGTGGTGGACGACATGGAGATGATGCCACCCAGGAACAGACTGTCCATGGTGCCCCAGCCCAGGGCCTGCCCCACGAACCAGCCGGCCGCGAACATGAAACCCACGGTGACCAGCGCCGTGATGCCCGCGCTGCCGCCCACTTTGATCACCTTTTTGAAGCTGAACTCCAAGCCCAGGCTGAACAGCAGAAACACCACGCCCAACTCCGACCACACCCCGATGCTGGCATCGTCCATCACCGTGGGCGTGAAGGGCATGTGCGGCCCTACCAGCACACCGGCAATGATGTACCCCAACACCAGCGGCTGCTTGATCTTCTTGAACACCAAGGTGGTGACGGCCGCAACGGAAAGGATCAAGCCCAGATCGGCGATCAGTGCGGGCAAATGGTTCATTGGATCGCGGCCAAGTTAATTTCAGCATCCGACGATCGGGCAATTGTCACCTTGATCGTTGCATCTTCGTGCCCGATCAAGCACGGTACACATGAAGAAGCGGAACATCGGAAAGGTCCTTATCGCCAACCGGGGCGAGATCGCCCGCCGGGTCATGCGCTCGGCCAAGGAAATGGGCATCGCCACCGTGGCCGTTTATTCCGAAGCCGACCGCAACGCCCCGTTCGTGCGTGACGCGGATGAAGCCGTGTGCATCGGCCCGCCGCCCAGCAAGGAAAGTTACCTGGTGATCGACAAGGTCGTTCAGGTGTGCAAGGAACTGAAGGTGGATGCCGTGCACCCGGGCTACGGCTTTCTGAGCGAGAACGGCGATTTCGCCGATGCCTTGGAGAAGGCCGGGGTGATCTTCATCGGTCCCTCGCCCCATGCCATGCACGTGATGGGCGACAAATTGGCGGCCAAGGAAGCGGTGCGGAAGCACGGCGTGCCCTTGGTGCCCGGAACGGATGGCGCGGTGAGCGGGCTGGAAGAGGCCGAAAAGGTGGCGCGGACCATCAGTTTCCCCATCCTGATCAAGGCTGCGGCCGGGGGTGGGGGCAAGGGCATGCGCATCGTGGAGCAGGAGAGCGAATTGCGCGAAGGACTGGAACGCGCCATCAGTGAGGCACAGAATGCCTTCGGGGATGGCAGTGTGTTCATCGAAAAGTTCGTGAAGGGACCCCGCCACATCGAAGTGCAGGTGCTGGCCGACATGCACGGCAACACGGTATACGTGTTCGAGCGCGAGTGCAGCATCCAACGCCGCTACCAAAAGGTGATCGAGGAAGCGCCCAGTGCAGTACTGACGCCGCAGTTGCGCAAACGGATCGGCGAGGCCGCGGTGAACGTGGCCAAGAGCGTGGATTACGTGGGGGCAGGCACGGTGGAGTTTCTGCTCGATGCCAGCGGTGAGTTCTACTTCATGGAGATGAACACCCGCCTGCAGGTGGAGCATCCGGTCACCGAGATGATCACCGGGCTGGACCTGGTGAAGGAACAGATCAAGGTGGCCCAGGGCGAGCAACTCTCTTTCAAGCAGGAGGACCTAAAGATCAACGGCCACGCCATCGAGGTGCGCGTGTACGCCGAAGACCCCACGAACAATTTTCTGCCCGACATCGGCACCCTCACCACCTACCGCCCGCCCCACGGGCCCGGCGTGCGCGTGGACGACGGGTTCGAGGAGGGCATGGCCATCCCCATTCATTACGACCCCATGATCGCCAAGCTGATCGTGCACGGGGCCACGCGCGAAGAGGCCATTGCCCGTATGGAGCGCGCCATTGATGATTATGCGATCAGCGGCGTGGAGACCACCTTGCCTTTCTGCCGTTTTGTGATGGGCCACCCTGCCTTTCGCTCCGGCAAGTACGACACGCTCTTCGTGCGCGACCACTTCAGGCCCGAGCTGCTGGAAGGCACCGATCCCGGTGAAATGGCGGCAGCTGCCTTGGTGGCCGTCGCCGTGATGGAGGATGGCCTGAACGTGCCCGCCAGCGGAATAACCGGGGATGATCAACCCTCGGCCTGGTGGCTGAAGCGGCGGTAACTCCGGTTACTGGATGCCTTGGTCAGCAGACCGGCCATCCTGCGAAACGGTGGTGATCAGCGATTGAAAAACCATCTCGGTGGACACGGATCGAACGTCTGTCGATAAGAAGAACCACTTGCATGTTCCCGCGTTCCATGGGTACCTTCGTGGTTCACTAGCAATGAAACGCACTGTAGCTTGCCTTGGCCTGATGGCCATCGTGCTTGCCCCGATGGCCATGGCGCAATCAGGCGAAAGCACGGTGCGTGTGGTGGTGGAGGGCACGGACACCATACCGGTGTACTACTTGGCGCCGGTGAAGGTGGAAGCCATGCTCAGCGGCAAGGCCAGGCGGAACATGGCCCGGGCGGACCGGTTGACCAGGTACGTGCAGAAGGTGTATCCCTATGCGCAGATCACCGCCAAGCTGTTGGACCAATATGACCATGACCTGGCCAACATCCACAAGGAAATTGACCGAGAACTGTACTTGAAGTTGGCCGAGGTGGAGCTCAAGGCCGAGTTTGAACAGGAGGTCAAGGAGATGACCATGACCCAAGGCCGCATCTTGGTGAAATTGATCGATCGAGAGACCGGACACACCAGCTACGAACTGGTGAAGCAACTGCGCGGCTCGTTCCAAGCGTGGATGTGGCAGGGCATCGCCAAGCTCTTCGGGCAGGACCTGAAGGGTGAATATGATCCCGAAGGCGACGATCAGCTGGTGGAGGCCATTGTGCGCCGGATCGAGAATGGTGAACTGGCTGTTGCCGCACGTGCCGCGCGAACCGACAAGGCCTTGGCCCGCCTGGAGAAGCGCAAGGCCCGCTTGTTCCGCAAGTACAGCGTGGAGGCGCCCGTGACGTTCAACTGATCCCAAACGGAACCGGCCTGTGCCTGCCTTCCGATCGATGCGGGCGGGAAACTTCTCTTCCGTTCTGAAAATCCGTCAAGAGGCACACGGCCCACAACCACCCGCGTGCATTTGCATCGGTGGGCACTTCACGGTGCCATAGCTGCAAAACACACAGCAATCCCCAGGTTTTGGCCTGATCAACCGCCTGCATTGGCTGCACTCGTAGAAGTACTGGCATGCATCGGTGGGCATTTCCTCCTCATGCCTGTGCCCGCAATGCGGGCATGTGATCACGGAATGCCGGATTGGATCCATCCCTTGTTTGGCGATTCGTGCCGCTTTTGCACGATGAACAACAAAGTACCCGCAAGGGTTGGCCATGCAACAGGCCGCGCCGGTTGTCGGGGCTTGGTTCGCCCTTCCTCCCGAGCGCGGCCTGTTGCACCGCTTGCAGTTCGCTTCTTCTTAGAACACCACGGTCTGCTGCCGTACCGGCACCAGGCGCTGGTCTTGAGCGATCACCATGTTGCCGCTCACCTCGTCAAAGGTGATCGAGCCCACCGGGCCGGCGTATGCCAAACCGCCCTTGTCACCAGCCGGCTCCAGCTTTACCCCAAAGGAAATGGCTGGCTGCTTGCTGCGGGTGGCGGATTCCGGCAGGTTGTGCGTGTCCACCGATACGGTCTTGGTCAGGTGTCCGGGCTTGCGGAAGTGGATCAAGGCCACGGCGCCGGAAGGCAGCAGCAGGTCTACCCGGCCTTCCAGGTCGGGACGGCTCCAGTCCTTGGTGCCGTTCACGTTCACTTCCACGATGATGTCGTTGGAATAGGCTCCGTCCAGCCCCATCCAGGCGGTCAACGCCACAAGGCCTTCGGGCGCTGCCGGGGGCAGGGCGGCCGCAGGGTTGCTGAACAGAAGGCCTGCGATGATGGCCAAGCAGAAGGTTGCAGTGTTCCGGATGTAGTTTGTCATGGTTGTTGGCGATGGTCCGATTGCCTCAACGCCCCTTGCTCGAAGGGGTTCGGGAAATTCGTCCAAGTTGTTGGGAGGTTCGTTGGAGAGTGGTTTTTCGGGCGGCAAACTTATCTGCGAAAGCGGCCCACCCTTCATCGGCCCACATCGCGATATCAACAACCTTGGACACCCAAGGCCCGCCTATTGCGCGAAGGCACTTTCCACCGGCACCCGATCGGCCGGGGAATGCCACGGCTGATCGTGCTACACCCGTTCAGCTGCCCGCACAGGGGGCATCAGTCCCAGGGCTTTGTGGCTTCGCTCGCGAATTTCACGGATCAGGCCGGGGTCCGCGGCGAGTTGCTTGCCATGGGTGGCCACCATGCGCCCGAGGCCTGTTTTCCATTCCTTGCTGGCCATTTGTTCCTTGAAACAGCGCTCCAGCAAGCCCAGCATGATGGATACCGACGTGCTGGCACCGGGAGAGGCGCCCAGCAGTGCGGCCAAGCTCCCATCCGCAGAGGCCACCAGCTCGGTACCGAACTCCAGAATACCGCCTTCCTTGGGGTCCTTCTTGATCACCTGCACCCGTTGGCCTGCAATGGCGAGCTCCCAATCCTTCATTTCGGCACTGGGCATGAACTCCTTCAGCTGTTCCAACCGTTCTTCGGGTTTCAAGCGCACCTGCTCGATCAGGTATTTCGTCAGGTCCAAGTTCTTCCAGCCGGCCTCCACCATGGGGATCAGGTTGCCCCATTCCAGTGAACTGGGCAGGTCCAACCAGCTGCCGTGCTTCAGGAACTTGGTGGAAAAGCCTGCAAAGGGGCCGAATAACAAGGCCTGTTCCCGGCCAATGGTACGCCGGTCCAAGTGGGGGACGCTCATGGGCGGGCTGCCGCTCTTGGCCTTGCCATACACTTTGGCATGGTGCTGCTTGATGATCGCTGGGTTCAGGCAGCGCAGCCATTCACCGCTCACCGGGAAGCCGCCGTAGCCCTTGGCTTCGGGAATGTCGCTCTTTTCCAACAAAGGCAGGGCACCGCCGCCCGCACCGATGAAGACAAATCCCGTTTGGAACGCCGTTTCAACCCCGCTCTTCAGTTCCTTCACTTCCACCCGCCAACGGCTATTGTCCATGCGGTGCAGGTCGCGCACTTCATGGCCCATGTGAAGCACCACGCCTTGCTTTCCGGAGAGGTCCGCGAACAGCAGCCGCGTCAGGGCCCCGTAGTTGACGTCAGTGCCCAACATGGAGCGCGTGGCCGACCAAGTGCCGTCATCGTGCCGGTCCTTCATCAGCAGGGGGGCCCATTGCGCGATCACGCTGCGGTCCGCGCCGAACTCCATGCCGTGGAAGAGCGGGTGTGCATCCATGGCGGCATGGCGCTTACGCAGGAATTCGCGGTTTGCCGCTCCTTCCACGAAGCTCATGTGGGGCAGGCTATGGATGAATGCCTGAGGGTCGATGCGGCCTTGCGCCGCCAACCAGCTCCAGAACTGCTTGCTCTGCTCGAACTCTTCGTCCACCCGGATCGCCTTGGACAGGTCGATGCTGCCATCAGGGCGTTCAGGCGTATAGTTCAGCTCGCACAACCCCGCGTGGCCCGTTCCGGCGTTGTTCCACGCATCTGAGCTTTCACCTGCAATTTCATCCAATCGTTCGAACACATGGACGCTCAGTTTTGGTGAGAGTTCCTTGAGCAGCACGCCCAACGTGCCACTCATGATGCCGCAACCAATCAACACCACGTCTGCATTCCTTTGTTCCCTTGCCATCCCGCTGATTTGAAGGTCAACAACCGGAGCCGCCGAATTGATCGCTTGCAGGCCATGGGGCATTGAGCCTGGATGCCCCACGCGGCTGCTTTATTCCCTGCATGCCACTTCCGGGGCATAGCGCCCGAAATGCACTTGGCCGCGGTTCTTGAACAGGAGAATGCCTTCGGTGAGCAATTGGTCGCCTTCCGCCATGCGGAGTCCACCCTCTTCCGGGCGCAACAGCACCTCCTGCTTCAGGATGCGGCCGTCAGCCGTGCTTCCGGAGTACAGCGCGGTGATCACCCCGTCCTCCAGGGCCCCGGTGAAGGTGCCCTGCCGGTGCCATGGCCGGGCAGGATGGTGCCGCACCATGCCATTGGCCAATTCGCCCAGCAGGTCCAGCCGAATGAGCAGCGTGTCTTCGGGGCCCACGAGCGTGTCGGCGCCGATCACCAACGGCCGGTCCGTGCCCGCAAGCATGTAACAACGGGTGTCGTGGCCGCTGTTGTCTTTGGACGGAGTGGTATCCGGGCTGCCGCAGGCGCCCAGCAACAGCAAGGCGATGCCTGTGCAGGCAGGCCCGGTGCGCATGGCTAACGGGCAAACGCGGGGGCCACCACCATGTCCTTGCTGCCCGGCGTGTAGCGGTAAAAGCCCTCGCCGCTCTTCACGCCCAACTTGCCGGCGGTGACCATTTGCACCAGCAGGGGGCAGGGTGCATATTTGGGCTGCTGAAATCCTTCATGCAGCACGCGCAGGATGGCCAAGCAGGTGTCCAGCCCGATGAAGTCCGCCAATTGCAACGGACCCATGAGATGGGCCATGCCGAGCTTCATCACGGTGTCGATCTCCTCCACGCCGCCCACGCCTTGGAACAGGGTTTCGATCGCTTCGTTGATCATGGGCATCAAGATCCGGTTGGCCACGAACCCGGGCAGGTCGTTGACTTCCACGGGCACCTTGCCAATGGACCGGGACAGTTCCATGACGGCTCCGGTCACGGCATCGGAGGTATCGTAGCCCCGGATCACCTCCACGAGCTTCATCACCGGTACGGGGTTCATGAAGTGCATGCCGATCACCTGGGCAGGGCGCTTGGTGGCCGCCGCGATGCGGGTGATGCTGATGCTGCTGGTGTTGGTTGCCAGGATGCCATGCGGCGGGGCGTGTGCATCGATGTCCTTAAAGATCTTCAGCTTCAGGTCCACGTTCTCGGTGGCGGCCTCCACCACCAAGTCGGCATGCTTCACGCCTTCGGCCGTGGAAGTGCCCGTGGTGATGCGTCCCAATGCCGACACCTTGTCGGCTTCGGTCAGGGTGCCCTTGGCTACCTGCCGGTCCATGTTCTTCGCAATGGTGGCCAGGGCCTTGTCCAGGCTGGCTTGGGCAATGTCGATCAGGGTGATATCGTGGCCGCCTTGGGCGAACACGTGAGCGATGCCGTTGCCCATTTGGCCTGCGCCGATAACGGAGATCTTCATGCGGCGAATGTAACGTGCGGCGGCAGGCAGGGGAATAACCCCGGCCTTACTTCCCGTCGCCCCGCAGGATGATCAACACGGTATAGGCCAAGATCTTCAGGTCCACGCCCAAGCTCATGTTCTCAATGTACAGGATGTCGTACTTCAGGCGGCGGACCATCTGCTCCACATTCTCGGCGTAGCCGAACTTCACCTGCCCCCAGCTGGTAATGCCGGGCCTCACCTTGTGCAGGTGCCGGTAGTGGGGGGCCACTTGCAGGATGGCGTCGATGAAGAATTGGCGCTCGGGCCGGGGGCCTACCAGGCTCATGTCGCCGATCAGCACGTTCCAGAACTGGGGCAGTTCATCCATGCGGGTGCGCCGCAGCCAGCGGCCCGCGCGGGTGATGCGCGTGTCGGTGCTGCTGCTGAGCTGCGGGCCGTTCATTTCGGCGCCCTGGTACATGGAGCGGAACTTGTAGATGCGGAACGGCCTGCCGAATTTGCCGATGCGCTCCTGGCTGAAGAACACCGGCCCCGGGCTGGAGAACTTTACCATCAGGGCGATCACCAGGAACACGGGGGAAAGCAGCACCAAGGCCAAGGCGCTGAACACGATGTCGAAGGCCCGCTTGAGGGAGAACTGCCAGGCCGGCATGATCTGCGGGTTCACCTCGATCAGCGGTGCACCGAAGATGCTGGTCATCTTCACGCTGCCGGCCAGGATGTCGTACATGTCCGGAATGATCTTGATCCGCACGGGGGTGGCGTCCAGCTCGTTGAGGATTTTGCTGATGTGGCCGTGCTCGCTGCTTTCCACGGCAATGATGGCCTCCTCCACCCCGTAGCGGGGGATCAATGCGCGCAGTTCGTTCCATTTGCCCAGGAGCGGCAAGCCGGATTCCACTAAGTGCTGGTCGCACCCGTTGATGCTCACGAAGCCCACGAAGCGGTTGCCGGGCGAGCGCGGCAGGCCCTCGATCTCCTGGTGAATGGCGATGGCCCGCTCGTTGCCGCCCACCAGCAGGGTGTTGAACCCGATCGTGCGGTCATGCACGCGCTTCACCGTGCGGCTGGTGAGCAGGAAGCGGAAGGTGAACAACAGCAGGAAGTTCAGCCCGAAGAGCACCCCGAAGGAATAGTAGTAGTAGCTGGGGCCCGCCACCACATCGTCCAGCAGCAAGGCGAAGAAAATGACGATGCTGCCGATGAAGCTCACCAGCAGGGTTTGCTCGAGCTCCTTGGTGCGGAAGCGGCGGAAAATATCGGTGTAGCCCCCCGTGGCGGTGAAGAGCAGCACCCAGAACAGGGGGACCAGCACCAAACCCAGCCAGAAGCGGGTACCGAACTCCAACGGCACGGGGTGATCGTATTTCAAGGGTTCCAGGTAGAGCTTGCGGAACAGGAAGAACAAGGTCCATGCGGCCGCCGATGCCAACAGGTCGGCGGCGATGTAGCGCATGGCCTGTGCCTTCCGGTTCATCATCACGGGCGTACCACCTTGATGTTGTCCACCTCGATCACGCCGCTGGTGGCACCGCCTTCAAGCTCAGCCTTGAGGTAGAAGCGCTTGTCCAGTGCACCGCCTGCCCTCCATGGCTCGCCAAGGTCGATGTACAACTTGTTCCATGGCATGCTGCCATCGGCCTTCCGGGTGGGCAGGGCATACACATAGGCCACTTCGTATTGCACGCCGCTCTGGGTGTAGCGCACCCCCACCAGCAGGCGCGTGTCACTGCGGTAGTCCATCTCCAGGAAGGCCCCGTCGGTCCCGGTGAAGGCGTCCCCGCTGCTTACCCCGCGGTAGCTGGCGTGCCCGAGGTCCAGATCGATCCGGCCGTTTTGTTGGCCTTGGCCGATCAAGGTGCTGTCCGAAGGCACCAATTGCATTACCGCCGTGCAGTTCACCGTATCAAAGCGCTGGCCCGTATTGAAGTCGGCCAACCAGGTGTCCAGTCCGTTGTAATAGCGGAACTGGGGTGCTATCGTGGCGGTTTGCCCGGGCACCAGGTCCACCGTTTGTTCCCAATTGGCATAGAAGGGGTACTGGATGCGGTTGTCGGTGATGCCATTGCGCCTTACGCCGGCCATGACCATCAGCTTGGTGCCACCGCTGGAGAGGATGGGGATCGGCTTGCCCGGTTCCCAAACGCCCACGGGCTCATGATCGGCGTACACCCACAGGTCGGTGATCTTGGAGGAGATGCCTTGGCCGCCGGCATCCACCACGGTGGGGGAGGATACCTGCAGATAGGCGGGGGTGGTACCCTCCTTTTTGCAGGCGGCGGACAACAACAGGAGAAAACCTACCAAGGGCAGGGCGCGGGTCATGGTGTTCCTGTGCGGGTAACGCATCAAATGGCCGATCAGTATGGGCTTCAGGCGGTGCGGACCTGCATGGCGGCCAATACCCGGTGGGCCAGCTCCAGTGCGGCCAGGCCGTCCCGGGCGGGTACCACCGTGGGCTTCCCGCTGCGGATGGCGTAGGCAAATGCACGCAGTTCCTCGCGGATGGCATTGGTGGCCGGAATTTCCGGCTTTTCGAAGGTGATCTCCCGGTGGCCCTTGCCCGGCCCTAGGTCCAGGGTCACGGCGAATGGGTCGGGCTCTTCCACGGTGCGCATGCGCATGATCTCGGTCTCCTTCTTGAGCATGTCCACGGCGATGTAGGCATCCTTTTGGAAGAAGCGGCTCTTCCTCATTTTCTTCATGCTGATGCGGCTTGCGGTGAGGTTGGCCACGCACCCGTTGGCGAACGCAATGCGGGCATTGGCGATGTCGGGCGTGTCGCTCACCACGGCCACCCCGCTGGCATGCACTTCGGCAATGGGGTGGCCCACCACGTGCAGGATGATGTCCAGGTCATGGATCATCAGGTCCAGTACCACGCTCACATCGGTGCCGCGCGGATCGAACTGGGCCAAGCGGTGGGTTTCAATGAACATGGGCTGCCGCAGCGTCCCATGTGCCGCCAAAAAGGCCGGGTTGAAGCGTTCCACATGCCCCACCTGCACCTTGCAGCCGGTGGCCTCCGCGTGGGCCACCAATTCCCGTGCCTGGCCCAAGGTGTGGGCGATCGGCTTCTCAATGAACACATGCCGCCCTGCGGCCAAGGCCTCCAAGGTGCATGCGTGGTGGGCAATGGTCGGCGTCACCACGTCCACCACGTCGCAGGCAGCGATCAGTTCGGCCGGGCTGGTGCTCACCGGTGCATTGAACTCAACCTGTAGCCGGGCCGCCTTTTCCGGATGGATGTCATATACCCCGGCCAATTCAAATTCCGGGAGCTCGGCGATCTGCTGCACATGGATCCGCCCCAAGTGCCCGGCACCCATCACGCCAATGCGAAGCGGCTTTTCCATCCAGGCCGGCAAAAGTAGCCCAAGGGTGGTTGCCCCTGCCAAGCGGCCTGGACAGGGCGGACGGAAGAGGGACTTAGCTTTGCCGCCGAAGCCATGCAGATCGACGATTTTCGCCACCAGGGCCAACGGCGCAAGCTGGTGGGGGAGCTGGAAAAGAAGGGCATTGCCGACCCAAGGGTATTGGCCGCCATTGGCAAGGTGCCGCGCCACCAGTTCATAGACGATAGCGCTTTCGACCGCTTTGCATACGTGGACCAAGCCTTTCCCATCGGGTGCGGACAAACGATCTCGCAGCCATACACCGTGGCCGTGCAAAGCGAATTGCTCCAAGTGAAGCCGGGCGACCAAGTGTTGGAGATCGGCACCGGGTGCGGCTACCAAACGGCCATTCTGTGCGAGTTGGGCGCCAAGGTGCACAGCATCGAACGGCACCGACCCCTGTACCTGGCCACCAAGGCCCGCCTGCTCCGAATGGGCTACCGCGCCCACTTGGTGCACGGTGACGGGTACAAGGGCCTGCCTCTGCACGCGCCTTTTGACAAGGTGATCGTGACCTGCGGGGCGCCCGATGTGCCCCAAGCCCTAGTGGACCAATTGAAGGTGGGGGGCACCCTGGTAATCCCCGTGGGTGGGGGCGGGGTGCAGCGGATGCATACCGTGACCCGCACATCCAAGGGCGTTGAGCATGCCGACCATGGGGCATTCAGCTTTGTGCCCATGCTGGAAAACAGGGTGGGATAAAGGTCACTACGGGATTTCACGGACTGTGCTACATTCGCCCCCGAGTTTAGAGCATATGGCTACCCCTTTGGCAGCGACGAAAACAGATGCAAGGTCGACGATCAACAAAAAATAGTTGAAATGTCAGCCGAATGTGTATAAGTTTGCCGCCGCGTTCGGGTAGCTTTGATCAGCAAAGCAAAACCAACCACAAACCAAAGCACACGAAAAACCAACAACCATGAAGAAGATAGTACTGTTCGCTGCAGCGCTCTTCGCCGTATCGGCGGTTAGCGCCCAAACCGGTGAGATCACCAGCAACCGTGGAGAGAACTGGCTGTCCCAGGACGGCGACTGGGCCATCACCTTTGATGCCGCCCCCCTGCTGAACTACGCAGGCAACCTGTTCAACAACGGGAACAACTCGAACGTGATGGCCATGAACAACATGATCGCCAGCCGCGGGTACCAATACTCGGACGATGGCGCCGGCCGTGCGCTGAATGTGGGTGGTGTGGTGATCGGTGGCAAGAAGCTCATCGATGCCAACACGGCTTACCGTGGCCAGGTGCGCCTCGGCTTCGGCAGCCACAAGGAGACCGACCTGGTTTTCACGATTCCGGCCACCGATCCCGTTAGCTTTGTGGACAATGTGAAGAAGTTCAACTTCATGGGCATTGACCTGGGCGTGGGCTTGGAGAAGCGCGTGGGCAGCACCCGCGTGGTGGGTGTGTACGGCGCCATGTTCGACATCGGCTTTGGCAGCGCCAAGACCACCTATGAGTACGGCAACGCACTCTCCAATAACAACCCCGACGGCACCCACCGCCCCACTGAGGAGAAGCTGGGTTCCACCATGGGCCTTGGCCTGCGTGCCTTCGCCGGAATCGAGTGGTTCTGCGCCCCGAAGATCTCCCTGAGCGCCGAGTACTCCTGGGGTGTTAGCATGAGCAGCAAGGGCCACACCACCACCTCCACCGAATGGTGGGATCCCGCCAACGGCGGCAGCGTGAAGACCGAGAGTACCGACGGCGGCACCAAGGAGAACGACTTTGGTATCGACACCGGCATCAGCGGTGCCAGCATCGGCGTGAACTTCTACTTCCAATAAGAGGAATAATTCCTTGCTTTGGTCTTGAAAGCCCCCGGAAACGGGGGCTTTCTTGTTGATGAGGCCTCCGGTTTCCGGACGGCGACACGGTAGATGGACGTTGATGGAGGCGGTTTCGCGTCCATCAACGTCCATTGGAGCGCCAGGTGTACACAACAAATACCTTCGCATCATGCTGCCCATCCTTTCAGCCGAACAAATCAGGCAGGCCGACGCCTACACCATCGCCCATGAGCCCATCAGCTCCATCGACCTGATGGAGCGGGCGGCGGTGAATTGCGCGAACCGGCTGATGGAGACCTTGAACTACGACGTGCCGGTGGTGGTGCTGGCCGGCATGGGCAACAATGGTGGTGACGGCTTGGCCATGGCCAGGATCCTTAACATGGCCAGTCAACGGGAAGTCCGCGCCGTAGTGCCGCAGTACAAGGCGGAAGGCAGCCCGGAATTCGAAGCCAATTTGGGCCGGTTGCGCCAAGGAGGCGTGGCCGTGGCCCTGCTGCATGAAGGTGAGCCGCTGCCATCCTTTCCCCCGGAGGCATTGGTGATCGATGCGCTTTTCGGCACCGGCTTGCAACGTCCGCTTACCGGCTGGCTGAAAGATCTGGTGGGGCAGCTCAACAACAGGGCCAATCACGTATTGGCCATCGATCTGCCTTCCGGCCTGTTCGCCGACAGCAACAAGGATAATGACCCAACAGCGATCGTGCAGGCAGACCGCACATTCACCCTGGAGCTGCCCAAGCGGGCCCTGCTGATGCCGGACCAAGGCCGTTTTGCAGGCGAATGGGAGGTGGTGCCCATTGGTCTGGACCGGTCCTTTATTGCTTCGTTGGAGCCATGGGCTTGGGTCTTGGAGGAGGTGGACCTGGCCCCGATGTTGCCCAAGCGCCGAAGAACAGCGCACAAAGGGGATTTTGGCCATGCTTGGCTGCTGGCCGGAGGGCCTGGTAAAATGGGCGCTGCCTTGTTGGCGGCAAAGGCTGCCCTGCGTTCTGGTTGCGGGCTGCTCTCCGTGCATGTTCCCGCAGGGCAGCAAGCGGTGATGCACGGAACTGTGCCGGAGGCCATGGTGTCACCGGATCCGGGCGATCGACTTTCCGAGCTGCCCAAGTTCACCAAGGTTTCCGCCATCGGCCTGGGGCCGGGCATCGGCGCGGAAGCGGAAACCGGTAGGCTGCTGAAGTTGCTGATCCAGCAAGCGCCCGCTCCATTGGTGCTCGATGCGGATGCGCTCAACATCCTCGCGCAGAACAAGACCTGGTTGGCCTACTTGCCGGCTGGCACGGTTCTTACTCCGCACCCGGTGGAATTTGACCGGATGATCGGCAAAGCGTCAAACAGCGAGGAGCGCCTCCAGTTGGCCCGGGGACTGGCCATGAAGCAGAAGGTGGTGGTGGTGCTGAAGGGGGCCTACACGGCCATATGCGCCCCCGACGGGAGGATCTTCTTCAATGGCACCGGTAACCCCGGCCTGGCGAAGGGGGGCAGCGGCGATGCACTTACCGGCATCCTGACCAGCTTGCGTGCCCAAGGAATGGATGCACTTTCCACCGCATTGGTCGGGGTGTATGCCCACGGCAGGGCCGGGGATCTGGCTGCGGAAGCCTTGGGCATGGACGGCATGCTTCCCAGCGACTTGATCGATCGGTTGCCCCAGGTGTGGAAGGCAATGCGTGGTGTGCCCTCCAGCGACCACCTGTTGGGGTGACTCCTACAGCAGGCCGTCCACTGGTCCTTTGCCTTCACGCAGCACCGTGGGCTGCCCGCTGGTCAGATCAATCACCGTGGAACCTTCCAGCCCGCCGATGCCGCCGTCGATCACCAATTCCACCTGGTGGCCTACACGCTGGTGGATCAGTTCCGGGTCCGTGGTGTATTCCAGCAGGTCATCCTCATCGTGTACGCTGGTCACCACCAACGCGTGGCCCAGTTCCTCCACCAAGGCCAAGGGGATCGGGTGGTCCGGCACGCGAATGCCCACGGTGTGTTTCTTGTTTTTGAACAGAGTGGGGATCTGGCTGCTGGCGGGCACGATGAAGGTGTAGGGGCCGGGCAGGGCCTTCTTCATCACCCGGAAGCTGGGCGTGTCGATGGCTCTTGCATAGGCGCTCAATTGGCTGAGGTCCTTGCAGATCAGGGAAAGGTTGGTCTTGTGTGCCTTCGTTCCCTTCAGCCGGGCGATGGCTTCAATGGCGCGGGCATGGTGGGCACTGCAGGCAAAGGCATACACCGTGTCCGTGGGGCACACCACCACGGCACCTTCATTCAGCCGCTGCACCACGTCGTGGACCTTGCGCGGTTCCGGGTTTTTCGGATGGACCGCCAGCAGCATGCTACTTCGCCGACGCCTCGGTGTGGGCCGCCTTCTTGTGGTCCGCAAGGAATTTCTCCAGCCCGATGGTGGTGAGCGGGTGCTCGAACAAGGCCAGGATGGCACTGAGCGGGCAGGTGGCCACGTCGGCGCCGATCTCCGCGCACTGGATGATGTGCATGGGGTGGCGCACGCTAGCGGCCAGGATCTGCGTGTTGTACCCGTAGTTGTCGTAGATGGTGCGGATCTGCTCAATGAGCTGCACCCCGTCGGTGCTGATGTCGTCCAAGCGGCCGATAAAGGGGGAGACGTAGGTGGCACCGGCCTTGGCCGCCAGCAGGGCCTGCCCCGCGCTGAACACCAGGGTGCAGTTGGTTTTAATACCCTTGCCGTGGAAGTATTTGATGGCCTTGACCCCGTCACGCGTCATGGGCAACTTTACAGTGATGTTCGGGTGCAGCGCCGCCAGATCTTCGCCTTCATGCACCATGCCCTCGAAGTCGGTGGCGATCACCTCGGCGCTCACGTCGCCGTTCACGATGTTGCAGATGTCCACGTAATGCTTCATCACCCGGTTGGTGCCGGTGATGCCTTCCTTGGCCATTAGGGAAGGATTGGTTGTCACGCCGTCCAGGATGCCGAGGTCCTGTGCTTCCTTGATCTGGGCCAAACTGGCCGTGTCGATGAAGAATTTCATACTTGTGGTGCCCGGCGAATGATTTCCACCGGGAACTGCAAAGGTACGGCCCGCTGCGTGCAAGGCATTTTCAAGAACCCTTGCGTTCCGGCTTTTCGGGGACAGCTCGGGGCCTACTGTTTCACCCAACGCACGGTTGCCGGACTTTCATTGCCGGTAATGCGGATGGTATAGAGCCCCTCTGCAAGGCCGGAAACGGGCAACGTGACCTTGCTGGCAGCTGGAAGTTGGGCGGTGTAGGCTAGCCGGCCTTGTGCGTCAAACACCTGTACCTCCGCGTTTCCACGGTATTCCGGTGCCATAAGCAGTACCGGCGCCGACGAAGGATTCTGTTCCAAGCGGGCCAAGTTGGATCTTCCCGGAAGCGCGGCCATGACGGTAGGGATGTCCAAACCATCGATGGGCTGTGCGTAGATGCCATCGGGGCTGCGCTCATCCTTCCAGACGGCCACCATTTGCCCGTCCTCCTCTTCGGTTAGCCGCATGTCATCCTTATTGCTGTTCACGGTGCAGATGTCCTTTTGTGCCGGGTTCCAAACGGTGGATCCGTTCAAGGCTACGCGGGTAGCCGCAAGGTGTACCTGCCCAAAACCGCCGGATGCATGCAGGATCACTGCGCCATCATCCGTGGCGGAAGCGTCCCATAGTTGAAGAGCTTGGGCACTGATGGGGATCACATTCACCGCCAGGTCGCCCAATTGGCGCACCCCGGCCGTATCCAAGCGCTGCACGGCCACGCCCGATTGGTTTTGGCCGCCGTCAGTCACCTGCATGGCCACCATCATACCCTGGTCATCATCCACCAAGGCCAATCCTTTGCCCCCCACGAATTTTTGGATGGTACTGCTGATGTCCGCACGGGTGCCGTCCGTGGACCAAAGGCTTCCGTTTCCCCGGACATGTTGAACAAATACATCCGTGTACCCGGCGTTGTCCGGATTGCCGGAATTAAAGGCTACGTAATAGCCGTCCTCCCCATCCTCCACGGGGTGAGGAACGAAAAAGATGGGCACCGGCCTGCTGGATACTTGGACCGGAGCGGGCCAAACGGTGTTGCCAGCTGCATCGTAGCGCTGTGCGGTCAGTACCCAGGGTGGCAGGCCAAAACCTCCGGCGCTGATGCCGTATTGCAGAATGAAACCCCCATCATCCGTAGCGATCGGAGTGGGGATGCTCACATTGGTGCTGGCCGTGATCACCATGGGGGCGGCAAGCAAAACGTTGCCGGTGGGGCCCACCAATTGCATGGCTACACCCCTGGGCGTGCCGGTGGTGCCCCAGGCGATCACCGTGTTGCCATTGGAAAGCGGAGCCACGGTGGGGCCCATTCCGGTAGTGCCGGGTGTGGGCAGTTGCACACCGTCCGGCCCCCAGAGGAAGGAACCATCGGGTGCGATCTTGTAGGCCACGATGTCCAGCGCTCCCGTGCGTTCGTCCTGGAAGGCCACTATGGCATTGTCGTCATCATCATTCTTCAGGTCGTAGCTGAAGATGGCGCTGTTCTGCGGGTGGTCGCTGACCACCAGCCCGGTATCGGGCCAAAGCCTGTTTCCTCCTGCATCGAGGCGCTGCATGCGCAACTGGTATTCGCCCCCTTCATTTTCAAACCAGGCTACATACGTGCTGCCATCAGGTCCCTCGGCCGTCAACGGCGTGGTAGCCTCTCCGGCGGCAACCGCACGCACGGTGGTGTTCACGGAGACATCGCTGGTCCATTGCGCTTGTGCGGCAAGCGTGGCAAGGAGTGCGAAGGTGGTAGTGATCAATGGGTGCTTCATCTGGTCGGATGGATGGGTGACAGGCAAGATAGCCGTGCTAGCAACACGCAACCCTGGGAGAAAGTTCGCTGGCGCGGTTTCACGCCTTCAGGCCCTCTATTTGTATTCCTGCATCATCAGCCGCTGGAAGAACCGGCCGGGCAGCAATTTCTTCAGTAGCACCGCGAGCCGTTGCTTGCCATGGGCGGCGTAATACACCGTGCGGGGCCTCGGGTCGGCCATGATGCGCTCCACTAGGCGGGCCACTTCATTGGGGTCGCGGCTATAGTGCAGGCTGCCGCCCAGGAGTTCCATGGCGCTGTTATAGCCGGCTTTGTAAGGCTCACTGGTTTGAGCCGGCCGGATCCGGTTGGCCCCGATGTTGGTCTTGTATTCGCCGGGTTGCAGGCTGGCCACGCGGATGCCGAAGGGCTTCACCTCCATGCTGAGCGTTTCCGTATAGCGCTCCAAGGCGGCCTTGCTGGCACTGTAAAAGCCGCGGTAGGGCAGGCCGAAGTTGGCTGCCAAGCTGGTGATGTTGATGATGAGCCCGCTGCCTTGCTTGCGCATCTGCGGCAATACCGCCCGCACCACCCGGTGTGCGCCCATCACGTTGGTGTCGAACAGGGCCGTGGCTTGCCCAGGTGTCAGGTCTTCCGTGGCGCCTTGGATGCCTAAGCCCGCGTTGTTCACCACCGCATCAATGCGGTTGGAATTTGCCAGTACTTCCGCTACCGCTTGGTTCACGGAGACTTCATCAGCAAGGTCCATGGCGATCAGTTGATAGCCTTCCGCCTGCCCGGCAGGCTTTCGGGAAGTGCCATAAACAGTGTGGCCTTGGGCGGCCAGGTACGCGCAGACGGCCTTGCCGATGCCGCTGGAGCCTCCTGTTACCAGGACCACTTGCGGGGTGTTGGGCTTGGGCATGGGCAAAAAAAGAGGGGCAAGCTACTCGCATCGCTCCGCTACAACCGCCTACCCTTGCTGCCTTCCGGCCCTGGGGGATTCAGCAGGAGCTGGACGTACAAGACTTGCCCCAAGGAGCAAAGGTATTCTTTCCGGCGGATCTCCGGCAGATCAACGCACAAACCTGCCCCAGTAAACCGTCAGGCCATGGGTGATGCGCACCGTCCATACGCCCGTGGCCAAATGGCGGGCGTCCAGCATCACTTCCTGCCCCGCCCGGGCGTACGCTGGCAGGGGTATGGCACGTCCGGCCTGGTCGATCAATTCCAGGGCGGTGCCCGGACCAGGGACAAAGGGCAGCGTGATGTGGACCGGACCGGTGGTCGGGTTGGGCCAGACTGAAAGCTGGTTGCGGCCTTGCAGATCGGGCGGGCAGGCAATGCCTGTAGCGGTTCCGTCGCGCGCATCGTTCAATCCGGCCGTCACGCCCGGACACTCGAACACATTTATCGTAAGGTGGGCCGAGTACGTCATGCCGCTGGCGTCGGCAACGGTGTACGTGTAGACGCCGGCCACGTCACTGGCGGGGTTGAACATACCGTCCACTTGCGGATTGGCGGGATTGGTCCACGTTCCACCCGGGCATGGGCTGCCACCCAGGAAATCGAACATCGCAAAGGCCGGGTCCTGCAAGCAAACGGTGATGGTGCTGTCGGTGCCCGCATCACAAGGGGGAGGGCAGTCTTCCACGGTGATCGTGGCGCCCAGGACGTCCAGTCCTGCGCAGTGGTTGCCACCACCTTGCACCAGCAGGTCGTGCAGCTCAATTACGGTGGTAACGCCCCATTCCAAACCAAGGTCGGCAAGCGTCGCCGGGTCATAAACGAAGGCGTGGATATGGAACACATCCGGATCGTTCACGGTGAACACCGGCACATTGGCGAGTGCCATCAACACAAGGCCAGGCCCGTGGGAGAGCAGATAACCCATGGCAAAGCCTGGGGGCACCAAGGTATCCCCGAAGGAAATGGCCGTGATCGTGGCCGCGCCCCCTTGCAGGCAGGCAAAAGGATTGGTGTCCAGCATGCTACCGGCATCGGCCGTGCAGTCCGGCGTGCAATCCACCACTTGGAAGGCGGTGCCCACCAGGTCAAGACTGGCGCAAATCGAGCCGCCACCTTGCAACAGCATGGCATGGAGGTCGGCCAAGCCATCCCAGCCCAGTTGGATGGAAGCAGCGGGATCGAAGGTGCCCGGGTTGTACACAAATGCATGGATGTCGTATTCGCCAGGCACCTCCACGGTGAATTGGGGGCTGTCCGAAAAAGCTTGGATCACTGCGCTGTTGCCCGAGGTGAGCACGTATGCCAGGGTGAAGCCCGCCGGAACGATGGCACTGCCATCCGGCGTGGCAGTAAGTTGGGCCTGGCCTTCGGCAAGGCACAGATCGGGTTGGTCCGTACCGGTGGTACCGGCACTTGCGATGCAGACGGGGCCGCATTCCCCTGTTTTCACGAAGGCTGCATCCAGCAGCAAACTTGCGCAAAGGGCACCGCCGCCCTGCAACAATTGCGGGTTCAGGTCATAAATGGAGCTGCTCCCAAGTGTGATGGACCCTATATCGAAGGTGGACGGGTCGTACACGAACGAGTGGATGCGCCACACGTCCACGCTGTTCACGATGAACGTGGGAGAGGTGGATATCTGCTCCAGGATCAGGCCGTTGGTGCGGCTCAGCAGGTAGCGCAGTTCGAAGCCGGGGGGTACGATGCCCGGTCCGTCCACCACGGCCGACAGGGTGGCTTCGCCATTGCCTATGCAGATCAGGGTGGAATCCATGGACAAGTGCGGGGCAAAGGCCGTGCACGGTTCCTCGCACTCCATGGTCTTGGAGCCGCCCACGTAGAAGCTGAGGCTCGCACAGATGTCGCCCCCGCCCTGTACCAACTGCCCGTGCAGGTCAAAGGCCGTGGTGGTGCCTAATTGCACGGTGGAAAAGTCAAAGGTGTTGGGGTTATAGACCAAGGTGTGGATGCGCCATACATCGGCGGTGACCACATCAAAGGAGGGGGAGTTTCCCACCTGTTCCAGGATGAGCCCGTTCGTGCGACTTAGCACGTAAGCGGTAACGAAACCTGGTGGCACCACGGCATCCCCTTGCGGGGTTCCGGTAATGGTGGCATGGCCCCCGGAAAGGCAAATGGGCCCGTAGTCCATATAGGTGCTGCCGGCCTGCGCAATGCATTCCCCGCCTGCCCGTGCGGTAGTGGGCAGCATGGCCAGTAAAAGGAAGGCAAGGGCGGAATGGAGGATCGACCGGAAGGTGGATAAACGGATCATGTTCACTCGGGTAGGGAAGGCTAAAGTATTAAAGTGGAAGGAAACGGGTGCACCAGCGGCAATTGGGCCGCACAAAGCGGCTGGTTGTGGCAGCACGCTCGATCAACTTCTTTGCCGATACGCGATCGTGCATGCCGGGGCCGGGTGTGTGATCCGTGGATCGATGGCACCAAGGAGCAGGTCACGCGATCGCAACCACTTGGACCAGTTGCTTTCCACCACCGGCCGGGAATTCCACTTGGTCCCCACTTGATCGCCCCAGCAGGGCCTGGGCCAGCGGGGAGGTGAAGGCAATCCTTCCTTCAGCCACCTTGGCCTCGTCCACGCCCACCAAGGTGAAGGTGTGCCCGGTACCTTGCTTAGGACCGGAAATGAACCGGTAGGTGACCGTGCTGCCGAAGCGGACCTCCGTCCCGGGGCGACTGAAAGGCTCCACCACGCGGGCCGTGGCGATCCGTTCCGCCAACAAGGCCAAGCGGCCGTTGATCTCCGCCAATTCCCGTCTGCGTGCCGGCCCCTCGGCGGCGACCACTTGGGAGCGGCTTGCTTCCAAGGCGGACCGTTCCTCTTGCAACAGCCGCAGTCCGCGCGGCGTCACCAAGTTTTCAAAGCCCGAAGGCAGGGGTGCACGGGGCGGCACGAACACCGGTTCCTCCTGGTCGCCTTCGCGCACGAATCCACGGCTCATGCTGACAAGATAACCCCGGGCGCGCAGTGTGCCAGGGCATTCGCAGGCTATTTGCCCAGTGGCCCCCTCGTTTCCATGTTGCTGTTCCTTGCCTCCAGGCAGGGCGGGCACCGTGCATGCTCACTCTTTCACGAACTTCCCGGAAAGCACGCCGAAAGGCCCTTCGATCTTCAGCATGTAAAGGCCGCCGGCGAGGTGTGACACATCGATGGTGCCGCGCACCTGATCGGGCATGGCCACCACTTTCCCGGTGGCATCGAAGAGGGTGATGCGCGCCCCGGTGAAATCGTGGCGGCTGGTGATATGGAGCTTGTCGACGGCCGGGGAAGGGTAGAGGCTGAACTGCGCCGGAGGGCGGCTGGTGATGCCCGTGGTGGTGCTTGTCTCACCTTCCACCACGGTAAGCGTGGTGTTGATGGCCGGGTTGGCGATGGTGTCCACAATGCCCGATGGCCAGCGGACCAGCACTTGGTTCACCTGGGTGCCGGTGCCCAATCCGAAGTGCGCGGTGAGGCTGCTCATGTACCGGAACCCGTCGCCGCTGACGATGTCCTGCACCTGCGTGCCCCAAGGCGTGGTGACCTGCACCCGCGCACCGATGCCGTTCGCATTGCTCACCGTGCCTTTGGTGATCACCTTCAGCCAGTTGTTCGTGTTGCCGGCGTTCATGTAAATGATGTTGCCGTTTTGCACGTCGATGAAGCCGTCGTTGTTCAGGTCGCCGGTGGGGCCGTTGATGAAGGGCACGCTCACCGGGTTGAAGGTCATGTTGCCGTTGTTCTTCATCAGCATGCCGCCTCCGAGCACGTCCACATAGCCATCGTTGTCGAAGTCGCGGGCGATGAATTCGATATTGGTGCCATTGTACAGATCGAAGCCCGAGCCGGTGGTGATGTTGGTGAACATGCCGTTATCGTTGCGGTACAGCTTGTGGCCCCCACCGCTGAAGGAACTGGCGCCGATCATCACGTCCAAGTCGCCGTCGTTGTCGAAATCGGCCCAGGCGGCCGACCAGCTCTGCTGGTAGTCGGCCATGTCGCCCATCAGCGGGGCCACGTCGGTGAAGGTGCCGTCGCCGTTGTTGCGCCAGAGTTGGTCGATGCTGGCCGGTGCCCCGGCGCCGCGGCATTTGGCCAGGAACAGGTCGAGGTGCCCGTCGTTGTCGTAGTCGATCCAGTTGGAGCCGTAGTTACCCCCGTCAGGCGTGTCGCCCAATCCGCCGGAGTGCCAGGTCCAAGAGGTATTGTTGTTGTTCAGGTAGTATACGTTCGGTGCTACGTCATGGCAACTGAAGGCATCCAGGAGCCCATCGTTGTTGATGTCCACCAGGTTGGAGCGCTGGCAGAAAATGTATTCGGGCTGGTTGATCACCGTGTATCCCGTGCCGGTGGCGTTGGCCATCATGAAGGTGAGGCCGCTGCCGGCATACACCAGGTCATTGTATCCGTTGGCGTCCAGGTCTCCGGCGCAGATGCTCCAATTGGGCAGGTTGGCTGCCGTGGCCGTGTTGTGCGTTACGGTGTTGAACCCTCCTCCGGCCTGTTGGTAATTGATGGTGATGGTGTTGGCGGTCACCGATACCGCGTCATCCAGCCCGTCGTTGTTCATATCCACCACGCAGTAGGCGCTGCCGTTGGTGGGCACGAACAGCGAGGAGAAGCCGTTGACCACCGGCCCCGGCCCGGCGTATTGGACCACAAAGGTGAATCCGTTGGCTGTCCAGCGGTCGTCGAAGGCGATGTAATAGGTGGTGCCAGCCTCTATCGGGAAGGTGGTGAAGGAGGTATAGCCCGATCCGGAATCATCGTCACCGGCATGGCAGACCAGGTTGCCACAAGTGCCCGTGTACACCTGCACGCGGGTGTCGGTGCCGTTGTTCTGGGGCAGGTCCGTGGTGATCACGAGGGTGGTATCCTCGGTGGCGGTGTATTTGTACCAACGCCCTTTGCTGCCCACCATGGCCCCGCCGGTGCAGATCAAGGTGGGTGGCTCCGGACCGTCGATCTGCGCCACATGGTAGGAGGCATTGACCACCGGAATGGCGGTGGCGCAAGTGCCTTGTGCCTGTGCTTGCCAGGCGGTGAGGGCGATGGCGGGGAGTAACAGTGCGCGTTTCATGTGGGCGGATGTTGGTTGTAGCGGGCGTTATTGGCAGGTGTCCGGCATGGCATTGATCCATTGGGCGATCAGCTGGACGGCTTCTTCGTGGAGCACGGTGCGCTCCAGCAGTGGCATGCGCACGGCCTCGTCCGTGGAATTCATGCGGTAGTACAGCATGGAACGCTGGGCATTGCCGGCATGCACGATGTAGTCCACACCGGGGGCGAACGGGTCTTGGGGCGGCACGCAGATGCCCAAGTTCACCGGGTCGCTGGTCTTGTTCCACGCAAAGCGCATGGGCCGGTAGCTGCAGAACCCGCCGTCGAAATGGCAATGTGCGCAGTTCATGTCCAAGTAGGCACGCACCCGCCGGTCCAAGGATTCGTCCGGGTCATCCCACTTGGCCACCGTCTCAATGTCTGCCGGGTAGCCGCTTGCGAGGTACCCTTGGGCCGCCCACTTGGCCAACTGGTTCATCGGGCCCTCGGCATAATTGAACACACTGTTCAGGTTCTGCGGCTTGGTGCTGATCGGTGTCCGCTCCAGATGGTCCATGTGGCATGCCTTGCATTCCCCCAAGCTGGGGATCCGGAACACCTCATCGTGGGCCTGCCCGTCATCGTCCACCCAGGTCAGGGGCACGTTCACACCGTCCAGGTTCAGGTAGGCTTCGGTCTGATCCTCGTTCCACACGTATTCGGCGAATTCCCAAGTGCCATTTTTGCGGATCATCAGCCGGGTGTCGAGGATGCGCCTGCCCATGCCGGGAAGCACCCGTTGGTAGTAGGGGCTTTTGATCAAGATGGTGCCCTCGGGGAAATCCAGTGCCTTGCCGTCCGCCACGTAGGACGCCGTACGCCCGGTCGGCATCCACACAAAGCGCACTTTGTCCGAATAATCGCCGAAGGCGGGGGTGATCGGGGCGAAGGGCAATACGCCCGCCACCGGTAGCAGACTGTTCATAGGCTCGTGGAACAGGTGGTAGTCCGAGAGCTTGGGGTAGGGCATTTCATCCAAGTTGAACACCACTGGTGATACGGTTCCATGTGCCGTGTCCGGCGGTAGTGCCGCATCCTTGCGGCAGGCCATGCTCCCCGCCAGGACAGTGCACAGCCCAAGCCATGCGAAGTTCCTGCCATGCCTCATTGGTGGAACGAATGTAATCCGGGCTTCCCCTGCATTGTTACATGGACGGCCAGGCCGTTCGTTGCGTTGCCCGGTTTCAGCCTTTCACGGCTTGCAATGGTTGCCGCGCGGCCCACAGCCCAAGCATGGTCAGCCCAGCCACTACCAACAGCACTTCGAAGCCCATGCGATAACCGAAGAACAGTTCCTCGGAATAGAGCCTCAGGAAATAGGTGATCACGGGTGCGGCCACGCATACCCACGGCACCAACTTTTCCTGTGGCCGGGCCTTGAAAAAGATGCCGAAGGCGAACAACCCCAGCAGGGGCCCGTAGGTGAAGCCCGCGATATCGAAAAGGGTCTTGATCACCGTGGGCGTGGCCAACCAGTGGAAATAGAGGATGAACAGCAGGAACAATACGGCCATGCCGAGGTGTACGCGCTGGCGCACCCGTTTCTGGCGGGTCTCGTCCCAACCGCGGTCGCGGATGCCGATCAGGTCGATGCAGGTGCTGGCGGTGAGCGCGGTGAGGGCACCGTCGGCACTGGGGAAAAGCGCGCTGATCAGGCCGATGATGAACAGCAGGCCCAGCCAAGGCGGGAAGTATTGCAGCGCCAAGGTGGGGAACACATCGTCCGAATGGGCAGGCATGGCAATGGCCTGGTTGCGCAGGTACAGGAAAAGCAATGACCCCAGCAGGAGGAACAACAGGTTCACCCCGAGCAGGATCACGCTGAAGGTGCGCATGTTCTTCTTGCTGCCTTCCACCGTGGATACGCTGAGGTTCTTCTGCATCATTTCCTGGTCCAGCCCGGTCATGGCAATGGTGATGAAGATGCCCGCCAGCACCTGCTTCAGGAAGAAACTGTCGCTGCGCCAATCCAGGTCCAAAATGCGCGTGCTGCCACTGGCCTGGATGGCGGAGTACCAGTCCTCCATGCCCGGCTGCCGGGCAATGTAAACCACGGTGCCGATCAAGGCGCCCAGCATGAAGAGCGTTTGCAGGGTGTCCGTCCACACAATGGTCTTCACCCCGCCCTTCAAGGTGTACAGCACGATCATCACCATCACCGCAAGGGCAGTCACCTCGAAAGGGATGCCCATGGCATCGAGCACGAAGAGCTGGATCACGTTCAGTACCACGAAGATGCGGATGGTGGCCCCGGCCAGGCGGCTGAGGATGAAGAAGCTGGCGCCCGTGCGGTAGCTGTGCAACCCGAAGCGCTCGCGCAGGTAGCCGTAGATGCTGGTGAGCTGCATGCGGTAGTACAGCGGCAGCAGTACGCCCGCCACGATCCAGTAGCCGATGGCGAAGCCGAACACCAACTGGAAGTAGGTCCATGCCTTGGCGTCCACATAGCCCGGCACGCTGATGAAGGTGACCCCGCTGAGCGAAGTGCCGATCATGCCGAAGGCCACCACGTACCACAGGCTTTTCCGGTCGCCGCTGTAGAAACTGTGTTCGCCCGCCCCGCGCGAGGTGTACCACGCAATGCCCAACAGCACCAGGAAGTAGCCGAAGACGATGGTGAGGAGGAGGGTGGGGCTCATGGGCGCAGGAATGCGGCGCAAGTTGGAATGCACTTCCAGCGGGCCGATGGGGGCCCCACGGTAGTTTTCAACGGATGAAAGGCCAATGGCCCGGCTTCCCGGTCATTCCACTTTCAACAGGCGCAGGCCATAATGCCCGGACGGCAGGTCCGCTTGTAACCAGTACACCCCATCGGGCAACACGCCAAGGTCCATCGGTTCGCCCGTGAACTTCCCGTTGCGCACGGTGCGGCCATACGCATCTTGCAAGGTGTAGAAAGTGCCGGGTCGGAGGTCGGTATGCACTAGGCCGTTCGTGGGATTCGGGTACACGGCGAACCTGCCGGCCACGGGGTCGGGAGGCAGTGCCGTGGTGGTGGTGCAAAACAGGTCGCGCATCCACCCGGATGCTTCCAGCAGCACGCCCGCCGGATCGTCCAGGTCGTGCTCATTGCCACTGAACGGGTGGAACAGGTAGCGGCCCGGTGCGGGGCCTAAGTGCTGCATGCGCACATCGATGGCGCATGAGCCGTACAAGTACGGGAAATTGTCCGGAATGCCTAGGCCAATGCCCCAGTATGGCCGGTTGTGGCCGCAGGCCACGATGGGGTCGCCGGTTTGGTGGTAGGTGTACAAGGCCGGGCCGTCCAAAGTGATCCAGGAGGTGTCCGCAATGGCGCCGAAAATGCTCACCACCCCCAGTATGCCGGCACTATGGCCGTTCTGGTTCAGGCTGCCGTCCACATCGCCGAGGTCCGGCCGGGGGTAGAAGTTGAAGAAGTGCTGCACTTGGCCAATGGCTCCGCATACGTCGGGTTTTTGCGCGGGTGCGGTCATGTACCCGGCCTGCAGGGCCGTGATGGCCCCAGCGCTGAAACCCACCAGAAATACGTTGGTGGTGCTGGTGCTGTCCTGTTCATGCCTGCCCTTCAGGAAGCGGACGGCACCCTTGGTATCCTGCATGGCACGGTATATCGCACGATGAATCTCCGCCGGGTCGTATGCATAGGGCGGTCCCACTATGCCATTGCCGTAGAATCCCAGCCGGTAGCTGATGGTGGCCGCTGCCCAGCCGCTGGATGCCAGCCCATGGCATAGCTCGTTCATCTCGTTCCGGTTTCCCTCGTAAAAGCCGCCGCCGTGCACCACCACCGCCAGCGGGCGCTCCGTTTGCCCGTCGCCTACCGGCTTGTAGATGTTCATGGCCAACTCCACCGTGCTGCCGTTGTATTGCACGGCACTGCCGTACACCACATTGGAGTCCACCTGCACTTGGAACAGCGGTAGGGTGAATGGGATGGAGCAGTCCTGCGCTGCCACGCCCAACGACAAGGCGGTGATCAGCAGGGTGGCCGGGCGCTTCAATTTCATGGTGTGCATGTCCAAAATTATGTGGGGCAGGCGGATGTTTTGCAAGGGCAGCTGGCGATCGTCAGTTTGAAAGGTGATGAACCGCACCGAACCAGCAACCAAGCTCCGGTAGCTTTACCCAAGCCATAAACACAGAACGAGCATGAACAAGGGAACGATCGTGATCACCGGCGGGGCGGGGGGCTTGGGAGCAAGCTGTGCCCGCACGCTCAAGGACCATAAGCTGGTCATCACCGACTACTCCAAGGATGCCGTGGATCGCACGGTGGCCGAATTGAAGGCCGCAGGTATCGATGCCGTGGGCCACGCCTGCGACATCACCGACCCCAAAGCCGTGCATGGACTGAAGGAGTTTGCACGTGCGCAGGGCAACCTCAAGGGCTTGGTGCACACGGCCGGGGTGAGCGGCACCGTGGGCGACCCGAAAAAAGTGTTCGACATCAACCTGAAGGCCACTGCCTTGGTGGTGGAGGAATTCCATGCCTTGGCGGGCGAAGGTTCTGCCTTCGTGCTCTTTTCTTCCATGATGGGCCACAGTGTGCCGCCAGATCCGCGCTATGACGGCGCCCTGCGCGACCCGCTCAAGGACGGGGCCTACGAGGCCGTGGAACCCTTTGTGCAAGGCAGCGCCGATACCATGTACAACTTCACCAAGCGAGGGGTGATGCTCCTTTGCAAGGACAACGCCATGCGCTACGGGAAAATGGGTGCTCGCATCATCACCGTTTCACCCGGGGTGATCATGACGGCCATGGCCAAAAAGGCACTGGAGGAGCACCCCGCCGTGATGAAGCAAACACTGGACATGACCCCCATTGGCCGCTATGGACAGCCCGAGGATGTGGCCAATGTGGTGAAATTCCTGCTCAGTGATCAGGCTGGCTTCATCACCGGAACCGACGTGGCTGTGGACGGGGGCGTGCTGTCCCAGATCTTGAAGTAGGCCGGGGCAGCAGCCAGCAATGGGCACGGGGAGCCCCAAGTGTCGCGCTGCCCCATTGGCAGAGGCAATGTCATTCAGTTAGGGGAACATGGGCCCATGGATTTGTACCCGAAGGCAACCGGGACTGCGGGTCAGGCCCGCAGTGACGCACAAGTCATGGCGGGCTTGACCCGCCATCCCGGCNNTGGGCGAGCACCACCGGCCGGATTTCGCGGTCTCTGCGCCGGAAGTGGTGTTGGCGGCGATCGCCTCACGCACCAAACGCATCCATCTGGGTTCGGTGGTCACCGTGCTCAGCTCAGACGACCCTGTGCGCGTGTATGAACGCTTCGCCACGCTGGACGCGCTTTCCAACGGCCGTGCCGAAGTGGTGGTGGGCCGGGGTTCCTTCACCGAATCTTTTCCGCTCTTCGGCTTCAAACTGGAACAGTACGAACAACTGTTCAATGAGCGGCTGGAATTGTTCGCCGAACTACTGAAGGAAAAGCCGGTGACCTGGAGCGGCGAAACGCGCGCAGCACTGAAGGACCAACGGGTTTACCCGCCTTCCATGCACGGGCGGATCAAGACCTGGGTGGCCGTGGGCGGCACGCCGCAAAGTGTGATGCGCGCCGCGCATTACGGGCTGCCGCTCATGCTGGCTATCATCGGCGGCGACCCGGCCAACTTCAAGCCGCTCACGGACCTGTACCGGCGCGCATTGGCCGAGTTTGGCAAGGAGCCGCTGCCCATCGGCGTACACTCACCGGGCCACATCGCCGAAACCGATGAGCAGGCGAGGGAGGAGCTTTATCCGCACTATGCCGCCATGCACACGCAGATCGGCCGCGAACGCGGCTGGCCGCCCTTGACGCGCGCAGGCTTCGAGCAACTCGCCGGACCCAATGGTGCCATGTGCGTGGGTGCACCGGAGACCGTGGCCTGGAAAATTGCCCATACCGCCAAGCTCCTCGGCCTTTCCCGCTTCGACCTGAAGTACAGTTCCGGAACCCTGCCCCATGAAACCATGCTGCGCAGCATCGAGCTATTTGCCACCCAAGTGGCGCCCCGCGTGCGCGAGTTGTTGGCTTAGCCCCGGAACCCGCACCCGGCATAGCTTCGCCGCATGCTCACGCCTGCTACCCGCTTCCCCAACCTGGACGGGCTCAGGTTCATTGCGGCCAGTTTGGTGATCGTCCATCATGCGGAAAATTGCAAAGCCTTGTTGGGGTTGCCCTATACGGCCCATCTTGAACAATGGGACCAGCTCGGCCACCTTGGCGTACTGCTCTTTTTCGTCATCAGCGGCTTCCTCATCACGTACCTGCTCTTAAAGGAGGAACAGGCAAATGGGCGATACAGCATCCGGCACTTCCAGATGCGCCGCATCCTGCGCATCTGGCCGCTGTATTTCCTGATGGTCCTACTTGCTTTGTTCGTGCTGCCGTTCATCGGACTGCTGCACCTGCCGGACACCCATGCCGTCGAAGTGCTCAGCAATTGGCCGGGGAAGCTCGGCCTGTTCATGGCCTTTCTGCCCTCTTGGGTTACGGCCATGGCGGGGCCCGTGCCTGATGCCATGCACCTGTGGTCCATTGGTACCGAGGAACACTTTTACATCGTCTGGCCCTTTCTGCTCCTGCTCTTCAAGCGCTTCAGACCCGCGCTGATGATCGCTGTTTTCCTCGGTTATGCCATGGTGTACCGCTTGCTGGCACCGGGCTTTGAGGCTCACGGAACGGTGCAGTGGTACCTATTCAAGTACTGGTTGAACTTCAACATCGACACCATGGCGGTGGGTGCCTTCATGGCCCTGCTCTTTCTTCGGCAAAGCCCGTTGCTGAAGTTGCTGGTGGACACGCGCATCTTCATTGCAGTGCTCCTGATCACCGTGGTTACCATGGCCATTGATCCCAAGGAGTTGCTGGGCTACCGCGTCTATTCGCTCCTCTTTGGGCTGCTGGTGATCAATCTGGCGGCTAATCCGCGTTTGGCGCGCGTGTTGGAGTATCCCGCGCTACGCTACTTGGGCCGGATCTCCTACGGGATCTATGTGTACCACATTGCCATCACCATGCTGGTGCTGCAACTTTTCATGCAATGGCAGCTCCCCACGGGACTGCTGCCGTATCCCTTCATCTTCTTGCTTTCCATTGCCGTGTCATGGGCTTCGCACCGGTATTTGGAGTCGTGGTTCCTGCGGAAACGCAGTCGTTTCAGGCCCCATCCTGCCGTCCGTGCCGCATCATAGCGGTGGCTGTACTTTCGCCGCCCATGGCCAACACGCCTTCCATCCCAAAGGGCACCCGCGATTTCTCGCCGGTGGAAATGCTCCGCCGCAAGTACATTTTCGGCACCATTGAAAAGGTGTTTCAGAAGTATGGTTTTCTTCCGTTGGAAACGCCCGCGATGGAGAACCTCAGCACCCTTACGGGCAAGTACGGCGAGGAGGGTGATCGCTTGATTTTCAAGGTGCTCAACAGCGGGGATGCATGGAAGGGCGTAAGTGAAGAAGTGAAGGAGCAATTGGCGAAAGGGGAGGAGGTACACCCTGGAAAACTGGCCGGCGAGCTTTCCGACAAAGCCCTGCGCTACGACCTCACCGTGCCCTTCGCCCGTTACGTGGTGCAGCACCGCAATGAGCTTGCCTTTCCCTTCAAGCGCTACCAGATCCAGCCCGTGTGGCGCGCCGACCGCCCGCAGAAAGGCCGCTACCGCGAGTTTTATCAATGCGATGCCGACGTGATCGGCAGCAAGAGCTTGCTGAACGAGGTGGAGTTGGTGGAGCTGACCGCTGAAGTATTTGCCGCGCTGGACCTGCAGGTGGTGATCAAGGTGAACAACCGCAAGGTGCTCAGCGGCATCGCCGAGATCAGCGGCCAGCCGGAGAAAGTAGTGGACATGGTGACCGCCATCGACAAGCTGGACAAGATCGGGCGTGCCAAGGTGGAGGAGGAGATGCGCTCCAAGGGCATCACCGATGAGGCCATCACCCGCATCGCGCCACTTTTCGAACTGAAAGGCACCTGGGCCGAACAGCGTCCATTGTTGGAAAATTGGCTGGCTGATTCCGCTATCGCACAAGAGGGCTTGAAGAACCTGTCCATGGTGTTTAAAACAGCGGGAGATCGCTTCGTTCCTCGCGATGACGTTCACGGAAGGGCCACGCTGGAATTCGATCCCACCTTGGCCCGCGGCTTGGACTACTACACCGGCGCCATCTTCGAGGTGAAGGCCAACGAAGGCAGCCTGCAAAGCAGCATCGCCGGCGGCGGCCGCTATGACGACCTCACTGGCATCTTCGGCCTGAAGGACATGAGCGGCGTGGGCATCAGCTTCGGCGCGGACCGCATCTATGACGTGCTACTGGAACTTGGCAAATTCCCGGCGGACCTCGGTGGCAGCACCCGCGTACTCTTCGCCAATTTCGGCGAGCAGGAAGCCCTGCACTGCCTGAAGCTCCTGCGCCAAGTGCGCGAGGCGGGCATCGCCGCCGAACTCTACCCCGATGCTGTGAAAATGGCCAAGCAGTTCAAGTATGCCGACGACAAGGGCATCCCTTTCGTGGCCATCATCGGCGAAAACGAAATGAAGCAGGGCATCGTGACCGTGAAGGACATGAAGAGTGGAGAGCAGAAGGCGGTGAAGGAAGGAGAATTGTTGACGCAACTTGGGCAAGGTTGAAAGTTGTCGGTTGTCGGTTGCCAGGCTGCCGACCGATCATCAATGAACTGCTGGCAACTTGGATAGATCATGGCTATCAAGCATATCAGGAACGAGGAGGAGCACCAACGCGCCTTAGCGCGACTGGACCAGATCTTTGATGCTCGAAATGGATCCAAAGAAGGAGAAGAACTTGAAGCACTGGCCTCGCTTATCCTGAAATATGAGGATGCACAATACCCCATCGATGTGCATGATCTTAATGCAGAGGGGCCGGAAGAAAAGCCTGCATAGTTTCCGTAAGGGCGGATCATGATCCGCCCTCATTAAGCACATATACAATGAGCCATCCCATCGGCACCATCGGCATCGAACTCGCCGAACTCGACCACCTCCTTTCCACCCGTAGCCCCATTGCGTTGGGCAAGGATGCCGTGGCCGCCATCAAGCGCAGCCATGCCTACCTGCGCGACCGCTTGAAGCAAAGCGACGCGCCGATCTACGGCGTGAACACCGGTTTCGGTGCCTTGGCCGATACGAGCATCCCCAAGGACAAGCTCGCGCAGCTGCAGAAAAACTTGGTGATGAGCCACGCCTGCGGCACCGGCGACCCGGTGCCTGCGGAGGTGGTGCGCGCCATGCTGGTGCTGAAGGTGCAGAACATGGCTTTCGGGCATAGCGCCGTGGCCTTGGCGACCGCGCAACGCTACGTGGACATGTACAATGCGGACCTGCTGCCCGTGGTGTACGAGCGCGGATCGCTCGGGGCCTCCGGCGATCTGGCACCGCTTGCGCATTTGGCCCTTCCGCTGCTGGGCTTGGGCGAAGTGGTGTTGAAAGGAAAGCGCATGGCATCCGCAAAAGCGCTGAAGCAATTGGGCTGGGCGCCGATCGAGCTCGGCCCCAAGGAAGGTCTGGCCTTACTGAACGGCACGCAGTTCATGTGCGCGTATGCCGCGCTGCTCACGCTGAAAGCAAACCGCATTGCCCGCATGGCGGATGTGGTCGCGGCGCTTTCGCTCGATGCCTTTGATGGCCGCATGGAGCCCTTCCATCCCTCGGTGCATGCGGTGCGGCCCCATCCGGGGCAAGCAGCGGTGGCAGGCCATATCCGCGAACTGCTCAAGGGCAGCGCCATCGCCAAGCGTGTGAAGAAGCACGTGCAAGATCCGTATTCCTTCCGCTGCGTGCCGCAGGTGCATGGCGCCAGCCGCGATGCCATCGCCTACGTGCAGCGCGTGGTGGAGCGCGAGCTGGAATCCGTTACCGATAACCCGACCGTCTTTGATGACGAGGACCTGATCGTAAGCGCGGGCAACTTCCACGGACAGCCGCTCGCGCTGGCACTGGATTTCTTAGCCATCGCCTTAGCCGAGTTCGGCAGCATCAGCGAGCGACGCACCTACAAGCTGCTCAGCGGCCAGCGCGGCCTTCCCGCCTTTTTGGTGGCGCACCCCGGCCTGAACAGCGGCTTCATGATCCCGCAATACGCTTCGGCGGCTTTGGTGAGCGCCAACAAGCATCGCTGCATGCCCAACAGCGTGGACACCATCGATAGCAGCAACGGGCAGGAGGACCACGTGAGCATGGGGGCCGCCGCCGCGCTGAAGACCTGGGCCGTGGCCGAGGACGTGGAACGAATTCTGGCCATCGAGCTGTTCACCGCGGCGCAGGCGTTGGATTTCCGCAGGCCGCTGAAGTCTTCCAAGGCCATTGAAAGCCTTCATGTCGCGTTGCGCAAGCAGGTGCCCTTCGTGGAGGAGGACGTGGTGATGCACGACCTGATGGAAAAGGCGCTGGACGTCCTGCAATCATCCTTTCTTGCCTCAGGGTCCCCTTCGGGAGACCGCTGAGGGAGCCTTAGGAGGGGCTTGCCTCAGGGGCCCCTTCGGGAGACCGCTGAG
>JRYE01000604.1_pt1 | contig 38490 bp, 50 predicted proteins | sample 235321 | NCBI WGS metagenome assembly JRYE01 (sample SAMN03074214, study PRJNA261473) | activated sludge metagenome | biome: Common Effluent Treatment Plant; feature: Wastewater; material: Activated sludge; isolation source: activated biomass in a lab-scale reactor treating industrial wastewater at... | reverse complement strand
AGGAAACAGTGAAGAAGGAAAGAGTGAAAGGTGAGCTCTTCGATCGTTCTGACGAAAGTCACATGAAATTGTTGAAGAAAAAGGTGTTGAATTCCAGTGTTTTCAATGGACTTGAAGCAGTAGTCCTTTCCCATGGAGTAACTGCTTATCAAACAGGGGCATCTGCGCGTCGTGCTGTGTTTTCATATGATTACCTTAGAATCACTCCTGAAGGGATAATTGGGAGCTTATTCTTTAATGCACTCAAAGGACGTGAGGAAACCTTGGAGAAGGTGGATTTGAGTGATTTTGAAGACCGTGAACTAAAAGATTTTAATCATAATCTTTGCTTCATCCCGAGAGTCAATGTGGAGGAAGTGGAAAAGCTCTTGGCGGCTAATAAGCTTCTGGATCTTATGAAATCAAAGGTTGCCAAAATCGATCAAAAAGCGACAACCAATCGTAAAAAGTTGGAAGAGCAAATGATTGAAAAGGAAAAAAAATCTGGACAATTAGCGTTGAAAGTTAAAAAGAGTGTCCCACAAAAGTCTAAAGTTTCCATTGAAATAGAAAAAAGCGTAGCAAAATCTAAGAAGGCAAGGGGGAAATAGTGGTTTGTAATGGTTGATAATGAGAAAGAGAGGAGCATTTTACTCCTCTCTTTTTCAATAAAAAGGTTAAATTATGTATACTTATGGATTAGAGCTTGAAGCTGTAGATTTCAACAGAGGAGACATTATTCTACCTTCTGGGTGTGAGTGGTCCAAAACAGAAGTCACTCTCGTGAATTCAAATGGTATCGCTGTAGACTCAACGGGAAGGACTAAAAATTGGATAGGTGGTGAGATAAATACTCCTCCCACGCGAAGCCTCAATGAGCAGATTATTATTGCAGAAAAGTGCTTAAAATCCTTAAAGGAAGCAGGAGCAAAAGTTAATTACAGATGCAATACGCAAGGTCATATAGGAGGGTGGGCAGACGAAGACCCAAGGAAGCGTCTTGAGCAATTAAAATTAATACAATCTTATTTTTATAATAATTTTGATTCTTTCTTAATGCTTACGATGGGCGAGGGGCAGTTTAAGAAAAAGAAGGAATACTCTAGAGGATTTTGGTCTCATTACAAGGAGCGGATGGTTCCATCTTGGAGGAATAAAATGTTGATGGAATCTGATTCCTTAGAAGAGTTTCGTCGTTGTTTTTGTTATTCTAAAGTTAAAGAATTAATTCCCATGACTTTCTTTCGACAGGGAATTAATGTTCATTCTTTTTTTAAGACGGAATCTATTGAATTTAGGATTTTTTGGGGGACTCTTGAAATTGAGTATGTAAAAATAATACTTGAATTTTGTGAAGCCACGATGGATGACGCATTAGGCAATCAATCTTCTGCAGGAGATATCTGTCTTTGGTTTGAAGATAAATTCCCCAGAGAACTTATGTATGATGATCGACTTGAAAAAGGCTTTAATTCTACTAAGGTTAAAAAACCTAAAAAAACTAAGATTTTACTTCGAACGCTAAATGTACCACAATGAAAATTGAAATTTTGTTGTCTAAAATACATAACGCAGTAGTCACAGATTGCAATCTAGAATATGTTGGATCAATAACGATTGATGAAGACTTGATGGAATCTGTGGGTATTTTACCGAATCAAAAAGTAATGGTAGTAAACAACGATAATGGCGAAAGAATTGAAACATATGTGATTAAAGGTGAGAGGAAAACTGGTACTATTTGCTTGAATGGTGCTGCCGCACATAAATTTGTAAAAGGGAATTCAGTAATAATAATGGCATTTGGGCTTTTAGAATATCCTGGTGATGGTAAACTGACTTTTGAGCCTAAAGTTATCTTCCCAGAGCATAATAATCTTTCTTATAAGCGAAACAGTGAGATTTGTGAAGGTTTATTTAGAGAATTGTTATTTAAAAATAAAGAAATAACTGTCAATGATGTAGATTTGATTTCTAAACTGATGGGGAGAGATGTTGATGATGTTCAAAAAATTGCAACTATTGTATACAGTGATTTTATAAAAGAAAAAAAATAATGAAAAAAGTAATAGTTGATTTAGATCTTGGTGCTGCTAAAACAGAAAGATTCAATAATTTGTATCCTGTACTTGATAGATTGGTTAATAGAGACGGCAATTTAGTTGGGAGTAGAAACGGTGAGACACTGGAACTCTTGGATTTTAAGACTCAAATTACAAGTCCGATTTACCGTTGTACAGGAGGACACAATCGTGATATAAATATATTTTTTCTTTTAGCAGAGGCTCTTTGGATTTGGACAGGAAGAAAAGATGTTGCTTTTTTGGAGATTTTTAATAGTCGTATGAGATCTTTTTCTGATAATGGTAAATTTTTTCATGCTCCCTATGGCTTTAGATTGAGAAAGTGGGGATTATCCACTTCAGATTTTTTTACTGAAGAAAACAAACATGCTTTAGTTTTTACTGATCAAATTGAAGAAGTTATAAATTTATTAAGTTCTGGTGAAGAAGAGACGAGAAGGGCGGTGATGTCTATTTGGAATCCTGATCTTGATCTTAATAAAGAAGGTAAGGACTTACCATGTAATGATCTCCTTATGTTACAAGAGCGAGGGGGTAAATTAAATATTACGATATCTAATCGTTCTAATGATTTGCATTGGGGATTACCGACGAATGTATTCCAATTCAGTTGGATATTAGAAATGATTACTTGGTGTTTAAACTTAGAAATGGGTACTCAGACTCATAACTCTAAGAGCTTACATATTTATATCGGGAATGATATCAGTAAGAAAATGAGGAATTCCACTTCTGAATGGGATCTTTATGAAGTTTGTGAACCTTCTAGATTTTCTTGTGATTTTAGCGACCTTAATCCGTTGAATAGACTTGAATATTTGGATTTTATGAGTAATTCAATTGTAGATACATTGACAAAAAATTATTTAGATAAATCTTTATTTGTAGATAATTTTAAGGAAAAGGGTAGCTATTTCGACACTGTTTATTCGATTCTTTGGATTTATATGTCTTACAAATTAGGCGAAAAAAATGATGAGAACCGTTTGGAGGCTTTGAGGAGTTTATCTAAATTAGATAAGAATGAGAATTGTCGAGATTATTTGATTCTTGCTAAGAACTGGTTTTTCAATAAGATTAAAGACAATAGTAAAAAAATTGATGTTGTTCAAGAGTTATTGTTGCCTGAATATATTGGAAAACTTTGATGAATATACAAGATTGGATTAAGAAAAACAAATTAGACTCCCTCCAGTTAGAAGGAGGTGTTTTTGATTTGAAAGGTGTTGGTAAATTTTTGTTGATTGAAGAGAAAGAAGGATTAGTTTCAGATCAAGATTTAAATTTTCTTTTATCTGAATATGAAGTGGAGAAGATAGAAGAAGATGAAGAGTTAAAATATGTTTTATTTAATTTTGGTGACTTATTTTATTATGCTGTAATCAATAGAGATAAGTTTCTTGAAGAAAGGAAATTGCCATTGGAATTTAATGATTTTAAATATCTTGGGAAAGCAGTGCAAGATTTGAAACAAAAATTCTCCCATCTTGGGGTTCACAGTGAATATGAGTTGTTAAACGGCAGCGGACTTAGCGAAGATTGGGTGAAGAAAGCGAAATTTTATGACCATGAGGCTTTAGGGATATGTGATAAGAACACCCTCGCGGGAACATTAGCTCATCAATTATCTTGTAATAAAGCAGGAATAAAACCTGTATTAGGAGAGACTATTGATGTTGAATATGGAACCACAGAGAATGGAGATTCCATCATTCATGAATTAATCGTTTTTGCAATTAATTCAAAAGGGTGGAAGAATCTTTTGAAGATTAATAAATCTATTAATATAGATAATAAAGAGGAAAATAAGGAAGGTTTTGTTAAGCATGAGGATTTGTTGAAATGGGGTGATGGATTAGCCTTAATATTAAGTAGAAATAGCATAGTTAATGTTGATAAATCTAAAGCTAAGGAATTTATCAAACTTTATAAAGATTCCTTTTCAGATGTTTTTTATCAATTAGATTCTGTAGATATATTCGATGAAAGATCTTATATTGAATACGCAAGTGGATTGAAGAGATTTATTGAAGAATGGTCAAGTTTGATAGAACCAATATTGTTGAGTGATTCTTACTATTTAGATTCTGAGTATTTTGCAAGCCGTATTTATTTAAATGAAATAAAGAAAATTCGTGGAGCATTTTCTCATGATCAATTTTATAAGAATCTTGATGATCATGTCGCTTCTTTTGATAGAATATATGATTTAAGCGATGATTTTTTTAGACTATTTGAGAATTCAGTAAATAATGTGAATAGATTGGTGAAGAAAGTTGATTTTTTGATAGAAACTGGTGAACATAAATTACCTGCTTTTGAATACGATGGTGATAATGTTGAATTATTTTTTAGCCTCCTTGAAAAAGGGTTAAAGAAGAAAGTTAAAAATAAGAAGAATATTAAAGATTACTTAGAAAGAGTTAAAGAAGAAGCATCAGTCATAGTTGATGCTGGATTTGTTGATTATTTTTTGATACTTTGGGACATTATTAAATGGGCTAAGAAAAATGGTCATTTAGTCGGTAATGCTCGAGGTTCCGTTGCTGGATCATTGGTTGCGTACCTTTTAGATATAACAACAGTGGATCCCATTCAATATGACCTTTTATTTGAACGTTTTTTAAATAAAACAAGGGTTTCTGGCGAACGAGCTAAATCAGCGGATAGCTTACCCGATGTGGATGTTGATTTCGGCGGAGCCACTCGTGATCAGGTAAAAATGTATCTTGAGCAAAAGTACGGGAAAGACTATGTTGTTTCTGTTGGTTCTTACACGAGACTAAAGTTAAAAGGAGTAATCAAGGGATTTGGCAGAGTAGATGGTTTAACTTTTTCAAATGTGAATTTTATTACAAAGAGAATTGAAGACAGGTTAAAATATGAGTGGAAAGACCTTTTCCAAGATGCTTCGAAAAATAAAATCCTCAAAGGATTTATCCAGTCTCATCCTTTGATGGTGAATAACATGAAGCCAGTTCTGAATGGAGCACAGACACCTTCTATTCATGCTTCTGCTGTTGTTATTGTGCCGAAATTTGATCACAATGGAAGTGCCATGACTGTTTTCGATTGGATGCCTGTCCGTAAGATTAAACAAGGGGAAGACTGGGTATTCGTGTCAGAGTGGGAAGGAAAATATATGGAGAGAGCAGGGTTTTTAAAAGAAGATATATTAGGAGTGACACAATTAGATAAATTTAAGTTTATTATAACTCTTATAGAAAAATTGAGGAAAAAGAAAATAGTGTTAGAGGACATCCCAATGGATGATCGTAACGTTTATGAGATTTTTCAAGATGGATTTAATGAAGATGTCTTTCAGTTCGGGACATCAGGGTTGATGCGTTATTCTCGTCAAGTGAAACCAGATAATATAGAAGATCTAATCGCTATGAATGCATTATTTCGCCCTGGACCTATGGGGTCTAATGCACATAACGATTTTGTAGATTTTAAGAACGGGAAAAAGAGACCTGAATACGATTATGGGTTGAAGGAAGTCACAGAAAATACATTAGGGCTTTATGTGTATCAAGAGCAAATTATGAAAGCTGTTCATTTGCTCGGTGGTCTTTCATTGTCTGAAGCAGATGAAATTCGGACAGTGATGAAGAAGTTTGATAAAGACAAGATGAAGTCTTTTAGAGAGAAATTTCTAGATGGGGCTGTAAAAAGAGGGTGTAAATTAAAAGTAGCCGAACTAATTTGGGATAAGCTAGAAAAATTTTCAGGATATGGGTTTAATCGTTCCCACGCAGCAGCTTATTCTATAATGGCTTATTGGTGTCAATATCTAAAGTGTTATTATAAAGAAGAGTTTTATACATCAGCATTAAATTTCTCTAAGAGTGAAAATAACACAACAAACATTTTAGATGAAATTGAATCGAGAAAAACAGGCTTAAAAGTTTCTCTACCAGATATTAACACTTCTCAATTAGACTTTGTTTGCGATATAAATAAAGAATGTATTTATTGGTCTTTAGAAAAGATAAAAGGGATAGGCTACGCAACGGTTAGATCGATATTATCTAACCGGAGTCAAAAGGGAGAATTTAAGTCTGTTGTAGATTTTGTTAAAAGAATGAAAGGATCAGGTGTAGGAGCAGGAGCAGCAGAAATCCTGATTAAATCGGGAGCATTTGACGATGTTTATCAAATCAGTGAGCCAAATTCTAGATTAGCCATAATGGGTGAATTATTTAGGTTTTCTGGCAATAGAAAGAAATTGGAAGAATATGATGATTTAAAATGGGGTAAGAACCATATTTGGACACTCGAGCAAAAAAAGCTAACAGGGCACGGAAGAATTGATTTTAAATCTCTTTTGCTTGATCTAAATTTTAGGGAAGAATCTAGGCTCTTTCTTACGGGAAACGAATTTAATAAGGCTAGAGATTGGAAGGTAGCTTGCGTTGCGGGTAGGTTGATGTATGTGGATACCATGAATACTCGCAAGGGAAAATCGGGGCAGTTGACTTTGGAGTGTAATAATAAAATAATTCTTGTCAGAATTTGGGCTGACGTTTGGAAAGAATTGGAGAAACCAATAGTGGGTTTAATGAAGAAGAAATCTGCTCTTATATCGGTGATAGGGAAGGTTAAATACGATGATTGGTCAGAACGTAGAGTCCTTTTTTCAGACTCCGATTTAACCGAAATTCGAGAGTTATGATGAATATATTTGAAATAATTTTTCAAGATAGAGATTTTGACAGTCTTAATCAAATGGTTCGCTGGAATGGTAGAAGAGTGATTAAGAAAGAGTCTGTTGGAGAACATACCAATATGGTAGTGTTTTTTACGAGGCTTTTAGCTGAAGAGATCTATGACGGAAATTCCCAGTATTATAATAAGTGTTTAGAAGCTACTACGTTAGCTATATTTCATGACTTTGAAGAACTTTTCACTGGAGATATTTCGCATAATGTCAAATATAATTGTTTGAATGGAGGTGAGATTAGAAACCTTCTTAATAATTTCGTCACAAGGGAAGTTGTAGATAAATTTAATAAGGGGACTAAATCTGAGTCTGTTATGCTAGATTGTTTCAATAAATATTCTGAAGAATCTCATTTATTGGTCAAAATAGCAGATTGGTTGAGCATGTCTTATTTTTTAAGGAGGGAAAAGAGCTTAGGCAATGATAATTTAAATGATATTGCTGACTATTGTAGAGATAAAGTTCGTTCCTCGTCTTTAGCCTTGAAGGAGCATTTAATAAATCGAGGTCCAACTAAGGTTAACATCAGCATATTAAACAGTTTGCAGTCATGGAATCTATAGATTCTTTTGAAGAAGATAATGTGAGTAAGTATGGTGATAAGTCTGTTGACATCATTTCCAGGGCCTATCGCATGGGTAATTCCATAGGAGACTCCTGGTGTGTGCTTAATGTGATTAAGTATCTTGAGAGATTTATTCGTCCTTCCTCCGTAAAAGGGGGGAGACTCATTGATCTCGTTAAAGCTAAAGATTATATCGAAAGAGCAATAGAACAACATCCAGATAATAGAGCTAAAAAATGAGCATATTTGTAAATCTAAAAGATGGCAGCGAAGTTGCTTTGAAAGTGAATTTATTTGACGGCCAAAATGAAATAGATATAGATAAAATTTTGAGGATTGATCCTAATTATATTTTAGCAGAAACAATAACTTTTTCATCAATTTTGAATAAGATCGGAATTCTTTTGGCGGACGTAGAAAATAAGGTTGCAGAAGCGAAGCTTGATTTGGAAATTTGGACAGCAAAGGAAAAGAATTTAATCAGAGAAGAATTTTTGAAGAATGGAGAGAAAATAACTATAGATATAGTAGATGGAGCTTTTGTTTCGCGACCTAAGTATTTTGCAAAAAAGAAAAGGATATTGAGGTTGGAAAAGGAGTTCCAGATAATGAAATCTGTTTATTGGGCAGCTAAATCTAAAGATGATAAATTAGAACAATTTGCCCTAAAGTTAACTGAAACGGAGATTGATTTTACTGAAATCATTGGTAAAAAGTTTAACGGTGTAGAAATACAGGTTAAACAACCATTGATAAAGATGAAAAATTAGAGAGGAATTAGGATAATCAAAAACAAAAACTAAACAAAACGAGCTAAAATGACGGGATTAAGAGAAAAGTTCAAAGCGACTAAAGTGTCTTCCTTAAAAAAGAAAATCTCAGAAGAAGATAAAATCGCTGGGAGTGGTGATCGCGCAGGTTTTTTGAGCATAGATGAGGGATCCAATAAGTTTCGCATAATGCCTCCTCATCCAGGGAGCGGGGATTTTTATGTGCTTAACGTTCGTCATTGGTTGGATGTAGAAAATAAAGACGGGAAGATGGGACGCAAACCAGTCTTTAACGCTAAGATTCATGGTGGTTTCAAGCGTGATATTGTTGAAGAGTACATGTTGGCGGCAAAGAAGATGCTAGAAGAAAACGAGGATTCTGATGCTGCGCTAAAGATTGCTGCAATGTCTGATTATAAAACCGGACTTAAAGCGTCTACTAATTGGACATGTTATGCTTTGAAGATAAGTGGTGAAGATGCGGAATTTGGGATTTTAGAAATGAACCGTTCTGTTCGTGATGGGATTAACAATATTTCTGTTTCGGAAGACGATGATGAACCAATAGAAACAGACCCATTTACTGATCCTGATACAGGGATTCCGGTAATCATTAAGTATGATTCTAAAGCGAAGGACAATAGAAATAAGTATTCAGTAACGCTCGGGCGTAAACCGGAACCGCGCCCACTTACTGATGAGGAAATAGAAGATTTTTCTAAGCAACCATCGCTGTTGGAACGCTATCGAAATTGTTATACAGTGAAAGATTTTGAGATCGCGTTAAATGGGGTCCGTAATTTTGATGAAAAGAATGAGATTGGTTTTTGCGACACTGACGACTTTGAAGAACTTGCAGCAGAGTTGTTAGCTGAAGTTCAAAAGGGTGGCAAAAAGGAGAAGAAGTCCATTGTTGAACCTGAAAAAACTAAAGAAAGAGTTCAAAAGAAACCCAAGGTGGAAAAAAGGGGAGTTGAAGAAGAGGAAGAGGAAGAGGAGGAGGAAGTAGAAGAAGAATCAACGGATTCGTTAGATTCGATGTCGAGAGAAGAGTTGAAGAGACATATTAAGTCTAATAATTTGGATGTGAGGGTAAAGACTAATATGGTTGACGAAGAGATCCGTGAAGCAATTCGTAGGGCTCAAGAAGAAGACACTAAGGATGAAGAAGAGGAAGAGGAAGAAGAAGATGATGAAAAACCAACAACAGGTTCTTCTATGTTGGCGCAGATTAAGAGGAATATTTTAGCAAACAAAGGGAAGAAATAATAAAAAGTAACTATTGATAAGCGAGGCATCTTTACAGGTGCCTTTGCTTTTGATAAAAATTTTTAAGATGGGGATAACAGAGAAATTGATAAGGAAATTAGATAATTCCAAAGCGTTTACGTTTGCGGAAGTGGATATTTTTTCTAATGAGAAAGCCTGGATTTCAACAGGTTCCCCATCGTTAGATTATCGACTTAAGACGTTTGGTTGGCCGACCGGAATAATTGAAATCACAGGGGAATCCCAATCAGGAAAGACGACACTTTCACTTCACGCTATGAAGCAGAATATCCTTCAGTACAAGGATCGAGCAGTAACAGTAATCCTCTCTTCAGAGAGACGAGATAATCGTGAATTGGCATTGATGATGAATGTTCCTGTAGAAGAGATAATGATAGTAAACACTTCTACTGTAGAAGCTGTGTTTGATGAAATGTCTAGAATTGTTGATGCAACTAATAAATTATTTGAAGAAGAGAAACGAAAAGATAAACCACGTTTTTTGTTCGTTTGGGATTCATTAGGGCAAACCCCTTCAAAAGCTGAGATATCTGCTATGAAGATTCGCAAGGAGGCTAGATTAAAAGGGGATGAAGATAAAAATCCTCAAATGGCAGCAGCAGCTAAAGCAATTCAGCTAGGTTTAAGAAGTACAGCAATCCTCTCAGATGAGAACGAATTGACATTCTTTATAATTAATCGTTCTTATGATAATATGAACTCACCTGGGAAGACAAGTTATGGTGGAAAAGCGATGAAGTATTGGCCGAAAATGCGATTTGATTTGGTTAGAACATCTGATGTAAAGGTTGGGGAAGATGTGGTTGGCCAAATAACGGAAGTGAAGGTTATAAAGACAGATTTTGATCGTCCTAAGCAAAAGTTTCCAATAGAGATTGGTTATGGTTATGGTATAGTTTTGGGTGATGAGGATATTAAATTCGCGATAAATGAAGGGCTTTTAAAGAAATACGGTGCTTACGGAGCTAAATTTAATGATAAACTTAAATGGTCTTCAAGGCGCGAGCTTTATGAGCATTATGAGAATCGTAATCCGATGTTAAAAATTCTCTTGATGAAATTGACGAGCAGGTTTCATTCGTTGGTAGTTGAAGAACGTGAATCTAGATTGAAGAAATGAAAAAGCCTTTAGCTCTGTTGTTAACAGACACTCATTTCGATAAAGATAACGTCGAAGTCGTTTTAGATATCCTTCAACAGGCTTTAGATAAGTGTTTAGAGCTCGGCATTGATAGAATCTTTCATCTTGGTGATGTTTTTACATCGAGATTAGGACAAGGGCTTATGGTTTTGCTTGCCTTTAAGAAGTGGATAAAGAAGTGTGATGATGCTGGTGTTAAGATTTATTTAATCGCAGGGAATCATGACAAGACAGATCAAGATTCTGAGCAAAGTTATCTTAATGTTTATCAAGGGTCATTCGGTAACTTGACCTTGTTTGAGAAAGAAACTTCTTTGTTTATTGATGGTGTTTTTTGCGCTTTTTTGCCTTATTTTCTTGAAAGTGGGAGTTACCCCTCAAGGCTTAATAGTCTTTCGTTAAAAGCAAAAAAAATCAGTGATAGTAAAAAGATCCTTTTTACTCACGTTGCTGTTGATGGTGTTATGAATAATGATGGGTCTTTTGTTAGAAACGAATTAAGTTTTAAGAGATTTAGAGATTTTGATAGCGTCTTTGTTGGACATTATCATAACAGATCTCAAGTAAATAAAAATGTTTTCTATATTGGATCTCCGCGACCGAAAGATTTTGGAGAGGATAATAATAAAGGGTTCACTATCCTTTATAGAGATGGAAGTCACGAATTAATATCAGCTCGATTTAAAAAGTATTTTCGCCTCAATGTAGATGTATCTAAAGGAAGAGAGGTGATTGAAAAACTAAAGTTAAAGTACAATAATAGCGATGACAATATTAGATTTGTTATAAGTGGAGAAGAAGAAGCATTGGCAGCTATATCTAGCAAAGAATTTTCAGATTTAGGAATAGAATTAAAAAAGCAACCATTAAGATTATCTAAATCTATGAAGGCTGCTGAGAATTCTGAATTTTTAGAATTTGATAAGAAGATGATTATGCAATCCTTTTTACAGTATTGCAGTGATAATAAAATAACGAGATCTGATAGATCATTAGGAATGAATTATATAAAGAATATATAATGTACACACCTGTTGTTTTGAAGTTGTCTAATTTTATGTCTCATGAGAATACTGTCCTTAGATTTAAGAATGGGATTACAACTATGATATATGGTGTGAATAAAGATGATGAAGGAGCAGATTCTAATGGAGCAGGTAAAAGTGCTATCGTAAAAGGAATAACTATTGCGTTGTTAGATGTGCCTGGGACATCCTTAAATAAAGAAGATTATATAAGAGATGGGTTTAAGGAAGCGACATTGGATTTAAGCCTTTTAAATAAATTTGAAAATAAGACCTTGAGAATAGAGAGGAATTTGACTAAAAACGGAACGAATTTGAAGATTTGGGAAAATGAAGAGCTTAACACTCAAATTACAAGTGTACGAGAAGGTAATCAACGTATATTAGATTTGATTGGTATATCAAAAGATGATATCCTCAATTATTTTATTATAAATCAAGAAAACAGCCATTCTTTTTTCGAGTCTACTGATGGAGAGCAGAAAAAGATAGTGTCAAGGTTTACTAATTCAGATTTAGTTGATTCAGCCATTTTAGCTGTTGATCTTGATTTAAAGGAGAATGAGAGGTCATTGTCAGAATTAACAGATTCGTTGACTAAATCTGAAAGTCGTATTCAAACGATAAATGAGTCTTTAGTTTATGAAAGAGAGCAAAGGAGTAAAGATTATGATAAGAAGAAGGAACGTATAAATCAAGAGATTTCTAATAAGTTATTAGAGTTAGATAGTTTGAAAAAAAATTATAAACAGAGATTGGTTGATAAATCAGGGTTAGAATTGAGGTTAGAAGAATTAGGTGATATTTCCTTATGTTCAGTAGATTCTGATAAGTTAAAGTTTGAGTCTTTGTCAAGAAATTATGATGTTGTTAGAAAAGATACTAAAGAAGCCGTTAGATTATTCAATGATCTTGAGTTAAAGTTATCTGGAGTGATAGAGTGCCCAAAGTGTAACTACAAATGGTTATCAGCTGATCCGGATACGAATCTTGATTCGTTAAGAAACAGTCTTTTAGATTTAGATCGTTTGATTAGCGATAATAAATTGAAACAAGAAAGATTGGAGAAAAAAGAACGAGTCTTAGAGAACCTGATTTTGAAAAAGAATCAAAAGAGAGAAGAGATCGGAAACCTTTCTTTAGAAATTCAAGAGTCAGGCAGAGCTCTGTTGCGCCTGGAAGAGAAGAGGAAGGATTGCGAGGAGGATATACGGTCGTTTAGATTGAGGATAGAGAAATTAGATGCTTTCTCTTTAAATTCTGAACGGATTTCAGAATTGAGTAATCAGGTGGTAAAAGAAGATGAGTTAATTAAAGAGATAAGAGAAAGAATGTCTTCTCTGATTGGGGAAAAAGAGAAATTACTTTTTTGGAAAATAAACTTTGGTGTAAAAGGTTTCAAGACTTATTTGGTCAATAAAGTACTTGTCAGTTTAGAGGGTTATGTTAATTTTCACTTAAAGCAGTTTAGGACTAATTTGCAAGTAAAGATTAATGGTTATAAAAAATTGAAGAATGGTGACATAAGTGAAAAGATACACATACTTGTAGCGAGAGACGGTGAAAATTGGAAAAAATATCAAAGACATTCAGGTGGTCAACGGCGAAGAATAAACGTTTGTGGGATATTAACTATTCATAAATTGATTAATATGTCTTCCAAATCAGGTGGTTTGGACTTGTTAATACTAGATGAATTTTTTGAAGGACTTGATTCCCATGGGCAGGGTGAAATTTTAAATATATTGAATCAGTCAGAAGTTACTAATCTAGTAATAAGTCATAATAATAACGATATAGGAGCTTCTTCTCAATTAGTTGTGGAGTATGAAGAAGGGGTTAGTCGCTTAATAGTTTAAAAGATGAAGAAAAAGAGCTTAGAAAAATTAGAGTTAGCAAAAGCGCGTCGAAATTCAAACAAACCAACGAGGATAAATATCCTTGCTTTAGACCAAGCAACACATTGTGGTGTTGCTTACGAGACGAGGGTTATGAAAGGAAAATATCAATGTGAACTTTGGGATTTGACTAAGAAGACAAAGGAATCAGATGGAGTTAAGTGGTTAAGGTTTGAATCTCATATTGAAAAGATAATAAGAGAGCATAATATTGAAATTATCGCTTACGAACTCCCTGCAGGACAACACATGGGAGCCAAGATTCATTCTGCGAAATTAATCGCAATAATAGAACGTGTTGCGGAATTGAATAAGATTCAATATATAGAACATTCTTCTATGACTGTGAAGAAATTTGCTACTGGTAAGGGGAACGCTAAAAAAGAACAAATGGTTGAAGCTGCAAGGGGTAAACTTGGTTATCAAGGAGATAATGATAATGAAGCTGATGCTTTATGGATGTTGATGTATACTAAATCTCAATTGAATTGACGATGAGAAAATATAATTTTGTAGACCCAGATACTCGAGAGGAAATCTTTGTTCAGAAATATAAGATTGTTTTCCGCTCTGGAGGAATAGTGTATTTGGATAGATTTGACAAGGAATTAGTCAATTCTAATGGTGTTCCGTTGGAATTAATTCCGTTAAGTGGTGAATTCAGTTGTAACTTGGGGAGTTCAGTCGCGCAATCGAAAATCAAACTTAATAGATACCTTAAAGCTCGGTCTAAAGAACACTTCAGGAAGGACGTGGCATATAGAAAAAGTCAGATGGTTAGAAATTCTAAACCAGGCTATTAATAATGCTGTTTATTGATTTTAGTGTTCTTAATTCCTTGTCTATTAGTGGATCATATAATTCAAGACTTGTATCAAAGTCGATTTTGATAGTCAAGAAGAGTAAAAACGCTGAATTAGTTGAAGGATCAAAGATAATTTTGTTTCGATTGCTAAGCAGTATAGTGGTAAAAAATATAGGGAATTTTTTTCATTTGGTAAAAGATTATGATGTGTTTCATACCAAAGATGATCTGGTCAATGAGGCTTTTATAATTCTTAACAATTGTTTAGAGTCCTTTGATGTAAAGCGAAATAAAGAGTTTTATTTTTATTATAATAAATCTCTTACAAGGGCTTTTTTTAGATTTGCGGAAAAATATTATTTTAAACATCGACATTGCGTGAGAGGAGATGATTTGAATCGAGATGGTATCGGTGTTTCCGAAAATGTTAATGACGGTTTTGTTGATTTTTATTTAGACATTTTGAATTTAGATGAATTTGAAAGGAAAATTTTCGAATCAAGGATGAATAAGGAAAAATTAAAAGATTTTTTGGAGAGGAATAAAGGCGCTACTTCCGCAGGTTATTTTAAGGCTTTGTCTAAACTGAAGGTTAAATTAAAGATATTTAAGGAAGAGAATGATTAATACTGAACAAATAGAGTTTTTATTAGAATCTGGTATGAAGGTTCTAAAGATTTATGAAAATGATTCTCTTTTTTCATGGTGGATAGTTAATCAATTCACCCCAGCCAAGTTAAATGGAGAAGAAGGAGTTAGCTTTCACACGGTAAAGGGAATCGAGTTGACGGATTTTGTTAATTACAATCATAATATTCAGGCAAGAGGCCCTTTTATCAAAGGGGTAGAGAGTTTTCTTTCTAAGAGGAGTTTTTTGATTTGTAATTTTCATTGTGGGATAAAATTTAAATATTATGTTGATTTAAGAAAGCAATCATGATGGGATCAAAACACACTTTGAGAAAAAAGATTATTAAGTATTTTGATTTGAATCTTAGTGAGTATCGTGTTCATCTTACATCAAGAAGATTAGATAATGCACTTATTTTTTTAGAAGGGTTCAAAAGTTGTTTAACATTCGTAGAAGAGGAACCAGTTAGAAAAGAGGAAATGGATGAATTCCTTTTCAGAGAATTGATTTCTTATTTAGTCAAGACTATTGATGAACAATAAGGAGATTCCGATTTTGTTAGATATTCTTAGATTTCTTAAGGAAGAGCATGTTGGAGTGGGTGTTAAGGCATTTAAAAGTAAGGAGGAAAGAGGGAAACTTAGTTTTTGGGAATTAGTGATCGACGATTATGATGTCTACAGGAGCGAGGATTTTGCGGCTTCAAGAGAAGCTATAAGATTATTGAACCCCGAACTAAAGTTATTGTTTTTGTATCTAAAGGAAGATAAACAAAAGAGGTTTAATCATTCAATAAGATTAAGATGATTGATCTTGAAGCACTCGGGATTTATTCGGCAGAAAAAAGGTTGATTAAATTTTCTCCGAATCCAAAAGATGTTCGCCCTGCAAGGAAGTCGTTAAATTTGTTGAATGATAAATTTTACAAGGAAGGTAATAGTGATTTTGAGGAGGTTGTTTTTTATGCATTTATGCCTTGGGAAAATAACCCCGATAAAAGATGGGTTTTATTATGCACTTCTTTGCCGTTGTTACACTCGAAGCAATTAAAGAAATGGATCTGTATCATCCGTTCCAAATTCCCTGGATTTAATTTTAAGGTTTCTTATTTTTATTCAAGTGATTATTATTTTAAGATTATCGATGCTCATGGGGTCCTTATGTAGCAGTTGTTAACTATGATTAGCTTTTCTCCCAGTAAGTACCAGCAAGAAGTATTTGACGAGATTCAGTATGGTGATGGTAATATCCTCATTAATGCTGTAGCTGGAAGCGGGAAAACTACGACGATAGTTGAGGCTTTAAAATTAATTTCGGTTAAGGAGAGGATCTTGTTCTGCGCATTCAATAACAGTATAGTTGATGAATTGAGACTTCGCTGTCCTTCTCACGTTAAGGTCACCACTTTACATAGTTTAGGCTGGTCCTCTATGAAGCGGTTTTTTGGCGACTCGATAGTCTTGAATTCGAGCAAGGCGTTCAGTTATGCTGATCGTATGTTTAAGTATACAGTCCCGAAAGAATTTCGTAATTATAATGCGATGATGCTCTCTAAGCTCGTTGACCTTTATCGCGTTAGTCTTGCAGATGGTAAAGAAGATTTGAGAGCGCTAGCAGATAAGCATGATATTGATTATACTGATGTGCTGCTAGACCAGACTTTAATTCTAATGGAGGCGATGTCGATTGACACTTCTCAATTCGACTTCACTGACATGGTATACATTCCAGCAATTTTGCCAGAAATCCAATTGCCTAAATACGATTATATTTTTGTTGACGAGTGTCAAGATCTTAATGCCGCGCAACAAAGTTTGATTCAAAAATGTCGAAAAAGGATTTCCAGGACTGTTTTTGTTGGAGACCCTTCGCAAGCGATTTATGGATTTGCTGGTGCGGATGTTGAAAGTTTTTATCACTTGTCTAATAAGCAAAATACAAAAGTATTGCCGTTAAGCATTTGTTATCGTTGTCCTAAGTCTGTAATCGAATTGGCCCAGGAGATTGTCCCTCAAATAGAATCATCACCTGATTCATTCGAGGGGGAAGCTCGTGAAGGGACTGTTTGTGAAATAAGAAATGGAGACTGGGTGCTTTGTCGCAATGTAAGGCCTCTTATTTTACTTTGCGTAGACCTTCTTTCAAGAGGAAAAAAAGCGCACGTTAAAGGTGTAGAAATTGGGAAAGCGATAATTCTTCTCTTGAAAAAGACGAAAGAGAAAACTTATAAGGGAGCATTGAAAAAGTTAATGGCGATGCTCTTAGATTTAAAGAATGAACTTAAAAGTAGAGGTGTCCGTATTCCCGAGCAACACCCCAGATATCTTAAACTCAGAGAACGTATCTCAATAATAATGTTTCTATCTAAGGGTAATAAAAGCACGAGTCAAATTATTTTACAGCTAGAGAAAATTTTCAAGCAAGATAAGAAAGGAATACAGTTATCGACCATACATAAGGCTAAAGGACTAGAAAACGATCGTGTTTTTTTAATCTGTCCAGAGCTGTTGCCATCGAAATATGCGACCCAACCTTGGCAGATTGAACAGGAATTGAACTTAAAGTATGTTGCATATACTAGAGCGAAGAAATCGTTTATCTGGATTACAGATTTTAATGAAAATATTGTAGATTTCAGATCGATATCTAATGAAAGAGATTAGCGAGGACGATATTAAGTTAGAATTAGATCAGTTGGTCAGTAAATTATTTAGATTCAAAGAAAAATATGGTGACCGGTTTGAATTTAGTTTGCAAACAGCAATTTACAGTAACCGAAAAAGGTTAGTGTCGTATAAAGAATATTTTAACATTCTTAATCTTAATAATTATAGTTTTTATATAAAAAGGTTCGAAATTTCAAAGAGGAGATTTAAGGAGTTTTGGCGGTTTTTTAATTTTTTGAAACTAAAAGAATTTTTAGTTGTTTACAGATTTGAAGATGATGTTGATGTTGATTTACTTGAAGATTTTGAGACTGATAAATTAGTTGAAGGTGAAACCTATGTTGTTACTTCCCATGCTTTTATTAACGGTAAGTTGTATTTTCAATTAAGGCATAGGTTTGGTGAAAAAATAAATAATCCTATTGGAGTCGCTGGATTTGATTCGTTAAGGTTTGATTTAGTTGATTACACGAAATTAAATTAATGGTCTAGTTATCATAAAATCATGCCGGCTAACATAATTAAAAATGAATCCCAGTTGGTAAGCACTCGCTTGTTATCTTTACCGAATACTTTCATTGTAAGGGTTTTTATTCGACAACCGTTAGTGAATCTTCATTCAGGTGGGAATGATTCTAATTTATCAAACAATAATTTGATTCAAGACGGTGGTGAAGACAATACTATTGCATTTGTTAATAACATAGAGATTTCAGAGATATGACGTTAGTGAATCAATTTATCCGTAGATTAGAAAAATCTTCTTCCGTGCCTGGTTTGGTACCTACTGTTGCCCCGTCGGGAGACCATACTGATGGGACTTGGGGAGCAACTGATATTTACCCTGGAGAGATCTTTATCAACAAGGCAGACAAGAAGGTCTACACTTCTAATGGTGTAGAAATTATCTTGATAAATCAGAATTTATCTTTATTGGAGAACAGTTGGCTCAACAAGGTAGACGATATTTTATCAGCTTTACCAGATCCAGCGGTAGAAGGAGATAGAATTCTTTTGGCAGATGATGCTGTGTTGCATGCTAACGAGATAGCTGAATATGCTAATGGAAATTGGACCTATAAGACGCCGACTAAAGGCGATGCTGTTATAAATGTAACTAATTTTGATGATATCCTCGTATTCGATGGTAATGGCTGGATAGGGTTGAACAATAGTTCTGGGACTATTCCAGTTGGGGGAGTCGTGTTTGTGAATAATTTGACAGGCAATGATTCAACAGGTGAACGTGGTGATTTCTCTAAGCAATTTTTGAGTTTATCAGCGGCAATATCAGCAGCATTAGCGGGGGATACCATAGTGATCACAAGTCCAGGAACCTGCTTATTTAGCGGGGTTATAGTAAAGAATTTGATTATAATATCCCAGTCAGCTAAGATTTCTGGCGACTATCTGGGGAATGGTTGTTTATCGGTTAATGGTTGTAATTTGTCGATCATAGGTAATTTATCGAGTGGATTAGATTTAGTGTCATCGACAGTTGATTTGACAGGAAAAATAGAGGGAGCCAATATAAATTTAGCGATCTCTAACTTGACTGTAAGGAATTGTAGGACCAATGCTGTCGTGTCTCTTTTAGGTGTGAGTTCGCTTTTTTTGAAGAATAGCGAATTTTTTAACACAGTGTCAGGGGATTCAGATAATACACTTTATTTGAACAACAGTAATTTATCTAATTTGGTCACATTAGGGACTGATTCCCAGATTGGAGTCCATAACAGTTACGTTTACAACATCGTTTGTTCGGGTACTTCTCTTTATGTTGATTCGCAGGGAGGGAGATTTGGCAAGGTTTTGGATCCTTTGAAGATTTTATTCACGAATCAATTTGTAACCGAAGGACATTTTCCACCTTCGATATCTTTTTCCTTTAGCGGTAATACAGTTGATTCTGATCCTGGGAGTGGGGTATTTAAGTTTGATAATGGTGTTTTTGGAAGCGTCACTAAAATTTATTTGAGCCTCACGGATTATAATGGTAATGATTTAGCGGATTACATAAGTTCTCTTTTGGCAGGGCGTGTCATTTTGAGGAAGGTGGGTGATCCAAAAAGGATTATTGTTTTCAACACAGATGATTTTGTTATTGCAACTGGTTATGTTAAAATTGATTTATCAGTGTTGTCGGGAGACATCCCTCTCACAGGGGAGGTTTGGTCTTTAGAATTCTTTGATAAGAGTGATTTGACAGATTATGTCACAAATAGCGATCTTATTGATGCATTGTCGAATCAGGGGTTACCGGAAGTGCTAAGCAATAACAATAAGACGTCAGCACATGATATTGAAGTAAGCGCAAGCGATGCTTTAGCGTTCCGTAATAATGGTTTCTTGATGCGTTTAATCGGTCAGGATATCGCTGCCGATCATACTGTAATTATGCCTGACGATGATGGCACACTAGCTACACTCGAGCAGGTGAATATGCTGTTATCTTTGTTGAATCTGCACGAAGTGCTGGTGAATGGCACCGAGACCAGTGGCCGCAGCATCACCGTAAGCGAGGGCGACGGCATCAACTACAAGGCCGGAACCAAGCAGGTGCGCGTGAAGGCACCAGCCACGCTGACTGCCGATCGCAACGTGCAGTGGCCCGACAAGAGCGGCACAGTGGCCACCACGGATGACGTGGCGGCGGTAGCTGCGCTGGTGGACGGCACCATGAGGGCACCGGAGGCTTATACGCCTGCTGGAGGACTGTATCCGGCCACGTATGACGGCAGCGCGATCCAAAAAGGAGACACGTTCCGGTGTGGCGCCGGTACGATGGGGAGCGTGACCGTCAATGCTGAAGACCTGTTGATCGCGCTGGTGGACGCGCCGGGGCAAGTGGATGCCAACTGGCAGGTGATCGAGAGCAATCGGGTGGTGGCCACGCAGGCAGAGGCGGAAGACGATGCCAGCACGGACCTGAGCAAGCTAATGCCGCCGCAGCGGTGGTGGCAGGCGTGGACGAAGGGGCTGACGTTGACGGCGTTCGGCAACGCCGTGCGCAACATGCTGCTGACGGGCTACACCGTGGGGGCCAACGCCGCCGTGGCCGCCACCGACAGCATCATGGGGGCCGTGGCTAAGCTACAGGGCCAGATAAACGCCACCAACACCGCCGTGGGCGGCAAGCTGGCTAAGGCCAGTAACCTGAGTGACCTGGCGAATGCCGGGACGGCTCGCGTTAATCTCGGTCTCGGTGCCTTGGCGGTGCAAGATTATGCCGATGCGATCATTGGACAGTCCACTATTGCCCAAGGGGAGGTGCTGGCGAAATCTGACATCGTGATCGTCGGAGTGGATGGCTTCGCATGGAAAGCAACGCCGGACAATGCGTACAGCTCACGCGTGGCAATCGTTGCCAAACCTGTGGAGGGTAATGTCGTACTGCAATACGCGGGAATTGTGAATATAGGTCCGGTATTGAGTGTAGGTAGTGCCTATTATCTCGATCCCAATACGCCCGGTGGCCTCACCACAGAACGTACGCCGAACGGCATTTACATCGGGACGGCGGTAAGAAACGACGAACTTGACTTTCGACCATCGTTGGCGCTGAGCAGCGGTGTTGCGTACTTGACGTCTAATGAAATGAGTATTGACGACGCGGGATATTCCAGTTCTCTTGCCACAGGGGTGCTTGTTCCTGGGGCAATTTATGAGGTGAATGTGTGGGCCAAGACGATGGCAGAGACCGGAGCTGGGCGTGTCCGACTATGGCTGGATCATGGCAGTGGCGTTGGTGCCAGCATGGGTACGGTGACAATACAAGGTGGTGCAAGCAATGCGGTCGGAGCTCATTTCATTAGCCCTGATCTATTCAACCCAATGTCTGATGCAACGACTCTCACGGAAGAAACAGAGCTAGTTGCCCACCTGCACGCCATCGTTGCGGTGGATGAGCATTACAGCGGCGGATGTAATGTGATGTTCGGTCCGCTGAATAACGGCGGGAAGGCGTGGATGCGTGCCGGAAGCGTGATCACTTGGAACCGTATTGGATGAGTGACATTAATATCACTACCGACGCAGATGCGGTCAATTTTTTGTTTTATCACCGCCGGACGATTGGTTATGTGATCAACGCTATGCATGTACCTGAACAGCATCGCGACGATATTCGCCAGGAGGTAGCTTTTAAGATAATTTCTCGGTTTCGTTCTAAAGGTGTTCTCTCTCCAAAAGGAAATTCTGGATTCGCAGCTTGTGTGACGCGTGGCGCTTGTTTAGATTTGTTTCGCAGGCATAAGCGATATATCACAACGATCAATGAAGAACAAGTCATGCGTCTCATAGAAGATTCGCCATTACCAGACGAATTATTACATGGTATACAACGGACAGAATTGCTACATCGTATATTAGCCATGCTCACCCCGTTGAAGCGCCATGTGGTGCGTGAGGTGATGAGTGGCAAGAGTATGGTAGAGATAAGTAAAGAAATGGGTCGCAGTCACGGGAGTGTGAAGGTGCTGCACCACCGCGCGATCAATGAGATGAAAAAGATCTTAAAACAACGGTAGAGTGTTGTCGATAGAGTGGGTTTAATTTTGCAAGTGTAATTCGCTAACGTTATTTATAACAACCAAATAGACATGAAGAAGAAAGAGACACTCCTGCAATTCTTGACCCGGCGGACGGGCTTCGGGCGCACGTCTTGGTACGAGTTCGCGGTGATTTTCGGCTCGGTGGCCACAATGGCATGGTACGCGCTTTTCGGCGACCCCGATGAGCTGCTGGCCCGCTGGGTTGTGGGCGCGTTCGCTGTCTTGGTCGCGATGGGCGTCCTCTGGGGGACGTGGCGCAACTACACCGGCAGGCAGGGATGAGCGCTATTGCTATTGTAATCTTTTCAGACTTGGAATTTAATTCGTATCGATGACATTATGGAGACACACGATGAAATGTGGCAACAAAGCACGCGATATCGAACAGTGTTAAAAGCAGAATTGTTAGTTAGTTTTGTTGAGGTTCCCATTGTCTTGGCATCTGTGTCGTTTATTGTCTTCAAGGTAGTTCAACATCTAAATGATTATCAGTTTTGATATAAATTTCGGTTAGACAAAGGCTAAATATTAGCTTAACCAATATTCTAGATAAGACAAAATGTCGGTGATTCTTTTAAATTCTGGAGAATTCGAATCAATAGGCGATACGTATGTTTTAGAGCTCTTGCCATTGACAGGGTTGTTAAGCATAAATTCTTACAGTGATAATACGACGGGAGAAACTGTCGGCAGGTTCTTTCAAAGGGAATTTAGTTACGTGAAGAATTCCGACCTTCCTGTGCCTTACCAACCGCTGAATAATGTTAATTTGCAAGCAATTTCTCCCATATCGATTGACGACGTGTTTATCTTTAGATTTAAATACACGAGGATTGGATCTGATTCTTCTGGGAGTCTCCTTTGGAATGAGTTTATATTAGATAATGTGCAAGTTCAACCTTGTTTGAATTTGAGGACTAATGCTCTTAATTGGGCTCAGGTATACGGTGACGATAGCAAGTTCGTAGAATTGAATAATCAGATAAGGAGATTTAATGAATGGGCATTACCGACCTACGGCTTTTATCTATTTTTGAGCGATGATGATACCGTTCCAGACACACAGATTTATCTAGGAGTAATTCCTGGCTCCCCCTGCTCTCAAAAAGATTTGAATGTCATATTAAAAACACTATGGGGGAATTACTTAGTGGATTATCACTTCCAAATAGATATAGATCTTTGGGACGGTCTCAGATCTTAAAAGAAATTGATGTTTTTACCGACGGGAGTGCTGTTAATCAGATCCCCTTGGATCAAAGAGTCGGTGGTTTCAGTGGCTTAATTTTGTTAGAGGGCAAGGAACAAGTTGTTTGCGGCGCTCTCCTTGGCTTAACTTCGCAACAAGCCGAATTAATGGCTGTAATCGTCTCCTTGGACTTCCTCCTTAAGACAGGAGAGAAGGACATTCGGGTGAATGTTTATAGTGATAGCACATACATTGTGAATTGCTTTAGAGAAAGATGGTATGAAAATTGGGATCGCAGTGGCTGGTTTGATGTCAAAAATGAAGAGTATTGGAAGGTTCTTTTGGCTTTAGTGTTTGATTGTGGTTTTTGTCTAACGTTTAACTGGATTAAAGGTCATAATGGAAATTCGTTTAATGAGAAAGTTGATTCTCTTGCGAAGAAGGCTCGGAAAGATCTAGAAGAATGTCTGAAGAAGATTACATGAACGTTGATGTAGGAAAGCCTACATCTCAACCGAGAGAAACCGTAAAACCATTAAAGAAGAAAAAATGGCAAGTGATGATACGTCTAGATTATATAGATCCAGTATACCTGAGTAAGATTATAGAATCACCTGTAATGCCTGATTTAACCTTTGTTAAGTCTAAATTTCAGGAAGAAGGGATAGAATCTCATCTTGTAAGAATTGAAAATATATTAGAGTTAGAATGACAAGGAGTGAAAGAAAACGAGCTGAAAAGATCCTTACGTCTTATGCTAATAAAAAAGGAATGATAGACAGTGACATTGGATTTAAGCTCATGTTTGGTCCATCTTCTCCTGATAAAATGATTAAAGTTTCTAAACTATTTCCGGAAATTGTGAGCTTAAGAACGTTAAGGCAGAATAAATAAAATAGAAAGAAGTAAAGTTCAATAAAAATGAAAGACGACTTTAATATGATTATAGAAGCCAAGCTGGTAGTGTTTAAGGCAAAAGAGGAGTCACTGGAACTGCCGAACTGGTTATATAAAGAAAAACTTGAGTAAATGTGAAATCTTGATCTGCTTTTATTAGCCCCTTGTTCCCTTGAAGCAAGGGGTTTCTTATTCCCACTTAAATCCCAATAAAAACAGGAAAATCAAAAATAAATTTGCTTCCTGATAAAAAGTAACTTATATTTGTCCCGTCGAACAAAAACAACACACAAGATGAAAACCCTCACACCCTTGCAGATCGAAGTCCTTTTGATTTTAGCGAACGACGAGTGTCATGATGGTTGCAATCCGATCGGTAATCCTCTTTATAGCCACGGTATGTTTCTCAACAAGAAACACTCGGGAGCAGTAGCTTCTTGTGTAAAAGCAGGGTACATCGAGAGCTTCGAAGATGGTCCTGACAGCACACTTGCTTTGACTATGGAAGGAGCCAAGATGTTGGAGCAGAGTGGGTACTTCCTCAGTCAAAATAGTATGTGTTTCCTTGCAAAGTAATCTCTTTAAAACACACATCACAATGAAAGTTGAACTCAAGAACGTCAAGATCGCCCAATTTCTCTCGCAAGAGACTTCAGCTTTCACTGCTGATGTTTTTGTCGATGGGACAAAAGTAGGCGGTGTAAGAAATGATGGTCAGGGAGGATCCAATATCTATTACCTTGGATCCTTTACTCGGCAGTTGGAAGAATGGGCGAAGGGTCAAAAAGTGGATCCACTTTTCCCTGATGTTGAAATGAACCTGGGTATGGTATTTTCCATGATGGTTGACGAGATTGAAGAGGAGAAGAGAATGCGCAAGTTTTGTTCCAAGGGTCTTCTCTTCCGTTTGGATGGGGATGCTAAAGATAGCTGGAGGGTTGTTAAACTGGATAAGAAAGTTAGCGCTGAAGTTGCGAGAGCTTTCGTCGTTGAGAAGTACAAGAGTTCGGTCTTGGAGATTGCGAACGACAGGTTCTCTCAAGGAAATTGATCGATAACGTAAAAGTCAAAACAACAATAACATGGAGACTGTTAGCAGCATCGCCGACGTGGAATCCACTGTCGCTACCAATAATGTAACGATTAAAGTAACTCACGTCCACCGTTCCAGGATTGGTAAATGTCGCGAGGCGCTCGAAAAACTTCTCAATAAATTTCAACCGCATTGGCTAGATCAGATGCCGAGCTATCAATTTTCTCCTCAATACAAGAGAGATTTTGGTGGTGGGTACACTGTGATTGAAGATACCATCTGGAACAACTGTCTTTATCATTTGGAACTTGATGAGACAGAGATATTTAGAGCTGGATTGTTGGCATATGTGATCTCACAAGAGATTAAGAACAGAAGTGTTGTAATGCCTGTCACCATATCAAAAGTCTTCGAAGGTAAATCTGTATATGGTGATTTCTACATCTACACCTTTACCAGTGGTAATTATACCCTGGTTTACAAGGGGTCTAAAAAGATTGACGGAGCGGGAGTAAAGAGTAAAGACTTTCTCAGCGGAACAGTGAAAGATCATAGTCTGTTTGGAGAAACTAAGCAGACTCTCATTCAACGTTACACCTTTAAACTTCAGGATCATGACTAACAGGAACTACGGACAAATGACTGTTGATGAAGCCATTGATGAAGCCATTGATCAGTACCGTCGATCTGGCGCCTTCTCAGGGAGGGAGGAAATGGTTCTGGCTAAAAGAGGGCTCATGAAAGAGTTTCGTCTCCACTCCAGACAAGCTACCAATCTTGTTTGGGACGCGTGTTCAGGTAAGGATCAACCCCTCCCTGCTCGTTGGATTTGGTAAAGAGAGAAGGAAACAAAAGGAAGAGAGGAGCTTGCTTCTCTTTTTCTTTTTATGTCATTAAATTTCTGTTTTTATGACCGTTTAGTTTAAGTTTGAAGAACCATTAGAGAGAAGAGCAAGAGGAGTCTTAAAGCTAAGGTTAAGATATCAAAATGGATGCTTTTATAACAGTGCTGGTATTGATTATCCTCGTTAGAACATTGACTGTCCCATTGCTTCTCTTTTTTAATCTTAGGAAGAAGAAGAAGAAAAATTAATAAAGAAGAGGGCTAAGGATAAACAACTTTATCAAACATGGGTGACATTCAAAAGGTTCAATATGCAAGGAATGAATTTCACAAATTTCCGTGGGAATTAGTAGATGATTCACCTGGGAATGAAATTAATGTTTTCGGTGGTAATTCGAATCTTAATCAAGTAAAATTAATAGTAAACAAAGAAGATAGGAGGGTTTTCATTTCCTTCAATAGAAAGAAGAAAAATGAGAATAGTAAGGACGAGCTTGTAGAGGAAATTTGGGAATTCCCTGAATTGATTGCTTTTCTACTGATTAAGAGTTTAGATAATGCTTATTTAAGAGGGGAAAAATTTGTAAGGGACACCATAAAGGGTGTTTTAAATTTAGATTTGAACACTCTTTCTTAAAAGAACTAAACAACTAAAACAACCATGGATCAAGATCACACACTGGTTTCGACATTAAATTTTTCACCATTAGAAATGGAAAAAGAAAGAGAGGTTGAACCACAATCGCTCGCTTCGACCCTAACTAAGGTCTTAAGCATGTTGGATCTTAACCTTCTACAGGAATTCTTAACCCCTGAGAATCGTTATGATCAAAAATTCAATATGTACCTTCTTTCAGAAAAGATACAGGACTTACTCTTCGAAAGTGGATTCACCACAACTAGATCCGTAAGTCAAAAAATTAAACAAAGAGAAAGACAGTTTCTTTTTTCAAGAAAAGATCTAGCGAGGATGTATTTTAAAGGTATTCTCGATAATCGCAACAGCTTGAATGAGGATTTCCTAGAGAAAGTTGACCAGATGGTGAGAGAACACTTTTCGAAAGATGGAACCTGTTTAAATAATCTCATAGAACAGCTTGTAGATTCAATCCCTTTGGAATCTGCAATATTAGATTTAGAAGCATTAGAGGAACAAAGGGAAGAGATTCGTAACAATAACTTTCAAATAAGATCTCAGAAGGATCTTAATAGAAATGTTCGCAAGAAAGAATACGAAAAGAATAAGGTTAATGAATTGATGAATCTCTCTTTAGAGAAAAGGGAATTAGAGAAGATCCGGGAAGAGCTCAGACTTTACGAGATTAGGTTAAATAATCAAGAGAGCGAATATTTAAAAAAGCTAAATAAAAAAGAGAGTAAAGAGACAAAGAGAAAGTAAGCAGTTAATATCCTACAGGATGTAAGTCACTCAGGATGTAATTTAGTTCTGGGTGACTTTTAAATTCTATACATTAATCATGGAGAGGGAAAGCGGTGAGGTATCAAGAAAAGAGCAGGGTTTAGATCAGTTTGAAATAGATCAAGTAGAGGCTGACCAGTTTTCAGAAGCAAATGTTATTGACAGATCAGCTTACATAAGGTGGAAAGCGCTAAGCAGGAGTAAAATACTAAATGAAGGAAGGAATGTTGAGACAAGCGAAGGAGAAGTAATAAGCCTTTCCATTCTTCCTCATGTATTAAGGGAACGCACAGCACATTTACCCTTAGAGGAGCGGAGTAGAATAGAGGACTTTGCTATAGAATTTCGTAGAATTAATGGTAGAGCTTTTGCAGAAAAACGCAAAGCCTTTGGGATAAAGCAAACGAGTTCTTCATATAGTAAATCTCTGCAAGGTCAGATCGCTAATCTAGATCAGTTTAAGCAAGAAATAATAGAATTATACGGTAGGATGTTTGCTCCTGAAGAAGTTCAGCGAGTAGTTATTGAAGAGTTTAAACACGCTTGTTCTTTAGAAGCCTGTCTTTACTTTAGAAAGAAGTATTTAGGTATTATAACAAACAAGATAGAGGCTTTCAAACGAGGACAAGCAGACACCAGGTTAGCTATCAAAAAGGGGAGAATAGAGGAACTCTCCTGGCTTTACGGTAGAGTGAAAAACCGATTTCATGTCACAGAGGGCGCAGGCGATCGCGAGTTTCTTCTTAAACTTTTAGATCAGTTCAGAAAAGAAACCGATGGAGACATCATTAAAGTTCAGGGAGATATAGACATTAAGATTGAGGAGACCATAAATTTTCACGTTAAACAAGAAGTCCTTTCTCAGCTAAACATTTCTCAACTAATTCTCGCTAGGGTAGCTTCTCGCATGCGAACTAATCCCATGCGGTTACTAAAGAAATTGAATGACAGTGTTTATGCGAAATTTAATGGTTTGGTAGGCGATGTCGCAGATGCTGAATATGAAGAGGTAAACTACCCATCCAATCAACCGTATGATTTTGATTTTATCAAGAATCAATACAAAATAATCCACGCAGAAGACGTCCAGGTGCTCGAAGAGGAAAGGGAAAGTGAGAAAAAAGCGCAAGAAGAAGTCAAGGAGGAAGTCTTCAAAGACTTTATCTTGAAGAAATTAGAGTCCCTCTCATCTCAAAATAGAGCAAAAGGAGCGAGCATAGACCAGTTTGTCCTTGATAGAAAGATAGAGGAAGCAGAAAAGAAGACTAAAGTTAAAAAAATTTCTAAATCTTTCAAAAAATAAAAATGGGGCCTGTAAGCAACGTAAAATTGTATAGGAGGATTCAATTTCTTAAGGAAGAACAAAGGATTCTAAAAGAAAGAGTTTTTATTCTAGAAAGGTATTTGATGATTCAACCAAATGTGGGAAACGTTAATTGGGACAATGAAAAGATAGGCATTGGGGACATTGTAACTCCTGGCCCTGACATGTCTTCGCGCCAAGGGGAAGCAAAAAGAGTATCTATTGACGAAGAAGGAGTAGTTAGAGAGAAGAGTGGAGACATTTATCTCGTGGAATGGAAATCTGGTGGGAAGTTTTGGTACACTTATAACAATAAATTGAAAAGGATATTGTTGAAAGCTGATTTTACGTCCACGAATCCTGAAGATAGACTTGAAGTTACCGAATAATGTCAAATCATAGGATTAATCATGGGAGAAAGTAAAGGAGGATTCGCTGGAAGAGGAGAGGATGAGAAGAGGTCTTTTAAAACATTTGTTGAATTTCAAGGTGATACCATAGATTCTTTTGATATAAAGAGAGTGGAAAAGAGACAACAAGTTTCAAAGGAGTCTGTAGATGGAGTTCAAGCAGCACTCTTGATTAGATTTAATTCCCCACCTTACGAAAAGATTTATCTTTTTTCGTCTGCAATTGATAGAGATAGAGAATTAAATAGGTTGAAAGCCAAGATGATGACTACAGGGGCAATCGTATTCATCTAACGTTTTTATTTTCTAACTAAAAGAACAACAATGGATAAGATCATCGTAGTCGATAAAGAAATTGGGTTAAAGCTCTGGAATAAGAGTCTGCCGGTCCCATTGGTAGTGGGGGAAAAATGTATAGTGGATTCAGACCAGTCCAACGTACCAAAAGGTTATGTTAGAGTACGACACGGGAACAACAAGGTAAAAAGCACCTTCAGGATTTCTCATTTTCGCACATTAAGGGGGGATAAAATAACCTGACCTGATCATGGCATATCTTATTCAGTTGGTTTGGACAGAGAGTTCGATTTTGTTGATTACTCTACAGAAGGAGATATTAAATTAGCGAGGAAGATGTGTGAATCTCTTTTAGATTCCAACTATGGAATGCATGTGAAGAAGATTCGTATTTTAGATCTTAGTACAAGAAAAGAAATAGATTTAGACGATGGGGGTGAAGAGTAAAATCGTGGTCTTTGACTTCGAGACCGGCGGGCTTGATTGTCAAAAGAATCCCGCTGTAGAATTAGGATTGATCACGATGGATCAAATTACCTTAGAGGAGGAGATTCAATATGAGACCCTCATAAAGCCTTATAAAAGCATTAGTGGAGACCCTTTAGTTTTAGAACAACGTGCGTTTGACGTTCATGGTATTTCTCAAGCTCGATGCGAAAGAGAAGGAAGAACTACGGAAGAAATCGTTAGACAACTTATAGCATTGTTCAAGAAATTAAGACCCCCAAGAGACACCACAGGCCTCAATAAACCCATACTTTCAGGACATAATGTGATGTTTGATGTTGGTTTCTTAGATTATATATTTAAGATACACAATGAAAAATTGTCTGATTACGTCCTTTCAAACAATGGTCAAATCATAGCCTGGGACACTCAGCAGATTGCCGGCATGGCTTGGAATACTTCTGGGGAAGGAAAGTATAACCTTGGAGCTTGTTCAGAAAAGGCTGGGCTTGGCAATTTTCTTGCGCACTCCGCATTATCTGATGTTCGGATAACCGCTGACTTGCTCCGATATTTTCTTCGCAGCTTTCGACAAGGAAAGACGACAGGAACAGTTTCTTCTGGGAATTCAGAAACTAAGGTTAAACAACGAGAAAAGATTGTTTCAAATCATAAAGTGAGATTTCAATTTTAAGAACATGAAGTATCTAAAAGACGTGGCAAAGTTCATGACAGCAATGGGTGATGGACAAAAAATTATCTCTAATCCGAGGATGATAAATCCCGATCGAGCTAAGCTCCGTGTCCGCTTGCAACAGGAAGAGTTAAGGGAATATGAGCATGCTAGTGATATTATTGATGTCGCTGATGCTCTCGCTGACCAACTTTACATTCTTTTAGGAACTGTTTTAGAACATGGATTGGCAGATAAGTTTGATGCTATATGGGATGAAGTTCAAAGATCAAACATGAGTAAGATTTGTGCAGAAGAAGAGATTTCTCCTAATATTATGCGTTATGAAAAAGAAGGAGTACCTGTTGTTATAAGGAAAATAGGTGAAAATTCTGTTTTAGTCCGTCGGTCTGATGGGAAGATTTTGAAGCCTCTCAATTATTCTCCTGCTAATTTGAAACCTATAGTATTTAATGATGGAGGCTCTGTTTTAATTAAGGAAGAGGATCCTACTTGGAAAGTCTTAGATAAAAGCGAGGTGAGCACAATGTCAGGATTAGAAATAAGAGGTGATGGCGTGCTTTTAAAGATTGAACTTAGAAGCGCACCACATTCGTTGATTCCATTTATAAAAAGAGAGGTAAAAACACTCACGCTGTATGATTTTATTCCAAATGTTTTTATCTTGGAAGAAGTTAATATCAACGGTGGAGACTCTAAGTTTTCAATCGTTGACGAAAACGCGAGTTCTTCTCGCTGAATTTGAGATAGACGTTGAATTCAAGGCATCGTTAGAGAATTTTGGTGTTTCTTTTAGTTATGAGGCACATTCAAAAAACATCTTAACTGACAGAAGGAGAATCTTCTATCAAAGGTTTAAGATTCCTCTAATTCAATTCCTTGTTAAGAAACGGCAATTCAAAGAGAACGAATTAAGTTTTTTAAATTACGTAGAAAAAGAACTCCTAAATGAACAAGACCCACTCACAACAAGAAGACCAATCAGAACAGCCGACACCACCCTGCCAGATCTCTCAAGGGACCGAATTACGCCGTCCAGATTTTAAATCCTCAATTTTTCTTGGTATTCAAGGAAAGGAACAAAATGAAAAAGCACTTAGAATCTTAGCAGAAGCCTTTCCGGAACATCATATTCATATTTTTGATAAGGAGCTTTTCAATCAAACAACAGAAAAGATCATTAAGAAGCATATTAAATGGAAAGAGGAGCAAGGTGTGCTGGAATACACTTCCAAGCCAGAAAATATTCAAGCAGCCGTGGCAATCGCATTAAAGATTAATGAGGCAGTGGGGGAGCGTTGGTTTGGCTTGAAGGATCTGGTTGATGAGACTAATTTTTCCTATGAGCAAGCAGGAGCAGTCCTTGATCTTCAATATGCGTTCGGATTTTTAGTGAAGAATGAGACCGGAGCGAGGACAATGTATAAGAGTATTACTTCTCCTCATCAGCGTCTTGAATACGTAAAATCTGTTAAGTTAGGATTAGAAAAAGAATTAGAAGAAATGACGAAACTTTTGGGAAAGATGGGAGTTGATTTAGACCCGAAAGTTTAGATTTAATTAGATTAAGGCTTTGTTATAAAAAGAGGGGAGCATCAAGTTCCCCTCTTTTACAGTTATACCATATCTATGATAGGTTCAAATTTAGAAGTTTATAATCCCTTTTTTGAAGGATTACAATTCGCCACAGTAGCCCAACTTAACCAGACCTATGAGACAGCGTCGGTTATCATAGAGAATCTAGATAATCTTAGTCTTAAAGAACTCTCTGGGGGGACTGAATTAGGACTAGATCAAGCATTATCTGTGATCCTGGAGGAAAGTTATTCAGTCCTTTATGGGAAGAAGAATAGTGTTAAAGAGACGTCGGAAACGTACATCCAGAGTCTTTCCGACTCTATCGAAGATACTCTGAGGAAGGCTAATCTAAATTATTTTATTGCTTCAGTGATGCCGGAATTTCAGATTAATTGGCATCATTTGGAGTGGGGGCAGCTTGTTCAACAGTATAAAAAGCTCTGTATTATTGCTCCCCGTGACCACGGTAAAAGTTTCTTTTACAGCCTCGCTTATCCTATCTGGAAGCTCTATCGCTATTCAGGATTCAGGAATTTCAATGGGAGAATGATCAACGATGATCAACATCATCGTGGATTCATCATAACTAATGAGATGCAGCTCGCTATAGAGCTCTTAGAAAAGATCAAAGATGCCATAGAAGAGAATTCTTTTCTGCGTGATGCTCTTGTTCCTTCTAATAACAAAGATTACTGGTCTAAGCAAAGCATAAGGGTAAAGAATGGGGCTAGATTAGGATTAAAGTCTTATGGTGGTTCGTTTAGAGGACGACACCCTGGTTGGATAGTTGTTGATGATTTCCTTAAAGATAACGTCATATACAGCAGCTTACAACGGAAGAAAGCAACAGATTATTTCCATTCAGTAATCATGAATGCCATAGTTCCCGGTGGGCAAGTGATAGTCGTTGGGACCCCATTCCATTCAGGGGATCTTTATGGAGATCTGAAAGAAAAGCGAGGGAGGAACGGTTGGAGGGTGATGGAATACCCAGCTATTTCTCCGGAAGGAAGGATTCTTTGGAGCGGACGCTATAACTTTGAAGCTCTCATGGAGAGACGTGAATCACAGGGAAACATAATCTTTTCTCGTGAGAGCCTTTGTCGTCCTATTGTAAGTGACTCTTCTATATTCCCTTGGGAGATTCTAAAGAGATCTCTTTTGGGGATGGAAAAATACACCTTAACAAAAGACATAGATTCTTTTAGTCGTAGTTTCTCCCGTGTTATTACAGCCTGTGATTTAGCTCTGTCTTCTTCAGTGGGTGCAGACTATTCTGTGTTTACCACTTGGGGGATAGACGATAACACAAAAGAAATGTGGCTTCTTCATATGTGGAGAGGGAAGGGAAAGCGATACGAACAACAGATTTCTATCATTAAATCTATTCATCGTAACTTTCGTTCTGACCTTATCGTCATCGAAGCTAACCAATTTCAAAAGATGTTCGCTGACATGGCATCTGATGAGAACCTTCCAGTGGTTCCACACACCACAACGGCATCTAATAAAAACGATCTAACGAATGGTCTCCCTGGATTGGCTCTTATGTTTGAACGAGGGAAGATAAAGATACCGTATGGTGATCAATTCTCTAAAGATATAGCAGATTTGTTATTAGGAGAATTTTCTTCTGTGGCTTGGACAGATAAAGGTATACAAGGGATCGGCGGACATGATGATTGTACCATGAGCACCTGGTTGGGTAAGCGAGGGATGGATCTTCAGGATTATAGTTTTGGTTTATCCTTCCTTGAATAATTCCCCCTTCCAGTTATTAACACAACATGCGAGACCTAACATAACTTGTTCAAATGAGAAAAGAAACTTTTGCTCTCAATCAATCCGACTTTGAAGGAACGGGGAGGAGCTTGAATTTTAGCGGGTTCACAAACTTAGAGAAAGCAGTCGCCCCAACTAAGGAAGACAGCCTAGAGAAGGGTGTGATGAGCGATATCGGCAACAACTACGATGGGAAGAACATGGTCTTCTCTAAGACAGGCAAGGAGATAAAGGAGAAGATCCAATCCCTACTGCCGAGCATCACAGCAAAAGAAATGGAGTGTCGTGCTGAGATGACTGCTTGTTTAGAGAAGATTGGCTTTATGCCTACTTCCCCTTTGGATAGTTGGGAAACACGCGGTGCTTCTGCTGAATTAATGAACTACAAGAAGTTCTATTGGGAACAGTGCCATTGGGATGAAAGGAACAACGGAGGGTCTGCGTTTCTCTCACCCACGCCAGACGGAATCTCTGAAAAGAGCAAGACCGCTTGTTCTAAGGAAGAAGCCGAATATTGCAGAAAATATAATCAAAAGCTGGAAGGGCTGATTGATTGTATCTGCGATAGGTTAAAGGCAGAAACCCTCATTAGAAACTTAGAAGAAACAAATAAATACGATCTGAAGCTCACAGAATTAACTTCTTTAGGTTTTTAACAATAATCAAGATAACGCCTCAATAAAATGACAGCAGGAAGACAAGTACGGTATCTCTTCACCTCCACTGATGGTAGAGAGATTGAATTGCGTGGATTTATCGTCCGCGAATCGCTGATCAGTTCTAATGCTCCAGCGAAATACAATGCCGCTTTCAAGGCAGCATCAATTCTTGATATCATTCCTCCACCCATGATTGAGGGTGCTGAGACCAGTGAGACAGATTTGATTGCATATGCTAAGAAATATGGCTTCACCTTGACTCGCACTGACGGTAGTGGGGATAATACCAATCTAAACACTGCTCCTTCAGGACTTACGTTGGATTCGATTGAGAATGTAATTGATGATCTGTCAGTGGACATAATTTACTCCTACGATTTATCCGGGGATGCTGAGATTTATCGCTCAAGATCAAGTGATAGAAATTTTCAAAAAATCGGCGTCCGGGATGATGGCACATACAGAGATGTTACTGTTATTGATGGAGAGACATACTACTACAAGGTTAGACCGTATGTTGGGACTAATTTTGGTGCATTTTCTAATGTAATGTCAATCACCGCTGTAGACAATTCCGAAGCATAGTTACTGAAGTTTGACAAGGGTGTTGAGGGTTCATCCTTGTTGTTGTTGGGAAGGGGCTGGTGGAAACATCAGCCCTTTTTCGTTTCTAACGTTCTATTGTTCTAACGTTTTATTGTTCTAACGTTTACACAACAACCAAGATGGAGATTCAGCCCCACTCAGACCCGAAGACCCAACAGGGAGAACACCAAGACGACTACTACGAGGGGATCTCCATTGATCAACGTACTCAGGACCAAGAGATGGAGGATTACTACAATCTATCTCTCGATTACCCAGGAGAGAACCAAATCAACAACCAATGCGACCAATAAGTTCAGATCGAAGGAAGGTTGAGCCCGGATTCAACGAGTGGATGCAGGAAATACGTGAAGAAATCAATAGACGACGAGGAGTTGATCCGAATCGCGTGAGCCGTTCGCGTTACGCAACCGATCCTCCTCAATCCAACCCAGCGGACACGAGAGAGGTAACAGATCAATCGAGCACGATATTTCATGGTAAATAATCTCAAAAGAGAGAGGCAATCTTCATTCGTCATAACTTATCGTGGCGTTGAAGTTGGTCAACAGGTGGCTTCTACTCATTGGGAGGCTATTGAGAGATTTTACTCAGCAAATCAGTCTTGGGTCTATGACCGATCTAAACTCAATGCAAAAAGAGTTTTTCGACCGCCACTTAAACCCCAATAAAAACAGGAAAATCAAAAATAAATTTGCCTTCTGATAAAAACGAGCTTATATTTGTCCTGTTGAAAACAAACACACAAGACGATGAACACCACGGCCAAGCAATTTTCAGGACAGCGTTGCCTCTGCTTCCTCAACGGCGAATACGTCGGCATCACTCACTCGCCAGAGAGCACTTACATGTTAGAGCCTCGGGCCGACGAGTACACCTTTGTTCCTGTCTCATGTGCCGCAGCCGCGAATGAACTACTGGCAGAACTGGAAAAAAGCGCGAACGTGATCTCGCACTGCATCAGCGAAATGCCAGAGTCTTACCGCGAAGCAATGCGCACACAGGTAAAGTCATCCCGCACGGCTATCATCGCGGCAGCAGCAGAGCGAATCGCCAGCGAAGCATGACCCCCAAGCAGATCGGCGCAGCGGTGCGCAAGGCAAAGGCAATGGGACATCTGACAGAGGCACAATACAAGATCATCGCAGAACGCATGATCGAAGAGCACCGGAAGTATGGTGATAGGCTTAGGCCGGGCCATTGGGCTGACGTGGCAGCGCGAAAGGTTGCAAGCCACATCGCAGATTTCCGCGAAGGTGAGCGCGTCTTCACCGAGAGCGAGGTGCGGGCGATTCTCAACACCTTCATGAATCACTTGCGGGACGGATGCTCTGTTATGAGCGGAGATGTTCGTGCGGTTGCGAGGTATTATGGCATTGTTCTCGATCCCACCTAACGGTCCAGCACCTATGCGGCGTGAGCTTGGGTCGTGCGTGGGCAGAATGACGCATAGGTGCATGTTCTTGGCAGGCGTGGTAATTGGATTTCAAAGCAAACGGCCTTGGGCGGCCTTGTAAAACCCAACAACGATGGAAGAGAAGACGTTACACAATTCAGATGTGTCCGGAGCGCGACAGAATGTCAAGGACATTCAGGTCGTAGGCAACGGCGATATGTTCCGCTTGCTGTGTAAGGCATCGAGCCAAGCACAGGGGTGGATGAAAAGCACTAAGGCGATGGAGGTGCCGGGCGGGTGCGTGGTGCAGGTGACTACCCAGCAGCGGAACCCTGACGGCTCCTATGCCGTTGCCGAGGCTCTGACGTATGTGCCGGGTGTGCAGATCGTGAACGATGTAGATGGTGGCCGCAAGCTCATCGACATCAAAGCGAACCACGGAGGGTAGGCAGTTTGCTCCGGCGCGTGGGATGGGCCTGCGCGTCGGGGCATTTCGCTTGCCAAGAACGTTTCGCAGCTAACCGAAGTTGGTGATTACGAAGCACAAAACTTGAAATAAACACAATGTTAAACCGAAGCAGAAACGTTGATATAACCACTGAACAGCCAATTTTGGTTAGGTGCTGTTATGCACTGGCACGGATTATTAACAACTAAATATAATTGAAATGAAAATCTTTTTTGACACAGAATTTACAGGCTTACATCAGGGTACTACATTGATTAGTATTGGTATGATTGCCGAAGATGGTAGAGAACTCTACTGCGAATTAAACGACTATGACAAAACACAAATTGACGATTGGTTGAAGGATAATGTCATAGCAAATTTATATAACACCAACCCGATAAATACCGAGCAATTACGAAAGGCAATTGAAGGATTTATTGAACCTTACGACACGGTGGAAATTTGGAGCGACTGCCTTTCTTATGATTGGGTTTTGTTTAACCAAATTTGGGGACATGCTTTTAATATACCAAAGGCAATATACTACATTCCATTTGACCTTTGCACATTGTTTAAGGTTAAAGGGATTGACCCTGACGTAAGCCGAGAAGAGTATGCAGGAATGACTAAAGGAAGTCAAAAGCATAATGCCCTATGGGATGCTAAAGTAATACGAGAATGTTATTTGAAAGCGATTCAGTAGTGCTTGTGCATAACGGACAGGCATTGACGCCGCGCCTCGTGGCCTATACATGTAGTTAGGCGGGGTCGTTTCCTTTGAGTAGGTCAATAGGTTACACGGTTAAACACACACAACATGGCGCACAGAATACTGGTATGGATCGACGTTGATGATGATTATAAGGACACAGATCCACAGATCACCGCCGAAGACTATTTAGAAGGGTCAAAGGTACACAGCTGGGAGGTCGTAACCGAGCGCATGTTCACCGAGAGCGAGGTGAGGACGATGCTCTACGTGATCTCACCGAAGAGAAAGCGTCGTGCTTTTCATGGGTTAAAGGTCAGTAGGCCATAGGTTGAACAAACATGAACAACGATGAAAAAAGAAACAGGCGGATCGGCCTTCCCGGTCCAAGAATCATCGGAATTGAATGGTGGCGAGCGGGCAGTATACGCGGAGGCGGGCATGACACTAAGAGACTACTTTGCTGCGAAGGCGATGCAAGCTGAAATCACCCTTCAGATTTCAGCCGAGCGGTACAAGGAAGTTTCTGACGTTATCATCGACGAAGACATCACTTCATACGAATTGATGGCAGAGAAGGCATATCGACATGCCGACGCAATGCTCCGCGCTCGTGAGTTGTAATTGCATGGCGCAGAACGG
>JRYE01005216.1_pt1 | contig 38494 bp, 30 predicted proteins | sample 235321 | NCBI WGS metagenome assembly JRYE01 (sample SAMN03074214, study PRJNA261473) | activated sludge metagenome | biome: Common Effluent Treatment Plant; feature: Wastewater; material: Activated sludge; isolation source: activated biomass in a lab-scale reactor treating industrial wastewater at... | reverse complement strand
CGACCGCCTGTATCCGGATCTGGACATCGTGCCGACGACGCTCCGCACCAACTTTGGTGATGGGAATGCAAAGAACACGATGAACCCCGAGGATTTCGAGGTCATGGCGCGATACACGGTCGGCGAGGGGCGGAATCTTCCGATCGACCAGTTGCTGGCGGACCGATGGGGCGCGGGGGCGGCCCAGAAGGCAACGACCCCCGAGGGCGGATCCTACCCCAACGGCTCGACGATCCAGGGTTTCGCGATCAAGTTCAACGCGGGCGCCAAGGAAACGAGCGGGCGTGTCGTCTTCGGCAATGCCCAGTTGCGCCTCGTGTGCACGGACTCGGAGGGCACCTCGTGGACGTTCTTCCCGGTCGCGGCGGTGATGCAAGCAGAGGCGTCGAAGTTGACGCTCCGCCGGTTCCGGTTCGATGCGCCCGACGTGTTCTTTGCGTCGGTGGGCGGGGCGTCGGAAGCGGGGTTCGGCGTGGAGTTCGTGGTGCCGCCGGGGTACACGCCGGTGGCTCTGTATGTGAAGAACGTGCGTGTGATGGCGAACGAGGGTCGGCTCGCGAGGCCCGCGGCTCAGTACGCGACGACCGCGGAGCGAGACGATGCCGTCGCCAATGGCTCTCTCGCGAACCTCGCCGGGGCCAACCTGGAAGTCGCCGACAACAAATACGGCGGGAAGACGCCCGGGGAGATCGGCGACGGTCCCGTGTCGGTCCGCTTTGACCCGAGCAAGTTNNGGATCGTCTGCCCTTCACGCTGCACCTGACAACGGTGCGCGGGCTCACGATCGAGGACGAGCAGAAGAAGAACATCATCTCGCGCGGGACACAGGCGTTCTCGCGTGAGGAACTCTCGAATATCCCGCTGGAGCGCACGCTGCAGGTCCAGCGGCTGAGCGTGACGTCCGACACGATCATCGTGCAGATCGACGTGAGCCTCGGGATGCAGATGTGCTATATCTCGAGACCGAACCTGATCGAGGACGACTCCAAACCGCTGAACCTGGTGGACTCGAACGGGACGACGTATGAGCCGGTGGGGTATGTCTACGAGAACAGCTCCGATGGGAGCAAGACGGTCAGTTACGACCCCGGGCGACCGATCATGTCGCTGCGAGAGTTGCCCGGGCTGAGCAAGAGCCGTCCGAACGACAGGCTGATGCTCATCTTCAGGATAAGCCGGGGCGTGAACCTGAAGACGCTGGGCATCGGCGGAGAGACGCTGGCGGAGTTCAAGCCACCGATCCTGCTGAATCAGCCGCAGGGAAACAACTAACGTTCGGTGGACCTCACTCCGAACGAGGATCGCAAGAAATCACGCGGCTCCATCGCCGCGTGATTTCTTTGGTGCACACTCTTTGTGAGAACGCGTGGGCGATCTTTCTGCAGTGAAGTCTCAGAGATTGGGAAGCCCATGCGCGGCACGGGTCCTCCCAGAGCAACGGACTCAACTGCTCCCGCCACGCATGCGCTCGAGGCCCTCGGGGAATGGATAACTGGGATAGACGCCGACGTGCCCGTATCGCCACATCGCGGGTGGCGCGAAGACGTCTCCACGGAACCCGGCGTCGAACATGGTGCGGAGGACGCTCTCGAAACTCGGCTCCTTCGCGTCGGCGCCCTCGAGGCGATTCGCCCGGGCGTTGAGGAACGAGACGGACGCGACGGGTGAACGTTCGCGACGATCGCGGAGCATCTTGGCGATGGTCTTGAAGCCCCTGGAGAGGTCATGGAGAGTGAAATGGTCGCGGCCCCTGGGGCGAAGGATGCCCAGGATCAGCAGGCTGTCGAGGTCGAACTTCAGGATGTATGGCTCCTTGTCACCACCCGCGACGGTGGCGACTGACTCCTGGAACATACGGGCGTAGCTGGTGACCGAAGCGGCGGTCCACTGGCTAGCGGAAACGAGGTCGCAGAGTTGAGAGACGATGCCGCGGCTGTTGTCCTGGTCGTTGACGCCACAGATCATGGTGCGGTAGCGCCCGTCGAGGAGGTCGCGGAGCATCTCTTGCCCCCAAAGGATGCGGATGCGCTCGCCGACGTCCTCGGGGCGCTCGACTCGGGACTCGCCCATGGGGAGGAGCGTGACGCGCTCGCTGGCCTGGTCGGAGAGCATGAGGTGCTCGGCGTCCTCGTCATAGAGGCGAAGTGAGGGGTTTGTTCTTGTCATGGGCGGTCCTTCCTGGAGGTTGGCCGAAGCGGGATCGCGGCGACACCGTGGCGCTGGGAGTACCAGTGACTGTGAGAGGTTAGTCCCTGTGCGCAGTGTCTGGGACGGTGGACGTGCCGGATCGGCCGTGGACGACCAGGATTAGTAGTGGCAGTTGTAGCAGGCGGTGCTGACCCACTGGTAGTTTGGTCGATTGCGGTGTCTGTCGGCCATATCGGCCTGGTTGTGTTCGTGGCAGTGCGTGCAGGAGTAGGCGGGCGTTGCGGCGGGGACGGTGTGGCAATCGACGCATCGGAGGTTTCGATGGCCTCCTGGATCGCGATTGACGCTTGGGTGGTTGAAGGTGGCGTTGGCCCAAAGTGTTGGGGTGTGACAGGTGGTGCAGTTTGTGGGATAGCCGAGTTGCGTGTGGTTGGGATTGGTTGTGGCCTGGTAGTCACTGAGGTGGCATGAGGAGCACTGTGTGGAGAGTCCTGTGTAGACATTGGGCGTGGTGTGGCACTCCGTGCAGGTTCGGTTGGCGTGGCCTTGGGTCAGGGGGAAGGAGGCTGGGTGGTTGAAGACGGCCCCCTGCCATTGGATGGTGGTGTGGCACTGGGTGCAGGTCGTGCTGAATCCGGCAGTGACGTGGTTGGGATTGGTGGTTGATTGGTATGCGGGGAGGTGGCAGGAGACGCACTCTCGAGAGAGTCCTGTGTAGACGCCTGGGGTTCGGTGGCAGTCGATGCACGCGCGATTCGCGTGGGCATTGGTGAGGGGGAAGGTGTTGGTGTGATTGAAGGTGGCGCCTTGCCACTGGGCGGTGTTGTGGCACTGGGTGCAGGTGGTGCTGAAGTTGGCGGACTGGTGATTGGGATCGGTGGTCGCCTGGAAGTCGGTGAGGTGGCAGGAGGCGCAGTCGGTGGAGAGGCCGGTGAACGTCCCCGGTGTTGTGTGGCAGATGGAACAGGAGACGCCGGCGTGGCCGAGGGTCAACGGGAAGGTCTGCGGATGATCGAAGCCGGCGGGGATCCAGGCGACGGGCGTGTGGCATCGATCGCAGCGATCGGTGATGCCCTGGGCGAGGTGATCGAGAGTCGTGGAGCGGGTGGCGTCACCGGCGTGGCAGGCCTCGCAGGCGACGCTGGGCTGCTCGAACTGGCCGGTGGCGGCACCGGGGTGGCAGCGCGTGCAGTCGACAGAGGCATGGGCGCCGACGAGTGGGAATCGCGTGCGGTTGTGCTGGGCGATCGCGTCCTTGGGGCGCCATGTGGTCTCGTTGTGGCAGTCGCTGCAGGAGGGACCGAGGCGTCCGCGATGGACGTCCTGGTGGCAGCCGGCGCAGCCTTGGACGGAGAACTGCTGGACGGGTCCGCGATCGTTGTGGCAGAGGAGACACTGGGCGCTCGCGTGGGCGCCGTTGAGCGGAACGCCGGTCTCTCTGGCGTGGTCAAACTGGAAGTCGTCCTTGATTTTGCTCCACGTTCCGCCCTCGTGGCAGAGGGCGCAGTCAGCGGGGAAGGTGTCGTGGGGAACGACGGGGCCGTAACTCTTGTTCCAGCCTTTGCGCGGGACGAGCGTCTGGCACGCCGCGATGTAGGCAACGGCCAGGACGACAAGGAGGATCTTGTGGGTTCGCTTCATGGGCGCATGCTCCGCATGGCGTTTTCGATCCCCTTAGAACCTGTACTGGACGTAGGCCCCGAGTTCGATGGATTGTTCCTGGTCGCCGAAGTTGTACGCGGCGTCCACGTCGAAGTACCACTTGCCGCGTGACCAGTTGACGTCGGCTCGGAGGGTGTGGCGAAGGTAAGTGGACGAACCGCCCGTGAGTGTTTCGGTGGAGTAGGAGTAGACCTCGTATCCACCGAAGACCCTGACAGGGCCGAGATCTCGCCTCGCCTGGAGTCGGGCACCGACACCGGTTGTGTAGGAAGACGTGTCGTAGTAGAGGGCGCCATAGAGAGAAGTGGTGTTATCGCCCTGGGGCATCCAGTCGGCGCTGAGTTCAGCACCGTTGCCATCGCGGTCCTGGTCCATCCAGTAGTTGGCGCGTGCGGTGACACGGAACTCGTTGGTGACCTTCCGCCAGAGTGAGGCGGAGAGCCGCTCAACATGTCCATTATCGATGAGTTCGGTGGGAAGCAGGGCGTACTCCTCGCGTTTGAGTTCGGGCCAGGAGGTGTGGGTGAAGGAAGCGGTGGCTCCGGTCTTGGGATTGATGGTGTAGGAGGCTTGCGTGACGAGCTGGGTGAGGCCGAGGCCGGACTTGATGGTGTCCTCGCTGGTATAGAGATCAACGAGAGCGGAGGCGAAGATGTTGAGATCGGTGAGTGGGCGTGCGCCGCCACGAAAGATCAGGAGGGATCGGTCGAGTTCACCCTTGTGCCAGGTCTGCTGGAAGCCGACGGTGCCCTGAACGTATCCATTGGCGGCATCTGTAACGTAATCGGCGAAGAGATGCAAGCCGTAATCGTCGCTGGAGAGGCTGTCCTTGACGGCGATCGGGTAAAGCCCGGCACCGGCGCCGAGGCTCAGGCCGTTCTGGAATCGGACCGCGGCCTCTCCACCGTCGATCAGCCCGAGTTCGGGGAGTGAAGCGGAGTAGTAGCGACCAACCTCGGCGCGGTAGGGAGCGTGCTGGTCGGTGCCCCAGGCGTAACTGAGTCGTTGGATGCGTGCGTTGAGGTCGGTGCCATCGTCGCCGATGGATCCGCGGGAGCGGAGGTCGGCGTCGCCCTCGAAGAGGAGCCGACCGCCGTCTTTGAATGGGTTGGTGATCTCGAGGAAGGCGCCGGCGCGGAAGTATGTGTAGTTCTGGTCGTTCTGGATGTCGTTGGTGAGCCTGGCGATCGTGAAGAATCGCCCGCGCATGGTGGTCGGGCGTTCCTTGGGCGGCGTGGAAAAGGCCGGGGCGAGCAAGGGCTGGTCGGCGGTGCGCGGGCCTTCCTGGCGCTGCCAGGGTGGATGTTCGGGCGTAGCCGGCTTGGTGGTGTCGGCGGGCGCGGACTCGGGGATCACATCCACGAGAACCTCGGCGTGATCATTGATGGCGGGGGGCGTGGCGCCCTCGGGGAGTTCGGCGCGAGCGCTTTTGGAAGTGACGGCGGCGATGGTGGTCTCGATGCGCTCGCCGGTGCTGAGTATGAAAACAATGCGCGACCCGATGGCGATGCCGGCGTTTCGGCCGGAGTCGATATAGACGCTGGTGCCGGAGACGGAGGTCACGGTGACGTCGAGGCGCCGGGTCTCCGGTGTCGATTGAGATTGTGGTACGGGTTGAGCCGCGGGCTGGGGCGCAGGGAGCGACCCGGCCCGCTCGAGTGACGTGGATGTGGACGGAGTGTTGGCGGGCTGGTCCTGCGCGAGAGCGAGACCGGCCGTGCACACGAGGACTCCCGCCACGGACCACGCGGTGGCTCGAGTGGGGGTCATGGGTTGCCTCCGAGTGGTGAGTTCGGCTCGCGGCGGCGACGCGTCGAGTTGGGATCGAACTGTGTGCCATGACAATCGGCACACTCGACGCCCAGGGGCTTGTATCGGACGATGGAGCGACCCGAGAACTCGACGGGCTTGTGGCACGCGATGCAGTCGAGTTTCGCGTGGTCGGCATCGAGGGTGAAGCGCGAGTCGCGCTGGTGATCGAAGGCGAGCATCTTGAACGAGTCGGTGCTCTGGTGGCACCTGGCGCAGTCGGTGACACGCCCAACGGCGAACTGGCCGACGTGGATGTCGTCGTGGCAATCGACGCAGGCCTTGGAGGCGGACTTGAAGGGAGCGAGCGTGCCTCGGGGCGCGGGCTCGCGACGGTGGCAGTCGTTGCAGGCGGCCTGGGCGTGCTTGCCGGTGAGTGCCTCGCCGGTCCAGGTCCTGTGCTGGTCGGCGGACCACGTGATGTCGTGGAAATCCAGGGTGGTGTGGCAGCGGGCGCACCCGGTCTTGCCCGAGATGGAGTGAGGAAGCCCCTCGGCGTCGAACTTGCCCTTGTGGACATCCTCGTGGCAGTCCGCACACACACTGGTCACACCCTTGAACCTGCGGATGTCATTCTCGACCTTGTGGCACGCGACGCAGGCAACAGCGCGATGCGAGCCCTCGAGTGGGAAACTCGTGTTGACATGCATCGCGAGATCGAAACGAGTGGGGAAAAAGGCGACTGTTGCATGGCAGGTGACGCAGCGGTTGTCGTACGGCGAGGCCGCGAACTGGGCATCGTGCGGGTCCTTGTGGCAGGACTCGCAATCGTCCTGGGCTCGCTTCTGGAACGTGACGCTCCACGTGGGGCGAGGTGGCTTCTCGGCGCGGGTCTCGTCGATGCCGACGTGGCACTCGACACAGGCCTGGGTGTCGTGTGGCTTGGCGAGAGAGAAGCCCGTGGTCTCGTGGAGCGCGGGGGACATGCGTGAGATGGACCTCGACCACGAGCGATCGCCGGCCTCGTGGCAGACCTGACAGGTGTCGAGGTCCGGGGTCAACGCGGCGACGGCGTCGAGCATGGGCACAGCGTGGGGCGAATCGTGGCAGGCGATGCAGGAGTGGGATGTGCCAAACGCGACGGCACGCTCCTGCTTCTGGCCCTCGGCGTGGCAGTCGGCGCATTTGAGGGCGTCGTGCGCTCCCACGAGGGGGAAGGTCGCGGCGTGGGTGTAGTTGGTCTTCTCCCATGCGACGGCGTTGTGGCAGTCTGCACAGGTGGTGGCAAGACCGGCAACGGCGTGAGGCGGGTTGGTCGTCTTGTTGAAGTCGGCCATGTGGCAATCGGCACAGTTCGTGGTGAGCCCGGTGTAGACCTTGGGCTCGACATGGCATTGACTGCAGAGCAGGCCGGAGTGGCCGTCGTTGAGCGGGAACGTCTCGGGGTGAGCGAAGAGCGGGGCCTTCTTGAATGGCTCGATTTGCCCGTGACACTCGGCGCAGTTGGGCCCGAGTTCGCCCTTGTGGACATCGTCGTGGCTGGTGGTGCAGGCCTGGTCGAGTCCTAGGAATCGCGTCTGGCCTTCCTGGAGGAAGCCGGCCGTGGCGTTGGCGTGGCACTTGGCGCACTCGAGTTTGTCGTGGGCGCCGTGGAGGGTGAGGCCGCCAATGTGGGAGTGGTCGTAGATCTCGCGATCAACGATGCCGACCTCGCGGAAGGCGGCGTCGGAGACGAGGGCGACGTTGTCTCCGAGATGCTCATGGTGGCAGACGGCACAGGCGCGATCGAGTGGCTTCTGGAGCGAGCCGTGGATTCCGGTCCGTGTGGATAGTTGCTTCTCGATTGGCTCGTGGCAGATGAGACAGGCGGAATCCATGGAGGCGTTGGCGACGATGGCGCCGCTGCCGTGGCAGGCATCGCAGCCACGGTTGCCTTGCAGGGCCTTGACGCTCGCGTGTGAGGAGTGGAGCGGCCCCGGGCTGGTGCGCTGCCGGAAGCCCCACCACGCGACGGCCCCGACGGCGAGAAGGGTGAAGGAAGCGATCGAGATGGAGACGACCTTGTGCTTCAGGGCGTCTCCTCCACGTTGGCCGTGCGCGAGGGAGATTCGTGCTGGATCCAGGACTGCGGCACGGGGAGATCGAGTCGCGCGTAACGGATCGCGGTCGCGACGTGCGCGACGACGAAGAGCACCATGAGCAGGGCGAGCCAGCCATGGACGTAACGCCATGTGCTAAGGACGGCACGGATCTCCTCGTAGTGAGCGATCTGGAGAGAGAGCCGGAACGATCGCCGCGCAAGATCGAGGAGTTCGACACGCTCGCTCTCGGGGACGTCGTTGAAAGCGTGGTCGTGGCGGAGGTCCCGCAGGGCGCGGCGGATTCTGAAGTGGGAGACGAGCATCTGCCAGGCGCGTCCCACGAGGGTTGGACGCCAGCGGTCCTGGGCGACAAGAGCATCCACGCGTGCACGGACGGACTCGCCGAGTCCCCGGCTGGATTTCTCCCACGTCGTGGCGAGGTTGGTGAGGCGGGCGCGCACCTCATCAAGACGCATCTCGCGCCCGTTGGCGGCGTGAGGCACGATGGAGTAGAAGTACCTCCCGACGAGCCCCGCCGTGAGAACCACGCCGAGCGAGAGCATCGCGAACCCTCCGACGGTGAGACGGTAGATGAACCCCGCGTGGACCATGACGAAGAAGAAACTCGCGAAGCCGGTGAAGACGTGCGAGCCCATCCAGAATCGAAGCGAGCCGGGAAGGAATCGCCCGACCCTGGCGGAACGACGCGCGAGGTAGGTGAGGTTCCACGCGAAGAGGAGAACAGCGATGATGCCCAGCGCGACGCCGACCTTGCCCGAGGGTCGGAGGACCGTGTGCACGTCCTTCAGGGTGCGCTCGGCGAGGGTGGCGGTGTAGTAGTCGAGGTGGAAGGCGCCCCACAAGACCATGGCGATGGCGAGGAAAAGGAGTAGGCCCGTGGCCCAGAGAAGGGGCGTGGTGGTGTCGGCGACCGTGGCGGTCTCGGGGCGCATCCTGGGGTCGAAGGAGACGCCCGCGCGCTTGAGAAGGTCGAAAGGCGGGTCGCCACCGATGAGGATGTTGTCGTCGTCGTTGGTAAGCTTGACCTCTTCGATGCGGTCGCCGAGCGTGCGGTGGATGACGACTTCCTCGGGCCCGATGAGTTGGGTGTTGGCCCGCATGAGGACGCTGAGACGCCCGGCCTGGACGGCCTTGTTGATTCGTGCCTCGTTCTTGGCCTTGACGCGCGTCCAATCGGGGGCGCGGTTGACGAGGGTAACGGTGTTGCCCTCCTGCTCGGAGAGCCCGATCGCGGCCTCGGCGGCGCTGTCCCCGCCGCCCACGACGAGGATGTTGCGATAGTTGTACGACTCCGCGTCGAGGAGGCTGTAGGCGACCTTCGGGAGGTCCTCGCCCGTGATGCCGAGTTTCTTGGGTGTGCCGCGACGTCCGAGGGAGAGGCAGACGTTGCGGGCGCGTATGAGTCCTTCGCTGGTCTTGGCGGTGAAGACGGCGTCGTCGCCGCGGACGACGTCGATGAGGCGGACGCCGGTGCGCGTGGGAACCTCGTGCGTGTCGATGAGGCTGCTCCAGAGCTCGACGAGGTCTTCCTTCATGTACTCCAGTTTTCCCAGCGTGCCGTGGAGGGGAAGACGGATGGGCTGGGTCATGACCATCTTCTTGCGCGGGTAGGCGGCGACGGTGCCGCCGACCTTGTCGGCCTGCTCGATGACGAGGTGGTTGATCCCCAGTTCCTTGGCGCGGAGGGCGCAGGCGAGGCCGGCGGGCCCAATACCAACGATGAGGAGATCGAGAACCTCGGGGTCGTTGAGAGGGAGCGAGTCTTCGATCCTCTGGGCGACGGCGTTGGCAACAGTCGCCCCGTGTGAGGTGGCGGTTCGGACGAGGGAGAATCCGGTGAGTTCTCCGGCAAGAAAGAGCCCGGGGACACCGACGGCCTCGAAGTTCTCATCGATCGCGGGAAGATCGGATCGATCGGTGAGATCGCCGAACGTGAGCGCGATAGCGCCCGTGGGGCAAACGTCGGCGCATCGCCCGTGGCCGACGCAGCGGGCGCCATGGACGATGACGGCCTGGCCATGAAGGAGATCGAGAACGCCATCTTCAGGACATGCCTTGACGCAGGTGCCACAACCGATGCACTTGGAGAGGTCGATGTCGGGATGGAGGAGCCGTGCCTTGTGGCTTCCCTTCTGGATCGCCTCGGAACGGGCACGGTGGCTCTGCTCGAAGCGTTTGAGTTCGAAGCGTCGGCGCAGGAGGAGAGTGATGGCGATGCCGAGCGCCGCAACGGGAACGATCGCGAGCGTGCCAGAGAGGAGACTCGTGGCGAGGAAGATCATGGTGTGGGGGCGCCTCGACAGACGAGACGGGATCCATCGCCGGCCTGATCCCCCGGTGCGAAGAGCACGGGGCGATAGCACTCGATGGGGATAGTGGCTCTGCGCTCCTTCGCGTCGTGTGTGTACCTCGTGTGGGAGACCATGCGTCGGTGGCCTCGCGAGCGTGTCGCGAACCCGGATTCGATCGGCCGCGTCCGTGTCAGCGGTGCGTGACCGGGAACTCTCCGTGCGGGAGATTCATCGGTCGAAAAACCACTTGATGGCAGGATTATGCGGATCGGCGCGCCAACCTGCAACACAAAAATCCGCACGGACATCGCTCACCCCGGCGTTTGCATCCAACGCGAGGGGTTTCCCCGGCAGCGTCGTCATCGCGAGTCGTTCCTTGCAGGACGAGCATGGATGCCCTCGGAATCCGTCAGGCCTCGCAAGAACTCGGAATGAGAACCAGAATCACCTTCACCATCGATCGCCACGTGTGGATGCCATTGGCATCTTCGGGCGATCGTCGTGATCCGGGTGTGGAGTCAATCCATGCATCCGCCAGACCCCGTATGTGTTACGGAGACATCGCCTGTAGCGCCAGGAGTACCACGCGGATGCCAACGAGCCCGAGTGCAACCGCGAGGATTCGGAGAATCCATGACGGAGGAGCGGCTTTCGACAGCCGCGCTCCAATCTGTGCTCCCACGATCGCGCCAATCGCGAGCAGTCCCGAACGTTGCCAACCAGAATGAAACTCGCCGTTCGCGATGTGTGCAACGGTGCCAGCGGCGGCGGTGAACGCGAGCACGAAGTGCGAAGTCCCGGCCGCGAGATGAACGGGAAAACGCAGCAAATAGACCATGCCGGGCACGTGAATGATCCCACCGCCGATCCCCAGCAGGCTCGATAAGAATCCCACGAAGAAGCTCAGCACCCCGCCTTTGGCCAGTGGGCGGGGCACGCTTGCGCGAGCGTCATCGGCGGCCTTGGGTGGCCTGATGGTCCCGAGTATCAACATCAGCCCGGCAACCACAACCAGCAATGCCCCGAGCCATATGTCGAAGACCGATCGCGGGATGTGCGAGGTCACGAGCGCTCCGCCGATCGCTCCCGGAATCCCCGCCGCGATGAACACCCAACCAGACTTGTAGTCGATGCTTTTCTGCCGGGCGTATCCGATCGACCCCGATGTGGCGTTGAAGAACACTACGGCAAGCGAGATGCTCGCCAGCACTTCTGGACGCTCCGTCGGATACAGCAATACCAGCAGCGGCATGAGCAGGAAGCCGCCCCCGGCGCCAATCAGTGTGCCGATTGTCCCCACGAACAGCCCGATGAGAATGAGCAGCAGGTTCATCATCTCGACATCATCACGACCGTTCGTGCAGACTGCACAATAGACGTCCGAGGTCGGCGTGACGTGCGATTACGAGTAGCTAGTTCGTTGTCGATACGGCAGGAATCCCAGCGATCGGCAACGTGAGCGTGATGCACGAGGTGTGGATTCAATGGACGTGAGTCGCGACAAGGGCGCCTCCTGTTCGCACAACGCGGTGTCACACCGCGAGGCTTTGCGTTACAGGTTGCACCAGTGATCATCGCCGGATATCCGCGCCAGGCGAACTCAGCGCGATTTCCGGACAAAGCGGGCGAGGGGATTCGAACCCCCGACGTTCAGCTTGGAAGGCTGACGCTCTACCACTGAGCTACGCCCGCGCGACAGATTCTAGGGAGTGAGGAGTGGCATTGAGGCCGACGACCTGGAGGGTGGTAACCGAAAAAAATCCCGAGGCGAAACCCCGGGATAGGAATGTAAGCGATATGCCAAAGTGAAGAGCACCCGCTTCCGGAGAGGCGAGCGACCCTGGAGCATCAGATCATTCGTCGACTGGACGGAGGGCGAGCCCCATCTCGGTGAGACGTTCGATGACTTCCTTGAGGGAGGTCGCGCCAAAGTTCTTAACGCCCATGAGCTCGGCCTCGGTGTGGCTGGCGAGGTCGCCCAGGGTCTGGATGCCCAGGAGTTGGAGGGCCTTGCGGGCGCGCACGGAGAGATTGAGATCCGTCACGGGGCGCCCGAGGTGGGCCTCCTGTCCGGTGCCGCGGTACTGATCCATGAGCGCACGGCGGGCGAGGCGATGGGCGTCCTCGAGGCCCTGGCCCAGGCGCAGCCCCTTGGCGGTGAGCATCTTTTTGATCTCAACGAGGCTCGTCTCCCCGAAGTTCTTGTAGCCCATGAGTTCGGCCTCGGTGATGCGGAGCAGATCGCCGAGGGTCCGGATATTCATCTTCTTGAGGCAGGTGCGAGCCCGGACGGAGAGCTCAAAGTCCGTCACGGGCGTGTCGAGCATCGCCTTGCGCTTGAAGATGTCGCGGTCGGCCTCTTCCTCGACGACCATGTCGCGGGCGGCAAGGATGTCCTTCATGAACAGGTTCGCGCGCGCGTGATTGGGGTTTGTCTCAAGGACCTGACGCAGGTAACGTTCGGCCGTCGCGTACTCGCCGCGATCCTCGTGCATGACCGCGAGGTTGATGAGTGCGTTGACGCGCGCCGGCGGGATCGAGACGCAACGCTCGTAGAGCGCGATCGCCTCGTCCTCTTCGCCGAGCATGTCGAGCGCGTAGGCAAGGCGGAAGAGCACGTCCTGGCTCTCGGGGTCCGAGGCGAGAGCCTTGCGGAGCGCGGCAACGGCGCCCTCGCGATCGCCCTTGGCCTCGAGATCACGCGCGGCGGCGAGGTGCTGGGTGGCGGCCTGCGTGTCGCGCTTCACCTGCTCGGAAAGGCCGATCACGGTATCGAGTGGGTCATTGCCCGTCATTCGTTCGCTCCAAGTGCAGTCGTGGATTGGATCTGCGCGTTGCCCAGGCACACAGAGTGCGTGTCTGGCGTGGCGCGGCGGAGAGTCTAGGAAATCGCGGGTCGTGACTCAAGGCGCCGAGGGGTTTGATCCTGCCGTTTCCCGAACAAGCGAGAGCGCACGCCACTTTCCGCCGAGGAATCGGGCCAGCAAGACGAGACTGAGGATGATGATGTACGCCGAGGCGGCGGCCCAGGGCCCGACGGACTTCCAATCCGGCACGAATGTGACGGTCGCCACGCCCCCCCCGACGATGAGTGTCCAGGCGAGAATCACGGTGACGATCCCCGGCCAGTGCGTGTCGCCCGCCCCGCGGAGGGCGCCACTCACGGTCATCGCGATCGCGTCAAAGAGTTGGAACGTCGCCGCGGCGATCAGGAACTTGCCGGCGAGGGAAACGACCTCCGCCTTGACCTCGGGCGCGGACTCCTTGCTCACGAGGAACCCCGCGAGCTCATGGCGGAAGAACACGAAGACGAGACCACACGCGACCATGTAAACCATGGCGATCGCGATGGCGACCCAGGTGCGTGTCGCCGCGAGATCCGGGCGGCCCATGCCCATGCACTTGCCGACGCTCGCGGTGATCGCGACGTTCATGCCGACGGCGGGCATGAAGGACATCGACATGTACTGATGGGCGATCCAACCGGCGGTGCTGTGCACCTCGCCGAACTCCCCAACGAGCACGATCATGAATATGGACCAGCAGAACATCTCGTTCACGAACATCAGGCCGCCCGGCCAACCGACGCGGAGGATGTCCCCGAAGACCGAGCCGTCCACGCGGCACGCGCGGCGCGTGTGGAACATGGAGTTGAACTTAGGCGAGAGGAAGACGGCGAAGGGGACGAGGAACTCGACGGCGGTGCCGATGACGGTGGCGATGGCAGCCCCGGTCACACCGAGCGCGGGTGCGCCGAGGTGGCCATAGATCAGCACCCAGTTGAGCGCGATGTTGGTGAGGTTGCCGAGAATGGTGGCCACCATGACGATCGTCGGCTTGTGCATGCCATAGAAGTAGTGCGAGATGGCGCGGGCGCTGAGCGTGATGCACGATCCGAGAACGAGGATGCGCGCATAGGACGACTCCATCGCGAGGCGTTCGCCCTCGTGGCCCAGGAGTGAGAAGAGACTGGGAATCGCGAGGGCGTAGGGAATAAGGGCAAGCCAGCCGAGCACGGCGATGTAGATCGCGTGCCACGCGTACGCCGCGCCACGCTCGGGTTTGCTCGCGCCGAGATTCTGGGAAACGAACGAGTTGATGACGGTGATGAGGCCCATCATGAAGGAGATGGGCATCCACGAGGCGAGTCCGCCGTTGCCCTGGGCTCCGACATACACAGGGTCCGGACCAATCCGCGAGACCATGAGGCGATCGACGAACTGCATCAGGGTGAACGAGGTCATCGTCGCGACGGTGGGGATCGCGAGGCGGATGAGATCACGGGCCGCGGGCATGAACCCGGGCTGGGGGATGGGCGTCGGTGAATCGTGCGATTCTGACATGACGTGGTTCCGGCGGTTGAGGTCTAGACGGCGTGAACGCGGGAGTTTGGCACCTGGAGGCCCGATCAACCGACGACGGACGCGAGGCATGGCGTCCACAACCAAGGTTGGGGCGCGGGACGCGCGACCGATGGGTGTCGGGGGGCCTGATTCCGAATGGAGAAATGGATGTGCCTGGGTCAGCGCATGGCGTTCACGTGGGGCATGGTAGCCGCGCCGGTGGTGTTCTGTGGCGTGGCATGGTCGATGAGACATTGGGCCGTATGGACCTCGCCGGTGAGCGCGTCGAGGAACTCGACGCGCAGGAGAAGTGTGGAGCCGGCTCGCGCGAGGGGGTCGATGGGCGTGTCAAAGGTGAGATTGATCTCGTAGCCGGTTGAGCCAAGGCCGGAGCGATAGGCGTCGCGGACCTGTGCGGGCCCGAGGGTGGTCGAGGCGCGGATGGTGTTGCTCGACTCGGCCTTGGAGCCGGGCGGGATGACAATGGCCTCGACGAGCAAGGTGCCGGCAACCTGGACAAACCGACCGCGGCCATCGACAGAACTGACGAGGACCGTCGCGCCCGTCGCGGGGACGGTCCGCTTCGGTGGCGTGTAGCCCGAGAATGAATCGATCTCGATCTTGGCGCAGCGCGGGAGCGCGGCGAGGAAATCCTCGGGAAGTGGCGTCTGACCACCTCGCGTGAGTTCGCCGATCTTGGCGTTCTGTTCGGCGACCCGATTCTCGAGCGACTCGATCCTCGCGTTGAGTTCAAGACGTTCGCGGCGGAGTCGGTCGTTCTCGGCGGCCGGCGTGGAACTCCCCTTGATGCGACACGCGGGAAGGATCGCGGCGAGCGCGAGCAGGCCGAGCAATGCGACGATTCGAGCGGGGTACAACGGTGCGGGTGAGCGGCGCATGCGTGCCTCCAAGCGACTGGCGCGAATCGTCTGTCGATTCCGCGCCGACAGGTTTTGACCCATTGGATTCTTGCCAGGATTGTGCGGACGGGCGCAACGGGGCATTCGGGAGAGGCCTCATGCGAGGCGAGAGAACAAGAGATAGGGGCAGGCGTTCTGCCTGCCCCCTGGGAAACTCATGCAGCATGCCGGCGAGATGGACCGGCCTTGGTGCCGGCCTATTCGTCCTTCTCGCGCTTGGCGATCGGGGTCGGCATCCGTGTGAGGACCTTGTCGATGAGCCCGTATTCGAGCATCTCCTTCTCGTCGAGCCACTTGTTTCGATCGCAGTCCCTGGTGATGCGATCGATGGTCTGGCCTGTGGCGTCGGAATAGATCGAGTAGAGGCGGTCGCGGAGGCGGAGCATCTCGCGGGCCTCGATCTCGATGTCGGTGGCCTGGCCCTCGAGCACGCCGCCGATGAGCGGTTGGTGCATGAGATTGCGGGCGTTGGTCAGGGCGAAGCGTTTGCCCTTGGTGCCGGCGGCGGCGAGGACGCTGCCCATGCTGGCGGCCTGTCCGATCACGTACGTGCAGACATCGCACTGAACGAAGCGCATGGTGTCGAGGATTCCCAAACCCGCCGTGACCGAGCCGCCGGGGCTGTTGATATAGAAGTGGATGTCGGCCTTGGGATCTTCGTTGGCGAGAAAGAGGAGCTGGGCGACGATGAGGTTGGCGGCGTTGTCCTCGACGGGACCGCCGAGGAAGATGATGCGGTCCTTGAGCAGACGCGAGTAGATGTCGTACGCGCGTTCGCCGCGGGCGGTCTTCTCGATGACGATGGGAACCAGGTAGCCGGACATGTCAACCTTCTTTCGATCGCGGGGTTTGCCTTCCCACGCGAGTGTTCGTGATAGGACTCAGCGGACGCCGGGGAGGGAGGACGCGGACTTCGGAGGCTCGGTGAGGACCTCGTCGGCGAGGCCATACTTGACGGCCTCCTCGGCGGAGAAGTACTTGTCGCGCTCGCTGTCGCGCTGGACGGTCTCGACGGGCTGCCCGGTGTGATTGGCGATGATGCGGGTGAGTTCGGCCTTGGCCTTGATGATCTGCTCGGCCTGGATGCGAATGTCCTCGGCCTGGCCGGTGACGCCGCCGTAGGGCTGGTGGATCATGACCTTGGCGTGCGGAAGCATGTAGCGCTTGCCCTTGGTGCCGGCGGTCAGGAGCAGGGCCGCACCGGAATAGGCACGCCCGAGGCAGTAGGTGGAGACGGGCGAGGACAGGAACCGCATGGTGTCATAGACGGCGAGGGTGTCGTCCACCGCTCCGCCGGGGGAGTTGATGTAGAAGTTGATCTCCTGCCCGCGCTTCTGGTTCTCGAGATACAGCATTTGCATCATGAGCCGGGCGGCGGAGGCGTGATTGATCTCGCCGATGAGGAAGACGACGCGGTTCTCGAGCAAGAGCTCGTCGATGGTCATCTCGCGGGTTCGTTGGTAGGACACCGATGCTGACGCCATGCGTCTCTCCGTGGGGCTGGTGGGCGCGTTCGAGGGGGCGATCCGCGGCCTCTCGACCCGTCCAGTGACCGATCATCGAGACGTGACCATTGGTCTGGAGCGTCTCGCGGCATGGTACTCCCCGATCGCTGTCGCTCGGGAGGTTCCAGGCCCTAGAACATCGACCAAGTGCCGCCCCGGGTTGAGCGGAAGGCCGAGTTGGATGAATCCCAACAACATCCGTGCCGTGGATGAGGGATGGTCAGGGCCTCTCGCCTCACTCGTCGACCGAGTTCGTGCCGCCGACGTCATGGAGAATCGGGGAAGGACTGCCGAGTTGGCAGGCGGCGTGTGCCGAGGCGTGGATAGGCGAAGAAGGGACGGCACGGGGCGTGGTCGCTAGCATCATCCCTTTGGCGCTCGCCCGATCGACGTGCGGGCCGGTTTAAGAATGTGATGGCGGATCGAAAGGGCGTGAGGCGGCAGTGGCGACGGCGGTGATCAGCGACATCCACGGAAACGTCGTCGCGCTGCGGGCGGTGCTCGCGGACATCGAGCGACGCGGATGCGATCGCATCATCTGCCTGGGGGACACCGTCGGGTACGGGCCGGACCCCTTGGAGTGCGTCGATCTGGTGCAGGAACGCTGCGCCTGGGCGCTCATGGGGAACCATGACTACGGCGTGCTCTACGAGCCCACAAACTTCAATGTCGATGCGGAGTCGTCGGCCTTCTGGACGCGCGAGCAGTTCGAGATCGAACCCGACACCGAGAAACGGGCGCGCCGGTACGACTTTCTGAACCGCCTGCGGGTGCGCGTGGTCGAAACGCTGGCCGGGACTGGGAATGGCAGCGAGGCGGGGGAGGAGTTGTCGCTCCTGGCGGTGCACGGCTCGCCGCGGCGCCCGATCAACGAGTACATCTTTCCCGACGACCCGATCAACAACCCGGACAAGATGGAGGGGATCTTCGAGCGGGTGCCCAAGATCTGTGTTGTGGGGCACACGCACGTCCCCGGCGTCTTCACCGACGAGCCGGACTTTTACCCGCCCGACGAGCTGGGGGAGGGCGGATACAAGTTCATGGCGGACGAGCGGGCGATCATCAACGTCGGCTCGGTCGGACAGCCACGGGACTTTGATCCCCGCTCGAGTTACGTGATTCTTCATCCCACGCACGCCGAGTTTGTCCGCGTCGAGTATGACGTGGAGGCGACGGCGAGCAAGATCCGCTCGATCCCCGAACTCCCGCAGCGTCTGGCGGATCGGCTGCTGAAAGGGACGTAAAGAAGGGACTCTGGCCTCACGGAGTCCATGACTGTTGATTCTGGCCGAGACCGACGCCGGACCATTCGATTGCACCACCCGCGGCTCACGAACGAGTGAGTCGCCACGAGCCTGCACCACCCATGCCCCAACCCAAGAACACCGCCCTTCGCATTCTTGTTCCCACCGTCGTCGCGCTCGCCCTGGCGGCGCTGGCGTATGTGGGGATCCGCCAGGCGATGCGTCCCGCGGCGAGCAACCCAGCAGAGACCAAGAACGAGACGGCGGCGCCCATGCCGACCCCGGCCGAAGCCGCACCGTCGACGCCCGTGATCTCCAAAGCCACAAGCACGGAGACTCCCGCGGCCGCCCCTGTCGAAGAGAACGGCGACCGGTCAACCAGTGCCTCGACGAACGCTTCAAAGGTCACGCCTCCGGGCACAATTCCTTCAAACCCCTCGGCCGGTGCGGCACCGCCGAGCACATCCACGGCTTCGACGCCCATGTATCGTGCCATCGAGCATCCGGGGCAGGGCGTGCCGGCGGAACTTGGGGATCTGACACCGAATGTCGCGCAGGGATACAAGGCGCTGGTGGAGTTCTCGGCGATCGGCGCGGGGGTGAGGCGGATTCGGCTCGCGGACTACTTCGAGACAATCGAGCGACAGGTGCACCTTTCCGTGCAGAACGAGGTCGTCGTGCCCACGAATGGGGGCGGCGACCCGACGTATCTCACGCCGATGGCGGCCTTGGCCGTGAGCATCGATGGGCAGACAGTGGCGCTCTTCGGATCGCCGTCGAGGCCGGTGTGGAGTGTCGATGCGGGCAAGCCCGGAGAGTTTGTGGCGACGATCGTGGACGCGTCGGACACACCCGTGCTGCGGATCACACGCCGGTACGCGCTCGCGACGGGCTCGTACCACCTGTCACTTCGGCAGCGAGTGGAGAACCTTTCGGGGCGGGCGCTGGGCGTGCGGTTCTACCAGATGGGGCCGACGGATCTGGAGCGTGATCGCGTGTCATACATGAGCGATCAGCGGTACATGAACTTCGGGTACCTGTTGAAGCCGGCACAGGACCCGGCAGGGGCGTTTGTGCGTGCGGACGATTTCCGCACGCCGCATGCGAAGTTGCTGGGGGACAAGATTGGTCCGAGCGGGGCGTATGCGATGGAGTTGACCCAGTGGCCGAACAAAGAGGCCCTGGACAACGGCTATCGCCTGTCCTGGGTGTCGATGACGAACCACTATTTCGGGGCGGCGGTGGTGCCTCTCTTTGATCCCGCGAATCCGCCGGTGAAGGCGCTGTCGTGGGTGGAGAGCGTGAACCGGGCGTACCTGCCTCTGCCAGACAACACGGGGTTCTCGACAAAGAGCGGCGACCCGATCGCGGTGGGCGCGCGCCTGGACTCGAGCGTGATGACTATCGCGTCCGGGGCATCGGTGGACCTCTCGCTCGGGATGTACGCCGGCCCCCTGGACCGCAAGATCATCAAGGCGGATCCGCTTCTCGATAGCGTCTCGCTGAAGGACATGGTGGTGTACAACATCGGAGGGATGTGCGCGTTCTGCACGTTCCCGTGGATCACGACGGGGCTTCTGGCGCTCCTGCAGTCCATCCACGACTTTGTCACGCACGACTGGGCGCTCGCGGTCATCGGGCTGGTGCTGGTGGTGCGGACGCTGCTGCACCCCGTNNGGGAAGCAGATGCAGAAGATGGGCCCGAAGCAGAAGGAACTGCAGGAGAAATACAAGAACGACCGGGCGAAACTCCAGCAGGAGACGGCCCGATTGTGGAAGGAAGAGGGGATCAGCCCGACGGGGATGCTGGGGTGCCTCCCGATGTTCCTGCAGACGCCCGTGTGGATCGCGCTCTACGCCACGCTCTACTTCGCCGTGCAACTCCGGCATGAGGCGGGGTTCTATGGGCTCTTCCAGAAGATCATCCCGACGGGGACGGCCTTCAGCCAGTTCCTCGCGGACCTCTCGCTGCCGGACCACTTCATCACGTTCAGCAAGGCGATCCATGTGCCCCTGGTGTCCAGCCTGATGGGCGAGTTCCGCGGGATCAACGTCCTCCCGCTGCTGCTCGGCGTGGTGTTCTTCATCCAGCAGAAGTATCTCTCGCCGCCGACGGTCGCCTCGTCGCCCGAGCAGGAGATGCAGATGAAGATGGTGAAGTTCATGAGCGTGGTGATGTTCCCGCTGTTCATGTACAACGCTCCCGCCGGACTGACGCTGTACTTCGCGACGAACTCGACCCTCGCGATCATCGAGAACAAGTGGATCCGGTCGCACCTGGACCGCTACGAGAAGATGTACCCCGATGCCGGGAAGAAGAAGGGCGGCGGAAAGAACGCCGCAAAGCCGAGCGGATTCATGCAACGCGTGCTCGCGGCGGCGGAGGAACGCAAGAAGATGATGGAACAGATGCAGTCACAGACCCAACGCCGAGGCGGCAAGAAGTAGGCGATGCGTGCGGGTGACACGATCGTCGCGCTCGCGTCGGCGTTCGGCCGCTCGCCACGAGCGATCATCCGCCTGTCGGGGCCACGATCGCTGGATCGGTCGATTCTGAACGTGCCGCGGGTCCGGGGCGTGCACCGAGTCGAGATCCCGCTGGATCGCGGGCAGCACCTTCCAGCGCTGGCGCTGGCGATGCCGCACGGCGCAGGCTCGTCGTCGTACACCGGCGAGGACACGTTGGAACTGCAGATTCCTGGGAACCCGGACCTCGTCGCCCGCGTTATGGCGTGGTTGCTCACGAATGACAACGTCCGGCACGCCGAGCCTGGAGAGTTCTCGGCCCGGGCGTATCTGAATGATCGATTGACGCTGGAAGAGGCCGAGGGCGTGGCGGCGACGATCGCGGCGAGCACGCGCGAGCAACTCGATGGGGCACGGGCGCTCCTCGAGGGGGCGACGGGGCGCGAGTATCTCACCATGGCGGACGAGTGCGCGACGCTGCTCGCGCTGGTCGAGGCAGGGATCGACTTCACGGATCAGGAAGACGTCGTGGCGATCGCGCCCGCCGACCTCGCCCGGCGGCTCGAGGCGCTCCTCGCACGCCTCGATGAACACCTGGCGGGCGTGGGCGCGAAGGCGCGAGAGGGCACGCTCGCGGTCGTGGTGCTCGCGGGCAGGCCCAACGCGGGGAAATCGACACTCTTCAACGCGCTCTTGGGGCGTGATCGGGCGGTCGCGTCACCCATGGCGCACACGACGCGGGATGTTCTGCAGGAAGAACTGGATCTTTCGGGCGATTCGCCGGTGGGTGGGCGTGTGCTCTTGTGCGATCTCCCGGGATTGGACGACCAACTCGCGGACGACGAGACTACCGAAAGCGGCGAACCCACAAGGGACACCGGCGCGAGCCAAGCGATCCGCGAGGCGGCGCAGTCACGCGCCACGGAGATGCTCGCCAACGCGGATCTCGTGCTCTGGTGCGACCCGAGCGGGCGATTTCGCACCGCGCCCGCGGGCGTGGATCCGGAGCGATTGCTTCGTGTGCGGACGCTGGCGGATGTGGTCTCGCCAGGAGCACGCGCGACCGCGGACGCACATGGTGCGCCGACAGGAACTCCGGTCTGCTCGATCGACGGATTCGGGCTTGGCTCGTTGCGGTCGGCGATCGCGGCACGTGCGATCGCGGGGACGGCGTCGCGAGCAGGTGGACTGCTGCCCCGCCATCGCGAGTCGCTGACATCCGCTCGTCGTTCGCTCATGGAGGCTCGCCGAGCAACAGACTCCGGTCGCGCGATTCTCACGGAACCCGAGGTGACCGCCGACGCGCTCCGCACCGCGATGGATCGGCTTGGCGAACTGGTCGGGCGGATCTCACCCGATGAGATCCTGGGGCGGGTCTTCGCGAGTTTCTGCGTGGGGAAGTAGCGACGCTCGTCGGCTGGTCGCTCACCACTCGAGGGCGGCATCGAGAAACGAGTCGAGGTATCGCTCGCTGAAGGCTTCGACGGCCTGGGCGGTAGCGCTCGCATCGATCCCCCAACAGGCGGCGATCGGCGACTCGAAGGTGGCATCAGCCTGGACGAGGAGGACGCCATCGATCGCCAAGGCGCTGGGGAGCTTGTCGGCGAGGTAGGCCGAGAGCGCATTGACCTCGGGACCTCCAACGCTGACGGTTGGGAGCGCTCGCAACTCCTCCCGGTTGAGGTACCACAGATCGGAACAGACGACGACCGCATCGAGGCGGGCGAGTTCGGCGGGGGCCTCGTGGCGCGAGCCCCACCGCTCGACGATCTGCTGCTTGAGGCGATAGGCGATCGGGCGATCGCGGTTCTCGGCCGCAAGATGTGCCCCGGTAACGACAAGAATCGAGGGTTGGGCGGTCATTGGGGGTCTGGCCTTGGGAAGAGAACGGTCCAAAGATATGGAGACGCTTGGACCGGGGCGTGCCACGCCCGGAGCCGAGCAGAACGATGGACACGCCCGGACGACGTGATTCGGGACCAGACGGAGCGTAGAGATGCCGATTCGTTCGATGGCCTCGACCGAGAACACACCTGATCCGTCGCCCTCGTCTCCGACAGGAACCTCGGGGGGTGCGGGAGGGACGGCGGTGGCGCAGCGTCCCGCGCCGGTCAAGCCGATGCCGAAGCAGTTGCCGCCGTACCGCGTGCTGCTGCACAACGACGACGAGATCGAGATGCCCCATGTCGTGATGTCGCTCGTGGAACTGACGCCCCTGGACACGGCCCGCTCAACGATCGTCATGCTCGAGGCCCATAACACGGGCGTGGCCCTGATCCTGGTCACGCACAAGGAGCGTGCGGAGTTGTACCAGGAGCAGTTGCGGAGCAAGGGGCTGAAGGTCACGATCGAGCCGGCCGAGGCCTAAGCCGCACACCATCAGGCCCCTCGTTGGCTTTGCTGACCCCGCGTGGACGTGCCGAATAGTCCCGCGTTTGTCGTGATATTCACGCGAACTTGATGCGTGTATCTCCGTGTCGGCGTGCCCAAGGTCGCGTCCGATTCTCGGCGAAACAGCACATACAAAACAAGACACCGGTCGTCAACCTCGCCCGCAAGTTTTTTTCCGATCGGTCCCTTCCGACACCGCACGCCCTGATTTCGCGGCATCGGCGAGATGCCTTGCCCAGATCGCGTCGGGCGACTCCAACCCGAACTCATCAGACATGCCCGCTCATGGCTGTCTCGTTCGCCACCGATGGTTTCCTCACGACGACGCCGCGGTTGCCACGCGGGACGCCTCGTCGAGGAGAGAGCGTCCCCTTGACCGGGACAGTCTGGAGCCTTCCGTGAGCCCTTCCACCACGCGCCCTTCGAAGTCACAAGCCCAAGCCACACCAGCCAACCACGGAAGGCAGACCATCCGCCTTGGCGATGTGCTCGTGCAGAACGGCATCCTGACAGCAACGCAGCGCGACCAGGTGCTGGCGGCCCAGAAGGTGCGCGGCGGGCCGTTCGGCGTGATCGCGGAAGAGATGTACGGCATCCACGTCGACGACATCGAGCGGGCGTGGGCGCAGCAGTACGCCTCGCTCTGCACGCCCATCGATCCCCGAAGCCGACTGGTGCAGCCCGAGGTCCTCCGCGTCATCGACCGCCGCCAGGCGTGGCAGTTCCGTGTCCTCCCCATCGAGTTCGAGGGCGACTGGCTCCTCGCGTGCACGACGGTGCAGCACCTGCCCCGGGCGCTCAAGTTCACGGCGTGGAAACTGGGCCACTCGGTGCAGTTCGTGATCGCCGAGCCCAGCCATCTGGGTGAGGCCATGGTCGAGCACTATCCGATGGCCGGGATGACGCCGGACGTGATCGCGGCAGGGATCGCGGCAGCCTAAGGCCCGAGTACAGAATCGGTGACAGAGGTGAATCGGGGGGGTTCGGGCGACGATGGGCGACTTCCTACACTTTGCCCGTGCCGAAAACGACTGAAAACACGGCGGTTCGTTCCGAGGGCGAGGCTTCCGTCAGCAAGGTCTCGCTGGTGAGCCTTGGCTGCCCGAAGAATCTTGTGGACTCGGAGAAGATGCTCGGGCTCCTCGCGGAGGCCGGGCTCTCACCGATCTCGTACGAGCCCGACGTCGAAGGATTCGGCGACGCCGATGCGGTGGTCGTGAACACCTGCGGCTTTCTCGAGGCGTCAAAGGACGAGTCGCTCTCGGTGATCCAGGAGGCGCTTCGGGCGAAGGAACGCGGCGACCTCAAGCGCGTGATCGTCGCGGGGTGCCTTGTGCAGCGACATCGGGCGAAACTCCTGGAGTGGGCGCCGGGGGTCGACGCGCTCATCGGCGTCTTTGATCGTGATCGGATCGTGGAAGCGGTGACGGGCGGCACCCTGCCGCGCGAGGAGGCGCCGAGCGCAAGCACCGACGGGCCCAAGTACTGGATCGCGGCGAACGCGCTCCGGGCCGCCCAGGACCGCGGGCTGAAGACCACGGGCCTCACCGTCCACGGCAAGGACGGCAAGGGCATCGGCTACTTCGAGGACGACTCGGCCCGGTTGCGACTCACGCCGAGGCACTACGCGTATCTCCGCATCAGCGAGGGGTGCAACCAGAACTGCGCCTTCTGCACGATTCCCTCGATCCGCGGCAAGATGCGGTCCAAGCCGCTCGAAAAGATCGTGAGCGAGGCACGGGAACTCCTGAACGATGGCGCGTACGAACTGCTCCTCATCGGCCAGGACACGACGAGTTATGGCGATGACATCGGGTTCGGGCTGAACTACGACGGCAAACACGGCGGCGGACTTCCGGCACTGCTCCGGGCGCTCTCCGACACCGTCCGCGACACCACCGGCCAGGGGTGGATCCGCCTGATGTACGCGTATCCCTCGAACTTCTCCGAGCCCATCATCGAGGCCTTCGCCGAACTCGCCGAACAGGGACACCTCAACCGGTATCTCGACATCCCGCTGCAGCACGCGAGCGATCGCGTGCTGACAATGATGCGCCGGCACGTCAAGGCATCGCAGCAGGAGGCCCTGATCGAGCGTCTACGCGAACGCATCCCCGGGATGGCGATCCGCACGACGTTCATCTCTGGATTCCCCGGCGAGACCGAGGAGGACCACCAGGAACTGCTCTCCTTCGTGGAACGATCGCAGTTCGACGCGGTCGGCGTCTTCGAGTACTCACACGAAGAGGGAACGGTCGCGGGGACGATGGAGCACGATCCGGAACTGGCCGTGCCCCCAGAGACGAAATCACGCCGGCGGAACGAGGTCATGGAACTGCAGCAGCGACTCGCCTTCGAGCAGGCGGCATTCATCGCCGAGCCGTTCGACGAAAAGGCCCCCACCACCACCGGCGCGCGGTTCGACGTGCTCATCGACTCCCCCCTGGGTGCCAAAGCCCAGAAGACCAGCGGCGTGACCGACGGCGGGCGACTCTTCCAGGGCCGCACATACTTCCAAGCGCCCCAGGTCGATGCCGTGACGTACGTGCAATCGCGGTCGGCTCTCGTGCCCGGCGAACTGGTGCGCTGCACGATCGTGGCAAGCGACGGGTACGACCTGATCGCGAGGCCGACGACAGAACTGGAAAAGAAGGTCTCGCTCGGCGTGGTGCGATGAGCGGCGAATCGTGTGACGTGGAGACGAAGGTCGGACAGGCGGACCGTCGGCCCCATGAGCGCGTAGAGATCAGCGATCACACGGCACCCCATGCGTTCGACAAAAACCAAGCATGGCACGGGGGTCGCCCGTGCCACGCTCGTGGTGGTGATTGATCGTCCCTTGGGGGACGCGTTATCGCCGGATCACTCGGTCTTGGCGGGCGTGTCGGTGTGGACGACCGGTTTCACGATCACGCTGTAGATCTCGTCGCGCTTGAACCACGTGCGAAATGTCTCGAGCACCTCGTCGCGGGTGATCTTCGAATACGCGTCGGGCGCTCCCAGCACGTCGTCAAGGGTGGTGGTCTTGTAGTCGAGGGTGTCGAGGACATTGAGCCAGTAGGCGGGCTCGCGATACTGCTCGTCAAATGAGTTGCGGATCTGCCCCTGGGCAACCGTGAGTTCCTCATCGGTCGGCCCCTCGTTGGCGAAGAGGGCGTAGGTCTCGATGACGCGGGCGCGGAGCGTGTCGGCCTTGCTCGGCTCGGTCGGCGCCTGGGAGAGGAACAGACCAAACCCCGGGAAGGCGTCGGCGGGACGCAGGCCGGCGCTGATCGAGTAGACCAGTTGCTCCTTCTCTCGGAGGGTGTTGATCATGCGGGTCGTGATGATGGAGGCGGCAAGACGCATGCGCCGGGCCTCGGTCAGGTTGCGCTCGTCGGGCCCCTTGAACCCGACCATCACCGAGGCCTTGTCGGTCTTGGTATCGATCACCTCGACGCGATTGCGGGTCTCTGGTGTGAAGTTCAGCGTGCGGAGATCCATGAACGCGTCCTTGCTGACACGCTGGTGGGACGGCAGCGAGCCGAGGTAAGTCGAGACGAGTTCAACGGCCCGATCACGCGAGATGTCGCCCACGACGCCAACCTCGATGGGGCTGGTCGAGATCAACTTATCGAGCCACGCCTGGGCGTCTTCGAGCGTGAGACGTTCGATCTGCTCCTTGGTCGCGGGCTGCGTGCGGGCGTCGTCCTTGGGATAGACCGTCTGGGCAACAACGCGGCGGAGCATGCCGTCGGGATCGACGAGCGACTCCTCGATCGAGCGGATGGTCCGCTCCTTCCAGCGGTCGAAAGCGGGCTTCTCGATCTTCGGATGGGTCAGGAGCAGATGCGCCAGTTGCAGGCCGCTCTCGAGATCTTTGGGCTGGCCCGCGACGATGAGCTTCACCATGTCGGCCATGCCCGCGCCCTGGACCAGCACGTTCTTGCCGGTCATGAGGTCGCGGATCTGGGTGCTGCTGAGAGTCTCGGTCGCGGGATTCTGCCAGGCAAGGAGTGCGGCGTTGGTGATCGCGGCATTGCCGGCGGTCTCGCGAAGGGGCATGCCATAGAGCACGATCGAGATCAGAGCCGTGTCCTTGCGATCGTCCATGAAGCGGTGATGCATGCGGACGTTGTTGCTGAGCCACGCCGACCAGACATTGGCGGCCTCGTGGGTGTCCGTCTCCGCAATGGCCCCCGCGACGGGGATCTTCTCGAGCAAAGACTTGGCCGAGGCGGTCTCGGACTCCGACGCGACGTCGGCACCCATCGCCTTCATCCCCGCGGCAAGAACCTTGGCCTCGGTGGGGACGTCTCCCGACGACGGCATCTGGACGTAGTAAACGAGGTTGCCGTCGAACATGCGGCGGAAGGCGTCGGAGACCTCGCTCGCGGTAATGCCGGGGACCAACCCCTTGGCGATGTCGAGTTGCTGCCGGGCGGACATGATCGGCTCGCCGTTCTCCACGGCGTTGTTCATCCGCCCGAGAATGGAACGCACGGGAGCCGTGGACTCGGTCGAGGCGGCTTGCTCCATTCCGGCGAGGATCTCCTCGCGGGCAAGGGCGATCTCGTCCTCGGTGAACCCATGCTGGCGGACGCGGGCGACCTCGGTCGAGAGGTCCTGGAGCATCGCCTCCCACTTGCCGGGCTCGCCGGTCGCGGAGGCCATCGCCAGCGTGGCGGCCCGGAATATGGTCTGCACGCCAGCGTCCGCGCCCTGGTACGACGCCTCTCCCGCGGAGACCTTGTTGCTCGTGCGACGACCGAACGCGCCCGAGGCGAGGGCCTCCACGAACTCGAGACGCGCGCCGCCCAGCGTGGTTGTCGGGGGTCGGGCCGGCATCACGTGCACCACCTGCACCATCGCACGCCGGAGTTCGGGATCGGTGATAACCACCGCGCGGGGCGCGGCATCGGGGGTCACGTTCGCATCGATGTCGTGGGGGACGGGCTTCTTCTCGCCACCCTCGAAGGCCTTCTTGACCTGCGCCACCATCGCCTCGGGCTCCATGTCGCCCACGACGAAGAGCGTCATGTTGCTGGGGACGTAGTAGCGGTTGTAGTAGTCGAGGAAGTCGTCTCGCTGCACGGCGTTGATGGTCTGCTCGGTCCCGATGGGCAGACGCACCCCGATCCGCGAGCCGGGGAAGAGGCGGTCGAGCATCTGTTCCATCACGCGCTGCTGCGCGCCCGAGCGGGCGCCCTTCTCGCGGAGGATCACCTCACGCTCGGCGTCGATCTCCTTGGGCTCTAGCAGCAGCTTGGTCGCGACGTCGGCCATGAACTGCATGCCCTTAGAGACCTTCTCGTCGGACGTGTCGGGGAGAAAGAGCTGGTACGCGGTCTGGTCGAAACTGGTGAAGGCGTTCTGATGCTGCCCGAAGGTGAGGCCGAGCGACTGAAAGAGGTCGATCACGGTTCCGGGGGCGAAGTTCTGCGAGCCGTTGAAGGCCATGTGCTCGAGGTAGTGGGCGATGCCGCGCTGCGCGTCGGTCTCGTTGAGCGAGCCGGTGGAAATGTGCAGCCAGAGCGAGACACGCCCCGGCGGCGTGGAATGCTTCTTGACGACATAGTTCAATCCGTTCTCGAGTTGGCCCGTGACCAGGCTCGGGTCGGTGGGGAGCACTTGGGTGAGGTCGTCGGCGCGAGCGGCGGCCGGAAGGAACGCCGTACTTGCGAGTCCGATCGCCAGTGCCAACGCCGAGGGGCGAACGAGCCGAGCCATCCAGTTCATCTTCATGTGTGTCTCACTGTGAATCAACGGCACCACGAGCGGCGAACAAACCCCAATCGGCTGACGCCAGCCGTCGAAAGGTCCAAGCCTTCATTATTGGAGGGCAAACTGCGCGCGTAATGGCACACGAGATTCACACGTCCACGCGACGCTTCATGTAGAGGTGCACACCCATCTGGTGATAGACGTGGGTCTCCGGGCCCTCGGCGTTCGCAAGCCGCAGATCGGCAGGCACTCGTGGGACAGATGGGGCGGGTCCGGAAGGATCCTGTTCGAGATTCTCGTCGCCAAAATCGCCATCGGGCTCATCGTCGTGGCGTGAATCACGACGAGGCTCAGATTCACCGTGACGCCACTCCTTGCCACGTGTTGCACGCTTCGGGCGCTTCCGTCGGGGCTGCTCGGTCGGCGCTTCGGGTGCCGAAGCGATGGTCAACGGCCAGGGTGTGCGGAGGACGAGAATGCCATCGGACGTGAGCAGATCGATGACCTTGGCCGCCTGCTCCATCACGCGCCGAAAGCCCAGCGAGTCCCGCACGAGCGGATAGGGTGGGTCAAAGAACGCCACGGTCACAGGTCTTGGGCACCGAGAAAGCGCGCCCAGGCCCAGCGCGTCTCCAACGACCACCTCGCTGCGGTCCTGCACGCCGAGCATCTCGATGTTCTCGTGGAGAATCCTCGCGGCGGACTTGTCTCGCTCAACAAAGACGCAGCGCGAGGCCCCGCGGCTGATCGCCTCCAAGCCGATCGCCCCCGTCCCGGCAAACGCGTCGAGGATCGTCGCACCCTCCATGTGCCCTCGAAGTATGCCAAAGAGCGACTCCTTGACACGATCCGGGATCGGCCTGGTCGTCTCGGAGTCCTTGGGTGTATGGAGTTGTCGGCGGCGGAACTCGCCAGCGATGATGCGCATCGGGCGACAGTAGTCCCGCCACGCACGCCCACGAGCGAGCACGCGGACACACGCGACCGCCCACTCATATCCTCTGGCCATGAGCCGATACGACCAGTTCCAGGCCTACCGCTCGCGGATGAACTGTCGCATTCTGGGCGACGACCACGAGCGTGCACAGATCGCGGGCCGCGGCCCGGACTCTCCCACTCCCGCCGGCGGCACGATCGTCACCAAGCGTTTCTTCCGCCTCGACGCACAGGCCTATGAGCCCGGCGCGCTCACCGGGCTCACCAAGGAACTCATGGGCCTCGTCGCCTCGACGGTCCTCCGATGCGATGACTGCATCGCCTACCACATCGACCGGTGCGTCGCGTTGGGCCTTCGCGACGAGGAGATCTTCGAAGCACTCGACATCGCGCTCCTCGTGGGCGGGTCGATCGTGATCCCCCACCTCCGCCGCGGCGTGGAGTTCCTCGATGAGGCACGTCTCGCGCCCCGGAACATGCCCACCGACGGCACGCCGCACTGTCACTAGATCCGCACACCCCAGATTCGCATCCCACGCCATGGCCCCACCGCCCGTCGATCCCACCCTTGCCCGCCATGCCGCGACGACGATCGTCGAGACGCTCGCGAGTCACGGGCATCTCGCCTACTTCGCGGGCGGATGCGTGCGCGATGAACTGCTCGGACTCACGCCCAGCGACTACGACGTCGCCACAGACGCCACACCCGACCGGCTCCGGGCCCTCTTCAAACGCACCAACCTCGTCGGCGCGGCGTTCGGCGTCGTGCTCGTCAGCCTCGAGCACGCGGTCGTCGAGGTCGCCACCTTCCGATCCGATGGCACCTACAGCGACAACCGCCGGCCCGACGCGGTGACGTTCAGTTCGCCCATCGAGGATGCCGCTCGACGCGACTTCACGGTGAACGCCCTCTTCCTCGATCCCCTCGCGCGCGGTCGCGAGAAGGCGGCCGCGGAATCGCCCCTGGGCGGCACGGTGATCGATCTGGTCGATGGCCTGCGCGACATCCACGCCCGTGTCATCCGGGCCGTGGGAGACCCCGACCGACGATTGGCCGAGGACCATCTCCGGGCGTTGCGTGCGGTGCGCCTGTCGTCTCGTCTGGGGTTCACGATCGATGATCGCACCGCCGACGCGATCCACCGGCATGCCTCATCGCTCGTGGGCGTGAGTGCCGAACGAATCGGCGACGAGGTCCGGCGGATGATGTCCCATCCCTCACGCGCCGACGCCGCACGTCGCCTCGCCGATCTCGATCTCGACCGATCGATCCTGCGAGGGCACACGCTCTCCGGTGAGGCACAGACCCTGTCGGGCCTCCAGAAAGACGCGACGATTCCACTCGCGCTCGCGGCCTGGGCCGTGNNGGCGAGAGCGGCGATGATGGACGCGTGCTCGCTCGTAAACCAAACACATTCCAAATATTGCCCGCAGATCAAGGTCGAGTTCACACGTCTCCAGAACACCCCGAGCGGCCTTGCCCCTACGGCATTTGTGACCGGGGATGACCTAATCGCCGCGGGGATTCCGGCGGGCCCACGATACAAACAAATACTTGACGAGATCTATGACGCCCAGTTGGAGGACCGGGTCACCGATCGCGCCCATGCCCTGGAACTCGCTCGGCGGCTGGGTGTCTAAATCTGCTGCCGGGGTGGCTTGGGCCGATTCGAGAATGGCCCATGCACCCTATGCACGCATGTGTCACCATTCGGGGCGCGTACGTTTCGTGCCGGGTGTCGGTTGAGAGCCGGTGGTTTCGGAGAAGTGATTGAAGATGGGTTCGCTGGAGGAACGAGAGGACTTTCGGCGAAACCGGCACTTCCTCGACACTCGCGGCATTTGTCCCGTCTGGCTTTGAGCAGATCGACTGCCGAGACACAGAACACAGAACTCTTTTTGGAGGGGTCTCCATGGATCGAATCGGAAACACGATGAGCACCAAGCATCGCATCCGCATCATGCTCGCCGCGGCGTCCACGGCTCTGGGCTTGACCCTCGCGTTCCCCTCGCTCGCCCAAGACCTGTCTATCCCTGCAAAGGAGGCCCAGGAGGACACCGATTCCGCCGACGCCAAGGTGCAGGGCACCAAGGTCTACTGGGTCGATCTGGAAGGGTGGTTCGGCCAGCAGATCACCCAGACCCCGATTCGTCAGGCGCTCAAGGATGCAAAGAAGATCGGGGCCGAGGTGATTGTCTTCAAGATCGACGCAAACTGGGGCTCCCAAGGCCCCTTCGAGCGTGACGACGTGCGCGAGAGCACCAACGACATGCACCAGTTCGACCAGGTCTTCCGCGCCGAGCAGATCACCCCGATCTTCGCCGACGAGGTTCCCTCCGAGTGGGGCGACAAGCAGCCCCGCATCGTCTTCCTCGTGAAGCAGGCCATGGGCGGGGCCGCCCTGCTCCCGCTGGTCTCCAAGGAGGTCTATTTCACACACGACGGTCGAATGGGCGGCCTCGGCAATCTGAGTTACATGCTCCGCGGGCACGACCGCGTCGTCCAGAAGCAGATCTCGCTCCGTCTCCAGCACGTCGTCGGCTGGGCGATCCAGGGCGGCTACCCATACGCCGAAATNNGATATCCCAATGGCCCGGACGAGGAACTCCTCACCGATGACGGCGAAGGTGACCGCCAAGACGATCTGCACACTCGTGCCAGCGGCGAGGGAAACGACGTCCTCACGCTGACCGCCCGCACGGCCAATCTGATCGGATACAGCAAGGGCACCGCCGACAACCCGAGCGAGCTCTTTGCCCTCATGGGAATCGCCCGCGACGCGGTCATCGTCAAGGGCAAGTCCGAGCGGATCATGCAGAACTGGTCCAAAGGACTCGAGGCCGGGGTCAAGCGAATGGAGAACCTCTGGCAAGAGTACTCGCAGGTCGAGGTTGAGCAGCCCGGCGGCTACAACGAACGCACCAAGGCCCGGGGCATTCGCATCCGAAAACTGGAGGAACTCCGCCGCCTCTGGAAGCAATGGGGCGAGGGGATCTCTCCCTATGAGCGTCCGCCGGCCCCGCCGGAGGATCAACTCCAGACGCTCGTCGAGCGACTGAAACTCGAACAAATGATGGATCGAAGGGGCTAAGACACGCACACCACACGCACAGCTTGTTGGAGACTCGCATGAACACTCTGAATCGCACATTCCACACACTCGCCTTGGCGCTCGCCATCGCCATGACGGTCGTTGCCGCTCCCGCGAAGGCCGCCGCCCCGGCGACGGATCACGCTTCACCGGTGTCTCTGACACAGCCCGGCAACACCTTGTCGATCCCGAAAACGGCCGACAAGGACGATGCCGCTGACGAGGCCGACGACAGCATGAACACCATGCCTGGCGTCCCCAAGGCGCTGGTCCTCACCCTCGGCGATGAGATGAACGGCGACATGGTCGGCGTCTACATGGTCGCGCACGTCCTCGAGCGCGCCATCCCCACCCTCGAGAAGGAACTCGGCACCGACAAGACCGGCGTCCTCGTCCTTCGCGTGCACTCCGGCGGCGGCTACGGCTCGGAGGTCCAGAAAATCGTCGACCTCATCCAGAACGAGTTCAAACCCCGCTGGCGCACCGTCGGCTGGATCGACACCGCCATCTCCGCCGCCGCCATGAGTTCCCACATCCTCGAGGAGATCTACTTCACCTCCCGCGGCAACTACGGCGCCTGCACCGGGTTCTACGGCTCGCTCGATCGCCCCGTCCAAGGACGCGAACTCCAGGAGGCCCTCGTCCAGATGGAACGCATCAGCGCCAAAGCCGGTTGGGATCCGCTCATCATGCGGGCCATGCAGATCCAGCAGCCCGTCTCGGCGACAATCGACGACGTGGGCAACGTGAAGTTCATCGCCGACCTCTCGGGCGACATCATCGTCAACCGCCCACGTGAGATCCTCACCTTCAACTGCCGTTCCGCCATGAAGATCAAGTTCTCGCGGGGTACCGCCGACACGCTCGACGAACTCACCAAACTGATGGGCTACAAGGAACTCAACTGGGTCGGCAAGAAGGTCGAGGGCTCACCCTGGCCCATCTCCAAGTCCGAGAAGATCCAGATGGACTTCCGCAAGCAGGTCCACGAGGACGAGCGCCTCACCCAGCACTACTTCCGCACCCTGAACATGCAGATCCAGGCCGCCGAGGCCGCTCCAAAGGAGCAACGCGGCGCCTTCGTCGGTCGCGCCAAGCAGACCCTTGGCAAACTTCGCAACATGCTCCGCAATAATCCCAACTTTGCGATCAGCGTCTTCAACCGCCCGCGTGACGAGGCCGAGCAGTATCTCAAGGACATCGAGAAGCAGCTCAACGACCTGCTCAAGTAACACTTCGGCACACTCAACCCCAAGGCCCGGCTCGTCCGGGCCTTTTTCATGCGCCCGCCGCGTGTATCATCGCCCATGACCCAAGCCGCTCGCCACCAAGCCCCGTCCTCGTACGTGCCCCAGAACCTCGACGCGACCCGCTGGGAAGCCATCGAGCCGCTCCTGTCCTCCCTCAGGGATCGCCCCGTGGCCTCCGCGGCCGATCTCGAAAGTTGGCTCCTGGACCGGAGCGAACTCGAGGCCGCCTGCAACGAGTCGCGAGCAAACCTCTACATCACGATGACCTGCCGCACCGACGACCAGGCCGCCCAGAGCGCGTACACGGCCTATATCGAAACAATCGCCCCGAAACTCTCCCCCGCACTCTTCGAGCTCGACAAGCGACAGGCCGAACTCACCGAGAAGTTCCCCCTCGACGAGGCGCGATATGCCGTACTCGTGCGCGCGACCAAGGCCGACGTCGAGATCTTCCGCCCCGAGAATGTCCCCCTTGAGACCAGGCAGTCGCTCCTCTCCCAGAAGTACGACCAGATCATCGGAGCGATGTCGGTCGAGTTCGACGGGCGCGAGCAGACCATCCCCCAGATGGCCCGTTACCAGGAGGTCACCGACCGCGGCGTGCGTGAGGCCGCGTGGCGCCTCGTCGCCGATCGACGCCTCAAGGACGCCGATGCCATCCACCAGATCTACGACGACATGATCGCGATCCGCCACCAGATCGCACGGAACGCGGGCTTCACGAACTACGTGGGGTACGCGTTCAAGTCCAAGCATCGCTTCGACTATGGGCCCGAGGATTGCTTCGCCTTCCATGAGGGGGTCGAGCGTCACATCGTGCCTTTGATGCGCGATCTCGAGAAGCGTCGCGAGAAGACCCTGGGCGTGGACGCGCTCCGCCCGTGGGATCTCGGCGTGGACGTCAAGGGGCGGGCGCCGCTCCGACCGTTCGAACGTGGACAGGAACTCGTCTCGAAGTCCGTCGCCACATTCAAGGCGCTCGACCCGCGCCTTGCCGCCATGCTCTCGACGATGGGCGACGGCTCGAACACCAACGGACCTTCGGGCGGCGCCTCGCTCGACCTCGACTCTCGCAAAGGGAAGGCCCCGGGTGGCTACCAGTACATGCGCGACCGATCCCGTCGCGCGTTCATCTTCATGAACGCCGCGGGCCTGGTGCGCGATGTCGTCACGATGGTCCACGAGGCCGGGCACGCGTTCCACTCGATGCTCTGCGTGGACGAGCCGCTGCTCGCGTACCGCCACAGCCCCATCGAGTTTGCCGAGGTCGCGAGCATGTCGATGGAGTTGCTCACCCTCCCGCACCTGGACGCCCCCGGCGCGTTCTACGCGTCGAAAGAGGACCACAACCGTCATCGCCGCATGCAGGTCGAGAAGAGCATCCTCCTGCTCCCCTGGATCGCGACAATCGACGCCTTCCAGCACTGGGTCTACACCAATCCCACTCACACCCGGGCGCAACGCGAGCAGCACTGGCTCGCCCTCGATGACCGCTTCGGCAACGCCGTCTCGTGGGAAGGCCTCGATGCCCACCGTCGCCTCGTCTGGCAGCGACAACTCCATCTCTTCGGCGTGCCCTTCTACTACATCGAGTACGGCATCGCCCAACTCGGTGCCCTGCAACTCTGGATCCACTCCCTGGAGAAGGGCGAGAAGTCCGCGATCGACGCCTACATGCGAGCGCTCTCGCTCGGCGGAAGCAAACCGCTCCCGGACCTCTTCGCCGCCGCGGGCCTCGAGTTCGACTTCGGCTCGGAGACGATCGCGCGAATCTGCGATCGCGTGCGGTCTGAACTCGACAAACTCCCGGAGTGACCCATGTCCGATGCCGGCGTGCCGCACCTTGCGCCCGAGGCGTTCACGGATCGTGCGCGCGACGTCGCGGATGTGTTGACGCGGTATTGGAAGAGCCTCGACTCACGGCCGGTCACGCCCGACGTGAAACCGGGCGATGTGCTGCGCGACCTTCCCGCGTCACCACCCGAATCCCCATCTCCCGATGACGACTCGTGGTCTGGAGTTCTCGACGACGTCGAACGCCTCATCCTGCCCTCGCTCACCCACTGGCAATCGCCGAACTTCTTCGCCTACTTCCCCGCCAACGCGAGCGCCCCGGCCATGCTCGCCGAACTCCTCTCCGCGGGACTCGGCGTTCAAGGCATGCTCTGGGCCACCAGTCCCGCGTGCACCGAACTCGAGATCCGCATGATGGACTGGCTGGCCGAGGCCATCGGCATTCCGGATCGGTTCCGCTTCGATCGTCCGGGCTCCGTGGGTGGCGGGGTGATCCAGGGAACCGCCAGCGAGTCCACGCTCACGGCCCTCGTCGCCGCCCGCGCCAGGATCATCCGATCCTTCGCCGAGAACTCCACGGGCGTGCCCGACGATCTCGAGTCCCGCCTCACCGTGTACACCTCGACCCAGGCGCACTCGTCGGTGATCAAGGCCGCGATGGTCGCGGGGGTCGCACGCCACGCCGACGATCGAAGACGAATCCGGCTCATCGAGACCGACGAGCGATGCCGCCTCCGACCCGATCGTCTGCGTGAGGCGATGCTCGCGGACTCGAAGGCCGGACTTATCCCCGCGTTCGTCAGCGCGACCGTCGGCACGACCGCGACCACGGCCATCGACCCAATCGCCCAGATCGCCGACGCCATCAAGAGCGTCGCCGCAATCGCGAGCACGGATGACACCTCCTTCGCCATGCCTTGGCTCCACGTGGACGCGGCCCACGCCGGGGCGGCGTGCGTCTGCCCGGAGTACCGCCATCTGCTCCAAGGCATCGATCGCGCGGACTCCCTCTGCTTCAATCCGCACAAGTGGCTCTTGACCAACTTCGATTGCGACGCCTTCTGGGTCGCCGATCGGCGGACGCTCACCAACGCGCTCTCGATCACACCCGAGTATCTCCGCAACGCCGCCAGCGAGGCGGGAACGATCGAGTTCCGCGACTGGCACGTCCCCCTCGGGCGACGGTTCCGATCGCTGAAGTTGTGGTTCGTGATGCGTCACTACGGCCTCGACGGCCTGCGGCAACACATCCGTGAGCACATCCGCCTCGCGCAGCACTTCGAATCGCTCCTCCGTGCCGACAACCGGTTCGAGATTGTGCAGGAGCGGACCCTCAACCTCGTCTGCTTTCGCCTGCGGGGGGAGGGTGCCGAGTCGGACGCGGCCAACAAACGTCTGCTCGACGCCATCAACGCGACGCGACGGATCTTCCTGACCCATGCCGTCCTCCCCAACGAGGCCCGGCCCGCGGCTGGCAGGCTCTTCCTCCGCATGTGCATTGCCAGCCCGGCAACCCACGAGAGCCACGTCAACGACGCCTGGGATCTGATCCGGAGGCTCGTGTGACGCCCGCGCCCATACGACTTGGCCCGCGTCCCTACGCTCTGCCCATGCATGGACGCCTCTCGCCCGTGATCGCGTTCCTCGGCCTGATCGGCTTGGTATCGTTCGCGGCGTCGTGCGCCTCGCGTCCCGCGACCACTACCACCGAAACGAACGCCGTGAACGCGACGGGTGCTCGCCTCTCGATCGCCCCAGGGTCGTATGCCGCGGCTTTCGACGCCGCCCGCGAGTCGCTCCGCTCCTTCCGCTTTCCAATCGAACGCGTGGACTCGCGCGACGGTGTCATCTCGACCGAGGCGAAGCAGACCTCGGGCCTGGCGACGCCCTGGGATCACGAGCAGTCCACACTCGCCCAGGAAGCCGAGGACTTGCTGGCACAACAGGCCCGGCGGGTGCGCATCACATTCACGCCCGCGGATTCGGTCGTCGCCGACGACCTCACCTCCTTTGAAGGCTCGATCGTCGCCACGATCGAGGTCGTCGTGGAGCGCACGTACGTTCGAAACTTCAGGCCCTCGAGCCAGGCGATCCTGCTCTCGTCACAGGCGTACGACCCTGTGGCGGCGACACGCGGCCAGAGTTCGATCTATGCCGTCCCGTTGAATCGTGACGATGAACTCGCCCGGAGACTCGCCAGAGATATTGAACAACGAGTCCGCCGAGACTGACAACGCTCCCACGTGCCGCTTCCACTCCAGTCTCCACAAACTCGTCCACCATGCTCAATGCCCGACCGCAGAGGCGGACCAATGGGCTCCGCCACGGACCGAACGTTGATCCGGCGAAGCAACTCTCGCCCGGCTGTTCGGCTCGACAGTCCCCTCGGCGGGCGGATCGATGCAGACCCGCTTGTCCTTGTCCGTCGATCGACGGGGCCGCCCGAACCATCGCGCAATGAGTTCGCCACGGGTGCTCGCGCCCGTTTTGCGATGGAGCGCCTTCACGTGGTCGTGGATCGTGTGCCAACTCCGCCCGAAGGACTGGGCGATCTCTCGCGTCGATGACCCGGCCAGGAGCAACTCAAGAACTTCCTGCTCTCGAGGGCTGATCCACTGCGAATCCTTGAGCGGGCCGGCACCGATCGATTGCCGAGCCCGGGCGGCGATCGATTGCATCCCGGCGGCGAGGAGCGACAAGTCGTTCGGAGACACGCTCCCTCCCGAGTTCTCCGCCGATATACCAACCATGACCCACGGACCAGGTTCGTGACGCTCCTCGCCAGACGACACGACCGCAAAGGAAATGAGAAACTCATCAGGGCTCGACGCACCAAAGGCCGAGATCAGCCCGGTGAGAGGTTTGCCGGCAAGGATGCGACCGATCGGGAACGCATCC
>JRYE01001781.1_pt1 | contig 38823 bp, 28 predicted proteins | sample 235321 | NCBI WGS metagenome assembly JRYE01 (sample SAMN03074214, study PRJNA261473) | activated sludge metagenome | biome: Common Effluent Treatment Plant; feature: Wastewater; material: Activated sludge; isolation source: activated biomass in a lab-scale reactor treating industrial wastewater at... | reverse complement strand
CGATGGTGCTTGCCGCATGCACGGCCTCCCAGCCCGTCATGAGCGGCGGTGATGATTACTACTCGGCGCAAGAGCTCCGGTACGAAGACCACATCTATAGCCCTACGGTGCACACAGTGCAGGTCTTCAAGAAAGGTTTTGAGCTTTCCCCGCCCATTATTGGGCTGGGCACTACCGACCAACTGGTGCTTCGCTTCGACGACTTCAGCCCCGACCCCCAAAACCTGAGCTTCACGGTGGTGCATTGCAATGCCGATTGGCAACCCAGCGACCTGGCGCCGGGCCAATACCTCAAGGGCGTTCCCATGGATTTCATTCCATCCGCGCGCCAGAGCTTCAATACGCTACAACCCTTTCTGGAATACGAAGTGGAATTCCCGAACGAGTTCATGCGCCCCACCGTGGCGGGCAACTACCTGTTCAAAGTCTACCGGGGCACGGACCAGGACGATCTGGTGCTTACCCGCAGGTTCATGGTTTTCGAGGACCGGATACAGATCGATGCCCGCGTGGTGCCAACGCGCGACGTGGAACGACGCGACCTGGACCAGCAGGTTGACCTCACCGTGCGTTACCCCGGAATACCGGTGCCCGATCCCTTCAGCGACCTGCATGTAGTGGTTTTGCAAAACAATCGTTGGGATGATGTCCGCACCGGTTTTCGGCCCAAGTTCATCCGCGACGCCGAGCTGGTGTACGACCATCCCAAGGAAGGCTTGTTCGCCGGGAGCAATGAATGGCGCGGAGTGGACCTGAAGAACCTGCGCTACTCCACGCTCCATGTCAGCCACTACCTTACTTCACCTGAAGGCTTGGAGGAGGCCGTGCTGCTGCCGGCGGAGAAACGGGAGTTCAAAGTGTATTTGGACCAGCGCGACATCAACGGCAAATACTTGGTGAAAAACGACCAAGTGCCGGACGATCCCTTGAGCGCCGATTACGTCTACGTGGACTTCACCCTTCCGCGCACTTACGAGCAACCCGGTGGCGACGTGTACGTGTACGGCGCCATCAGCGACTTTCAATGCAAGAAAGAGTTCCGCTGCACATGGGACGCCCAGAAGAAAGCCTACACGGCCCGGGTGCTGATCAAGCAAGGTTACTTCGACCACCTGTACGCCTTCCTGCCCAACGGCGCTACCAGCCCCGACCTCTGCCTATTGGAGGGGTCGCACTTCCAAACCGAGAATGACTACACGGTGCTGGTGTATGTTCGCGACTACCAATTGCGCTGCGACCGCCTGATGGGCCTTCGTTTCGTCAATAGCCGCAACGGCTGAACCGCTTCGCACAACTGCGGGGCAAGATTGTTGCACTTCCAATGAACCCCACCGCCATGCACGCATCCATCGCCAACGCCATCCGGATCAGTGCCCAACCACGGTATGAGGCCGATCAGAGCGACCCGGAAGCGGAGCGCTTCCTGTTCAGCTACCGCATCACCATTGCCAACCACAGCAGGCACACCATACAGTTGGTGTCGCGGCATTGGGTGATCATGGACAGCCTCGCGGAACGCCGTGAAGTGCGTGGGCCGGGGGTGGTGGGCACCCATCCGGTGATGGGCCCGGGCGAGCAGTTCACCTATACCAGTTATTGTGAACTGCGCAGCGCCATGGGCCGGATGCAGGGCACCTACCTGATGCGCAACCTGGATGACGGAACACAATTCGATGTGGCCATACCGGCATTCCAACTGCACACGCCCCACGTGGCCAATTAGGGGTGGTGCAGGCGGTATCTTTGCAGTCCGATAGCCACATTCCATTCATCATTCATCCCATGAGCAACGCCATTTTCAATCCGCCCCCTCCCCACAATGAACCCGTGAAGAGCTATGCGCCGGGCAGCGCCGAGCGCAAGAGCCTGCAAGCCGAGTACGACCGGCGCCTGAAGCTGAAGCTGGATGCGCCGATGTGGATCGGTGGCAAAGCCATTGAGACCAAGGACCAACGGCGCATGACCATGCCGCACGACCACCGGCACCTGCTTGGCATGAGCCACCATGGCAGTGCGGCGCATGTGCGGGCAGCCATCGATGCAGCGCTTAAGGCCAAGCGTGCCTGGGAGAACATGGCATGGCAGGAACGCGCCTCCATCTACCTCAAGGCGGCCGAGCTGATCAGCGGCCCGTTCCGCGACGCCATCAATGCGGCCAGCATGATGGCACAAAGCAAGAACGCGTTCCAGGCGGAGATCGATGCGGCCTGCGAACTGGCCGACTTTCTGCGGTTCAACGTGGCCTACATGACGCAGATCTACCGGGACCAGCCGCAGAGCGCGGCAGGTACGTGGAACCGCCTGGAGTACCGCCCCCTCGAAGGATTTGTCTTTGCACTTACACCGTTCAACTTCACCAGCATTGCCGGCAACCTGCCCAGCGCTCCGGCACTGATGGGGAACACCGTGGTATGGAAGTGCGCCAATACCCAGATCTACTCCGCCCAAGTGATCATGGACATCTTCCGCATGGCTGGCCTTCCGGATGGGGTGATCAACCTGATCCACGTGGACGGCCAATTGGTGGGCGACACCATTTTCCGCCACAAGGATTTTGCCGGCGTTCACTTTACGGGCAGCACCAAGGTGTTCCGCACGGTTTGGAGCGAAATTGGGCAGAACATTGCCAACTACCGCAGCTACCCGCGCATCGTGGGCGAAACCGGCGGCAAGGACTTCGTGATCGCCCACCCCAGTGCCGACCCCCTGGCGGTGGCCACTGCCCTGAGCCGCGGGGCCTTCGAGTTCCAGGGGCAGAAGTGCAGCGCCGCCAGCCGGGCGTACATCCCATCCAATTTGTGGCCTTCGGTAAAAAAGGCCCTCTTGGAGGACTTGGCCGCCATGAAGATGGGATCTCCGCGCGACTTCGGTAATTTCATCAATGCGGTGATCGATGAGAAAGCCTTCGACAAGATCGCCGGTTATATCACCCAGGCCAAAAAGGACAAGGCCAACATCAAGCTGGTGGCGGGCGGAAAGAGTGACAAGAGCAAGGGATGGTTCATTGAGCCCACGGTACTGGAAAGCAAGGACCCGAAGAGCATCACCATGTGCGAAGAGATCTTCGGCCCGGTGCTGACCGTTTACGTTTACAGCGAGAACCGCTGGGCGGACACCTTGAAGCTGGTGGATGCCACCGGGGAATACGCGCTTACCGGGGCGATCTTCTCGCAAGACCGTGCGGCCGTGGTGCAGGCCACCGAAGCGCTCCGGCATGCCGCGGGCAACTTTTACATCAACGACAAGCCCACCGGTGCCGTAGTGGGCCAACAGCCATTTGGTGGTGCGCGGGGCAGCGGCACCAACGACAAGGCCGGCAGCTACCTGAACCTGGTGCGTTGGATCAGCGCGCGCACGATCAAGGAGAACTTCGTGCCCCCGTTGGACCACCGCTACCCGTTCCTGGGCTGAAGCCTGTGCACGATCGATCGTTGAACACGGGCCATGGACGGCCGATCAGCTTCATGGGACGACTTGCACCTTTGCAGGGTGAAGGACAAGCTGTTTGGTTATGTTCCGCGTTTCCTGCGCAACCGGTACGGTGCGGGGTTGGCGGTGCTTTTGTTGTGGATCGGCCTCTTTGCGGATTACGACCTCTACACGATGCTCAAGCTGCGCCATCAATTGGGCAACATGAAAGAGCAGCGCGACCATTATGCCGCAGAGATCGCCACCACGCGCGAGCAATTGCACGAGATCAACAGCAACCACGCCCTGTTGGAGAAGTTCGCACGGGAGAAGTACCTGATGAAGCGCGACAACGAGGACATCTACGTGCTGGTGCCCAGGGAGAAGTGACCGGGGGGTCATTCCCGCCGGGGGGCCCGCCTTTCCTGCCAATCCTCTTGCGGCACCGCAGGCATTTCAGCCGCGCTCGCGCCCTTGAAATACCGGATGTTGTACCGCAGCGAAAGCATGAAATAGCGCTGCAGCATATTGGTGGCCGTATTGGCGATGTATGTGTCCGCCACATCGCGGGTGACGCTCACATTGCGGCCCAGGATATCGTACGCGGAAATGCGCAGCTCCAAGGCATCGTTCTTCAGGAACTTGTGCCCCAGTGAGGCGTTCCACACAAGGGCATCTTTGTCGTACGCCGCGCCCAGCCCGTTGTAGTGCTGGTAATTCACCTGGTTCTCCAGCACCCAGCCCTTCAGCCCGTTCAAGGTGAGCATGCCTGCAAGCTGGCCCTGGTAATAGGCGTTCGCCGAGTTGCTCCGCAGGTCGCTCCGCGCCGTGTTGAAGTTGGCGGTGTAGCCGATATTGAAATCCACGGACTTGCTGATGTTGCTGGTGAGCGCCGCGCCGAAATTCCAGTTGGTGTTCCATGTGAAGCTGCGGTTGCCGTTCACCGCGCCCGGCAACCGTTCCGCATTGGCGCCCGCGTTCAGGTTCAGGTTGCTGCTGAGCGTGGTGACCGCAAGCCCGTAGTTGGCCATTGCGCGCGCGGAGAGGTAGCCGTCCAGGTTCATGGGCAGGATAAGCTGGCCGCCGGCGGGCAGCACGGTACCGTCCGCCAGGGTGCTGTCCTGCCGCACCGCGTACGCCACATTGCTGATGCGCCCCTGTTGGCTTTGCACCGAGAGCAAGGCGAAGAAGGGCCTCGTCTTCGCGCTGTTCATCGTGTTGAAGCGTAGGGTGAACGCATGGCTGTAGCTCTGGTCCAGCTCCAGGTTGCCGGTGGCGAGGTGCAGCGGGTCGTTGTTGTCCACCACCGTTTGCAGCTGGTTGATGGACGGCGTGCTCACGTTGGTGCGGTACATCAGCCGCAAGCGCGTCAGCTTGCCCCAGTTCCTGCTCAGCATGGCATTGGGCAGCAGGTTCGCGTAGCTGCGGTCCACCGAGAACCGGCTGGGGTAGGTCTGTTCACTGTGCATGGAGCTGGTTTGCCCGTCCAGCCCGAAGTTGAACATGTACCCCTCGCCCTTGAAGCGGTAGCTGAGGCCGCCACGCATGGACTGCACGGTGTTGAGCGCCTTGTTGCTCAGCCGGGCATCAAGGGCTTCCGTGCCGGCATCGGGATTGCTGTCGTAGGTGAGTTTCTCCGAATCGCTCAGCCGCACGGAGGGTGAAAGCGCCACCTGCAATTGCCCCTTCTCCCCCATCGGTTCGGTGTAGCGCAGCTGCAGGCCATGGTTCTGCGTGAAATTGTCGATGTTGTTGCGCTGGTCCACCAGGTTCTCTGAGCCCGGATCATCGGAGAAGCGGTTGCGCGCCAGCAGGCTTCCGCTTCCGTCCCGCCCGGACAGGGAGGTGGTGAGGTTGGCGCTGAAGGTCCGCCCTTTCAGCGCGAAGCGGCGCCGGAACAGCAGGGAATTGCTGAACGAAAGCCCGTTGCGCCCGTTCCGGTTGTCGTTGTTGGAGCCGCTGAGCAACGCCCCCTCGCCATTGAGCACCTCGGATGTGCGCAACTGGCTGGAACTGCTGTTCTGGATCGTGAGGCGTGGCGTGATGATCAATGAGTTCGCCTTGTTGAACTCGGTCTGGAACCTGAAATTCAACCGGTGGCTGGCGTTGTCCGAAATGCGGTCACTGGTGTTGTTGGCCACCTGCAGGCTGGTATCGCCCAAAAAGGTAGTGCGCTCGCTGATGGAGCTGTTCACCCCGTGCTGGTTGTTCAGGAAGTAGCTACCGGTGAGCTTCGTCTTGCCGATGGTGTTGCTGTAGTTGAGCCCGATGGCGTTGGTGTTGATGATGCCCGGCTGGGTCCCTGAAGTGAAGTTCCCCGAAGAAAGCCCCGTAAGGTCCTCCGAGGAAAAATTCTGGCGATTGATGTTGTTGGCTTGGGCGAGCAGGCTTACCCGCTGCTTATCCTTGAACCAGTTCAGCGACAGGCTGCCCGCGTACCGGTCGTCCGTGCCGTAGCCTGCGGTGGCGGTGCCGAACACGCCCCTGTTCATCCCTTCCTTGGTGATGATGTTCAGCGTTTTGTCCGTATTGCCGTCATCAAAGCCGGTGAACTGCGACTGGTCGCTGAGCTTGTCGAACACCTGCACCTTGGAGATCACCTCTGCTGGCAGGTTCTTCAGCACCGTGGCCGCATCGCCACCGAAGTATTCCTCGCCGTCCAGCAGCACCTTGGTCACCTTCTCCCCTTGCGCCATGATCGTGCCGTTACTGCTGGTGATGCCGGGCATCTTGGTCACCAGGTCCTCGGCCGTGGCGTCGGGGTTCACCTTGTATGCGCCGGCATTGAATATGGTGGTATCGCCCTCTTGGTCGGCACGGCGCTGGACCGCCACCATTTCCACGGCTTGCAGCTCGGTGGTTGAAGACTTCAGCCGCAAGCTCACTGGGGACTTCCCATCTTCCACATTCAGCGGCAGCACCAACTGGTGGAACCCCACGAAACTGGCCTTCAACTCATATTTCCCTTTCTCCACGGACGGAAAGGCGAACTGCCCATCAAGGTCCGTCACCGTGCTCCGCCGCTGCGTGGTATCCACCATGTTCACCAGCAGTACCTCGGCGCCCGGCAGGGTGGTGCCGTCGCTGTTGTCGAACACGGTGCCCGAAAGCGTGAACATCTGCCCATAGCCTGTTTGCAGAAGGAATGCCGCCAGCAGCGCACCGGCGGCACGCCATGCGCGGCCCGCCCGGGACCGGTTCTTGGGTTTGCACATGCTTACCATGTAGTTCCCTTGAAGTGGGGCACCCTTTGCAGCCTTTGTGCCAAAATGCGCCCTCGCCCGCACAAGGGGCATTGGCGGGCCTTCACCAGGCCTGGATGGCCTTCCTTGCCGGTCAATGGTGGTGCCCGCCCGGGCCGTGCACGTGGCCGTGCGAGACCTCTTCGGCCGTAGCCTGGCGGACCTCCGTCACTTCCACTTCAAAATGAAGGGTCACCCCGGCAAGCTGGTGGTTGCCGTTCACCAGCACGTCCGTGCCGGTCACCTCTTCCACGGTCACCACGCCGTGTTCCCCGGCCTGGAACTGCATGCCCACTTCCACCTGTTGCCCACCGAAGCGGTCCAAGGGCACACGTTGCAGCAATTCCTTGTTGAACTCCCCATAACCCTGATCGGGAGTGACCACGGCCTTGAACTTATCACCCTTCGCCTTGCCATCCATCTGCGCTTCCAATCCTGGAACGATCATTTGGCCGCCTTGCAGGTAGGTAAAGGCTTCGTGCCCTTGTGAGCTGTCCAATACCTCGCCTGAATCATCGGTCAGGGTGTAGTGAAAGGAAACGACGGTACCGTGGGTGATCTTCATGGGTGCAAAGATGGCTGAGCCGCCCGAATTGCATGACTGTCCAACCTGCAAAATGAATAGTGCCCCGTGTCCTTTCCGTCCGACCCGCAAGCAAGATCGATCCACCTGTTCCCGTTGCACGTATGCCGGACCTTGCCCCTGAAGGCCCCGCCGACCATTCGGATCGTCTTGGACGGGTTGCCTTCGATCGCGGCTTCTCGTCCTGCTATCTCTTCACATGGGTCGTTCCCCGGTCCAGGCCGTCCACCAGGTCGGACACCTTCGTGCTGGCCAATAATCGGGTCACGGTTTCCTTGACGGCGCAAAAATCCTTGTGCAAGGGGCAAGGCCTGTTCTCATCACACTGGGCCAACCCCATCACGCAGTTCCTGGTAACATTCTCCCCTCCCACGGCATCCGCGATCTTGCTCAAGCTCATCCCCTCGGCCCGCTCCGGGGCCAGGCCAAAGCCCCCGTTCGGTCCCCGCCGGGAAGAAAGTATCCCGCCGCGCACCAAGTCTTGCAGCACTTTGGCCATGAATGCCTTGGGCGCCCCGGTATGGGCCGCGATCTCCGGGAGTGTCGCGCGTTGGCCCCGCTTGGAGGCCAGTGCCACCACCACCGTGGCCCGCAAGGCATAATGATAGGTTTTGGAAAACACCGGAATCGATCAGCCATCAAAAGTAACGGAATCCCCGATTTCGGACGGACAAGTCCTGATTGGGATAGGGTACGGGCTGTGGTCCACCATACCAGCAGGAAGCGGTCGGGAAGTCTCCCACACCACCTTCGGTTGCGGTGCAATGCCGATATTCGCCACGATGGCCGAAGAACAACTTTTCGCCGGTTTCCCTTCCACCACGGAGCGGGAATGGGAGGCAGTGGTCCAGCATGAACTGAAAGGAAAAACGCCGTCTTTGCCGCCGGCCAGTGCCTTGGGCTCCGGGCTCTCCCCTTTGCAAACCGCCACTGGCCAACCATCTGCCTTCCCCGGTAAGCGGGGCACCAAGCGCAGCGGCAACACGTGGCGCTGCACGATCCGTGTGGACGGTGAAGACCCTGATGCAAACGATGCCGTGCTGGGTGCACTGATGGCAGGTGCCGATAGCATTCGGATCAATGGCGCTGAGCGGGCTGATCTTGCAGCCTTGTTGAAGGATGTGCAATTGGCCGCCATCGACCTTCAAGTGCCGGTGGGCGATCGCGCATCCCTGCACTGGTTGTTGGACCTGGCGGAGGCCCAGGGTGTCCCTCCATCGGAGCTCAGTTTGTTCGTGCGCACCGCGGCGGACGGGGAACTGGCGAACCTTTTGCGGCCTTACCCGCGCGTGCGCATCCACGAGGTGGACGCCACGGAGGGCGATCCCGCGGCCATCCGGCAAGGCGTGGATCATCTGCGCGGATTGCTGGCATTGGGCTGGCCTGTTGCCGAAGCATGCGGGCGGGTGCAATTCCGCTTGCACCTCGGCGACGACTTACTGCGGGAAGCTGCCCGCATCCGTGCATTCCGGGGCGCATGGGCCGAGGCCGTGGGGGAAACCGCAGAGGTGCACTTCGACGTGCCCGCACCCTGGATCCAAGCGGTGGTCACGTACCCAAGTGCGGCGGGATCGGCGCATGAGAACTTGATCAGGGCCACGGTGCAGGCCGTGGCGGCCATCACCGGGGGGTGCAATGGCCTGGCCATCCAGGTACCGGACCTTCCCGAAGGTGAACGGCTTGCCCGGCGCGTGGCGCTGAACATCCATCATCTGTTGCGGGACGAAGGCTTCCTGGGCCGGGTGGCAGACCCATTGGGCGGTAGCCACACCGTGGAAAAACTCACCGACCTCATCACGGAGCAGTTGCTCAATGGGATGCCGGTCAAGCGTGAACCGGCCTTAGGCAACCTCGATGGCGCACACCAGGATGTGATCAAGGACCATATCCCCAATAGGGAAGAGATCCCGCTGAAGTCGTTCTACACGGCCGAAGACACCAAGAACTTGGAACACCTGCGGTTCACTGCCGGCATTCCCCCCTATCTGCGTGGCCCGTACGCCAGCATGTACACCGTGCGCCCTTGGACCATCCGCCAGTATGCGGGCTTCAGCACGGCCGAAGAGAGCAACGCCTTCTACCGGCGCAACCTCGCCGCCGGGCAAATGGGTCTGAGCGTCGCCTTCGACTTGGCCACCCATCGCGGCTACGACGCGGACCACCCGCGGGTGAAAGGCGACGTGGGCAAAGCTGGCGTGAGCATCAGCAGCGTGGAGGACATGAAGCTGCTGTTCGACCAGATCCCGCTGGACAAGATGAGCGTGAGCATGACCATGAACGGCGCCGTGCTGCCCATCATGGCCTTTTTCATTGTGGCGGCGGAAGAACAAGGCGTGGCACCGGAACTGTTGCAGGGCACCATCCAGAACGACATCCTCAANNTCAGCATCAGCGGCTACCACATGCACGAGGCCGGTGCGCCCGCCGACCTGGAGCTGGCCTACACCCTGGCCGACGGCATCGAATACGTGCGCACGGGCATGGCCGCCGGCATGCAGGTGGACGAATTCGCCGGGCGATTGAGCTTCTTCTGGGGCATCGGCATGGACTTGTTCATGGAAGTGGCCAAAATGCGCGCCGGGCGCCTGCTGTGGGCCAAGTTGTTGAACGAGATCGGTGCGAAGGACAAAAAGAGCCTGGCTCTGCGCACCCATTGCCAAACCAGCGGCTGGAGCCTCACCGCCCAGGACCCCTTCAACAACATCGCGCGCACCACCGTGGAAGCACTGGCGGCAGCGCTTGGCGGCACGCAATCGCTCCACACCAACTCGCTGGACGAAGCCATTGCACTGCCTACCGACTTCAGTGCCAAGATCGCCCGCGACACGCAGCTCTACCTGCAAAAACAGAGCGGCATCACCAAATGGATCGACCCACTTGGTGGCAGCTACTACCTGGAAAGCCTCACGCATGAGTTGGTGCACAAGGCCTGGGCACGCATCCAGGAGGTGGAGGAGCTGGGCGGCATGGCCAAGGCCATTGAGAGCGGCCTGCCGAAGATGCGCATCGAGGAAGCCGCTGCGAAGCGCCAGGCCCGCATCGACACCGGCAAGGACCACATCATCGGCCTGAACAGCTATTTGGCCGAAGAGGAGACCAAGCTTGATCTGCTGGAAGTGGACAACACCAAGGTGCGCGAACAGCAGGTGGCGCGGCTAAAGCAGTTGAAGGCGGCGCGGGATGAGGAGAAAGTGCAGGAGGCACTGGCGGCGTTGAGGTTGGCGGCTGGGAGTGGAGGTGATTCAGCCGGGAGTCCTGAAGTCGTGAGTCCGGTGTTCGGACCGGACACGACTCAAGGCTCACGACTTCAGGACTCCCGACTGATTTCAACCAACCTTCTGGAACTGGCCATCCACGCCGCCCGCGCCCGCGCCACCTTGGGGGAGATCAGCGACGCGCTGGAACAGGTCTTCGGCCGTTACAAAGCCACCACCCGCGCCATCAGCGGGGTTTATGCCGCAGAGGCCATGAACGACACCGACATGCAGGAGGCCATCCGCCTCGCCGATGAATTCGCCGAACACGAGGGCCGCCGCCCGCGCATTCTGGTGGCCAAAATGGGCCAGGACGGCCACGACCGCGGCGCCAAGGTGATCGCCACCAGCTTCGCCGACATCGGCTTCGATGTGGATATCGGCCCACTGTTCCAAACGCCGCAGGAAGTGGCCAAGCAGGCCATCGAGAACGATGTGCACGTGCTGGGCATCAGCAGCCTGGCCGGTGGTCACAAGACCCTGGTGCCCGAGGTGATCAAGGAATTGCGCGAGACATGGAAGCGCCCGGACATCCTGGTGGTGGCCGGCGGCGTGATCCCCCCCAACGACTTCGACTTCCTCAAGCAAGCGGGCTGCTTCGACGTGTTCGGGCCGGGAACGAAGATCCCGAAAGCAGCGGTGGAAGTGATGAAGGCCCTAATGCGGCAGTGACCTCTACCAGGAAACGGCGTGGCGCTCTTACCACGCGCTCGACTATCCTCGGTAAAGGCATGCGGGTGGGTGCGGGGCCTTTGGAATTCCCCTACGGCTTTGCCGGAACAAAAAAGTCTCCTTCACTTGGAAAACAAGCCCTTCCTCACTGCTTCACCACCTTGCGGTGGCCTACCCGCAGCCCGTTCCGCGCCTGAATGAGGTAAGTTCCAGGCGCCAAGTCGGACAGGTCCAATGTGTAGGGCGCGGAGGCCCCATCGATGTTCCGGGTGATGCAGGTGCGCCCGGTGGCATCCGTTACGCACAGTGTCGTTTCACCGGCACCGAAGGCTCCGAGATCCAACACGATCCGGTCATTCGCAGGATTGGGCACCGCGTTAAAGTCCACCACATGGGCCCATGTGCCCACTTGATCCACCGCACCGGTATCTCCTGCGGCAATGGCCGTTCCGGGGGTGCTCTCATAGGCGTATCCCATCAAGGTGATCCACCCGCAATCAGCCGGCACCTCCAACTGTACCCATCCAAAGTGGGTTTGCCCGCTTCCTGCCTGGAACTTGCAGCCGATGTAGCCCATTTGGCCCAACCAGGGCCCATAGAAGGAGGAACTGGCGCCAAAGTAGGCTCCACCACAAGTGCCGTAGGAGGCTGACCCGAAATTGGGGTTGCCCGGCGCAATGGGGTTCCCCATGCCGAGCACGGCGACATAGGCATAACCACCGGAATTTTCCGCCAGGAACGCATTGCCCGAAGGCACCTCCACGGCAGCCTTGTTCACGGTCAGCAATGCCCCTCCACTGGTCGCAGTCATCACTTGGCCATGGTTCACTGAAATGTCCACCACGCCATCCCCGTCAAAATCCACGTCGAACTGCTCCATGATAAAAACGGAATCGGGGTCCACGTCGGTGTACACCACCTGGGCATCGGCCTCGTGGGCCATGGCCAATAAGGCGGTGGCCATGCCTGAATAGCCCAGTGCCTTTGCCGCTTTCTCCTTGACGAAATCCTTCTTTCGCATCTGCTCGTTATTGTTCGGTGGCGCGGCATTGCCTGTGCCGAGGCCAAGGCGCCAAGATAGCGGTTCCTTCAGTGGGCATCATGGCAGTGTGCGGAAAATCCCCATGAATTCTTCCCGGACCGGCCCCCGCAGTTCAATCCGTGCCATCCAGCCTGCTTCGGTAAAGCCTCGGGTCGACCGCTGCGGCCATGGCAGCTACGTCCAATTGCTCACCAAGAAAGTCGCATACGCGCCGTACCTCCCGTTCCGGGTCGCTCATCAAGTCCCTAAAGTCCACCTTGAGCACCTGAACATGCGGGTTCCGGCCGATCCAGCGATGGGTACGCTCGACTTGTGCGTCCAGTGCGTCCTGCAGGCCGGTGCGGAAGGCACGCTTCGCGCCTTTCCTTCCGCGCTCGATCATCTCGTTCTGCGATCGAAGCACTTCCCGTGTGTCGCGCACCATCATGATCACCCGGTAGCGGTACAGGGGCGGCAGATAGGGCAGCAGTGGTGCCACAACCTTTACGGCCTTGCCCTGGGCTTGCACGATGACGCCGGGATCGTGCATCAGCGCCTTGATGGCCTTGTGCTCAAAGTAGCCCTTCGGATTGCTCTCGTCGCCGGGGCGTGCCCCGTCGGCAAATACCTCCATGCCACCGGCCTGGAGGGCCTGCATCATCACCGAAGTACCCGAGCGGGGCAGGCCTGAAACCACGGTGATCGGTCCTCCTTGGCACCGGTCGGCCACTTGGCGCAACAGGGCTTCGGCCTCACCAGGTCTGTTCAAGTGCACCTTATACAAGGCCGCTAAGCGCTGCCGGGCCCGGTTCAGCCCCGGTGAAAGGTGCAGGCAAACGGCATAGGCTTGGGCCGCAGCGTTGTGTTCGCCCGCCAGGTTGTACGCCTCGGCCAAGTGGTAGTGCGCCATGGCCATGTTGAAGTTGAGGCCCACGGCTTCGTGCAGGTGGTGCAGGGCGCTCTCCAGGTCGCCGGTCTTCAGCAGGCATACACCCAAGGCGTGATGGCCCTTCGCGGAATCGGCATCGAAGGCCAGGAACTTCTCCAAGGCATGCATGGCTTGCCTCCACCTGCCCATGCCGATGAGCACCTCGGCGATCCGGTACTGCAAGCGCTCGCCCAGCAAGGGGTCCTTCTCAAGCATCCTCAGCTGGGCCAGGGCTTGCTCACCCGCGCCATCCGCCTGCAGCACGCGGGCTTGCAACAGCCGCAACCGGGCCGGCTCGGAATAGGGCATGCCGGAACCGGAGCCGTTGCCATCCCGTCCATTCTCTTGCCGCCCGCCCTCATGCCGAAGTCGGTCCGCTTCCCGCATTTCATCCACCACCCTTCGCGCATCCTGCGTTCGGCCGGTACCGAGGTAGGCCCTGGCCAAGCTGGTTCCGTACCGCAATTGCCCAGGTGCTTCCCCATGCAAGGCCTCCAGCTCGGTCACGGCCTCCGTCGTTCTTCCGCCATCCAGGTAGGCCAGTGCCAAGTAGTACCGGTTCTCCCGGATCGTTTTGGGCACCGCCTGCGAGGGGTCTCCGCCCGGGTCTTCGATGTAGCCCAGGTCCACTAATTGCGCAACCCACTCTGGACCCATGGCGGCCATGTGGAGGTCGCCGACCGGAAGAGGTCCCGGCTCCCCTGTTGTTGCCGGCTCCTCCCAAGTGTCGACCAGCTCCACGGGCTGCGGTTCTTCACGGATATCCTGTAGCACTTTCCCGTCCATGTCACGGCCGGCAGGAAGGCCGAAGAGGTGCAGCAGGGTGGGCGTGATGTCCAGCAGGCCGGCTCCATGGATCATGTGGTCTTTCCTGATGCCCGGCCCCTTGACGCACAGGATACCATACGGGCCGTGCTCAAACATGGGCGCCGCCGGCTCTTGGGGCAGGCGTGCCGGCCGCAACCTGTCCGGGTGGAAGCCATGGTCGGAGATGAGCATCACGGTGGCCTCTTCCCCGGCCAATTCCATCAAGCGTCCCAGCATCAGGTCATGGAACCGGTGTGCCGCAGTAACCACACCCTTGTATAGTTGGAAGTCGCTTTCCGGGATGAACGGCCTGCGCGGCGGGTGGTACTTCATGAAGCCGTGGTTGAAGTGGTCCAAGCCGTCGAAGTACACGGCCATGAAATCCCATTCTTCCCGATCGAGGATGCAGGTGGCGGCGGCTTGGATGCCGGCGCAATCGGCAATGATGCGCGACAACGTGGCCAAGGTGGGCACCTTGGCTTGGTCAACCAGGGCGAAATCGGGCACGAAAGGTGCGATGTGCGCTGCGGTCAGTTCATCGGGATGCACGCGCAACTTGGCGAATTCCTCTCGCAAGCCGGGCGGGTGAACAGCACCTTCGGGTAGCGGCCAAGGGAGGTGGCCTGGCTGGTGGGCGCGTTGGAAGAAGTTGCTCACCATGACGCCGTTGATCGGCTCGGCCGGATGGCTGGGCCACCAGCCTACCACATGGGAGCGCAGTCCCCGTTGGTCAAGCATGTTCCAAATGGCCTTCACCCTGCGGTGCACATTGGTCACCGGACGCACGGAACCGCCGTCGGCGGTGGGTTCGGTGAATCCGATGATGCCGTGCTTGTAGGGTCGTTTGCCCGTGGCAATGCTGGTCCACAACATGGGGGACAACGGTGGTACCAGCGTTGCCAAGCGTCCGATGGTCCCTCCTTCCACCATGCGTTGGAGGTTGGGCATCAAGCCCTGGTCCATCAGTGGATGGATGGTCTTCCAGTCCGCCGAATCCCAACCGATCAATAAGACCTTGCGCCGGTTGGCTGCACGTTGGGTCATCGGCTTCGCGGCGTGTGGGTTCGCGGGCCGGCCTTCCGGCGCCGGGCTTCGCGCCAAGCCATCAAGCCCACATGCCCCAAAGCGAGCAAGCTCAGCGAACCTTCGGCAGGCACTTCATAAGGTTTGCCATCCGCAGTGATCTGCGGTACCTCTCCTTGTGCTTCGCCCTGTTGCGCCCGTCGTTTCCTGCCCATGGGGCAAAGTAACGATGCCTGGCGCCGTGGCCCTCATTATCTTGCCCCGCATTCAGATCGTTGCCCACACCACTTCAAGCACCGCACATGATGAACCCTTTCGCCTGGTCTTCCTTGGCCCTTTGTTCCGCATTGGCTTTGGCTTCCTGCTCAACAGGAGGCGGTCCGGCCCAAGCACCCGCCTTGGACCAACCCGTGGGATCTGCACCCCAGGTCCTTTCGGCACCGGTACCGGCTCCCGAAGCAGTTGCTCCTGCACCGGCCACCGCCAATCTCAATCCACCGCACGGCGAGCCGGGCCATCGCTGTGAAATTCCAGTTGGTGCCCCCTTGGACGGGTCGCCCGCCCCGGACCCGGTGACCACGATCACGCCACAGGCCGGTACTGCCGTTGTGCCTGCGTCAGCCCCCGTATCCACCAATGCCTCGGGCAAGCTGAACCCGCCGCATGGCGAACCAGGACATGACTGTGCCGTACCCGTAGGCAGTCCATTGCCAGGGTAGCCGCTCCCCATCCATCCTTGGCCATGCCCTTGATGCAGGCCCATGCGCCACGCCCCCCGGAGGTCCGTCGCCTCTTGGGATGGGCTGCGGCCTTGGCACGGGCACTGCGCCACCTGTGCATGTTCGTGGGTGTTGCGGCATTCCTGATGCTGCTACTGGCCTTCACCCGCGTGCCGTTCGACGCGCACCGTTGGCTGGGCACGGCCGGTGGCCTGTGCAGCGGCCCGCAGGACGCCATTGTCGTTTTGGGCGGCAGCGGGATGCCCAGCGGGCCCGAACTGATGCGGTGCCACGTGGCGGCGCAATTGGCGCGGGAAAGCACGTCTGCCAGCGTGGTGCTGCTGCTGCCTCAGGATACGGCCTTGGCCAAGGCCATGGTGCACGAACTGGGCTTGAAGGGCGTGCCGTCGGCGCACATCACCTGGGTGCTCCACGGGCGCAACACCCGCGAACAAGCCGTAGACCTGGCACAAGCGATGCCCGGAATGAAAAATCGCCGGATGGCGCTCGTGACCGCCCCGGAGAACATGTACCGCAGTTTGCTCACCTTCCGCAAACTGGGCTTTTCGCAAGTTGCTGGGGCTCCCGCCTTTGACCATGCCCTGTTCAGCGACCTGGCCTACGACCACCTTGGCATCGGTGGCCGCGGCTACTTGCCCGACCTGTCTTCCAGCACCGGCTTGCGCTACAACTTTTGGAACTACTTGAAGCTGGAAATCACCTGCTTGCGCGAATACGCGGCCATGGCCTACTACCGTTTGAACGGTTGGACCTGATCATTCCGGTTTGAACATGGTTACCAATGCCCGCAGAAAATCCGTACCTTCGTGGCTGGTTAAAAAACACTGAACACAACCCAAATTTCACCCAACCACATGAAACGAACACTACTTGCAAGCGCAGTTGCGTTGGCCTCCCTGTGGGCCCAAGCACAGGTATCCACCATGGTGTTACAGCCAGCGGACCTGGCCGGACCATTGAACTTCACGATCGCGGATGACTGGGGTGCAACCCCGGACATGAACGACCCCTTGAACCGGATCCAAGCGTTCACGGTGATTGGGCGCGACAATAGCTCGACGGCCGACAGCTTGGGATGCGACGCGTTGGTGAACGGCGCGGAAGTGGCCGGCAAGATCGCCATGATCTACCGGGGGGCGTGCAATTTCAGCACAAAAGCACTGAACGCACAGAATGCCGGTGCCATTGGCGTGGTGCTGATCAACAACAACGGTGCCCCGATAGGCATGGCAGCCGGAGATGATGGTGCGAGCGTCACCATTCCCGTGGTGATGATCTCCCAAGGTGACGGCGCAGACCTGCACAACCAGGTAGTGGCCGGTAACGTGGAAATGATGATCGGCACCATCGCCGGCATGTTTGCCAACAACTTGGCGATGAAGACCGAAGCCACGGTGATCCCCACCCAGGCAGCACGCCCGGCACAGGTGTCCACCACCTCGGGTGAGTTCAGCACCCAATTGGGCGGCTGGGTGTACAACAATGGCAACGATGCACAGGCCAACGTTACGCTGAAGGCCACGGTGACGCACAACGGCAGCACGGTTTACGATGAAACCTCCACGCCCCAAGCCAGCCTCAGTTCCGGTGACAGCATCTACATTGCCCTGCCAGACTTTAGCCAGAACGGATACACCGGGCGGTACGAGTTCACCTACAGCACCCAATCCGACCAGGAGGAAAGTTTCGACATCGATAACTCATACTCCACCACCCTGTCGTTCGATTCGCTGCTCTCCTATTCACCGCTGAACAGCGCCGGACTTCCCTCGTATGGGTCCACCTACTACCGCAGCGGCACGGGCGGTTTCCAGGCCTGCTCGTACTTCAAGGATGCCAACGCGAGCCGGTTGATGGCCGAGGGCATGTACGCGGCTGCCCTTCGGAGTGGTTCTGCCAACATTGCCGGGACCCTGCTCAAAGCGAGCACCTACGCCTGGAACGACGACGTTGACGGGTTCAGCACCATCTCGTTCAACACGGGAAGCTTCCAACAGCTCCAGTTGCTGGTGGAGGGCGAATACATTTTCAATGACTCCTTGGAGGCGGGCCAAATGGTGTACATCCCCTTCTTCGAGCCGGCCGGTTTGCAGGACAACCAGAAATACCTGTTCTGTGTCTCCACCGTGGACGCTGACATCTACTTGAGCTTCACCGGAGATGTGGACTACAATGAAACCATCAATCAGACCGATGCCATCTCCACCTTGTTCGCCGGTGATGACGGGAATTGGTATGCCGGGTTCAGCGACCTGGTAGGAACGTGGTCCATGGGTGTGCTGATGAAGGACAACCTGGTAGGCATTCAGGATGTCAACCGCGTGGAGCTCACCCCGTACCCCAACCCGACGGCCAACTCCATCAGCATCCCCATGATGGGCCAAAGCGGCAAGGCCACCGTGCAGGTGTATGACAACAAGGGCGCCAAGGTGGCCGACCGGCAAGTGACCGTTGGCGGCAACCAGGTCCTCACCATGGACCTGGGAAGCCTGGATGCCGGGTTGTACACCTTCAAGGTCGATTTTGAAGGCGGTGCCCATTCCAGCTTCCGCGTAGCCTTGACCAAATAAGGCACGGATAGTCACGATCAACAGAAATGGGGCCCATCGCCGAGCGGTGGGCCCCATTTGCGTTGAGTCTGTGTGCCCGCCGATGAAGCGACATCTTGGCGCAGCGGGGAACCACCACCTGCCAGTTTGTTACAAAACACTAACCGCGTTTCCATTTTCCCGCTTTGGCACGTTATTGCGTGAAAGCCCAACAAAGCATTTGTCATGTCACGCAAAAAGAAGCAGCTCGTCCTTACCCAACCGGTAAAGGATGGCATCAAATTGATCAAGGTTCGCTTGGACAAACGCACGGTTATCACCATCTCCGACCTGAAGAAGCTCGCTTTCTGGAAAGCCCGTTATCCGCAGGCCGAGGTGATTGGTTGAATGGCGGTGCTCCAGGTATCCTTCCAGCTTGTTTCCCTTCCTTGAATTCCTCCAGTACCTGCGCGAAAGCGCAGTTCGGCCGTAGGGCTTCCACCAGTTCCATGTAAACTTGCCAACCACGCACATTGCCATGCCCAGTTTTGATGTTCTGTCCAAGGTGGATCCACAGATGCTGGACAACACCATCAACACGGTGAAGCGGGAGTTGGAAAGCCGTTATGACCTTCGGGGCACCAACAGCCAAGTGGAATACGACAAGAAGACACTGGCGGTAAAGCTGTCCACGGAGGACCATCTGAAGTTGGACGCTATCCTGAACATCCTGCTGGAGCGCAGCACCAAGCAGAAAGTGGACGTCAAGAGCTTTGACTTGAGCGCTGAGCCGGTTCCCAGCGGAAAGTTGTTGTACCGCACCATCGTGGTGAAGCAAGGGATCGATCGGGATACGGCCAAGAAGATCGTGAAGTCCATCAAGGATACCGGCCTGAAGGTGCAGGCCCAGATCATGGACGACATGGTACGGGTGACCGGCAAGAAGATCGACGACCTGCAGTCGGTCATGGGCCATTTGCGCGGTGAGGACTTCGACCTGCCCCTGCAGTTCGACAACATGAAGAGCTGACCCCGGAACGGAACGCGACCATGGATGATCCCATTTCTTCCCGCGTGCCGTCCGCGCTGCACATGGAGAACCGGCCACCGCCGGTGCACCCGGTAAAGATCCTGGATACCGCGTTCATCACACACAATGTGAAGCGGTTCAAGGTGGAAAAGCCGAAAGGATACAAATTCAGCCCTGGCCAAGCAGCCCGCATCACGCTGAACCGGCCCGAATGGCTGGATCGATCAGGGCCGTTTTCATTCACGTCGCTCACCAGCTCCCGAACGCTGGAATTGATCATCAAGATCTACGACGACCGCAAGGGCCTTACGCACGAGCTGGGCCTTGCCCACAAAGGCGATGAGCTGTTGATCGGAGAGCCTTTCGGGGCGATCCAGTACCAAGGCCCAGGCTATTTCTTCGCCGGAGGCTCGGGCATTACGCCCTTCATCGCCATTCTGCGCGAACTGCACAAAGAGAACAAGCTGGCGGGCAATACGCTGGTGTGCTCGAACCAAACGGCTGCGGACGTGATCCTGGGAGAGGAGCTCAGCGGGATGCTTGGCAAGAAGTTCCTGAACATCTTCACCCGGCAACACGTGATCGGGTTCAGCGAACGGCGCATCGACCGCAACATCCTGGTCACCCTGGTGCAGAACTTCGATCAGCACTTTTACATCTGTGGCCCGCACAGCTTCGTGCAGAACCTCAGTACCCTGCTCACCGAGCTTGGCGCTACTGCGGATTCCATTGTGATCGAGCATTAGGAGCCGGACAGCCATGAACAAGGAAACGCGCCTTACGGGGCGCGTTCCGGTTGTCCTGGCCTCGCAGCTTACAGGCTCCGAGCGTGAAGGTGGGCCCACCTTGGCAGCCAGGCATGGGACCTTCAAATTCCCATGCACTGTTCTACAGCCGGTCTTCCCAAAGGGTTACATTCGGGCCAACATCATCCCTGCAGCTGCCCGCTGTCAATAACTCCCTGGATCGTTCCTGCGGTTCAGAAGATGCGGCCGCTTGGCAGGAACATCACGAAGATGAACGTCATCAGGAAGTGATGCACCAAAAGGGCCAGCGTTCCAAAGGCCAGCAGCACGTTGGCCCTCTTGGCCAAGGCAGGAAAGAGCTTCTTATTGTTCCAAGCGATGATCGGCAATGGCACGGTGGCCACCAGGAAAAGCACTGCCAGCATCTTGAAGATGAAGGCGTTCCCAACCATGCCCAGGAACAAGTGGGCATAGTAGAACGCCAACCCTACAATGGACAGGAGGCCGAGCCTGACGAAAGTTCGAGTTCGTGTAAGCATGGGATGATGGTGTTGGATGGACTACCTAAAACGAAAGTTCTGACCCCGGAGTTGCTCCCTCCGGTTGCGCTGGGCACCGCATGACCGATGAGGTTGAACCGTGATGGAGGGAATGGCCAAGGGCGGAATTCCGCAACTGCGTTCATTGTTTTTGAAGACGAAGCAGGAGGGACTTGGTTGCCGCGCCTGTGCCGAATTTTCCGGACGCGACCCACCCCTTCGTGCAACGGGCCGCAAAAGTGGGCAACGCAGGCCTGTAAAGCAAGCGGCCCCAGCGCTCAATACAGGACAACTTTGAACACCAGCCCGCGATGGTCCGAACCAGGTATGTTGAACGACCGGATCTCCCGGTCCGCACAGGCGGCCGAGGTGAGGACATGATCCAACGGCACGCATGAAATACCCCCGAGCGACGGCCATGTCGGCCGCCATGCATGCGTGCCGTGCCACAGGCCGGTTGCCCGCTCGAACTGTTTGAAGGCAGGGTCCCACGGCACGGTGTTCAGGTCACCCACCAAGCAAACCGGTTCCCCGGCCGTGCGCACTGCTTGGGCAAGCATTTCCCATTGCCGGTTGCGATGCTGCCATTTGGAGGCTGACTCCGGGGCCCGCAGATGTGCGGAGATCAGCACCAGCGCCTTGCCTTCCACGGACACCTTGGTCCGAAGCGCCGGCAGGCCGGCCAGATCCAGAACTTCCGCGGGATCCAGCGGGTACTTGCTGAACAGGGCGATGCCATAATTGCGCTCGGCCGGCGCGTGGAAATGGTAGGGAAGCTCGCTTGCCAAATGACCCTGCAGGGCCCGGTACCAGTGCTCGTCCACTTCTTGGAGCGAGAGCACATCGGCCCCGGTAGCCTTGGCCACGGCCGCAACTGCGGCAACTGCCTCGTTGGCCTCATGCACGTTCAGGTGCGCCACGGTGATGAAGGCGTCACCCCTGGTAGCCTGCTTTTGCGCCGATCCAACCTCCACAATGGGCCACACGGCGATGAAGACAGAGGTCACAGCTGCACCGGCCAACAAGAGCTTCCTGCGCCACAGGGCCCAAACAGCCAGTATCACCAGCAGGGCGGCGCCCGGGATCAGGAAGGCGTTCGGCATCACCCACGGGAACCCGCTTCCCCCTGCTGCGGCCGCACTGCACAACAGCACCGCAAGGGCCGGCAGGACCTGGTGGCGGGCAGTTCTTCCTGCCGCGTCCGGCGGTCGCATCCTCAATGCCCGGTAAAGATGGCCAGGGCCGTACCCAAGAGCACGGTGATGAACCGTCTGGCATTGAACCGGTGGTCGGGCGTGGTTTCGAAGATGATGGTGGTGCTGATGTGCAGGAGCATGCCGATGGCCAAGGCCAAAGCCGCGTTGAGAAAACCTTCCCCAAAACCGGCGCCGAACCCGTGGCCAAAGAGGATTCCGAGCGGTGCCGCCATGGCGAACAAGGCCAAGGTGGCCCACGAGCGTCCCTGGCCCACCCCCGAGCGCTGAAGCACCGTCGCCAAGGCAATGGCCATGGGCAGTTTGTGGAGCAGCACCCCGGTTACAAATGCCAGATCCCCACCTACTCGGGGATCCGCGAAAGGCATGCCTTCAGTGAAGGAGTGGATGAACAGGCTGAGCAGGGTGAGCATGGGCAATGCACGGGCAGCACCGTGGCCACCGTGGGACTGGTGCGCATGCACGTGGCCATGTTCGATGCCCTGGCTGAAGAATTCCAGGACCACTTGCAACATGAAGCCGGCCAGCACCCACAGGCCCACCTCGTGGCTGTCCCGTTCATAGAGCTCGGGCAACATGTGCAGCACGGTGACCCCCAGCAGAAAGGCTCCGCTGAACGCCAGCAGCAGCTTCACCTGCATGGGATCGGTGGTACGGAAGCGCACCCACGCCCCGGCAGCCAAGGGCAGGAACAGGAACAGCAGGATCAGCAGGGGAAGGCTCATGGTTTTTTACGCGCCCAAGCCACGATGCGCCCAGACCGGTCCGGGGCAAAGGACTGCAGGCAGGTTTCGTCGGTAACATCCTCCATAACCAGTCCGGACAAGCGGATCAGGTCTTCCACCTCCGGCAGTGCCCAAGCATGCACACGCTCCACGTAGGTCTCCGTCCTGCCGTGATGCTCCACCAGGATCCGTTTGACGATATTGGTTCCCTCCACCCCGCGCAACAGGTGGAACCGTGCGTCACCGATATCCTGTGTTTCACAGGGCACGATGTGTTGCACCGCATGGTCGGCGTTGAGCAGGTCGAGCACGAAAAGGCCGCCCGGTTTCAGCGCTGCGGCGGCCGCGTTCACCGCGCGTTGGTCGTCTGCCCGGTCGGGGGAATAGCCCAGGCTGTTGAACAGGCACACCACGGCATCAAACCGGTTGTCGGCGTACGGGCTGCGGATGTCAAACACCTCGAAATGGGCTCCAGGCACCTTTTCCCGTGCCTCCTCAATGCTCTGCGGGGAGAGATCGATCCCGGTAACGTCCATTCCCGCCTGGGCAAAGATGGCCGCGTGGCGCCCCCTGCCGCAGGCCATGTCCAGCACAAGTTGCCCGGGCTTCAATCCACCTTTGGCGATCACAGGCCACACCAGCTTGGCCGCATCCTCCTCATCGCGGTGGCTGTATAGCATGGCATACCATCGCGTACCGAACCATCCATTGAACCAACCCATAGTGCCTGAGAACGGCCGAAATGTAGTCTCAACGCGGCGCATGGCGGCAACATCCAAAGTCCGTGGAGGTGCGGGGAACGGCCGTCCACCCGGCATCCACGGGTAGCGGTCCGCGGCATCCGTTGACAATTCCGTGCATAACTCCCCCGATGCAAGGGACCCGGGACCGCGGAACACCGGTTCATTTGCAACAATACCTACCCCACGCCCAACCATTCATTCATGCAGGACCGAGTTTTCGATGTTTACGACAGTTTGGAAAAGCAGCAGATCATGCTGGCCTTCAAGGGAGATCTTTCCCCCGAGCTGATCGCGGCGATCCTCAACCTTGTGGAGCATAAAATGGTGGGGCACGAATCCGATCCGCGCATGCGGAAGCGTGTGTTCAATGTGGTGATGGAATGCCTGCAGAACCTGTTCCACCACAACCGCCACGTGCCCCATGGCGGAGGGCATGACCGGGAAGCCTGCGAAGAGCGCCAGGGCGTGGTGATGATCGCATGCGGCAACAACGGCTATTCGGTCCTGACGGGCAACTCCATGGCACGCACCGAGGTGGACGACCTGAAAGACCGGTTGGACCGCCTGAACCAATACGGGCCGGAGCAATTGCGCGAGTTGTACCAAAGCACTTTGGGCAACGGGAAGTTCACCGCTTCCGGCGGCGGGGGCTTGGGCTTGATCGACATTGCACGCAAAAGCGGCGGTAAGCTGGAGTACGGATTTGTTCCGTTGGACGGCAGCAACACCTTCTTCAGCCTGAACGTGAACTTGACTTCCTGAAGATAAACCCATACCATGACCGACCTATTGCTGGACGGAACCCCGAAAACCCCCACCGTGAATTTCAACTCGGCCACGGGCCTGTTGGACCTGCGGGGGCGTTCCATCCCCGAGAATTCCATTGATTTCTACAAGCCGCTGATCGATTGGATCGACGAGTACGGCCGGGCCGCCAAGGCCCTTACCCAGCTGCGGGTGCAACTGGAATATTTCAACACCAGCTCCAGCAAATGCATCCTGGACCTGCTGAAAAAACTGGAACAGGTGCGCAACGCCGGCCACCAGGTGGAGGTGTTGTGGCATTACGAGCTGGACGATGAGGACATGATGGAGGCGGGCGAAGACTACCAGGCCATCGTCAGCCTGCCGTTCCGCATGGTGCAAGTGGAGGAAGTGGACGGCAAGTAAAAGCCACCTTCAGCCTGCGTGCCGGGCCGCTCCGCCGAAACGGCCCAGCAGCCACGGGAAGAAGTTGGACACGAGCGCGACCCAGAGCAGCGCGGTCATGCCCCAAAGCAGCAAGGTGTTTGCCCACAGGGTGGGCAGCACATGGCCAAAGAGCCGCTTGACCGGTGCGTAAAACTGCGCATCGAAGAAACCGCCCTCGGTTGGCCACAGGTAGATGGGGTCGCTTTTGCGGACCAGCTCGCCCTTGGATTCGGTGATCAGGTTCACCTCGTTGCGGTTGGTCACCACATCGGCCAGGTTGTTGTTGCGGTTGGCGTCCATCAGGCTGAAATAGCTTCTTTTCAGCTCGGGCGTGGCAGTCATTTCGGCGATGCGCGCCTCTTTCGCGCGCTCGGCCGTGAGGTACTGGTTGCGGTAATGCTCGATGAGCAGCTTCAGTGAGGCATCCACGGCATCCAAGGTTCCGTTGTCCACCCGGCCAGGGGTGAGCTGGTCGATCTCCGGCAGGTCCAGTCCGCGCATCTGGCGCATTTCCTTGGCCAATTCCCCTTTGATCAGAGCCAGGTCGCCAGCCAGCTTGCCCGGTTCTTCATGGTCAGCCAAGACCCGCCGCACGCGTGCGCTGCGCTCCATCAGCTCACGTGCCCAGATGTCCTTTTTCCAGTTCGCCGTCTTCATCCGGCGGTCCAGCTCATAGAAGATGCGTTCATAGTCATTGTCCATGTACTGGGCAACGGCCATCCCCTCGTACGCCCACCGGCTTGCCATGATGTTGCCCAGCCAGGGCACGCTTTTTTCGGAAGCGAACCAGGGATGCAGCTTGTCGAAGCGCACGATGATGCCGCTGAACATCAGCTGTGGAATGATCAGCAGGGGGATCATCATGTAGATCACTTTGGCGCTGTTGAAGCTGGCACTTACGTTGAGGCCGAGCACATTGGCAAAGCAGGCCGTGGAGAACAGCACCGCCCAGTGCTGCACGCCCAGGCCATGGATGCCCAGCACGGCATTGCCCACCAGTACGAAGAGCAGGGACTGGAAGGCGGAGATCAGGAAGAGCAGGCCGGTTTTGCTCAACAAGTAGCTGGAGGTGCTGAGGGAAAGGAATTTCTCGCGCTGCATGATCTTGCGGTCGCGGATGATCTCCTCGGCGGCCACGGACAGCCCCAGGAACAGGGCGACGATCACGGCGATGAACAGGTATTGGGGCAGGTTATCGTTGTAGCGGAACACGTATGCGTCCCCCGGCGCGCCATTGCGGTACCGCAGGAAGAAAGCCATGAAGAAGGCCAGCACGGGCGCTTCGAGCAGATTGATCAGCACGTATTGCCGGTTGGCCAGCTTGGCCAGCACGTCGCGCTTGAAGAACACGGCCATTTGGCGGAGCCTTCCGGGGGGCTGGAAGGTGCTGTGCAGAGCTTCCGCCCCATCGGGCACCTTGGCCACGCGCACTTCCATCTGGGCCCGGAACACCTCGTTCCAGGCATCGGGGCCGATTCTGCGCTGATCGGTTTCATTGCCGTACTCATCCACGATGCGGGCTTCGAGGATGTTGAAGATCTGTTCGGGGTTTACATTGCCGCAGGCGGCACACTGCCCCGAATCGCTATCGGCCAGACCGGTAACCTTTTTGAAGTAGACCACCGCGTCCACGGGGTCGCCGTAGTACACGGGATTGCCCTCCTGGTCCATGAGCAGCAACCTGTCGAACAGCTTGAAGATGTCCGAGGAGGGCTGGTGGATCACCGTGAAGATGATGCGGCCCTTGTGGGCGAGCTCCTTCAGCAGGTCCATGATGTTTTCCGAATCACGGCTGCTGAGGCCGCTGGTGGGCTCGTCCACGAAGAGCACGCTGGGTTCGCGGATCAGTTCCAGGGCGATGTTGAGCCTTTTGCGCTGGCCCCCGCTGATGGTTTTATCCAGTGCGCTGCCCACCGCGAGGTCCCTCACCTCGTGCAGGCCTAAGCTCCTCAGCATCTGTTGAACGCGCTGTTCCACTTGCTCCCTGCTTTCCTGGCCAAAGCAGAGGCGGGCATTGAAGTACAGGTTTTGGAACACGGTGAGTTCCTCGATCAGCAGGTCGTCCTGGCTGACGTAGCCAATGACCCCGCGTATGCGGTCGGCTTCTACGTGCACGTCCACCCCATTGATGGTGACCTTCCCCTTGGTGGGCTTGAGGTTGCCGTTGAGCACATTGAGCAGGGTGCTCTTTCCGCTCCCGCTTCCGCCCATGATGCCGATGAGCTTGCCGCTGGTTTCAGCCAGGTGCAGTTCGTGCAGGCCGGTGCGGCCATTGGGGAAGCGGTACTCGATGCCCTGCGCGCGGAACACGATGCGGTCGCGTTCCTCATGGCACATGAACTGCGCCATGATCTCGCTGTAGTACACGGGCTGGCCCAGTGCGGGGCGCAGGGAAGCGCCATTGTCCAAGGCATACACCAGGTCGGTTTCCACGGGCAGGCCATTGAGGTGCAGGTCGCCACCTCCGCAGTAGCGCATCAGGTAGGCGCCCACCTCGGGCACGTGCAGCACGCGGGCCTCCCCTTGCATGTTGTGTGCGTGCAGGTGCTTAGCCTGGCTGCCTGCCGGGGCGGTGGCCGCGTCGATGTACAACAGGTCGGCCTGGTCCTCGCGTTCTTCGCCCGGTGCGGCGATGAAGGCGTTGCAGCGTTGGAAGGTTTGAAACCCGATGTTGAAGGCCTCGGCCACGGTACCGGTGAACTCACGCTCCTGGGGCAGCACCGCGCCCCGGCTGTGGACCAGTTTGAGCAGGTGCACCAGCACCATGAACTTCTGGCGCTGGTTGAGCTCCTCGTTCACCTCGGCGCAGATCTTCAGCACCTTCACGGAGTTGAGGCTGGTCCGCTTCCGTCCTAAGGCGCTGCTTCCCCCGCTGCTATGGAAGGCTTCCACGAACGCCTCGAACTGGGCCATGTGCTGGTTCACCACCGTAGGGGTGAACTGGCGCGCGAGGAAACGGCGCACCGTTTCGTGCGCGGTGCCATCGCCCGCTTCGCGGCCTGTCTTCGCAATGATGGCGAAGAGTTGCAGCAGGGCCTTGAGTATCTTTTCGGTCATCTTCCCGCACCCGCACCAGCGCATGGGCGGCACATTGGCGGTCCGCTTCTACGTGGGGGCCGCGGCAATGTTGCGGGGGAAGGCTATCGTTTGAAACCGATCAGCAGCACCGCGCACCCGCTGTTGGCCTTGGCGGGGTCCAGTTCGGCATTGATGATGACGTCCAGTGTGTTTTCCACCACCAGGTCCCAATAGGGATCGTTGTTGTGCTCCTTGTTGCTGAACAGGAGGTTGTGCTCCTTGTCGTACACGCTGAAGATCAGGTTGCCGTCGCTCATTCCGCTGCAAGCGGCCACGCGGTAGGTGGTGCCGCCGAACAGGGTGAGGTTGAACTCGGCCATGTCGTCCTCCCTCAACAGGGCGCGGTAGAACTGTCCGTCCGGGATGTACTGCGCGGTGATGTTCTTCTCGCAGAGGGTGGCAATGGTGTCGCACTGGGCCTGCACCATCCCGCCGCCCAGCAGTGCTGCGCCAATGGCGATCGTTCCGATGGTCGTTCTCATGTTCATGCTATGATGGCTGCGCGGATGGCCCGCACCTTGTTGATGATGGCCTGCAGGGCCTCGGGGCCCACTTCCGCCGTGGTAACGCTGTTGATGTAGGTGGTTTTGTTGGCCGCATCCGTGGTGGGCTGCACAAACTTATAGGTGCTGGCCACCCCGGCATAGGGCACTGCCAGGTCCTTCAGCGAAGCGTGCAGCTCCGAAGCTGCCTCGTATTGGCCCAGGAGCTCGATCAGGTTTTCCAAGGTGTGGCGTTGCTCGGCCAGCAGGGTGGCCACGCGTGGGTCCACCTGCGTGCCCACAGTGCCCAGGGTGAGGTAGAGTCCTTCGATCCATCCGCCTGCCAGCACCAGGGCGGACACGTCATCGCGCTGTTCGTCCTTCAGGTACATGTCCGCCGAGCGGAAGGCCCGGCCGGTGAAGCGCAGCAAGCTGTCCCGGTTGTTGATGTTCGCCTCGAAGCCTTTGAGCAGTTGCTTGCTGAAGGCATTGGACAAGTTGAGCTGCCCGCTGAGCTGCTCCACGGCCTTGAGGGTCTTCATGGAGCGCTGCCCGTCCTGGTAAGCTGCCGCGTAGGCCAGGTCGGCCCCGCACACCCCCAAGGCCAGCGCTTGTTTCTCCTTGGTGGCAAAGCGGGACAGGCCGTCCGTGGGCAATGCAAGTTCCTTGGCATAGGGCGCCTTGATCTCGGTGAGCAGCATCACGGTCTGCACCGGCGAAGGGATGCTGAAGATCTTATTTCCCAACTTCACCACGCCGGGCCCCTGGGGTGCCGGTGCCAAGGTGTCGACTTGGGGTACCTGGTAGGCCTGCCCGCTTCCGCCGCAGGCGGCAAAGGCCAGCCCGATGGCGATCACGAGGGCCTGGTTGATCGTTTTCAGCAAGGTCATCTGGGGAAATTCAAAGGGTCCATGAACACACAGGGCACGAAAGTAGTCGCCCCCTTCCGGCCGCTTTGGCCGCGTCACGGTAGTTTTCAACAGGGCAACCCGCATTGCCGGCACCGGCCCGGCCGGAAGCCCGGCGGCGCCGGTGGCCTGCCGGTTGTGGATCGTGCNNGATGCGCAGCTATTTTTTCGTAGGGCGATCCGCGACGGGCGTTGCGTAGCGGTGCCTACGGAACGCATGGCACGGAGAAGTCATGCGGAAAAAGAGCAAGCAGGTCGGCTGATATTGAATGTCCAATTGGTATAAACTTGTTCCCGCCCGTGCCGCACTTTGCCGACATCATCCTGCCCTTGGCCGTTCCCGGCACCTTCACCTACGGGATGCCCGATGCCTTGCACGCCGGCGCACAGCCCGGCATGCGCGTGGTGGTGGCCTTCGGCAAGGGCGGCAAATTGTACAGCGGCGTAGTGCTGCGCGTGCACGGCGAGCCGCCCGCGGGCGTGCGGGCCAAGGCGGTCCTGGAGGTGCTGGACGATGCGCCCGTGGCCACCCCGCAGCAGCTTGCCCTGTGGCAGGCCATCAGCGCCCATTACCTGTGCACCCTGGGCGAGGTGATGCTGGCGGCCCTGCCCGCCTCCTTGGTGCTCAGCAGCGCCACGCGCCTCGTGGCGGCGCCGGACACCTCCCCGGCATGGACCGGCGACAACCGGCGCGACATCCTGCTGGACGCCTTGGAGCGCAAGCATGAGCTGAGCCTGGAGGAAGCGGGCCGCCTGATCGGGCTGAAGGACCCCATGCCGGTGATCAAGCAGTTGCTGCGCGACGGCGCCCTGATGGTGGCCGAGGAGCTGGAACCGCCGTGGAAGCCGCGCATGCAGCGCTTCGTGGTGATGGGCGCGCAGGCACAGGGCGAAGCAGCGCTGCACCACTGGTTCGACGCGCTGGAGCGCGCACCCAAGCAACTCCACTTGCTGATGCGCTACATCGAACTGAGCCGTTGCCTGGGCGATGACCCGCGCGAGGTGCGCCGCGAAGAATTGCTCAAGCGGAGCGAAGCCACCGCCGCCGAGCTGAACCGCTTGGTGGAAAAGGGGGTGTTCGCCTTCGAGGAGCGCCCAGCGGGAATGCCATCGGCAATCGCCGCCGCCAAAGAGGCCAACATCTTGTCGCCGGCCCAGCAACAGGCCTTGGACGAGGTGCTGCAAGGCTTTGCCGCCAAGGACACCGTGCTGCTGCACGGCGTTACCGCCTCCGGGAAGACCGAACTGTACATGGAACTGATCCATGCCCAGCTGGAGCAGGGGAAGCAAGTGCTGTACTTGTTGCCCGAGATCGCCCTCACCGCCCAGATCATCGCACGCTTGCGTGCGCGATTCGGCGACCGCGTAGCCGTCTTCCACTCGCGGCTGTCGCAGCGCGAGCGTACCGAACTGTGGATGCAACTGCTGCGCGAACCAGGCGCACGGCCCGTGGTGGTGGGTGCGCGTTCGGCCCTCTTCCTGCCGTTCCGGCACTTGGGCTTGGTGATCGTGGACGAGGAGCACGACCCCAGCTACAAGCAGCACGATCCCGCACCGCGTTACAACGCCCGCGACATGGCCATCGTGCTGGCCGCCCTGCACGGGGCCAACACCCTGCTGGGCAGCGCCACGCCCGCCATGGAAAGCCTGTACAACGCCCGCAGCGGCAAGTACGGTTTCGCGGCCCTGCGCGTGCGCCACGGCGGGGCCGCCCTGCCCGCCATCGTAAAGGTGGACCTGGGCGAGATGCACAAGCGGAAGAAGATGCGCGGCAGCTTCTCCGAGCCCCTGCTGGAGGCCGTCCGGCAGGCCTTGGGCCGCAAGGAGCAGGCCATCATCTTCCAAAACCGCCGGGGCTATGTGCCCGCCTGGCAATGCGAAACCTGCGGCTGGGTGCCCGAATGCACGCATTGCGATGTGAGCCTCACCTACCACAAGCGCGACCACAGCCTGCGCTGCCATTACTGCGGCCGGCGCTACGACCCGCCCGTGCGCTGCGCCGCCTGCGGCAGCAACCGCCTGCGCATGGTGGGCCTGGGCACCGAGAAGGTGGAGGAAGAACTCGCCCTGCTACTGCCCGAAGCGCGCGTGGACCGCATGGACCAGGACACCACCCGGGGGAAGCACGGTCTGCAGCGCCTGCTGGACCGCTTCGGACAAGGGGACATCGACATCCTGGTGGGCACCCAAATGGTGACCAAGGGGCTGGATTTCCACCAAGTGACCGTGGTAGGCATCCTCAATGCGGACAACTTGATGCGCTTCCCCGACTTCCGCGCGCACGAACGCGCCTTCCAGCTCATGGCCCAAGTGGCAGGCCGCAGCGGCCGCCGCAGCGATCCCGGCACCGTGTTCATCCAGGGGCGCGACATCCACCACCCCATCATCGAACTGGTGGCGCGCCACGACGTGGACGGCATGTACCGGCGCGAACTACCGTTGCGTCAAGCCCATGGTTATCCGCCGTTCAGCCGCATGGTGCGCATGGTGCTGCGCCACGGCGACGAAGCCCGCGTGCAGGAAACGGCACAAGCCCTGGCCGAGGCGCTGCGCGGCCTGCTGGCCGACCGGGTGCTGGGCCCCGAGCCGCCGCCGGTGGCCCGTGTGCGCGACAAGCACCTGCGCGTGATCCTGCTCAAGCTCTCGCGCAACCGCTACCGGGCCGAAAAGCAATTCCTGCAGGAAACCATCGACCACCTGTTCGCCGCGCCGCCCCACCGCGCCGTGCAGCTGCAGGTGGACGTGGACCCGATGTGAGGAGGGGTAATACCCGTTCGCACTTGGGCCGGTCGGCGGATCCGCTCACCTTTCCGGCGCGGCAAAGAGCTTCTTCAAGAGCGAACCTTCGGGCAGCGGGGCCTCCACCTCCACCGGCAGGCCGGTTACCGGGTGCACGAAAGCCAGTCGCCAGGCGTGCAGGGCGATGCTGCGGTCCCGTTCGCCACGGCGTGCACCGTACTTCACGTCCCCCTTGATCGGATGCCCCATGGCGGCCAGCTGCGCACGGATCTGGTGGAACGCGCCGCCCTGCGGCTCTACTTCCAGCAAGGTGTAGCGCTCGCCGGTGTGGCGCACGCGAAAGCGCAGTTCCACCTTCTTTCCCCCGTTGTCGGCGGCCACGGTGGCTTTGCGGGTGCCGCCCCGGTGCACTAAGCGGTGGGCCAGTGTGCCTTCCTGCGCGGTGATGCCTTCCACCACGGCCAGGTAGGTTTTGGTCACCCGCCGTTCGCGGAACAGCTGGTCCATGGCGCTCAAGGTTCCGGCATCCAAGGTCAGCACCACCAAGCCGCTCACCGGCCGGTCCAGGCGGTGGGGACTTCCGATGGCTGCAGCGGGAAAGGCGGTGCTCACCAGGTCCAGCAGGCAGGCGTCGCCGGTGCGGTCAGGCTGCACGGCCATGCCCGGGGGCTTGTTCACGGCCAGCAGGTGGGCATCGCGGAACACGATGTCCAACGGCGGGCCGTCAGTATTGCTCATCGTCGTTGGGGAAATCCCTGCTGCGCACATCGCGCACATAGTGCTCCACCGCCCCCGTGATCACCGTGTAGAGGTCGGCATAACGGCGCAGGAAGCGCGGGTTGAACTCCTTGTTGATGCCCAGCATGTCGTGCATCACCAGCACTTGCCCGTCCACGCCGCCGCCGGCGCCGATACCGATCACCGGGATGGAAATGCTCTTGGCCACCTCTTCGGCTAAGCGTGCGGGGATCTTCTCCAGCACCAGGGCGAAGCAACCGGCCTCTTCGAGCAGCTTGGCATCGCGGCGCAGGCGCTCAGCCTCGGCCTCTTCCTTGGCGCGCACCACGTAGGTGCCGAACTTGTAGATGCTCTGCGGGGTGAGCCCCAGGTGGCCCATCACCGGGATGCCCGCGGTAAGGATGCGCTCCACGCTGTCGATCACCTCGGCGCCGCCTTCGAGCTTCACGGCATGGGCGCCGCTTTCCTTCATGATGCGGATGGCCGAGTTGAGCGCCCCCTTGGAATTGCCCTGGTAGGTGCCGAAGGGCAGGTCCACCACCACCAAGGCCCGCGCACAGCCGCGCACCACGCTGGAGGCATGATAGATCATCTGGTCCAGGGTGATGGGCAGGGTGGTTTCGTGCCCGGCCATCACGTTGCTGGCGCTGTCGCCCACCAGGATCACGTCCACGCCCGCGCTGTCCATCAGGCGCGCCATGGAGTAATCGTAGGCGGTGATCATGGCAATGGGGATGCCTTTCTGCTTGAGTTCCTGCACGGTGTGCGTGGTGACCCGTTTGATGTCCTTCATGGCGCTGCTCATGGTGGTAGGCTGTTGGGCGCACAAAGCTACGGGCATCGGGTGCCTGGCCCGCCATGACGCGCAGATTGCGGCGCCGCCATGACGTGTACGCCGCGCTCGGCCGCATGCCCGCGCTCGGCTGTTTGCCGAGTGCGTTCCTCATGAGGGCCTCCGGCCCGTCGAATTCACAACTGGCGACCACGGTCCAAATGCGGGCCTTGCTTTGCCGAAGCAACTACGCGCAGGCCATGCCGGAAGCCCTGTCACGCCCGCTCGCCCAACGTCATTAAGTGAAGGGAGGTAGGGAATAGTCGTGGCGCGGATCGGAAGCCTATGGACCGTGGAGGTTGAGCCGGGTGAATGCGTTGCCCAATGAGCCGGGATGGCGGGTCAAGCCCGCCATGACGTGTACGCCACCGCCGGACAGGCACCATGCGTTGTGCGTCACTGCGGGCTTGACCCGCAGTCCCGGTTCGTGCGTCACTGCGGGCCTGCCGGCAGTCCCGATTGGCTTCATGGATGCAGCCCCACCGCACCAATGCGCCTTTAACTGAATGACATTGGCCACTTCGCCGGGATGGCGGGTCAAGCCCGCCATGACATGTACGCCGCGCTCGGCTGTTTGCCGAGTGCGTTCCTCATTAGGGTCTCCGGCCCGCCGAATGCACGACTGACGACCGCGGCTTCAACCCGGAATGGGGAAGGGCACACCAAACACTGGCTCTAAGGGGTGGGCGTGTACGAGGATATTCATGGATAAAGGCACCTGAATAAATTAAAGTTATCAACAATTCCGCTAATGCATCGTTCTCGCAACACGGAAAGTTTTGTGGCACAAGACCTGATCAATTTTCCAAGAAATCAATTCCGGTGCGGCATTCTCCACTTTTCACCCGGCACCATCAACGGCGGCAAGACGCGCGAAAAAGGATCGGTTGCCTCCTGTTGAAAACTATTGTGTTATTGCTTGTAAAATTTTCATCCGCATACATTGTGGCCGCTTCGCCCCCCAACCCACCACCCCACCCCACGGCCCAAGCAACCCACCACCATGCCCGGCACCCTGTGCCGCAGCCATGCAAGATACAAACCCGTAACTGCAACGCTTGACCTAAACCAAACCCCAAAAACATGAAGTACCGAGATTCCAGCTACATGCACAGCACACCGTGGTGGAGAACAGCTCCCCTGTTATTCTTCCTCATGTTGCTCAGTGGAGGGCTGATGGCCCAAAGCATCATCATCGGAACAGGGACAAGCACACAGCGGTACCCATTGGGAGCATATTTTGGGTACGAGCGCTCGGCTGCATTGTACACGGCTGCGGAATTAGCCTCCATGAATCCCAGCGACAACGTTAACTCTGTTGCTTGGTACGCCACGGCAACCGGTCCGGCACGCCCGATGAAGGTATACGTCAAGGAAGTGTCAAGCGCCCCCTTGGCATCGGCCACATGGGCCGCCATGATCAGCGGGGCCACCTTAGTGTACGACGCGAGCTACACTCCTGCCACAGCCAATGCATGGAACACGGTGACCTTCACCACGCCCTACCAGTACAACGGGACCAACCTCCTTGTGCTGGTGGAAAACAACTACGGCGGCACGGGTGGCAGCACCTCTACCGCACCAGCGGTACGCTATTCCTCTTCCACGAACAACCATGAATACTGGGTGGCGGACAACTCCCCGCCGACAAGCAATGGGACCTTGAGCGCCAATCGGCCCAACATCACCATCAACTTCACGGCAGGTGCCGCCTGCAGCGGCACACCCACCCCCGGCAACACCACCGGGCCGGCCAACATTTGCGCCAGTGTGAACTTCAGCCTCGGCCTGCAGACCCCCACTATGGGTTCAGGCGTAACCTACCAGTGGGAAAGCTCGCCCGACGGCAGCACGTGGAGCGCCATCCCCGGTGCCACCAATAGCACCTACATCGCGAGCCAATCGGCCACTACGTGGTATCAGTGCCAGGTTACTTGTGCGGGCAACGGCACGGGTACCAGCGCACCATTGCAAGTGGGTATGAACCCGTTCACGGTCTGCTACTGCACCCCACCCACGAGCAGTTGCTCCGGCGACAACATAGCCTCGGTATTGCTTGGAACCTTGAACGACCCCGGGCAAACCTGCACCCCCGTGTATGCGGACCGTTCCGGCGTGCAGAACGCCGTGCCCGACCTGAGCCAGACATTGGTGTACAGCATGTCCGTAGGCGTGGGCAACGGTGGCACCGAATACGTGGGCGTTTGGATCGACTATGACCAGAGCGGCACCTTCGATGCCGGAGAATACACGGCCTTGGGCAGCGGCAACAACGTGGTGATCACAGGCAGCATCAGCATACCCGGCGGCGCCCTGTTGGGCAATACCAAGATGCGCGTAAGGAGCAAGTACAACTCTGCCTTCGCCGCGGGCGATGCCTGCGCTTCAGTAACCTTTGGCAGCACGCGGGATTACTTGGTGAACATAACTGCGACGCCGACCTGTTTTGTGCCGACCAACTTGAATGCATCCAACATCACCACCACTTCAGCGGACCTCTCGTGGGATGCCAGCCCCAGCAACCCTGCCGACGGCTACCAGTGGGAAGTGCGGGATGTCCTTAACACGGTGGTGGACAACGGCACTACCCCTGCCGGGATCCTCTACGCGAACACTGCAGCCTTGACGCAAAACACGCCCTATCAACTCTTTGTGCGTGCCGATTGCGGGTCCGGTGACCTGAGCAACTGGGCTTCCTCGGCAACCTTCATGACGGCCTGCGGGCTTGCAACGCCCCCCTACAGCGAGAACTTCGACCTGGTCACGCCTCCGGCCATCCCGCAATGCATGAGCTTGGAAACCGTTGCTGGGAGCGCATGGGAGACGATCGCGGCCACCGTTTGGGGCGTTCCCTACACCGGCAATATCGCCTACTATGGATTTGATTCCAACAACAATGGCGATTCGTGGCTCTATACCCAAGGGGTGGAGCTTGTAGGCGGCACGTCCTACCGGCTTACCTACCGCTACGGCAATGATGGCGGCACCCAGTATGTGGAAAAGATGAACGTGTTCTACGGCACCTCGGCAGCCTCCTCCTCCATGACCAACTTGCTGTTCGACCATGGAGTGATCAGCGGAACGACCAACGCGCTGAACACGGTGGATTTCACACCCGCCGCATCCGGCACCTACTACATCGGCTTCCACGCCTACTCCGATATGGACATGGACGTACTGATCGTGGATGAGATCGCCTTGGGCTTAGCCCCTGAATGCGTGGATCCGACGGCTTTGACGATGGGCACCGTGACCCCCACCACTTCGGACTTCTCCTGGACGGCGAGCCCCAGCAACCCTGCCAACGGCTACCAGTGGGAAGTGCGCAGCAGCGGCGTGGGCGGAGACCCCAGCCCTGACTTCAGCGGCACCACGGCTGCGGGCGTTACCACGGCCAGTGCCACCGGCCTGACGGCGAACACCAACTATACATTATACGTGCGCGCCGATTGCGGCGGCGGTGAATTCAGCCCTTGGGCGGGTCCGGTGGCCTTCTACACGGGATATTGCCCCGTCACCTCCACCAGCACCTCCTACGGGATCGGGAACTTTACCACCACGGGCGGCGTCACCAACATCAACAACTCCTCCGGCGTAGCCACCTACACGGACTTTACGGCCCAGTCCGCATCGCAGGTGCAAGGGCAGGCGGTGAGCTTCTCCATTGCATCCAGTTCCAGCGACGGCGGCAAGGGGATCTGGATCGATTGGAACAACAACATGAGCTTCAACGACCCGGGTGAAATGGTTTACAACTCGGCGGCATACGTGGTCACCGGCACGGGCACCTTCACCGTGCCGATCAATGCCGCACCCGGGGCACACCGCATGCGGGTGGTATCCAATTGGTTGGCCTCCACCCCCACGCCTTGCGGCGACTTGGGCTCTCTCGATTACGGGGAAGCTGAGGATTATACTTTCGAGGTGATCGCCCAGGTGCTCTGTGCCGGCACACCAGCCCCCGGCAACACCACCGGGCCGGCCAGCGCATGCAGCAGCACGGACTTCACCTTGGGTGTGCAGAACGGCCTTTTGGGCAGCGGCATCACCTTCCAGTGGGAAAGCTCCCCCGATGGCAGCACGTGGAGTGCCATTCCCAGTGCCACCAGCATCACCTACACCACGAGCCAAACGGCCACCACTTGGTACCGGTGCGTGGTAACCTGCACCAACAGCAGTGAAACCGCCAACAGCACGCCACTGGAGGTGATGATGGGCAACAGCTGCCAGTGCGGTCCCTACTGCGCCACATCGAATTTTGGCGATGGTGCCTGCATCACGGGGGTAAGCATCGGCAGCTTGTCCAGTACCACGGCAGCCTGCGTGCCTTCGCCGGGCTATACCTGGAAGAGCGAGACCACCTCCTTGACCAAGGGCAACACTTACAGCCTGACGGTGAACACGAACACCAACGGTTACACCAGCGCCATTGTATCGGTGTGGTTCGATTGGAACAACGATGGCACCTTTGATGCCACTGAGTGGACCCAAGTGTATACGGCTGCAAGTACGGGCTCGGTGAACATCACCGTGCCGATGACGGCCGTTGAGGATGTGATCCGCATGCGCGTGCGCAGCCGCGGCGCGGGCAATACGAACGGTGCCGGCGATGCCTGCACCAGCATGGGCAGTGGCACCACGGAAGATTTCTGCGTTACCGTGTTGATGGCTGCCCCTTGTGCAGGCACACCGGACCCCGGCAATACCACCGGCCCGGCCAGCGCATGCCTGAGTGCAAACTTCACCTTGGGCCTTCAGAACTTCAACTTGGGCACCGGCATCACCTACCAGTGGGAAAGCTCGCCCGACGGCAGCACGTGGAGCGCCATCCCCGGTGCCACCGATGCCACATACATCGCCAACCAGACGGCCACCACGTGGTACCGCTGCGTGGTGACCTGCACCAACAGCAGTGAAACCGCCAACAGCACGCCGCTGGAAGTGGGCATGGGAAACATTGGCATGTGCGGGACCTACTGTATTCCTTCCATGTCCACAGGCTGTTCCTTCCCGGACATGATCACCAACGTGACCATGGCGGGCATCAACCGTACCAGCACCTGCGACAATACCAGTGGGTCCAACGGATACAGCTTCTTCACCACGCCCATGGGCAGCCTCAACGCAGGCAGCACGGGCAATTCCTACTCGGTGTCCATCGATGGGGATGTTGAAGGCGCCGCCGCATGGATCGACTACAACCAGGATGGTCAGTTCACCGGGGACGAACTGGTGTTCAGCTCGCTGAACAGCACCACGCCGTTTACCTACACGGGCACCTTCAACGTGTCAGCCACGGCACTGGGAGGCATCACACGCATGCGCGTGCGTTGCATGTATAATTACGAGATACTCGATACGGATGCCTGTACGGCAGCGAGCTTCGGCGAAACCGAGGACTACTTGGTGGAGATCACTCCGGCCCCACCCTGCGCCGGCACGCCCGACCCCGGCAACACCACCGGCCCGGCCAGCATCTGTGCCAATGCAGGCTTCACCTTGGGCCTGCAGAACAACATGGCGTTCACCGGCCTCACCTTCCAGTGGGAAAGCTCGCCCGACGGCAACACGTGGAGCACGATTTCCGGTGCCACCAACCCCACTTACACCACCAGCCAAGCAGCCGCCACGTGGTACCGCTGCGTGGTGACC
>JRYE01000970.1_pt1 | contig 39492 bp, 36 predicted proteins | sample 235321 | NCBI WGS metagenome assembly JRYE01 (sample SAMN03074214, study PRJNA261473) | activated sludge metagenome | biome: Common Effluent Treatment Plant; feature: Wastewater; material: Activated sludge; isolation source: activated biomass in a lab-scale reactor treating industrial wastewater at... | reverse complement strand
ATGCCTTTCCGGCAGTACTTACACGCAAGAGGTGCAGAAATGCTGCGGTACCTCAAGCAGCACCTTCCTGCTGGGGAGCACCAACTATGCGCGGCACACACAATGCCTGTATGCCCCCGGTGAGCTTTCCGGGGCCGTCGTCGGCAACATTGTACGGCTTTACTACCGCTATGGAACATCAGGCATAGCTAACGGCAACACTTTGGGCGATGTGGAGATCGGCCTATTGCAAACATCGGCCACGAGCTTGGTGGGCACCACTTTCCTCACGGGGTTCCAATCCGTGCTGGACGCGTCCTCGGTCGCCATTGCGCCGGGGCAATCGGGCAATTGGTTCAGCATCGACCTGGACACGCCTTTCCTTTTCGACCCCACGCAATCCCTGGTGGTGGATATCCGTTTTGAGACATCGGCAAACACCTCCTTCGGCACATACGCTGTTTCGGGAACGTCCGGCAGGAAGATCATGTCCTCCTCAACAACGAACCCCAGCGGTGAAACGTGGGATACCCTGCAGGACATCGGCTTTGACCTGGACCAAGGAACCGGGATGGCGCAGCGTGTGCTTACCGCCGCCATGCTCCACCCCAACCCGGCGGGCACCAGGAGTGAGCTTTACTGGCGGAACCCGCTGACACACCATGCATCGCTCACGCTCAGCGACCTTTCGGGCCGCATGGTGCAAGCCGGGCAGGTGCCGGCAGGGTCGGACCATGCCGCCGTTGACCTGGACGACGTGGCGCCCGGCCTATACCTGCTGCAGCTGCACGACGCGACCGGCCTGCTCTACTCGGGCCGGTTGGTGCGTGAGTGAGAGCGGCGTTGTCCCCTTCCGGCTTGCTGCATTGCGGAAGGGCAAGTGCTCAATTGAGCGCGTACACCTTCCCCGGCAGGCTGCGCACCACCCCGTTGAACTCCAGGTTGAGCAGTAGCGCAGCCGCCTTGTTCTGGGGCACTTTGCTGCGGTGGCACAGCGTGTCGATGTCGATCTTGCCCTGTGCGCGGATCACGTCCACCAAGGCTTGTTCATCGGGCATCAGGCTGGTGAACAGGGAGGCTTGAACGGGCTTTTTCTTCCGGGCCTCGGCATCCCATTCCATCAGCTTCAGCACATCGCGGGCATGGGTTACCAAGTGGGCCTCACTGCGTTGGATCAGGCGGTTGCAGCCGATGCTGCGCTCATCGGTGGGGCGGCCGGGGAAGGCCATCACCTCGCGGTCGTAACTGTTGGCGATGCCGGCGGTGATCAGCGATCCTCCCTTCGGCCCGCTTTCCACCACCACGGTGCAGTCGCTCAGGCCCGCGATCACGCGGTTGCGGGCGGGGAAGTTGCCCGGGGCGAACGGGGAGCCGCTGGGCAGTTCGCTCAGCAAGGCGCCGTGCCCGCAGATCTCCTTGGCCGTGGCGGCGTGTTCGCCGGGGTAGAGCTTGTCGAGCCCATGGGCCACGCAGGCGACGGTGGGCAGGGCGCTGCGCAGGGCAGTGCGGTGGGCGATGATGTCGATGCCGTAGGCCAGACCGCTGATGATCGCGGCCCCGCTTTCGGCCAAGCCCTCCACCAGTTCTTCGCACAGCCGCTTGCCGTGCTCCGTTGGGGTGCGCGTGCCCACGATGGAGATCGAACGAGTGGGGTCCAGGTCCGCATTGCCCTTGACAAAAAGCAGTACCGGTGCATCGGGGCAGTGTACCAGGCGGCGCGGGTAGTCCGCATCCAAGTAAAACACCATGCGCAGCCCGTGCTTGCGCACATACGCCAGTTCCTTTTCCGCAGCCTTGACCACGCTTGCGTTCTTGATGGAGGCGGCCAACACGGGCCCGATCCCCGGCACCTTGTCCAATGATCGCCGCACGGCGGGGTCCGTGAACAGGGCCTCCACCCCGCCGCACCAGGCCACCAGGTTGCGGGCGTTCACCGGCCCGATGCCCTTGAGCATCGACAGGGCGATGCGGTATGTCCACTGCAGGTCCTCCATTGCGGGCTGGCGGCGATCGCTACTTTCGCCGTCAAGGCTTTCGGCCCAAAATACGCGGGATGAGGATCATAACGGCATGGGCCTTTGCACTGATGGCATGTGCGGGGCAGGGCCAAACCACGGAGGTGACCGGAAAGGTGCACGGCACGGTTTCCGCAACCGACGGCAGTGGTGCAGTGCCCGGAGCAAGCATCGCTTTCGGCAACCTGCGCTCCGCCGTTGCGGATGACAGTGGCCGCTATGCGATCAACTTGCCAGCGGGCCAGTATGCGGTGGTGGCACGGGCCATCGGTTTCACGGAGAAGCGGCTGCAAGTAACGGTGCCCCCCGGCGGCGAAGTGGAGTTGGACATTCCCATGGCGCCTTCCACCTCCCAGCTGGACATGGTGGTGGTGAGCGCGAGCAAGTTCGAGCAGCGCGTGGGTGAAGTGACCCAGAGCCTGAGCGTGCTGCCTGCGTCCATCATTCGGGACAAAGGCACGGTGAACTTGGCCGAGGCCCTGGACCAGGTACCCGGTGTGGTGGTAGTGGACGACGACCCGCAGATCCGGTCGGGCAGCGGGTTCAGCTACGGTGCCGGCAGCCGCGTGATGCTGCTGGCCGACGGATTGCCGGTCCTTAGCGGCGACATCGGACGGCCGAATTGGACCTTCCTGCCCATTGAGGACGTGGAGCAGATCGAAGTGATCAAGGGTGCCAGCAGCGTGCTATACGGCAGTGCGGCGCTCAGCGGTGTGATCAACGTGCGCACGGGCTGGCCCGGGGATGAACCACGGACCCGCGCCACGCTTTTCGCCGGCGTTTATGATACCCCTGGCAATCCCGACGCCAAGTGGTGGGGCCCCAGTCCGCCGCTCACCACCGGGGCCGGTTTCCTGCATGCCGAAAGGTTCAAACAGTTCGATCTGGTGCTGGCCGCCAACGCCTATGGAGATCAAGGCTACATCGGGCCCGAACGCATGGCACCCGACAGTTTGGCCAAGCACCCCTACGAGCTGGGCACGGGCGGCTACGACCACCGCATCCGCTTCAACTTCGCCACGCGGTGGCGCGATCGGAAGGTAAAGGGACTGAACTACGGCATCAATGGCAACGCCATGCGCAGCCACAGCACCAGCGTGTTCCTGTGGGACAACTTGAACCAGGGCCTGTACCGGCCGATGCCCAACACCACCACGAACACCGTGGGCACGCAATTCTATTTGGACCCCTTTGTGCATTACACCGGCCCCAAGGGCACGCGGCACAGCCTGCGGGGCAGGTGGTTCCGCCAGCAGTTCGACAACAGCACCAACCAAAGCAACGGCAACGATCTGCTGTACGGCGAATACCAATGGCAGCAGCAGGTGGAGCTTTTCGGCCCCACCACCATTACCGCCGGCCTGGTGGGCCAGCAAGTGGCCAGCCATGCCGAGCTGTACAGCGGCAATCCGGAGGCCAACGGGGAAAACACGGCCACCAATGCCGCGGTATACCTGCAAGTGGACAAGAAGCTGATGGACCGCCTGATGTTGAGCGCCGGCGTGCGCTACGAGCGGTTCAAGGTGAATGAGCTGGAGCAGGCGGAACCGGTGCTGCGCGCAGGGGCCACCTACCAAGTGTGGGAAGGCACTTTTCTGCGGGCCAGCTATGGCCAGGGCTTCCGCTTTCCCACCATCGGTGAGCGCTACATCACCACTTCGGTGGGTGCCTTGCACATCTATCCCAACCCGGAACTTCAGCCGGAAGCCAGCGTGAACATGGAGGCGGGCATCAAGCAGGGCTTCAAGGTCGGTGGTGTTACCGGTTATGTGGACATGGTGGCCTTTCGGCAGGATTTCGACCGCTACGTGGAGTTCACCTTCGGGCAATGGGGCGCCGACCGCAGCATGGCCAACCTGTTCGGGTTCGGCTTCAAGAGCGTCAACACCGGCAAGGCGCGCATCACCGGAACCGAGTTTGAGGTGGCCGGCAAAGGCAAAGTGGGCGCCGTGGAGGTCCAGTTCCTGCTGGGCTACACCCACACCCTGCCCATCAGCACCACGCCGAACGAGGCATACGCGCAAACCGTCACCACCACCGGCGCCGTGCAGCACATCAGCTACCTGAGCACCAGCTCCGACCCCGACAACGACATCCTGAAGTTCCGCGTCCAAGATCTCTTCCGGTGCGATGTGGGTGCCACATGGAAACGGTTTAGCCCTGGCATCAGTGTGCGGTACAACAGCCACGTGCGCAACATCGACGAGGCTTTCATCCAGATCGAACAGATGGGCCAGCTCGGCAACGTGGGCGTGAAGCAATGGATGGCCGACCACACCACGGGCGATTGGATCACCGATGCACGCCTCGGGTTCGCCTTGACGCCGCAGGTGAAGGTTTCCTTCCTGGTAGCCAACCTCACCAACGAGGTGTATGCCATCCGGCCCATGGCCATTGAAGCGCCGCGCAGCTACCGGCTGCAATTGGCCCTGTCCATTTGACCCCGATGCGCATCCTCGGCGTGATCCCCGCCCGCTACTCCAGCACGCGCCTGCCGGGCAAGCCCTTGGTGGACATCGGGGGCAAAAGCATGGTGCAGCGCGTGCTGGAGCAGGCCCGGCAAAGCCGCACCTTGGCGGAGGTGGTGGTGGCCACCGATGATGCACGTATCGCGGACCACGTGGCGGCCATTGGCGGGCGTGCGGTGCTTACCTCGCCCCGGCACCCCAGTGGCACGGACCGCTGCTGGGAGGCATGCACCAAGGCCGGGGGGGCTGCATTTGACGGCGTGGTGAACATCCAGGGTGACGAACCCTTCATCGCACCCGCGCAGATCGATGAGCTGGCCGGGGTCCTCAAGGCGCCCGGAACAGCCATTGCCACCCTGGCACAGGTGGTTGCCGATGACAGGGACCTGAACGACCCCGGCGAGGTGCTCATCACCGTGGACCGGAACATGAACGCGCTCTACTTCAGCCGTGCCGCGATCCCCTTCCTGCGGCACCCGGCGGCCGGACCCAGGCATGGGCAATTCCGCTTTCTGAAGCACGTGGGCCTGTATGCCTACACGACGGAGGTGTTGGAACAGATCGTGCAGCTGCCCCCATCGCCGCTGGAGCTGGCCGAATCATTGGAACAACTGCGCTGGCTTGAAAACGGGATCGCCGTGCGGGTGGGGATCACCAGCCATCCATCCTTCTGCATCGACACCGAACAGGACCTGGAACGGGCCCGCCAACGAATTGCCCGGGAAGGGTGAAGGACTTACAACACCGGAAGCCGACCCTGCTGCCAATGGCTTAGTTTTGACCCTGCCGATGGCCATTGAGCGTTACCTCCACGACCTGCTTTTTGAGCACGACTGTGTGGTCGTACCCGATTTCGGCGGCTTCCTTACGCACTACCGGCCTGCGCGCCTGGACCTTCAGCGGCGCCTGGTCCATCCCCCGTCAAAAGACCTCAGCTTCAATCGCAAGCTGGTGCGCCAGGACGGCTTGCTGGAGGACCTGGTGATGCGGCGCGAGGGAACGGACTTCAACACGGCCAAGGCCAGGGTGGAGGAGGAGCGGCGCCGGTGGTGGCGCCAGCTCGAACAAGACGGCCGGTTGGAGCTCCAACGCGTGGGCACCTTTTTCCGCGATGCGGAAGGCAACCTCCAGTTTGAGCCCGACCGCCGGGTCAATTTCCTCAAGGATGCGTTCGGCCTCAGATCCGTGGAAGCCGTTCCCGTGCCCATCACCGTGGTGCCCGCCCCGAGTGCCGTGCCGGCCGTGGAAAAGGAACCCGTGGGAGAGGGAAGGAACAGGGCTTGGTACTTGGCCGCCGCCGCCATGGCCGCCATTGCCGTTACCGCCGCCACTTGGTATGTGATCGGCCTCTCCCCCAAGGCAGGACCGGTTGCGGAAAGTTTCGATCTGTTCCGGGGCACGGACCTGGCCCGTTACCGCATGCCTGAAGCGCCCGCCATGGCCATGGCGCCCTGGGATGCCCTGGTTTGGTCACCGCCAAACGACGGACAGGGTGTGCAGCAATTGCCCATTGCCGGTCCGGATGCGCCCTTGGTGGCGGTGAACCTGGGCCAGGCGCCATCGAAGGCCATACCCGAAAGCACGGCGGTGGCCACACCCTCGCCAACTGCACGGTTCCACATCATCGGCGGCTGCTTCCTGGAGAAGGAGAACGCGGATCGTTTTGTGGCGGAACTGCAGGCCAAGGGCTTTGCCGCCGCCCTGATCGACCGCAAGGGCGGACTGTACCGCGTGGCGTACGGCAGCTATCCGCAGCGGGCCATGGCCTTGGAGGCATTGGCCGCCGTGCGCAAGGAGATCGCACCGGAAGCATGGCTATTGGCCAAGTGAACCCGATGGCCAAGTGGCATGCTGCTTGCTGGGCGGGCACCGGTATTTATTCATCACGAACCATGAGAACGACGATCTTGATCGCGGCCATTGCAGGGTTGTCCGCATTCAGCAACGCACAGGTGGTGCTCACACCTCCGGCACGAACGATCAACACCGGCAAAGCAGAGGTCACGTGCGTGGCCATTGCGCCGAAGGGGGATCGGATCCTGGTGGGCACGGCACGCGGCGCCCAGTTGTACGATATCGCGAGCGGCAAACGCGTGGTGGCCTTTCCGTATGATGAGGACGGAAGCGGCGTGGTGTACCATGCGGCCTTCAATGAGAACGGCGAGTACGTTGTGCTGATCGGGTTCGCGGGAACGCGCGAGGTATGGGATGTGAAGAACGGCAAGCAGGACAAAATGCTCGCCAAGCACCGCTGGATCCCCGACGCCATCCGCACGCGTGGGCTCGGATTGAAGAAGGGGAACTCGGAGTTCGACCGCTTCTACCAGCAGGCTGAAGCGGAACATGACGGCATTACGGCCCGTGCCGGAAAGAATGGTGAGGTGGTGTTCATTGATGCCGACGGCAATGCCGTGCAAAGCCTGGCCTACCCGGAGAACAAGGACCAGCACCACCGTGCACCATGCCTGTTCCACGGGGGGCAGTTCATCACCGGCACGGACGACGGGCGCGTGCTCTTTTACGACCTGGTGAAGCGCTGAGCACGGATCATCCGCCCACCCCTGGATCGCCCGGGCCGGGAGGGGCAGGGACCTTGGAGCTGCGTGCCTTGGCGGCGGCATAGCCGGCCACCACCAGCATCACCAGGCCGATCAGCGCCAAGTACCACTGCACGGCCTTGAAGGTGGAGAGGAAGACGACCAACACCAGCAGCAGCACGGCCAATTGCGCCCACAACGTCAGCGCGAACAACCCCCATGCGCGCCCATTGCCACGCAGTTTGCGGTAGATCTGCTGGTCCATCAGGTGGTAGGCGAACACCAGCACGGTGAGTTCCAACTTCACCTGCATCCAGGATTCCGCCAACAGCGACGGTTGCAGCCACAGCATCCAGCCCCCGAAGAGGATCATCAACAGCAGGGAAGGCCAGGCGACCATGTAGAGCAGTTGCCTGCCGGAAGCCATGTATTGCGCCATGAGGATGGTACGTGCGGGCTCAGCCTTCCCTTGGGCTTGTCGGTGCAGGATGAACAACCTCAGCAACCAGAAGGTCCCCGTGAAAAAGGTGACCATGAACACCAAGTGCAGGGCCAACAGGGCCGGGTACCAATGGGGAAGCATGGGTGAAAGATAGGAACCTGGCAAGGCTATCGGGTCTTAATCCATGGGCCTGGCGGCCCATCCACACACTGCCTTGAACCACGGGTCCACACGCCCCGGTGCCTGCCGGGGGAACACGGATAGGGAAGGTTAGTTTGCTTGGCAGGTGGGTCCGTGATCCGTGTTCATCGGTGTCCATCCGTGGTTTGAATCCTATTGGAAGCCGCGCCGGCAGGGCGCGTTAGACCTGATGGCCCCTGAGGAACCTGGCGGGCCACCGAATGGCACGGCCGGTCGGAGGTACCTTCGCGCAGCGAAAGCGACACATGGAAGCCAAACCTACCACCCTCAGTTATGTGGAGACCACCAACATGGTCCTGCCCAACGACACCAACACCCTGGGCCACCTCTTTGGCGGGCAATTGCTGAAATGGCTGGACATGAACTGCGCCATCAGCGCCGGGCGGCATGCCAACCGGATATGCGTCACCGCAGCGGTGAACAACGTCAGCTTCGACGTTCCCATCAAGCTGGGCGACCTGGTGATCATCAAGTCGCATGTCAGCCGCACCTTCCGCACCAGCATGGAGGTTTGGGCGGACGTGTGGACGGAGAACCAGGTCTCGCGCAAGCTCACCAAGTGCAACAGTGCCATCTACACGTTCGTGGCCGTAGGAGCAGACGGCAAGCCGACGGAGATGCCCGCAGTGATCCCGGTGACGGACGAGGAAAAGGAACGCTACCAAGGGGCATTGCGCCGCAGGCAATTGCGGTTGGTGCTGGCCGGAAAGATGACGCCGGAGGAAGCCACCGAGCTACGCTCGATCTTCCCCTGAGTTGGCTATTGAAGGCCGGTCCGGGGCACCTCCATGGGCCCAGGCTGCAATGCGGTCCAGATCCTGCTTCTCCATGCAGCGGAAGTGGCCCTTGGGGCAACGCTCGTACCCGATCTTGGAGCAAGGGCGGCAATCCAGTCCCTTTACCTCGCTGATGTGCACGCGTTCGGGATGCTGCGGGATGTACGGCCCCATGCCGAATTCGGGCACGGTGTTGCCCCAGACGCTCACCACGTTCTTCCTGAACGCACTGGCAATGTGCATGGCCCCGCTGTCATGGGCGATCACACTGTTGGCTTGCCGGATCAAGGAAGCGGAGCCCAGCAGGTCGTATTCCCCGGTGGCGTTGTAGGCACGCGCCCCAACGGCATCCGCAACGGCACGCCCCGTGGCCCGGTCGCCGCGCCCCCCGATGATCACCAACGGCCCCTGCAGCTTGCGCGCCAATTCCACGAGTTTGTGCTGCGGGAGGCGTTTGGTGAAGTGGCCTGCACCGATGCACAGCGCGATGTGGCCGTTCCGGTGCGTGGCGGGCAAGGCGGAGGGCGCTATTTCCTTTTCCGACGGAATGAACAAGTCCAGCCCCAGGCCGTCGTTCTTCACGCCGAGGTGCGCTACGGTGGCCAAGTAGCGATCCACAATGTGGATGCGAGGCAGTTTGTCTACCTTGAGGTTCACCAGCAGCCACTTCTCCCAATTCAGCTTCGCGAAGCTCTTCGCCCGTGCACCTAAGGCGAGTTTCACCCGCAGGGTGCGCAGGTTGTGGTGCAGGTCCACCACCAGGTCGAACCGCTCTTGCTTCAACACCCTGATCGTTGCGCCAAGGTCGTCCCTCAGAACATGCACGTGGTCCACATAGGGGGAATGCGCAACCAGTTCGCGAAAGGCATCCTTGGTGAGGAAGTGCACCTCGGCCCCGGGCACCTGCTGCTTGATGCCGCGCAGCACCGGCGAGGTGAGAATGATGTCGCCGATGGAACTGAAGCGGATGACAAGGATCTTCATGAAAGCTGGCGCAAAGGTACTGGCCGCCTTGTCGTACTTTCATGAAAGCCGCACCTTTGCAGTACTTTGCACGACTGTGTTTTCAGCGCATGTACATCGACACGCACACACACCTCTACCACAAACAGTTCGACCAGGACCGTAACGAAATGGTGCGGCGGGCGCTGGATGCCGGCGTTCACAAACTGTTCCTGCCGAACATCGACATCACCAGCGTGGAAGCGCTGCACACGATGTGCGACGAGCACCCGGATACCTGCTTCCCCATGATGGGCCTGCATCCGTGTTCCGTTGGAGAAGATCCCAACCGCGACCTGGCCGAGGTGGAGCGCCTGCTGGGCACGGGGCGTTACTGGGCCGTGGGCGAGATCGGCATCGACCTGCACTGGGACAAGACCTGGATCGAACAGCAGAAGGATGTTTTCCGCCAGCAAGTGCGTTGGGCCAAGGACCTGGCCCTTCCCGTGGTGATCCACTGCCGTGAAAGCTTTGAGGAAGTAATGGCCATTGTGGAGGAGGAGAACAACGAGCACCTCACCGGCGTGTTCCATTGCTTCACCGGCACGGAGGAGGAAGCACGGCGCATCATTGAACTGGGCGGTTTCATGCTCGGTATCGGCGGGGTGATCACTTATCCGAAGAGCGGCCTTGCGGAGACCATGGCGCAGGTGGGCGCCAAGCTTTGCGTGCTGGAAACCGATTCACCCTACCTGGCCCCGGTGCCCTACCGCGGCAAGCGCAACGAAAGCAGTTACATCCCGCACATCGCTGAAGCATTGGCCGCCGCGGTGGGCCTGACCGTGGAGGAAGTGGCCCGCATCACCACGGCCAACGCCGAGCAGCTCTTCGAGGAATGAGCCGCCCCAAGGTCCTCCTGATCTACACCGGCGGCACCATCGGCATGGTGGCCGATGCCCGCACCGGCGCCTTGAAGGCCGTGGACCTGGACCACTTGGAGGAACAGGTGCCCGAGTTGGTGCGCATGGGCGTTGAATTGGGTACGGTATCCTTCGGCACGCCCATCGACAGCAGCGACATGCACCCGGAGCATTGGCTGCGCATGGCGGCCATCATCGGGGAGCACTACGAGTCCTATGATGGTTTCGTGATCCTGCACGGCAGCGATACCATGGCCTACACCGCCAGCGCCCTCAGCTTCCTGCTGGAAAACCTGTCCAAGCCGGTGATCCTCACCGGGAGCCAACTGCCGTTGGGCACCATCCGCACCGACGGCAAGGAGAACCTGATCACCGCCATTGAGATCGCCGCCGCCAAACAGGACGGTGTGCCGCTGGTGAGCGAAGTGGCCATCTATTTCGAGTACAGCCTGTACCGCGGCAACCGCACCGTGAAGGTGCATGCCGAGCGCTTCGAGGCCTTCCGGTCGCCCAACTGGCCGGTGCTGGCCGAAGCGGGCACGCACATCCGCTACGACCGTGCCGCGCTGCTGCGCCACTGCAGCGGGCCGTTCACGGTGCATAAGCATCTGGATGATGGGGTGGGCGTGATGTGGCTCTTTCCCGGTATCCGTGCGGCCTGGGCGGAGGCCCTGCTGCGCGACCCCGGTCTCAAGGCCGTGGTGCTGGAAACTTTCGGCAGCGGCAATGGCCCCATGGACAACGAGTTCCTGGAGGTGCTGCGCGAAGCGCGGAAACGCGGCATCGTGCTGGTGAACGTCACCCAATGCGTGGGCGGCCGCGTGGAACAGGGCCGCTACCAGACCAGCCGTGCCCTGATGGACATGGGCGTGGCAAGCGGCCACGACCTCACCACCGAGGCGGCCATCACCAAGTTGATGTTTCTGCTGGGGCGGGGCCTGGGGCCGGAAGAAGTGGCCCGAATGATGGAACGGCCCTTGTGCGGCGAACTGTCGGTTTGGTAGGGGATGGAGGTATTACATTCGCGGCCCGCATCCCCCGGATGCGGCACATTGGAGAAGTGGCCGAGTGGTTTAAGGCGCACGCCTGGAAAGTGTGTTTACCTGAAAGGGTAACGGGGGTTCGAATCCCTCCTTCTCCGCCAACGCTGCCCGCGAAGCGGGCGATAAATGCCAAAGGCCGGATGCCGAGCTTGCTCGAAGCATCCGGCCTTTGGCATTTATCCGTGGCCGCGCAGCGGCCGCAGCGTTGAAGCCACCCCCCCCAGGGATGGCGCGCCTCGCGCAATCCCTCCCCCTTCAGGGAAAGCCCGCCTCGGGCAATCCCTCCGAGGATTCGGATGCCGAGCTTGCTCGAAGCATCCGGCCTTTGGCATTTATCCGTGGCCGCGCAGCGGCCACAGCGTTGAAGCCACCCCCCTCAGGGATGGCGCGCCTCGCGCAATCCCTTCGAGGATTCGGATGCCGAGCTTGCTCGAAGCATCCGGCCTTTGGCATTTATCCGTGGCCGCGCAGCGGCCGCAGCGTTGAAGCCACCCCCAGGGATGGCGCGATGCTGAGCATTAATGAAGTGGCACTCCGCAGGCCGGTACGGCTGAGGAGCCGAAGCACGCGCAATCCCTTCTAAAAACCAAAAATGGACCCCAATGGACGCGAATTCGCGTCCATTGGGGTCCATTGAACCCGCCCCTTGCACCCCGTACTTTTGCAGCCCGAACCCATGCCCCGCATCGGCCCCATAGAACTCCCGGACTTCCCGCTGCTCCTGGCCCCCATGGAGGACGTGAGCGATCCGCCGTTCCGCGCGCTCTGCAAGAAGCACGGCGCTGACCTGATGTACACCGAGTTCATCAGCAGCGAAGGGCTGATCCGCCAGGCCGCCAAGGGCTTGAAAAAGTTGGACATCTTCCCGGAGGAGCGCCCCGTGGGCATCCAGCTCTTCGGCGGCAGCGAGGATGCCATGGAAGAGGCCGCCCGCATTGCCGAGCAGGCCGGACCCGAGCTCATCGACATCAATTACGGCTGTCCGGTGAAGAAGGTGGTGGACAAAGGCGCGGGCGCCTGCTTGTTGCAGGACGTGGACAAGATGGTGCGCCTCACCGAAAAAGTGGTGAAGGCCGTGCAGCTGCCCGTGACCGTGAAGACCCGTTTGGGCTGGAACGACCACACCAAGAACATCATGGAAGTGGCCGAACGCCTGCAGGACATCGGCATCCAGGCCCTGAGCATACATGGCCGCACCCGGGCGCAGTTGTACAAGGGCGAAGCCGACTGGACCCTGATCGGCGAAGTGAAGAACAACCCGCGCATCCACATCCCCATCTTCGGCAACGGCGACATCAACAGCCCGGAGAAGGCGTTGGAGTACCGCAACCGTTACGGCGTGGACGGCATCATGATCGGCCGGGCCAGCATCGGTGCCCCGTGGATCTTCAACCAGATCAAACACTTCTTCGCCACCGGCGAACACTTGCCGCTGCCCACGATTGATGATCGCGTGGATGCGGCCCGCGAACACCTCGAACGCAGCCTGATGTGGAAGGGCGATCACGAGGGCATCGTGGAAATGCGCCGACACTACACCAACTACTTCAAGGGCCTGCCCAACTTCAAGGAGCATCGCCTGAAACTGGTGACGGAGAACGAGCCGCGTGTGGTGCTGGAGTTGCTGGAGCAGGTACGCGGGTGGTTGGCGCTGGCGGCGTGAGGTTGCTCCATCAGCGATCTCCCGCAGGGGATCCTGATGTTTTGGTTGCTCCATCAGTGGCCTCCCGCAGGACCCCCTTGATTCTTTGGGTCAATAAACACGGAACGTATTCCGAGAAAAACATGATTTTTACGGAATACAATCCCCGAAAATCAGCGTCTGAAGCCAACCTCCCATGGCCCACGACCCCCTCGTCGAAAACCGCATTGCCGATGTGCTGACGGCACAAGGTGTGCAGGCCGATCCCGTGAAAATGTTCGGCGGCATGGCCTTCATGGTGCGCGGCAACATGTGCGTGGGCATCACCAACAAGGGCGACTTCATGGTGCGCTTCAACGCCGAAAGGCATGCGGAAGTGAGCGAATGGCCGGGGGCGAAGCCGATCACCATGGGCAAGGGCGATACCAAGGGTTTCCTCTTTGTGGACGCGGAAGCCGTTGGAAACAAAAAGTCCTTGGAGAAGTGGGTGAAGCTTTCGCTGGAGCATGTGCTTACGCTACCGCCCAAGGTGAAGAAGGCGAAAGCAAAGAAGAGCGGCAGTAAGGGGAAGTAGCCGATCACACTACCAACGATCGGGCCGATCGGGGGTCAGGGGACCTACTGCATGCAGACCGCATCGTTCGTGGGGTACACCGGACCGCAAATGCGCGGATCGAACTGGTCGCCGAACACGGGTGGTACCAGCGAACTGAAGCACGGCGTGTTCAGTTCCAAGACGACATACACGGTGGAACTTCCTGAAAGCTGCGCACCGGAAGTACCCGTGGCCTCCACGGAAACATGGTAAGCCCCGGTGGTGGGCAGGGAGTCATTCACTGTATGGTCGATGCCTTCCCAAGGCTGATCCTGATCGGTGGAATGGAAGACCACGCTGTCCGAGGAATTTCGGATGATCATATCGAAGGCCACCGCATTGCGGCACTGCACCAAGTACTTCTCATCAATGCCATCCCCGTTCGGGGTGAACACGTTCGGCGCCTGCACGCAAAGGCTGTCCACCGAAAGTTGAAGCGGTGTTCCCAACAGGATGCCGCCGCCACCGATGTGTTCATCTTTCCGGCAGGAGGAAATGACCACGGCAATGATGCAGGCCAGCGAGATGAAGCGGTACATGGTGGTTGGCTGATGATGTAAAAATAGGGAAATCGGGATCAGCCCCTTGAGTTCCAGCGGGGTTTCGCACGGTGACCGCCGACTGCGCCGTCGCGAAGCGCTTTGGTCGCTTGCGCCATAGCTTCAGCGATGGAGCACGAAGCTCCCTCAAGTTCTCGCAAAGCGGACCTTGAGGATATGATCGGCGCACCTTGATGCCCTTAGTACTTTGCACCCCTTCCCATTCCAGCCCCCGCCAAGACCATGAAACACCTTGCGTTTCCATCCACCATCGGCGCTGCCCTGCTGCTCCATAGCGCATCCGCCACCGCACAGCCCATGAAGCCCTTCACCTACCAGGACATGCTGCTGCTGGACCGCATCAGCGGTCTTGATGTCAATGCCGGCGGACAGTACGCCACCTTCAACGTGCGCGCCACCGACATGGCCGCCAACAAAGGCGTGAGCAGCTTGTGGCTGAAGGACCTCACGAAGCCGACCACGCCCGAGGTGAATCTCGCCATCAGCGAAGGTGGCGCCAGCGATGCGCAGTGGAGCCCCGATGGCAAGACGCTCTACTTCCTTTCGTCACGCGGAAGCGATGGCATCAACCAACTGTGGAAGACCGATGCCAAGGGCGAACTCGCCGCGCAGGTCACCACATTGCCGCTGGACATCCAAGCCTACCGCATCACGCCGGACGGCAAGGGCGTGGTGTTCGCCCTCGCAGTTTTTCCCGAGTGCAAAGGCGATGAGATCGCCTGCACCGTGGAGAAATTCGACGAGTGCAAAGCGAGCAAGGCCACCGGCATGGTGTACGACAAGCTCTTCATCCGCCACTGGGACACCTGGGCCGATGGCACGCGCAACCACCTGTTCTACTTGCCGCTTGAGGGCAGCGCAATTCCTGTGGCGCTCATGGACGGCTTCGATGGCGACGTGCCCTCGAAGCCTTGGGGTGGCGCGGAGGACTTCAACATCAGCCCGGATTCCAAGACGGTGTACTTCAGCGTGCGCGTGGCCGGGACCACCGAACCGTGGAGCACCAACTTCGATATCTACCGTGTGCCTGTGAACGGTGGATCGCCCACCAACCTTACGGCGGACAACCCGGCGTGGGATGCCACTCCGCTGCCTTCGCCCGATGGGAAAACGCTCGCGTACAAGGCCATGAAGCGCCCCGGTTTCGAGGCCGACCGCTTCTGGATCAAGCTGCGCGATGTGGCCACCGGGAAGGTCACCACGCTCGCAGCTGACTGGGACCGCAGCGCGGATGCCATGAAGTGGAGTGCCGACGGCAAGAGCCTGTACGTGGTGGCCGGCGATGTGGGCCGCACCAAGCTCTTCCAATTGGAGGTGAAGACCGGCAAGGTGACACCCCTCAGCAAGGACGGCCACATCGATGCCTTCTTCCAAACGCCCAAAGGCTTCGTGTTTTTGAAGAGCGGCCTGAACAGCCCTTCGCAGCTTTTCGCCGCCAAGCCCAAGGCCAAGCTGATCGATGAGGGTGCCACCACCCTCACCGCCATCAACAAGAACCTCGAAGCGATGGCCTTCGGGCAATATGAGCAGTTCAGCTTCCCCGGTTGGAACAACGAGACCGTGCACGGCTACGTGATCAAGCCGGCCAATTACGTGGAAGGGAAAAAGTACCCCGTGGCCTTCCTGATCCATGGCGGGCCGCAGGGCAGCTTCGGCGATGGCTGGAGTTTCCGTTGGAACCCGCAGACCTACGCCGGCGCGGGCTACGCCGTGGTGATGATCGACTTCCACGGCAGCACGGGCTACGGCCAGGCCTTCACCGATGCCATCAGCCAGCACTGGGGCGACCGTCCGCTGGAGGACCTGCAAAAAGGATGGGCGTATGCGCAAAAGACCTATCCGTTCCTGGACGGCAGCCGCGCCGCAGCCTTGGGTGCCAGCTATGGCGGCTACATGGTGAACTGGATCGCGGGCAACTGGCAAAGCGCCTTCAAATGCCTCGTCTCGCACAACGGGGTGTTCGACAACCGCGCCATGGGCTACAGCACCGAGGAGCTCTGGTTTGACAACTGGGAGATCGGCAGCGATGTGTTCAAGGATCCCGCCGTGTATGACAAGTTCAACCCCATGATGCACGCCAAGGATTGGAGCGTGCCCATGCTGGTGATCCACTCCGACAAGGACTACCGCATCCCGCTCTCGCAGGGCATCGGCGTGTTCACCGCCTGCCAGGCCAAAGGCATCCCTTCGGAATTCCTGCGCTTCCCCGATGAGAACCACTGGGTGCTGAAGCCGCAGAACTCGCTGCTGTGGCACGATACGGTGTTCGGATGGCTGGGGAAGTACATCGGGGGCGGGGTGAAGTAGAAGTGACCACAACGGAAACCTATCTTTGAACAATGGTCGTCGTCATCAAACGAGGCATGTCCCGGCAGCGGATCAAAGCGCTGTTGGATAAACTTCACGCATCCAAGCCGAAGAAACGGAAGGAGGTGGACGTATACAAATATGTGGGCGTCCTGAAAGTGGAGGAAGACCCGGTGGAACTGCAGCGGAAATGGCGCGATGAGTGGTAGCCGTCTGTTGTTGGATACCAACGTGGCCTTGTATTTACTGCGCGGGGATCGTTCCGCTGCGGATGCCATCCAAGGGCAGGATGTCCACATTTCCTTTATCACCAGGATGGAGCTGCTCAGCAAGCCAAGCATGACAAAGGCTGAGATCAGGCAAGTGGAAGCCTTTGTAGCGGAGTGGCCCATGGTGGAGATGAACCGTTCCATCATGGACCAGGCCATCATTCTGCGCAGGGAACATCGCATGAAACTCCCGGATGCGATCATAGGGGCCACCGCGATTTATTCGGGACTGCTATTGTTGACCGCAGATCGTGATTTCGAGAAATTGAAAGATGAACTGGCCCTTTTGATCTACGAGACTTGACCGGGCACGTCATGAGCACCTTCCCACGTCTCTACGAGCCATCGGTAAGAAGGATCGCATGGCCGGTGGCGATGCTGATGCTCTTGGGTTGGATCGGCCTGTTGGCAGCTAAGCAAGAAGTTCCCGTTTGGCTGGAAGGCCCCGCTGCCGCGGACCTCTTCATTGTGGTGAATTGCCGGGCCTCAACGGACAGTTCCGGCGCAGTGCTGCTCCGTTCCCTGGCGTTTTCCGCGCAATGGTTCTTCGCCGTGCTGATCGCATTGTGGTTCACATACACCATGGTGGCGGAATCCGCCATTTCGTTCCATGCCACGGCGCTCCTTTGGATGGTGCTCGGCTTCTCGGCCATGAGCGAGGCGGTCTATGCCTACTTCCGCCGGGAGGCTGCAGGTGCGCGATGGCTGGTTGGCTTGCTGCCCGCGGTGGCGTTGGTGCTGTTGGCGGCCTTGGCCTTTCTGAGTTGAGCGTTGGCGCTTGTGGTGGAGGAAGGCCGAAGATCCGCTAAATTGCCAATGCGGAGAGTTGGAGGCAGCATTCCGGTATGCTGCGCTGTCCATGAGGTGAGTGGCGAATTCAGCAACCCAAAGCCTAATGTGCAATGGTTGGACGAAAGATTCTCATGTTGCCCGCCTTTTTCGTGTATCCATTCACCCTCGTAGTGGCGCAGTCTTGGTGCCCGCCAGGAGCAGAATGGTCGCATTACTATTCCTATACGGATTGGATCACCTCTATTACGGAAATAGGCATACTGGATTCCCAGTATGCTGGGGATACTTTGATCAATGGGTCGAATTGCCAGCGGATCGCGCACGACTTCTATTACGATATCCAAGGCGGGGCACAGGACCAACACCGATCGGGCACCCCGACGATCACCCGATATGTGGATAGCGTGGTGTATATCCTAAGTCCCTTTTCCGGGCAATTCGATACGTTGCTCTGGTTCGCTGCGGAACCCGGCGACCACTGGCCCGTGTATAGCGTCGGTTCCAGCACGCACTGGGTTGTGAATGACGTGGAGCTTGTGGAAGAGGAAGGTGTGTCATTGAAGAAAATGGCCGTCTCATGGGTGGACATGTCAACATCCGGACAGCTCCGTACCGATACGATCTACGAGCGGGTAGGACCGGCATGGAGCTTCGTGTTTTACCCCTTCAACGTCTATGTCGATTTCCAGTATTTCGATCTTCGGTGCTATCGTGACCAGGACTTGACTTGGAGCCGTAGCGCCACCACCGATTGTGAGTTCCCGGCAGGGATCAGGGAAATGGAAGCTGGTATCGCGGCCAAGGTGTTCCCAAATCCTGGTTCGGACCAACTTGAGGTGGAAGGGCTGGCTAACATTCTGTTTGAAGTGCGGGTCACGGATGCGACGGGAAGGACCATGGCCCGTGTCACCGATCGATCGGGAAGGACCACGCTGAACACGAATTCTTGGGCGTCCGGCCTATACCACGTCCGCGTGCTTACAGCCAATGGCAGCAGGTCGTTGAAGTGGGTGAAGCAATAGTCCAACGACATTTATACTGAAATTAGGGATATTATGCTGGCGGCATAACTTCACTAATTTCGATATGACTCGATTGCATACGGGGTCGACTTCTGCTTCTTTGACAGGATAACAGGATGGACAGGATGCAAAGGTTCGTTGTGGTGTTCTTGTCGTGTTGGATCCATCCTGTTCATCCTGCCCATCCTGCCCATCCAGTCAAAACACCATCCGGCCAACAGAACTCCTGTCGGCCTATCTTTGCGCCATCGTTCTTTCCAGTTGAGCTTATCCAGAAAGGCGGAGGGACTGGCCCTGCGAAGCCTTGGCAACCATACGGCAGGTCACTGCTGGACAGGTGCTAAATCCAGTCCCGCAAACCGGAGCGTTCCGGGCGGCGGGAGAAGATGAGCCGTGATCGAGCCCTGTGCTTCCCGCGAAGCATTGCACCTCATCCGGACCATCGGGTGGGGTTTTTCTTTGCCCGCCAAAGTCTGAGGAACGAAGGACGGCGGCGGGTTTTTTCCGGTAGGCTCAGAGACGAGGTGAGGAAGTGAAGAAGAGACGAAGTTGCCGATCGCGCATCCACTTCTTCACCTCGTCTCATCTTCTCTTCTTCTCATCATACCGCATTCGCAAATGACAACCATCGAACAACTCGCGCAAAACCGCATCCTCATCCTGGACGGCGCCATGGGCACCATGATCCAGCGCCTGAAGCTGCAGGAGGAGGACTTCCATCCGAAGGGCATGGAGCACCACCCTGTTCTGCTGCAAGGCAACAACGACCTGCTCTCGCTCTCGCGGCCCGAGGCCATCACGCGCATCCACGAGCAATACCTGGAAGCCGGTGCCGACATCATCGAGACCAACACCTTCAGCGGAACCAGCATCGCGCAGGCAGAGCACAAGTGTGAGCATTTGGTGCGTGAGATCAACCTGCGCTCGGCGCAATTAGCTAAGGCCGCGTGCGAGAAGTTCACGGCAAAGGACCCGACAAAACCGCGCTTCGTGGCTGGATCCATCGGCCCCACCAACCGCACCGCCTCGCTCAGCCCCGACGTGAACGATCCCGGCTTCCGCGCCGTGAGCTTCGATGAACTCGTGACCGCCTACACCGAACAAGTGGATGCGTTGATGGAAGGCGGCGTGGACCTGCTGTTAGTGGAGACCATCTTCGACACGCTCAACGCCAAGGCCGCCTTCTACGCCATTGAGGAGGTCTTCGACAAGCGGGGCACCCGCCTGCCGCTGATGTGCAGCGTCACCATCACCGACGCCAGCGGGCGCACCCTCAGCGGCCAAACGGTGGACGCCTTCCTGATCAGCATGGGCCACGTGCCGCTCTTCAGCATCGGCCTCAACTGCGCGCTTGGCGCGGCCCAGATGCGGCCCTACCTGCAAGTGCTCGCCGAACAGGCACCTTGCCTCGTGAGCGTCTACCCCAACGCCGGCCTGCCGGACCAGATGGGCGAATACCGCGAAACGCCGGAAGTGACGGCCCGCTTGGTAGGCGAGTTCATGAAGGACGGCTTAGTGAACATCGTGGGCGGCTGCTGCGGCACCACGCCGGAGCATATCGCGGCGCTGGCGAAGGAGGCGGGGAAGTATGAACCGCGTAAGCATACAGTAGAGGCATGAATTTTACCGGAGGTGAATGCGCTGTTGAAAAGCGATCACCTGATGGCGGGAATGCACAAGGCTACATTTGAACAGGAAATCATACACACAGCATGCAACTCAGCATTCCAGAATTGGCATACACGCCGGACGCGGAAGTATTGGCGACCCCGGACGGCTATCGCGGGCTCTACGCCTTTCACAAGTACTGGGGAAAGAAACCGGCCGAGCCGATCCGCTATTTGATCGAGCACCTGACCCCGGAAGGCGGATTGGTCGTTGACCCGTTCATGGGTTCCGGTATCGCGGCCATCGAAGCATTGAACCTGCGCCGCCGGGTCGTTGGCATCGACATCAACCCGGCCGCCATTCGTATAACGAAACTACTCGCGGACCCTCCGTCTGCGGAAGCGGTTGCTGAAGGATTGCGGCATATCAGGCAGGCCGTGATGGAGCCGATCCAGGAGAGCTACACCGGCGGGTCCGGTTCCCCGGCCACGCATTACCTATGGGTGGGCGGGGAAATGAAGCGTGTATGGTACGCTGGGATACGTGGCAGGAAGCGCATCGAATCAGATCCCTCTCCCGATGACCTTGCGCTCCATGCGCAATACGAAGCTTATGCGCCACAGCTGTTGCGCGACCCCGTGTTCTTCAACAATCCGCGCATCAACTCATCTGAAAATCTCTCCTTGAACCACCTCTTCACGGGCCGTGCGCTGCGGAACATCGAGTTGATATTGGGCGCGATCAATGCAATGCCCGTACCCTGGCAGGAAGCCATGCGGTTGTCGTTGACAGCCGCCGTGGGCCAGATGAGCAAAATGGTCTTTGCCATCTCCGGGCGGGGCAAGACCACTGGAGTAGCGAGCGAGCGGATCGAAGTCGGCTCGTGGGTGATCGGCTTCTGGCGGCCTCCGCAGCACTTCGAGGTGAATGTTTGGAAATGCTTTGAGCGCCGCGTGCAAAGACTGTTGAAGGCACTTGTGGAATTACCCGTTGGCAGGATCGCGCCGAAAATGGGCGACCTGTCGGCGATGATTTCCGGCAACGCCGAATGTTCACTGGTGAATGGAAATACACTGGAGCGGCTCCCTGAACTGAACGACGGAAGCGTGGACCTCTTCATCACCGATCCGCCGCACGGCGATCGCATTCCTTACCTCGAACTTTCCGAAATATGGAACATGATCCTCGGTGAAACTCCCGATTTTGCATCGGAGATCGTGGTGTCGAACGCGAAGGAGCGGGGTAAGCGAAATGATGGGTACAATGCGGATATGTCGAGCTTCCTGTCCATTGCTGCGCGCAAGCTGAGCGGGCGTGGGGCACTCGTTCTTTTCTTCAACGCAAGAAGCGCGTCAAGCTGGAAGTTTTTCGATGATTTCCGGAGCCGTGCTGCGGATGCGGGAATGGACTACTGCGGTTGTTTTCCGCTGGTGTATTCGGCGGGCTCCGTGGTGCAGGACAATCGCAATGGCGCGCTGAAGACCGACTATGGCCTCGTGTTCGCGCGTTCCAGTGAAAAAAGCGCACATCTTTCACGCATCCCGAACTGGACGACCGAATTACCCGTTCGCGACTGATGCCATTGACATTCACCCAATCCGATAAGCTCTTCCGGGAGAGCCGCATCAACGAATTGGCACGGGTCCCGGAAGGCTCACGATTCCTGAAACTGCGTTCGTTGAGCCGTCGTGAATATTTGGAGCGCCTCTTCGACGAAGTGAGAGGCGAGCGTCCGGCGGTCGGCCCGAGGCAACTATTCCAAGCGGCGTTCGACGATCAGGGGATCTCCATGCATGAGGTGGAGGAAGTGATCCGCAGGATACACGGTGAGGCGAGGGCGGTGCGCGCGGCCAATGAACCCGGCTTGCTCAATCAACTGTACCGGGTCCAAGAGTTCAGTTGGGGCGGCCTTTATCAGAACAGGTTGGAGCAGACGATCGTGGACAATTATGTGAAGCGGATACAGGACTACGACGCGCTCTGCCGGTCCGTTGACAATGAACTCCTGGTGAGCATGCGCGCTTATGTGGTCTCCTCGTGGTACAATCACTGGACCTCGATCATCATTGAAGACATCTTCAAGGACCATCCGAGCGTTCTTCCCGCCGTGGGCCTCGTGAAGCAGATCGACTTCTTTATCCACGATGTTCCCTTCGACCTGAAGGTGACCTATCTGCCGGAAGGCTTCCTCATCGACAAACGCCGGCAGGCCGGATTGCGCCCGGAGACGACATTGCTGCGCGGCGTCGCCCGCCGGAACGGGATCCCACTGGATTCCGGACTTGCCGCCTCGGCCTTGCTCCAAGACCTTTGGAACAAAGTGGGTGACCATCCTGCGGAGGAAAGTCGACAATTGATCACGGAATTGCGTGGATTCCGGAACGACCTTGTCGGCTCCATCGAGAACGATCCGGAGGAATTGGTCCGCTGGCTGTATGAGAATCAGGGCGAACGGCGCTTCGACTCGTCGAACCGCTTGTTCCTCGTGCTCGTCGATCAACGCAACTATTTTGATTCATGGAAATTAAAGAGGGCGAGACCCTTGATGGAGGCGAAGGTGCGCGAACACCTTTCGAACTATGGCCAGCAGCCCGGCCGTCATGTCGAGTTCCAATGGAAGGGTGAGCAATACACTGCGATATCGGATGTGATAATAGTGAAGCAGCCTCAGTGATGGCGTGCCGTAAACTGAATCCATTGAATCATCGCCCGATCAAAATGTCCATCCCCACCTACTCCGGCCTCGAGCCCCTCCGCATCTTCCCCGGTGCCAACTTCATCAACATCGGTGAGCGCACCAACGTCACCGGCAGTGCGCAGTTCCGGCGGCTGATCAAGGACGGCAACTACGCCGAGGCCGTGCGCGTGGCCCGCCAGCAGGTGGAGAACGGCGCGCAGNNTTCCTCAACCTCATCGCCGCCGAGCCCGACATCGCCCGCGTGCCCGTGATGGTGGACAGCAGCAAGTTCGCCGTGATCGAGACCGGCCTGAAATGCCTGCAAGGGAAAGGCATCGCCAACAGCATCAGCCTGAAGGAAGGGGAGGCCGAATTCCTGCACCATGCCCGGACGGTGAAGCGACTCGGCGCCGCCGCCGTGGTGATGTGCTTCGACGAGACCGGCCAGGCCGACAGCTACGAGCGGCGCATTGAGATTGCACAGCGTGTGTACGACCTGCTCACGCAGCGGGTAGGCTTCGCCGCGCACGACATCATCATCGATCCCAACATCCTCACCGTGGCCACGGGCATGACCGAGCATGCGCGCTACGCCATCGACTACATCGCGGCGGTGAAGTGGATCAAGCAGAACCTGCCGGGCGTGCTGGTGAGCGGCGGCGTGAGCAACATCAGCTTCAGCTTCCGCGGCAACGAGCCCGTGCGCGAGGCCATGCACACCGCCTTCCTTTACCACGCCATCCAGGCCGGCATGGACATGGGCATCGTCAACGCCGGGCAGATCGGCGTGTACGACGAGATCCCCAAGGAACTGCTGGAACACGTGGAGGACGTGCTCTTCGACCGCAGGCCCGATGCCACCGAACGCCTGGTGACGCTGGCCGAAAGCTTCCGCGGCGACGGCAAGCAGGCCAAGGTGCAGGACCTCGCCTGGCGCAAGGAACCCGTCAACGAACGCCTGCGGCACGCGCTGGTGCACGGCATCACCGACTTCATTGAGGAGGACACCGAGGAATCACGCAAGGAACTGCTGGACCCCGTGAAGGTGATCGAAGGGCCGCTGATGGCCGGCATGACCGTGGTGGGCGACCTCTTCGGGGCGGGGAAAATGTTCCTGCCCCAAGTGGTGAAGAGCGCCCGCGTGATGAAGAAGGCCGTGGCCTACTTGGAACCCTTCTTGGAGGAATACAAGAAGAACAACCCCGCGGAAACGGAGGTGGTGAAGGACAGCTTCGGCGTGCCCATCCAAACCACGCGGGACGGCGGGCCGAAGAAGGTGCTGTTGGCCACCGTGAAGGGCGACGTGCACGACATCGGCAAGAACATCGTGGGCGTGGTCCTGGCCTGCAACGGCTGGCAGGTGATCGACCTCGGCGTGATGGTCCACAGTGCCACCATCCTGAAGACCGCGCGCGAAATGAAAGTGGACGTGATCGGCCTCAGCGGATTGATCACGCCTTCGCTGGACGAGATGGCCAGCGTGGCCAAGGACATGGAGCGCGAAGGCTTCGACCTGCCGCTGCTGATCGGCGGGGCCACCACCAGCCGCGTGCATACCGCCGTGCGCATCGCGCCGCATTACAGCAAGCCCGTGGTGCACATCATCGATGCCAGCCGCTGCGTGCCTGCCGTGAGTGAGCTGCTCAGTCCTGCCACGCACGATGCCTATGTGAAGCGCATCGCGGAGGAGTACGAGACCGTGCGTGAACACTACGCCAATTCGCAGCGCGAAAAGGAGATCATCCCCATCGCCGAAGCGCGCGAAAAGCACTTCGCCATCGACTGGAAGGCCGAGCCGCCGGTGGCACCGCGCAGCACCGGCCTCTTCACGTTCCGCAACTTCCCGCTCCCGGACCTGATACCATACCTCGACTGGACGCCCTTCTTCCAGGCGTGGGAGTTGGCGGGCAAGTATCCGAAGATCCTCACCGACCCCGTGGTGGGCGCCGAAGCCTCCAAGCTCCACGCCGATGCCGTGAAGCTGCTGGACCGCATCGTGAAGGAGCGCTGGTTCACCGCACACGGCGTGGTGGGCATCTGGCCGGCCAACGCCATCGGCGACGACATCGAGGTGTACAAGGATGAAAAGCGCAAAGAGGTGATCGGCACCTTCCACACCCTGCGCCAGCAATCGAAAAAGGCACCGGGCGTGCCCTACACGGGCAATGCGGATTTCATCGCGCCAAAGGGCAGCGGCGTGCCGGACTGGATCGGGGCCTTTGCCGTCACCACGGGCCATGGCGTGGAGGAGAAGGCGCAGGAGCTGGAAGCAGCCGGCGACGATTACGGGGCCATCATGTGCAAGGCCTTGGGCGATCGCTTGGCCGAGGCCTTTGCCGAGAAGATGCACGAAACGGTGCGCAAGGAACTGTGGGGCTACGCGCACACCGAGGCACTCAGTAACGAAGAGCTCATCAAGGAAAAGTACGAAGGCGTGCGGCCGGCCGCCGGCTATCCCGCTTGCCCGGACCACACCGAGAAGCCGGAGATCTTCCGCCTGCTGGACGCCACCAAGCATACGGGCATCGAGCTCACCGAGGGCCTGGCCATGTACCCCACGGCTGCGGTGAGCGGCTGGTACTTCGCCCATCCGCGCAGCAAGTACTTCGGCGTGGGCCGGGTGGGGAAGGACCAGATCGGGGATCTGGCGCGGCGCAAGGGGCAGACCACGGAATGGATGGAGCATTGGCTGGGGAGTAACCTCAGCTACACGCCTGCGTAGGAAGGGAGCCAAATCTCCCCCCGGTGCGAAGGATATTCGAAATTCAACTCGTGATCATTGCTGTGGCGTGGCCTGCATCGATGGCGTGGAGCCAATCCCGCCCCGCAGACCCAGGTGATTGTTTGGACGCCATCCACATCAAGGACTCCATCGTGGTGTGTGAGCGCCCCGGGCGCGGCTTTGGTAATGTGCTGGAGGTGAAGGAGAATCCGCCAGCCGACCTGAAGTGGCTTGAGCGTGAGCACCATTCCGCATGGTTCCTGTTCCGCTCACCCGCGAAAACGACGCTCACCTTTGACATCATCCCGAGCGACCCGGCGGACGATATCGATTTTCTGCTTTTCCCGGGTAACATCCCTGATGTTTGCCGAAAGATCCCCACCAAGGAGGTGGAGCCGGTCCGCAGCAACATTTCACGCAATGATCCGGCCATGAACTCCATGTGCGGATTGAGCAAGGATGCCACGGAGGATTACGTGCGCTCCGGGGTGGGCAGCTCCTACAGCCGGGCCATTGACGTGGAGGAGGGCGACCTCTACTACTTGCTGGTGGATTATCCCCAACGGCCCAGAGCGGGCTTTACCGTCCATTTCCATTACGACCCGCCGCCGCCCCTGCCCCCGGTGAAGGAGCTGCCGCAGACCTTGGTGGTGGAGGTGGCTGATGGGGTTACGGGTGCACCATTGGAGGCTTCGCTTTCGGTGGAGGGCATGGTGTTCGACTCCATCGTGCAGGCTAAGGGAGCGAGCCGATATGAGTTCAAAATGGACAACTACCGCAACCTGCGGATCAATTGCCTGCGGAAGGGGTACATGTTCCTCTCGGAACGTGTGAAGGCCAGTGGCGATACCGAGGTGAAGGTGCAATTGAAGCTCATGCCCATCGCCCCCGGTGCAAAGGTGGCTCTGGACGATATCCGCTTCGTTGGCAACGACAGCAAGGTGATGCGCAACTCCGAAGGGTCGCTGTACATGCTGCTGCACTTCATGGAACAGAACGCCACGGCCCGGATCGAGATCCAAGGGCATGTGAACGGCCCCTCGGTGAAAAAGAGCCTGAACACCGAACTGGTGGAGTTGAGCGCCGAGCGCGCCCAAACCGTGTTCAACTTCCTGCTGGTGAACGATGTGGACCCGGCCCGGATGGGCTACGTCGGGTTGGGGAACAGCGAGATGCTGTATCCGAACCCCAAAAACAAGGCAGAGAGCGATGCGAACCGGCGGGTAGAGGTACGCATCACCAGCTACGATGAGCTTGCCACGCCATCCGGCCCCGCATCAGGCCGCCCATCCCATTGATCCAAGGCCCACGTGGGGCCGCCCTTAGTTTTGTGCGGCAAGCCCAAGCTCTGCCACACCGGATGCGGCCCGCCCTGTTATTCCTTTCCACCACCCTTGCCGTTGCTGCGGCCGGGCAACAGCCATGGTCGTTGGAGCAATGCCTGCAACGGGCCCAAGAAAGAAACTTGGATTTGCGCAATGCCGGTTTGGAGGCCGACCTGGCGGACAGGGCCCATGAACAGGCCTACTGGTCCTTCCTGCCCAACCTCAACGGCGCGGCTACGCATGGCTATAATTGGGGGAAAACCATCGACCAGTACACCAACACCTTCGCCACGGACAGGGTGCGCACCAACAACTTCTACCTCAGCAGCGATGTGGCGCTCTTCCAAGGCTTGCGCAAGCAGCATACACTGAAGCAGACGGCCCTTGACCAGCACGCTGCGGAGAAAGGGTTGGAAGCCGCGCGCAACGACGTCAGCATCGCCGTGGTACGGGCCTTCTTGGACCTCGCCGGGCTGAATGAACAGGTTGTTGCCGCCGAAACGCAGGCACAAGCCACCAAGGACCAGGAAACCACCACCCAAGCCTTGTACGAAGCCGGGCGCTTGGCCCGGGCAGACCTGCTGGACATCCAAGCCCAGCTGGCTCAGGACCAATACACGGTGGAGAACCTGGAGATACAGGCCGACAAGGCCAGGCTCACCCTGGCACAACTGATGTTCCTGGGACCGGAGGAGATCGCCTCCTTCCGGATAGCGGCACCGTCCATTGGCGAGCTGGCCATTGCCGAGCTGGCCATTGCCGAGCCTACGGCCACCGTGCCGGAGGTACTGGCCAAGGTGATAGCCTCCAATCCGGCCTATGCCCAAGCGGAACTAAGCCTGCAAAGCGCGGACCGCGGCATCGCCGTTGCGCGCTCCAACGCCTTGCCGTCCCTGTCCTTCAATGCATCGTTGGGCACGGGTTATTCGGGAAGGAATTACGAAGCCGTGGGCGCGCCGGTACCGAACGGCCAATACCTGATCGGGGCCACACAGGGCGGCGAGGCCGTGTATGCGCCGAACTACACGCAGAACACCCGGGTCAAATCACTTTCCCAACAGCTGAACGACAACCTGAACGAATCCGTGGGCTTTACCCTCAGCGTGCCCATCTTCAACAACATGGCCAACAAGTACACGGTGGACAGGGCCCGCATCCAATACGAACAAGCCAAGACCAATTTGGACAAGCGGCACAACGCCCTGCAAGTGGACGTGCAAAACGCATTGACGGCCCAGCGCGGGGCCTACCGCCAATACATCAGCGCCAAGCTCGCCGTGGACGCTGCCGAGGAATCGGTGCGCATGGCCAATGAACGCTATGCCCAGCGTGCCATCACTGTCACGGACCTCAATGTCGCCAAGGCCCGTCTGCAGAACAGCACTTCGCAGCTGATCAATGCCAAGTACAGCTACCTCATGGCGGAGAAGGCCCTGGACATCCTCCAAGGGCTGCCGGTGGCGCTCTGACCATGGCACTGGTGCTTTCCTTTGATACCGCCACGCCCCACCTGGCGGTGGTGCTTGCCATGGACGGCCGCCCGATAGCCTGGCGGGAGGACGCCACCAAGGCGCTTTCCCATGCGGAAAGGCTGAACGTCTTTCTTGCCGAAGTCATGCAGGACGGCGGGCACAAACTGGAGGACCTGGATGCCGTGGCCGTAGGCACCGGGCCCGGCTCCTATACCGGCCTGCGCATTGGCCTGTCCGCGGCCAAGGGACTCTGCTTCGCCTTGGACAAGCCGCTGATCGGCATGGGCACCTTGGAGGTGCTGGTAGCCGAGAAGCTTGCCGCCGGTCCACCTGAGGAAGGGGCGGTGTTGATGCCCATGGTGGACGCGCGGCGGATGGAGGTGTACACGCGGCCCTTTTCCCCTGCCGGGGAACCCGGTGGAGCCACGGCTCCCTTGGTGCTGGACATGGCCTGGTGCGAAACTCGGAAAGGCGGGGGACCCACCGTGGTGTTCGGGGATGGGGCGGACAAGGCCGCCCAGTTGTGGCAAGCGGCCCCTTGGATCGAGCACCAGCAAGGCATCCGGCCCGGGGTGAACGGCTTGGCCCGGTGCGCCCATCGGCACTTCCTGCTGGGCTGGTTCAGCGACTTGGCTTATTTGGTGCCCGAATACGGCAAGCCGGCCAACGTGGCCCAGCAACGGGGGCGGGGAAGCGGAACTCCCTGACGGGCAACCGGCCGCCGCGGTCGGCTAGGGCAGCCTTATTTCAGGTTCCTTCAACAACGCATTGTTGGTTTTCACGAAGATGGCATTACCTTCGCGCCCCCTAAGTAGGGAACATCTCATCTAATACCCCCACGACCGTGGCATCCACGACCCATACCACATCCATGGCCAACGCGGCCTCCACGCAGAAGGAATGGCTTCTGGTGGATGCCGAGAACGAGGTCATCGGCCGCGTCGCCAGCAAGATTGCCATGCTGGTGCGCGGAAAGCACAAGCCAACCTTCACCTCCCACGTGGACACCGGCGACCATGTGATCGTGGTGAACGCCGAAAAGGTGCGCCTTACCGGCAACAAAATGGCCGACAAGGAATACCAGCGCTACAGCATGTACCCTGGCGGCCAGCGGCGGGAGCCGGCCGGCAAGCTGCTGGCGCGCAAGCCCGAAGCCCTGCTGGAGCACGCCGTGCGCGGCATGCTGCCCAAGACCCGCCTGGGCCGTGCGCAGTTCGGCAACCTCCACGTGGTGGTGGGCACCGAGCACAAGCACAGCGCCCAGCAACCCCGCAAGATCGACCTTAACACCATCAAGTGAGCATGGAGCCCATCATCAGCCTTGGCCGCCGCAAAACCTCCGTGGCACGCGTCGTCCTCAACGAAGGCAACGGCACTGTCATCGTCAACGGCGTGGACGGGAAGGAGTACTTCCCCATCCTCACCCAGCAGTTCAAAATGTTGCAACCCTTCAAGCTCACCGGCACTGAAGGGAAGTACGACGCCACTATCAACGTGAACGGTGGCGGCATTACCGGCCAGGTGGAAGCCGTGCGCTTGGGCATTGCCCGCGCCTTGGTGGAAGTGGATGAAGCCCACAAGCCCCTCCTCAAGGCCGAGGAACTGATGACGCGGAACCCGCGCGAAGTAGAACGCAAGAAATACGGCCGCCGCAAGGCGCGCAAACTTAGCCAGTTCAGCAAGCGTTGATCTCCCGCGCTTGTTGGGGACCCTGGCCTTCCGGGGTTCAGCATCCAATTCGGCCAGACCCGGGAGTCCGATGGTCATCGGACCGGCTACCGCGCCGAATGCCTGCACAACGGGAAAAAGGAAAGTGAACCCAAACAACAAAGTCCTCCATGGCACGCATCGATTTCAATACCCTGCTTGACGCAGGAGTGCACTTCGGCCACCTGCGCCGCAAGTGGAACCCCAACATGGCCCCCTACATCTTCGCCGAGAAGAAGGGGATCCACGTCATCGACCTCAACAAAACCGCCGTCAAGCTCGAGGAAGCCTCCAACGCCCTGCGGCAAGTGGCCAGAAGCGGCAAGAAGGTGCTGTTCGTGGCCACGAAGAAGCAGGCCAAGGATATTGTTGCCGACAAGGTGAAGCCCGTCGGCATGCCGTACGTCACCGAGCGGTGGAGCGGTGGGATGCTCACCAACTTCGGCACCATCCGCCGGGCCATCAAGAAGATGTCCAACATCGACCGCATGAAGGTCGATGGCACCTTCGACAACATGAGCAAGCGTGAGCGCCTGCAAGTGAGCCGCCAGCGCGAAAAGCTGGAAAAAAACCTCGGCAGCATTGCCGACCTCACCCGACTGCCCAGCGCCCTGTTCATCGTGGACATCGTGAAGGAGCACATCGCCTTGGCCGAAGCCCGCAAGCTGGGCATCCCCACCTTTGCCATGGTGGACACCAACAGCGACCCCACCTTGGTCGATTTCCCCATTCCCGCCAATGACGATGCCACCAAGAGCATTGAACTGATCGTGGACACCATGGTGGCTGCGGTCAGGGAAGGTCTGGAAGAGCGCAAGCGCGACAAGGACAGCGGCACCGCCACGCCCGATGAGGATGCCGAGGAGGAAAGCGCGGAAGCCGCCGCCGGAAAGCCTGCAGCGGCCAAGGCCAACGCCGAACCGGCGGACGGGGAGCCTGTGGCTGCCGATGCCGCTCCCGGCGAGCCGGAAGCCTGATCGCGGAAGCCCCAAGGGGCAGGAGAGTTTTTAATGACAACAAATCAGCATGAGTACGACCATGGCCATTACAGCCTCTGATGTGAACAAGCTGCGCCAGATGACCGGCGCGGGCATGATGGATTGCAAGAAGGCCCTTACCGAGGCCAATGGCGACTTCGATGCCGCCATTGACCTGCTGCGCAAGAAAGGCCAGAAGGTGGCCGCCAACCGCGCCGACCGCGCCGCCTCGGAGGGTCTGGTGTTGGCCAAGACCACCGCAGACGCCAAGAAAGGCGTGTTGGTGAGCGTGAACTGCGAAACCGACTTCGTGGCCAAGAATGCCGACTTCGGGAAGATGGCCGAGACCATCACCGACATCGCACTGCAGCACATGGCCACCGACGCGGAGGCGCTGAAGGCGCTGCCCTTCGGCAACGGCCTCACCGTGGCTGGGAAGCTCACCGAGCAGACCGGCGTGATCGGTGAGAAGATCGACGTGAACTACTGCGGCACCCTCAACGCCGAGTACGTATACGCCTACAACCACCCGGGCAACCGCGTGGCCAGCATGGTGGGCCTGAACAAGGCTGGGCACGAACAAGTGGCCAAGGACGTGGCCATGCAGGCCGCAGCCATGGCGCCCATCGCCTTAGACAAGAGCAGCACCCCGCAGGAAGTGATCGAGAAGGAGTTGGAGATCGGCAAGGAACTCGCCATCCAGGAGGGCAAGCCCGCCGAAATGGCCGAGAAAATCGCCCAGGGCCGCCTGAACAAGTTCTTCAAAGAGAGCACCCTGCTGGCCCAGGAGTTCATCAAGGACAACAAGATGAACGTGGAGCAGTATGTGCAAAAGGCCGACAAGGACCTGAAGGTCACCGGCTTCAAGCGCCATGCACTGGCGTAAGCCAAAAGGCAGACAATGCAAGGGAACGGCTCCGGGCAACCGGGGCCGTTCTTTGTTCAAAGGCACGTCTATGCAACGCGCCAGTGTTTGCAACACGGATGCACTAATGCCCCCTCAAGGTCTCCCGAAGGGAACCATGCAGGAGGAACGCTCCCTGCGTCAAGGTCCGCTGCGCGAGACCTTGATGGGACTAATGCACCTGCGCTCCCCCCTTCTCCTCCTTCGGCTTCGCTCAGGATGGAGAAGGGGCCTGGGGGCCAACCCGGTGAATGCAACGCTGTATCCCTTGCGGATCAGGAGGAAATGTTGGATGTCTTGGACGGGCGGAAGCTGGATTTGCGGTACCGGTATGTGCTGGTGCGGTGAGCTGGCGGTGAAGGACAGGTGATAGACCTTGCCCTATTTTCGCGCCCGATGAGCCAGCCAGCCCCTCCCCGGAAGTTCAAGCGCATCTTGTTGAAGCTCTCCGGCGAAAGCCTGATGGGCGAGCAGGCTTATGGCATCTGCAGCAAGCGGCTGAAGCAATATGCGGAAGAGATCGTGGCGGTATCGCGGGCAGGCGTGGAGGTGGCCATTGTGGTGGGCGGAGGCAATATCTACCGCGGTATCCAGGCGGCCGCCAACGGCATTGATCGGGTGCAGGGCGACCACATGGGCATGCTGGCCACCATGATCAACAGCCTGGCCCTGCAAAGCGCGCTGGAAAGCGCGGGGCAGAAGACGCGCCTGCTCAGCGCCATCAAGATGGAGCAGATCGCCGAGCCGTTCATCCGCCGCCGCGCCGTGCGCCACCTGGAGAAAGGCCGCATTGTGATCTTCGGCGCGGGCACCGGCAACCCGTACTTCACCACGGACAGTGCCGCCAGCCTGCGCGCCATTGAGATCGAGGCCGACGTGATCCTCAAGGGCACCCGCGTGGATGGCATCTATTCCGCCGACCCCGAAAAAGACCCCAAGGCCACACGCTACGACCGTATTTCCTTCGAGGAGGTTTATGAAAAAGGCCTCACCGTGATGGACATGACCGCCTTCACCCTGTGCCGCGAAAACAAGCTGCCGATCATTGTGTTCGACATGAACAAGCCGGGCAACTTGCAGAAGCTGGTGAGCGGGGAGCCGTTGGGGACGTTGGTGGAATTTTGATCTGGGAAGTTGTCCGTTGTTAGTTGCCTGTTGTCAGGCGTTCTCCCTGCCCCTGGCAATTGCCAGCTAACAACTAACAACCGCATTCTCCTACAACCGGTACCTTCGCGCCTCTTTCCGAAGAACATGAGCGACGTAGCCTCCCTGATCGCGCAATGCGAGGACCTGGACCGCAAGGCGGTTGAGCACTTGGACAAGGAACTGGTGAAGATCCGCGCCGGCCGCGCCAATCCGGCGATGCTGGAAGGCGTGCGCGTGGATTACTACGGCAGTGAGGTGCCGCTGAGCCAGGTGAGCAACATCAACACGCCGGATGCGCGCACGATCATGATCCAGCCGTGGGAGAAGAAGATGATCGACCCGATCGAGAAGGCGATCATGGCCGCCAACTTGGGCTTCAACCCCAGCAACAACGGCGAGCACGTGATCATCGCCGTGCCCATGCTCACCGAAGAGCGGCGCAGGGAACTGGTGAAGATGGCCAACCGCGAGGGCGAGAATGCACGGGTAAGCATCCGCGGGGCGCGCCAGAAGGCGATGGAGGCCATCAAGAAGGCCCAAAAGGACGGACTGCCGGAGGATGCGGCCAAAGGTGCCGAAGGCGAGGTGGAGAAGATCACCGGCAGGTGGAACAAGAAGGTGGATGAGCTGATCGCCACCAAGGAAAAGGAGATCATGACCGTATAAGGGCTACACCCCGGGCATTGGGGGTCGGCCGCAACCCGTACATTTTGTGCCCAATTGCGGGAATATGGTCGACCGAAGGGATTTTCTGCGTCTTTCAGCGCTTTCATCCGCAGCAGCCCTCGCCGGTTGTGCCACGGCCGCAGCGGACAAAGAGGGACCTTCGCTTCCCGCGCGGAAGTTGAATGCGCCCGTGGTGATCTCCACCTGGGATTTTGGCAAAGCGGCCAACGCCAGTGCCTGGGGCGTGCTGGTGGGCAGTGGCAGCGCCTTGGACGCCGTGGAAGCCGGAGCGAGGGTGCCCGAGGCCGATCCCGGCAACCAGAGCGTGGGCTACGGCGGGCGGCCCGATCGGGATGGCCGTGTTACGCTGGATGCCTGCATCATGGATGCCAAGGGGCGCTGCGGCTCGGTGGCGGCGCTGGAGCAGGTGATGCATGCGGTTTCCGTGGCCCGCGCGGTGATGGAGAAGACCCCGCACGTGATGCTGGTGGGTGATGGCGCGCTTCAATTCGCCTTGGCCAATGGCTTTGAAAAGCAGGAACTGCTGACCGAACAAAGCCGCATGGAATGGGAGGAGTGGCTGAAAACGGCGCACTACGCGCCGGTGCGCAACATTGAGAACAGCACACCGGGCAACGCCAAGGACCACGACACCATCGGCATATTGGCGCTGGATGCCACGGGCGACCTGGCGGGCGCCTGCACCACCAGCGGTATGGCCTATAAGCTGCACGGCCGTGTGGGCGATTCACCCATTATTGGAGCTGGTCTCTTTGTGGACAACGAAGTGGGCGCTGCCACCAGCACGGGCGTAGGTGAGGAGGTGGTCCGTATTGCCGGAAGCCACACGGTGGTGGAACTGATGCGCCAGGGTTTCGCGCCGGAAGAAGCCTGCAAGGCCGCATTGGAGCGTGCCGTGCGCCGTGATCCCGCCTACGCCAAGTCCATTCAAGTGGGCTTTCTGGCCTTGCGCCGTGACAGTGCCATCGGGGCGTATGCCATGCAGGAGGGCTTCACCTACGCCGTAAAGAGCGGATCGCGGGAGGAACTGGTGGCGGCCAAGCACATTTTCTGAGATGCTCCTGGAGGTGTGTGCCTACTCCTTGGCCTCATGCGCCACGGCCCTTCGTGAAGGCGCACAGCGCGTGGAACTGTGCTCGGGCTCCGAGGTCGGGGGCACCACGCCGGGCAAGGAAACGATCATCGCGGCCCTGGATCTGGGCATTCCCGTGTTCCCGATGGTGCGGCCGCGCGGCGGCGATTTCATGTACACGAATGATGAGCTGGCACAGATCCGCCGGTCGATCCTGCTGTGCGGGGAGTTGGGCTGCCCGGGCATTGTGACCGGCATGCAGCTGCGCGATGGCCGCTTGGATAGCCAAGCCATGCGGCGCGTGGTGGACCTTGCCGGCCCGATGGCCGTGGCCTGCCACAAGGTGTTCGACGGCGTACCTGATGCGGCGGAAGCGCTGGAGGCATTGGTGGATGCGGGCTGCGTGCGGGTGCTCACCTCCGGCTTAGCGGCCGATGCCATGGCCGGTGCGCGGGTGTTGCAGCAATTGGTCCATCAGGCGGGCGGCCGCATCACGGTAATGCCGGGCGGGGGCGTGCGCTCGGGCAACATCGCGGAACTGGCGCGGATCACCGGGGCACGCGAGTTCCACAGTTCAGCGATCACGCAGCGGACAGCAGGCGCGGATGCGGATGCAGCGGAAGTGCGCGCATTGGTGGACCAACTGTCGGCCCGGGCTTGATGTGGCGTTCACTTGGCCACTCCCGCCTTCTCCCGTTTGCCGCCCAGCTTGGCTTCCACCTCGGCAATGGCGCGCTTGGTTTTCAGCAGGCTGTCCGGGGTCACGCTGATCGAATCGATGCCTAATTCCACCAGGAACTGCGCAAAGTCCGGGAAGTCGCTGGGGCCTTGGCCGCAGATGCCCACCTTGGTCTTGGTCTTCTTGGCTGTTTGGATCAGCATGCGCAGCATGCTCTTCACGGCCTCGTTGCGCTCGTCGTAGATGTGGCTCACCAGCGCGCTGTCGCGGTCCAGGCCCAGGGTGAGCTGGGTGAGGTCGTTGCTACCGATGGAAAAGCCGTCGATGTATTGGCTGAACTCCTCGGCCAGGATGATGTTGCTGGGGATCTCGGCCATCAGGAACAGTTCCAGCCCTTCCTTGCCGCGCTCCAGGCCATACGCCTTCATCACGGAGCCCACCTTCTTCAGTTCCTCCACCGTGCGGCAGAAGGGGATCATCACCACCACGTTCTTCAGGCCCATTTTTTCGCGTACGCGCCGGATGGCCTTGCATTCGAGCCCGAAGGCTTCCTTGTAGGCCTCGCTGTAATAGCGCGAAGCACCGCGCCAGCCGATCATGGGGTTCTCCTCGTCGGGTTCGAAATGCTCCCCGCCCAGCAGGTTTTTGTACTCGTTGCTCTTGAAATCGCTGAAGCGCACGATCACTTTGTTGGGGTGGAAGGCCGCCGCAATGCGGGCGATGCCGTAGCTGAGCCGCTTCACGAAGAAGGTTTCCTCATCCTCGTAGCCGTTGATCAGGTAGCTGATCTTGCCGCTGAGGTTGGTGTCGCCAAGCTCTTTGTGCTGCAGCAGCGCCAAGGGGTGCGCTTGGATGTAGTTGTTGATGATGAACTCCTCGCGGGCCAGGCCCACGCCGGCGTTGGGCAGGTTGGCGAACTTGAAGGCCAGGTCCGGGCTGGCCACGTTGAGCATGATGGGGGTGCGTGTTTCGGGCAGGTCGGCCAGCAGGGTTTCCTCCACGCGGAAGGGGATGATGCCCGCGTACACGATGCCCTTGTCACCTTCGCAGCAACTGGCGGTGATCTCCATGCCCGTTTCCAGTTTGTCGGTGGCGTCGCCGCAGCCCACAATGGCGGGCACGCCCATTTCGCGCGCTACGATGGCGGCGTGGCAGGTGCGGCCGCCCTTGTTGGTGATGATGGCACTGGCCTTCTTCATGATCGGCTCCCAGTCCGGGTCGGTCATATCGGTCACTAGCACGTCGCCCGGCTGGAAATCCTTGCCGTCGGTGCTGCCGCCGCGGCCGTCCAGGCTGTACAGGATGCGCACCTTGCCCGCGCCCACCCGGTCGCCGATGGCGATGCCGGTGACCACGGTTTTCGGATCGTTCGGGCCGTGCTCCACCTTGTATTCCACCACGCGGTCGCCGGTTTTGCGGCTGTGGATGGTTTCCGGGCGGGCCTGCACCACGAAGAGCTTGCCGTTCAGGCCGTCCACGGCCCATTCCACGTCCATGGGGCACCAGTGGCCTTTCTTGTCGCTGTAATACTTTTCAATGGCACTTACGTTGCGCGCGATCTCCAGCACATGTTCGTCGCTGATGCAGAACCGGTTGCGCAGGGGCCGTTCCACCGGCACGGTCATCACGGGCTTGGAGGGGTCCACGCCGTAGATCATCTTGCGGTCCTTGTTGCCGAGCTTCTTCTCAATGATGCTGCTGTATCCCTCGGCCAGTGCGGGTTTGAACACGATGAACTCGTCCGGGCTCACGCTGCCCTGCACCACCATTTCGCCCAATCCGTAGCTGCCGTTGATGAGCACCACGTCCTTGAAACCGCTCTCGGTGTCTATGCTGAACGCCACGCCGCTGCTGCCCACGTCGGAGCGCACCATCTTCTGCACGCCCACGCTCAGGCCCACCTGGAAGTGGTCGTAGCCTAGGCGCTCACGGTAGACGATGGCGCGGTCCGTGAAGAGCGAAGCGAAGCAATTGCGCACCGCGCTGATCAGGTCCTGGTGGCCGCGGATGTTGAGATAGGTTTCCTGCTGGCCGGCGAAGCTGGCGTCCGGCAGGTCTTCGGCCGTGGCGCTGGAGCGCACGGCCACGTCGGTGGCCTCCTGCCCGTGTTGTTGCGAGAGCTCGTCATAGCGGGCCATGATGCCCTTCCAGATCTCCTCGGGGAATTTGCCGTTCTTGATCAGGGTGCGCACGGCCAGGCCGGTGCGGCGGATGTTCTCCACGTCGTTCGCGTCCAGCCCGGCCACGATGTCGCGGATCTTCTGGCCCAGGTCGTTGTGCTGGATGAAGGCCTCATAGCTGGCCACGGTGACCACAAAGCCGCCGGGCACGCTTACGCCCAGTTTGCCGAGGTTCTGGATCATCTCCCCCAGGCTGGCGTTCTTGCCGCCCACGGTGGGGATGTCGCTGAGTTCGACTTCGTGGAGCCATTTGAGGAAGGGGGCCTGGGACATGGTTGGTGTTTTTTTGTGGGAACGGCCGTTCTACGGGAAGACGTGTGGAAAGTTGACGCGAGTTCCAAGTTGCCGGTTGCCGGTAACACGGAGCGGAATGCAGCAGTGAAAATAGTGCCGCCGGTCCCTCCCGGAGGCGCGGCTTCCCCTGATGGGGCCGTGGCCGGTTCCGGGATGGCATCCGTGGGGGCGGCTACGCCCAAACCGGGCACCCCTCCGTGCAGTTCCGGCACATGTCGATCGAGCCGCGGTCGCTGAACAGGCGACGGCGGAACGCATGGTACACCGGGCCGTTCCAGATCTCCCGGAAGCTCAGTTCGTTCAGGTCGCCCATCACCCACTTGGCATCCTTGTCGAAGCAGCACGGCACCACCTTGCCGTCCCAGGTGACCACGCAGCTGTGCCACATCTTCCAGCATTCGTTGTCCAACCGGTGCTTCACTTCCCACACGCCGTTCGCGTTGCGTTTGTAGCGTGAATACTTGTCCTGCAAGGGGATCAGCGGGTGGTCATCGTGCGGGTCATAGATCTGGGCCGTCTTCAGCCACAAGTCGTCCACGCCGATCTTCCTCGCCAGCTTGCGCGCCTCCGGGACCTGGTGTTCGTTGGGCCGCACCACCAGGAACTGGAACACGATGTGCGGCGTGCGGCTCTTCAGCTTCTTCTTCCACTTCACCACCCGTTCGGCACCTTCGATCACCTTGGCGAGGTTCCCTTCCCTCCGGTAAGCGGAATAGGTCTCCTGGTCGGTGCCATCCATGCTGATGATCAACCGCGAAAGGCCACTGCGCACGGTTTCCTCCGCCTTGGCTTCCGTAAGGAAATGGCCATTGGTGCTGGTGTTGGTGTACAGCCCCTTGCGGTGCGCGTAGTTCACCATTTCCAGGAATTTGGGGTTGATGAACGGTTCGCCCTGGAAGTAGAAGGTGAGCGCCCACAGGTCCTTGGAGAGCTCATCGATCACCCGCATGAACAGCTCGTTCTTCAGGTTGCCCGTGGGGCGGGTGAAGGCCCGCAGACCGCTCGGGCACTCCGGGCAGCGCAGGTTGCAGGCGGTGGTGGGCTCCATGCTGATGCTGAAGGGCAGGCCCCGGATGATGGGGTGGCGCGTTTTCTTCGCTTGGCGGAAGCTGTGCCAGATGCGGTAGGCATTGCGCATGCGCCGCGCCGTCATCGGGCGTGCCCACAGCCGTGCATCGCGGAGTGCGGGAAGCATGGGTGCAAGGTATCCCGGCGGGTTCGATCATGGGACGTGGTTGGTGTTTGATCCGGGTACATGGCGGGAAGTTGCACGCATGCCCGTTACGTCCATCCGGGGCACGGGTGGGCATCGCCCTTACCTCCCCACCACTAATTTCCCTTGCCAAAGGCGCGCCTTGGAAGTGGTGATCAGGCACACATACGTGCCCGGCTGAACGTCGGCGAGCGGTAGCCATGTCTTGCCGGTAAACCGCAGCTCCTGTACCACCACGCGCCCGGTGATGTCCAGCACGCGCAAGGTGCAATCCTCATCAGCAAAGCCCTGCACCAGCACTTCCGATGTGGCGGGGTTG
>JRYE01010625.1_pt1 | contig 40286 bp, 36 predicted proteins | sample 235321 | NCBI WGS metagenome assembly JRYE01 (sample SAMN03074214, study PRJNA261473) | activated sludge metagenome | biome: Common Effluent Treatment Plant; feature: Wastewater; material: Activated sludge; isolation source: activated biomass in a lab-scale reactor treating industrial wastewater at... | reverse complement strand
AGTCCTGCAAAAATGTCTTTAAAAATATTGTCGCCAATGATGCTTTGTGCATTAATAACACCCAGATACTCTTGTACCGGGCGGCCATCTACCGAACTGGTTGTTGTAATTAACATGATTTATTGTTTTAATTTTTCAAAAATAGTTTTTAATAACGTATGCTCCTCCACCGTTGCCTGTTGTGAGGCCTCTTGGATGTATTTTATTCTGTTGTCAGTATCCGGATGGCTTGCCAATACTTCGGGCAAGGAACTACCACTTGCTTCTTTTAAATGCTCAAATAAATGACTGAATCCGGCAGGATCAATTTTTCTTTTTACCAATATTGAAAGGCCATCCATATCTGCTTCTTTCTCAAGACTGCGGGAATATTTCAAGTTCTTTAAATTGTCGGCATGATGCGCCAAAACACCGGCCACCGATCCCATTTTACCAAAAAGCAAACTGATAAATATTTTGGAACCCATGCTTCTAAAAATGGATTTGGTAGCATGTTTATTTTGAATATGTGTAAACTCATGACTGAGTAAGGCTGCCAGTTCGGGATAGGTTTCCAGTTTGTTTAAGAGAGCTTTGTACACCACTATTCGGCCGCCGGGCAGTGCAAAGGCATTTACTACAGGCTCGTCCACCACAGCAATACGAATTTGATAAGGAGTGCTTATCTGCATGGCCTTAAAAAAATCATTAAGTACCGCTGATGCTGCCGTATCTTCTTTTTCATTTACAGCGAGTGCATCATAAACTGCATCGCCCAACTGTTGCTCCGTTTTCACCGAAACTTTTGAAGCCAGTTTTTCTGACAACCAAGGCACTATGAGCATATACAACAAATACAGAACACCCAACAATGCTATGGTGAGTAAAATATTTCTGATCCACTCCTTTCCCCTGCTTTTTTGATGCCAGGGTTTTTGTTGTTCTGCTTTTAATGATTGCAAATATTGATAAGCGCCATTGCCATCGATAACCAATTCGCCGGGCAATGAGGCATGTCGCATACGAGTGGTCTGGCTTGCAAAATCAAAATGCGTATTCAGTTCTTTCGTTTGCCATTCAATTACCTGATTGGCACCATTTGCATTTTGAAATCCAATGCTTATTTTTTTGTCAAATAAAAGAACGGTACAATCTACACCCATAGCACCCGGGGCCGAATAAACTCCAAAAAAACTTTTCATGCTTTTTTAATAAAATGGGAATAGTGATACAAAATTAATCAAACCGCTGTGCTCATCATTTGCATTGCGTATGTAAAGATAATTGTTGTATGGAAATCGTTTTTGTTAAATGAAAGGAAAACAAAATCTTTGCAGCCGCATGGTACAAGCTTATAATTTTTTAGCCTCTTGGCAATTGTTTCCCGAAAAAGGAAAATATGAATATGGTGACAGGCCCAAGAGTGGTATTTATAAAATAGAAGCTGTGCCCGATTCCAAGACACTTACGATTTACCACAACTGGGTTTCATTGGAAAATCATTCATTTGCATCGGAGTACAAAATAATTGCTGATGGCGATTTGAATGAGTTTGAAAACCCACAATTGGCCGATAAGGTACAGGTGGCATTTACAGACAGTATCAGTTTTGAAATTCATTTCTATCAGAAAGGCGAAGTAATACTACATATCGTACACGAGATAATGCCCAATGGTTATTTGCGCATTACCCAGCAAGGGAAAAAAGAGGATGGCGCAGGCTACACCAATACCGAAATTTATCACAAACAACTCAGTGTACTGCCCTACTCCGCCTCAGTTGCGGGAGCCGTTATTCGTCACAATGAAGAAGGCCTCATTAAACACAAGGCATTAACGGCAATGGAAGAGCAAACCAATATGCAACTGGAGCAGATACGAAAACAAATTGAGTTGCTGGCATTGCAGGCGCATGAAATTCAGAAAAGAAAAGAATTATCAATGATGATTTATGAAGCAAAGCTTTCGTTTAAACCGAATATTGGGCAAACCTATTATCTATATGAAAAAAATGATGGCAATTTTATGTTATCATTAGTAGCGCCGAAAGAATGGGGTGCAAATGGACCTTTTAAAAAATTTATATCCGCCGTGCAATTGCTGGCCGATCATACCTGGAAAGAATTGTAATTTCATACCATGACAAAGCTCTCTGTAAACCTGAATAAATTTGCCACCCTGCGCAATGCAAGAGGTGGAAATAATCCCGATGTGGTAAAAGCAGCAATCGATGCACAGCGATTTGGTGCCGATGGCATTACGCTGCATCCCCGTCCTGATGAAAGACATATACGATATGATGATGTAAGAGAAATAAAAAAAATAATAACCACCGAGTTAAACATTGAAGGTAATTGCCGTGAACAAAAATTTATTGATCTGGTATTGGAAGTAAAACCGGAACAGGTAACACTGGTGCCCGATGCCATCGGTCAACTCACCAGCGATCATGGATGGGATACTATCAAACACAAAAATTATCTGAAAGAAATCATTGGTGTTTTTCAAAAAGCCGGAATCAGGGTTTCCATTTTTGTAGATCCCATAGAAGAGATGATAACGGGAGCTGCCGACAGTGGCACCAACCGTATAGAACTTTATACTGAAAACTATGCAAAACTATTTGCAGCCGGAAATAAAGAGCAAGCCATTGCGCCCTATATCATAGCAGCAAAAAAAGCACAAGAACTGAATCTGGGAATTAATGCAGGGCACGATCTTGATTTGCACAACCTACAGTTTTTCAAAGAAAAAATTTCTACATTGCTGGAAGTTAGCATTGGACATGCACTTATTTGCAATGCTTTGTATTTAGGGTTTGAAAACACCATTCAATTATACAAGCGGCAACTGAAATCTATTTATGCCTGATTACAAATTTGCAAAAATCAATTTTGAATAAGTTTTTATTCGGAAGGCTTGGGTTCTTTTCCATTACCCTGAAGCAAATACATTTCATACATCATTCTTGATTTAATACCCCCTTCAACAATTTTATATTGATGAGGTAGTATTTTATTGTATTCAAAAGCACCATTGATGGCCTGCCGAAAAGCATTCATAGCAGCTGATGTTGTTTTTGTCGTTTTATACAGATAAATAAATGCAGTGCCTGTATTGAGTGAATCCTTAAATGAAGTAGCAGCAATAAATTGTTGTACTGCTTTTTTCAATTCTTCTCCATTTGTAAAACTTCCTTTTACTGCAAGCTGTGCAGCAGGTAATACTTCGGATGAAGCAGAAGCAGTAGTGCTGCATTTTTCGGGCAAGCCGTCTAAAGTAACTGATGCTGTAATAAACAGTCCCGCTGCTTCCGTCGTGCTTACATAAATTCTTGCAGTGCCTTGCCCCGAAATAATAGTGCCGGCACTTACTGTCCAGTTATATTTTACAATTGCTGTTAGATTTTCTGTTTTGCATGTAAAAATCAATGTATCCCCTTCTGTTATTGCATCCGAATAGGCATAAACAGCAATTCCCGGGCAGTTTTGAGCTTTCAAAATATTGAAAGAAACAATAGTAAATGCCATCAAAAAAAACAGCTTTTTCATTGTAAAAAGTTTAAGTTTTTTAAAAGTACAACAAAATATCGCAAAAACCCGACTGACTTTTTTTCCGAATTAAAAAAAAGTTTACTGAAACTCATTGAGTTAGCCTGTCAGTTAACAACTCTTAACAAAATAAGGGTTCAAAAAAAAATAACGGCGGTACCTTTGCGCAAAATTTAGAAAACAGGTATCTAAATATTTTCTTTTCCTGTTTCAAAAACTGAAATCAAAATTTCCATTACCGATTTCAAATCATCCAAACCCGACTGAAGCCTTTTGTTCACTAAACAGGTATCATGTTAAACAGAAAATTTTACATAGCCGGATTCATCTTTGTATGCGTTGCCTTGGTAGCAGCCGCATCTGAAAAATTGCAACCGGTTATAATACAAAAAACATTAATTGACACGACTGCATTGCATAAAGAAGCGGTTCATCATTTTGATTCAAATGGTGTGTGCACCTGCATTCCTGCATCGGCAGCAGATGATATAGATGATATACCACGATTATCACTAAACAAAAACGTAGCAGAGTTTGTAAAAAAATATAATGCTAAAAACGGATTGTACTTAGACAAAGCAAAGGCTAAGACTGAAAAATATTTTCAGATAGTAGATTCTGTATTACGATTAAATGAGGTACCTGCCGAATTGAAATATCTTGCCTTTATAGAATCCGGTATGCAAAAAAATCCTGTTACTCATACAGGTGCCATAGGCCCTTGGGCTTTGATGCCAAAAGCTGCTCAACAATATGGATTAAAAATTGGCCGCAATGATGAGCGTTTGAACTATGCAAAAAGCACTGCTGCTGCAGCGGCATTAATGAAAGATATGTATGCCGATTATCAAGATTGGATTATGGTGATAGCAGCCTATAACTGCGGGCCCGGGACGATGGAAAGAGCCATAAGAAAAGCGGGCACAACCGACTACTGGTCAGTGCAAAAATATTTACCTGAAGAAACCAGAAGACATACTCAAAAATTTATTGCCGTACATTATCATTTTGAAGGCAATGGAAGTGCCGTAACCATGACAAAGGCTGATATGGAAAATCATATCAAAGCAGTAGCTGCTTATGTAGCCGGACAGCAGGCGCCACACAACGATGATACGCTGGTGGTATCGGCCAAAAAATAATCTTCATTCTATAAGTGCTGAAGAAAAAAAACAGCTTGCATGGTTGCATTTCCATTTCTTTATTCAAGAAAAGCGCCATCAATAATCAAGAGCGATACGCCGCCATTTGAAACAGAGCGATGTGAGCTAAGATTATCTGAAACGACATAAGTCATCCCTTCGCTTAAAGAAAACTGCTCGCCTGATTCCATTTCGCTTACAAATGAACCTGAAAGGCAGTGTACGATATGCCCTTTTTGACACCAGTGGTCAGCCATATAATTTGCTGAATAATCTACCCTTCTGATGCGAAGATTGCCCAACTGCAATGTGCGCCAATAGGCCATTCCTGTTTCGCCTTTGTGTTCAGTTGCCGGTACAGCGTCCCAGTCTATTAATTGAAAAGGAATTTTGTTCATCTTTCAAAAATAAATATTATCAGTAACATCCGCCATTCATGTAAATACGTAAATAACCTAACCATTTACAATTAATTTGCACACAACTAAAAGAAATTATGAGAAAGACATGGCTATTGACAGCAGTTTGCTTTTTTCAAATCGCAGTGAACGCACAATCCGGTTCTATTGAAGGAGTTATTTCCGATTCGGAATTAAAGATACCCGTTTCCGGAGCATCTGTAAACCTCAATACAATAAAGGGTGACAACTCCGATATTTTTGGAAGATTTTTGCTTCCATTTGTAACACCGGGTCAGTACGAACTCGTCATTTCTTCGCATATCGGCTACCAAACAGAAGTAAAACAAGTAGAAGTAAAAGCAGCCACTGTAAACAAACTCAGTATTTCACTTCAACGCTCGCAATTAAACCTTGCCGAGATAAGACTCAACAGTAAAAAAACGAGCAGCTTGAATACAATTGGAGCCATCGACATCAAGCTACGCCCCATTAATACTTCACAGGATATATTGAGAATTGTACCCGGTTTATTTATAGCACAACATGCCGGTGGAGGTAAAGCAGAACAGATTTTTTTGAGAGGATTTGATATTGATCATGGAACAGACATCAACATAACGGTAGATGGAATGCCGGTAAATATGGTGAGCCATGCACACGGACAGGGCTATGCCGATATGCATTTCGTAATTCCTGAAACCGTAGAAAAAGCCAATTTTGACAAAGGGCCATATTTTGCCAACAAAGGAAATCTGGCTACAGCCGGTTTTGTATCATTGGAAACAAAAGATTTTTTAAATGAAAACCAAATCAAACTACAGGCAGGCTTGTTTAATACCCAGCGCTTTGTAGGTCAGTTTAAATTGCTGAATAAAAATTCTGAAACCTTACGACAGCAATTATATGTTGCATCGGAATATTATAAATCGGACGGATATTTTGATGCACCTCAAAATTTTCACAGGTTTAATACCTTGATAAAATTCACATCCATTTTTAACAATAAAACAAAACTCACCCTGCTTGCCTCGGCATTAGACAGTAAATGGAATGCATCAGGCCAAATACCGGAAAGAGCAGTAGCGGATGGCAGCATCAGTCGATTTGGCTCAATTGATGACAGCGAAGGAGGCAATACAAGCCGATATAATATAANNAGCTGGCAGCATTAGCCGATTTGGTTCAATTGACGACAGCGAAGGTGGAAATACAAACCGGTATAATATAAGTGCAACACTCAATCACCGGTATAAAAATGGCTGGCAATCAACAGACCAGATTTATTACACTAAAAATACTTTCAATTTGTATTCCAACTTTACTTTCTTCCTCAACGATCCGGTGAATGGCGATGAAATAAATCAAAAAGAAAACAGAAATCTGTGGGGATACAATGGAAGTTTTTCAAAACAATATCATGCAGGCAACAAAAAAATGAATACAACAATTGGTTATGGTATTCGATATGATGCTATTAAAAACGCCAGGCTTGATCATGTAGTGGACAGGGTTTTTCTAAATCACATTCAATCGGGTGAAATCAAAGAAAGCAATTCATTCCTTTATTTGAATCAGGATATAGAACTGACCAGCCGCCTGAATGTAAATGCAGGATTGAGATACGACTATTTAAGTTTTGGCTATAAAGATTTATTGGCGGGTGCAACCACATTCGCTAAAGAACAGAAAGGAACTTTTAGCCCGAAAATAAATTTTGCATTTAGTGCAAATACAAAACTGAAAATTTATCTGAATTCCGGTGTGGGATTTCATAGTAATGACAGCCGATTGATTACAAATCATTCAGCAAACAACTCTTTACCCAAAGTTTGGGGCAGTGATTTGGGCATCATTGTAAAACCAAACAAAAATCTTGTAATAAAATCGGCGCTATGGCACTTTTATTCTCAGCAGGAATTTGTATATGTAGGTGATGAAGGCATTGTAGAACCATCGGGCAAAACAAGAAGGTGGGGCATAGATGCATCGGCCAGATACCAGATTAAAAGCTGGCTTTATTTCGATCTTGATGTAAACTATGCTCGCCCCCGTGCTATTGACGAACCAAAGGGAAGTGACTATGTTCCACTGGCACCGGTGTTTACCAGCGTTGGCGGACTGTCGGTAAAAACTAAAAACGGAATCAATGGTTCTTTGCGTTATCGCTATATATCGGACAGACCGGCCAATGAAGACAATACAGTAGTAGCACAAGGATATTTTATAACAGATGCTGTTTTTAGTTACACTTATAAAAAATTTGAGTTCAGTCTTTCGGGCGAAAATTTATTTAATATCAAATGGAAAGAAGCACAGTTTGATACGGAGAGCCGTTTGAAAAATGAAATCAATCCGGTTTCAGAAATACATTATACGCCGGGTACGCCTGTTTTTTTAAAGTTGGGTATGGCAGTAAACTTTTAGTCAACATTTTTTTGAAAATAAAATGTTAATGGATTGCCCATTGTTTCCTTTTTATTAATTTCAATAAAAAAAATGAAAAGGGCTATTACAACTTTGTGTCTGCTCATTATATTTAGTCAGATTAGTTATTCAAAATACAATACACATTCGCACAAAGAAGAAAAATCAACAGCAACATCATTTTATAATGTAGCAAACTGCAAAAAGCTACAAGACCATCCTGATACATTAAAAGTATCAGCAAGCCGATTGATCATACCGGGAAAAAGTATTGGGCGAACTGCTATAAATCAGAAAATGTCGGTTGTATTGAAAAAATTGGGCAAGCCGACCATCAGCGATGCATCTATGGGTGGCCACACAATGTGTATTTGGTATTCAAAACCAAAAATATCAGGAAAAGATACCCTCGTCAATGAAACAGATATTTATTTCTATACCAAAAATTTTGGCGAAGTAAATGCGGTTGCATTGGTAGATCACATTCGGGTAAGCTCATCTTATTTTAGAACTGCAGAAAATATTGGCGTGGGCACTTCTCTGGATAAAATACAAAATAAATTTCCCGGTGCGATTTTGCAAAGCAGTGAACCAGATGCCAAAACCGGAAAAATAATTGACACCTATTACGATGAAAAGAAAGGAATTGCATTTGACCTTATAGATGGAAAATGTGCGGCAGTAACGGTGTACCGTACAGAAAATTAGACCCCAATTTCAAAAAACATTTTTTTCAATACGATGTAAATGTTTTCATACACCTATTTGATTTATTGCTTCATTCAAGTCATAAATAATTTTTTACAAAAAAAATGGCAGCCTTAAAAGACTGCCATTACTTAATTTATTTTTTCTTGGTGAGCTTTTCTTTTTCCATCGCTTCATTTCTAAATACTACCACACCGTCAAACACATCAACCAATACAGGTTTGCTTTTATCTACATCGCCGGCCAGTATGCGTTTGCTCAACTGGTTTACAATTTCCTTTTGAATCAACCGCTTTAATGGCCTTGCGCCAAACTGTGGGTCAAAACCTTGCTCGGCCAGATATTCCAGTGCATAATCACTAAACTCAAGTTCTATTCCACTTGAAGCAACCAGCTTTTTCAAATTGTCCAATTGAATTTTTACAATGCCTGCAATTTCTTTTTTCAACAAAGGCTGGAACATGATGATTTCATCAACACGGTTTAAAAACTCGGGGCGAATGGTTTGTCGCAACAGATTCATCACTTCCGTTTGTGCTTTATTTGCCGCTGTTTCTATATCTTTTTCTTTTACATCTTCAAATGCTTCCATGATGAGGTGGCTGCCGATATTGCTGGTCATAATGATGATCGTATTTTTAAAATTCACCACCCGGCCCTTGTTATCAGTCAGTCGGCCATCGTCCAATACCTGCAAGAGTACATTCCACACATCGGGATGTGCTTTTTCAATTTCATCCAGCAGTACCACGCTGTAAGGCTTTCTTCTTACTGCTTCGGTAAGTTGTCCGCCTTCATCATAGCCTACATATCCGGGAGGGGCACCTACCAGTCGTGATACGGTATGTTTTTCCTGGTATTCACTCATATCAATACGAGTCATCATACTTTCATCATCAAATAAATATTCGGCAAGCGCTTTAGCCAATTCGGTTTTTCCTACACCAGTAGTGCCCAGAAAAATAAAGGAGCCAATTGGCTTTTTGGGGTCTTGCAAGCCTGCTCGGCTTCTGCGAATAGCATCGGCCACAGCCATAATGGCTTCATCTTGCCCCACTACTCTTTCGTGCAAATGATTTTCTAATTGCAAAAGTTTTTCTTTATCGCTTTGCAACATTCTGGTAACCGGTATGCCGGTTGCCTTTGCAATGCTTTCCGCAATATCTTCTGCATCTACTTCTTCTTTGAGTAATCGCTTCTCTGTTGAATTATTCAATTCATTAGTCAGTTGCGTTATCTGTGTTTCCTGTTCTTTGATTTTACCATATCTTATTTCGGCTACTTTTCCATAATCGCCTTCACGTTCCAGTCGTTCTGCCTGTTGTTTGAGTTCTTCTACTTTAGCCTTTGCTTCCTGAATCTTTTCCACTACTTCTTTTTCAGTTTTCCATTTTGCTTTGTATGTATCTCTTTCTACCGAAAGGTTAGCGATTTCAGTATTCAGCGATTTTAATTTTACTTCATCATTTTCCCTTTTAATGGCTTCACGTTCAATTTCCAGTTGCCTGATTTGTCTTTCCAATGTATCCAGTTCTTCGGGCATACTGTTCATTTCCAATCGAAGTTTGGCAGCACTTTCGTCAATGAGGTCAATAGCTTTATCGGGCAAAAACCGATCGGTAATATAACGTTGAGATAATTCAACTGCAGCGATAATGGCTTCATCTTTAATACGTACATGGTGATGCGTTTCATAGCGGTCTTTTAATCCGCGAAGAATGGAAATGGCATCTTCCACCGAAGGTTCATCAATCATTACTTTTTGAAAGCGACGTTCAAGTGCTTTATCCTTCTCAAAAAATTTTTGGTATTCATTGAGTGTAGTAGCACCTACGGCTCTCAGTTCGCCCCGGGCCAATGCGGGTTTTAATATATTGGCAGCATCCATAGCTCCTTCGCCACCGCCGGCGCCTACCAGTGTATGAATTTCATCTATAAACAGAATTATTTCACCATCGCTGGAAGCCACTTCTTTTACAACCGCTTTTAATCTTTCTTCAAACTCACCTTTGTATTTTGCCCCGGCTATCAGTTGCCCCATATCCAGTGCATAAATGATTTTTGATTTCAGGTTTTCGGGCACATCGCCGTTTACAATGCGGTGTGCAATGCCTTCGGCAATAGCCGTTTTACCCACACCGGGTTCACCCACCAGTATCGGATTATTCTTGGTACGACGAGAAAGGATGTGTAAGGTTCTTCTGATTTCTTCATCGCGGCCGATTACGGGATCCAGTTTACCCTGACGTGCCAATTCATTCAGATTTTTTGCATATTTATTCAATGCATTAAACTCCTGACTTTGAGTTTGCGAAGTAACCGTTTCGCCTTTGCGCAGTTCTTTAATAGCGGCAATCAATCCTTTTTCGGTAAGTCCTGCATCTTTCAGCAATTTAGCTGCGGCATCATTTCCCTGAATAATGGCCAGCAGTAGATGCTCGGGTGTTACAAACTCATCATTAAAAGATTTTAATGAAGCACCGGCACGCAGTACTACATTATTTGCATCGCGGCTTATTTGTTGTGCGGCATCGCCACTGGTTTTAGGCAGTTTGCCAATCAACTCATCCAGCTTGTTATCCACCAGATTGATGGTAACATTATTCTTCTTTAATAAAAATTCTACCGGAGAATCTTCCTGATCCAGCAACGCTTTCAGTATATGTTCCGTCTCAATATTTGGATTTTTTGCATTAAATGCAATTTGCTGAGCCTGCTGAAAAGCCTCAGCAGCTTTTATTGTAAAATTTCCTAAGTTCATAAAATAATTTCTCCTTTTTGAATGATAATATTTAAAAAAATTCAATTTAACATCCATATTGTTTCATCAAAAATCATTCATTTGCTTTTTGCTGGTTACAAAAATGAAACTATGGCATATAAAGTTAAACTTATCTGCACGAAAGTCATACCTGTATTGATTTTTCTGCAATTCTTTCAGTTGGCTAATGCACAATATAACTGGAAGCCGCTTGACAGCATGTTGAATAAGAACCGGTTTGCATTGGGTAACCATTCCGTTTGTCTTATTTGGAAAAACGATTCTTTGATTTACCAAAAAGAAACAGGCAACTATAATGAAAATACGGTAGTGCCCATAGCCAGTTGCAGCAAATGGCTTACGGCTGCATTGGTTATGCAATTTGTAGATGAAGGAAAAATTTCATTGGATGATAAAGTAGCAAATTACCTTCCTGCATTTGCAAAAAACGGGAAGGAAGAACTTACCATCAGAAACACCCTTTGCCACATGACCGGCATTGAGGCTGAAAAGGCAGGTTCTCTTCGTGCCATTCTCAACAGAAGAAAATATAAAAACCTGGGTGAAGAAGTAAATAGTTTTGCTGCACATAAACAAATTTCAGCACCGGGAACTGAATTTAGATACAGTGGTGTGGGTTTGAATATTGCGGGACACATCATAGAAAAAATAACCGGCAAAAAATTTGAAGATGTCATTAATGAAAAACTTTTTTTACCACTGGGCATGACGCAAACAACCTTTGCAGAAGAAAAACAGGTGTCTGTAAATCCATCGGGTGGCGCCAAGTCAACTGCTGCCGATTATTCTAAATTTCTGATGATGCTTTTACATAAAGGAGTATATAATAACAAAAGAATATTAAGCGAAAAATCAATTGAGATGATGAGATCTGCGCAGGACAGTCCCGAACAAATAAAATATGCACCCAAAGCAGGGGCAGGAAAGTCGTATGCATTGGGCAGTTGGATAATGGATGACAATAATAAAATGGCGAATAGCCTCAAGGGTGNNCTATGATTGATTATTGTCGCGGCTATGCTTATATTTTCCTTGTAAAGAATTTTTTGGGCGACCAACGGGCTTCCATCCATTTGGATATTAAGAAAATGATAGATAAACAAATTCCACAGGGTTGCAACTAAACGGTTAATTTTGCGCTTCACTAAAAAATTTAAAACTTAAAATAAAATAGAATGAGTCAGATTAAACTTTCATTTTTAGGAGTTTCACTTTTCATAAGTGCTTCTTTATTTTCACAAACAAAAATTGTGGTAACCAAAGGGCAAAAATTCAATGTAGAAGTGTCTTCTAAATCCAATTCGCTGGCCGATATGATGGGGCAGCAAATGGAATCAATAACCAATAAAGACAATACAACACAATATCTCGTTAATGATGTTTTTGCAGATAGCATCCAATTACAATCAACTATTACAAAGTTGAAAAGCTATAGCAGCTTTATGGGTCAGGAAATGAATTACGATAGTGAAAAGAATGATAATAAAGGAGAGATGGCTGACATGCTTGGCGCCGCAGTAAATAAGCCACAAAATCTTATCATAGATGCCAATGGAAAAATCATTAGACAAGCTGCAGTGGAAGATGTTGCCTCAGGTTTAGGTGCATTGGCAAATGCCGGCAATGCAGATGCTATTGATCTTTTTTCACCGGCGTTAATAGGTAAACAACTTGCAGCAGGCGATTCAATTAGTTTTAAAAGCGAATCAAAATCAGCAAAAGGACTAACAGTGGATACCGGCACTTATCACATCACTGCAATAGAAAACGGATTAGCAAATATATCATATACCGGAAGCAGAATTATTTCAAACACAATTGAAATGATGGGTATTGAAATGCAGGTGAGTGGTAATAATGTGGTAAAAACCGAATTGCAAATGGATATCAATACGGGATTGGTGCTGGTAAAGGCAACAGTGATAGACTTGAATTTGAGTGTGGATGCAATGGGCAATCTGATACCGGTAACAGGAAAAGTGGTAACTACAGTGAAAGTGACGCCACAACCCTAATCATTGAATTTACTAATTTGAAAGCGGGCAAATTTTCTGCCCGCTTTTTTCATTTACCAGAATTTTATATACAGTGCTGCAATCAACATCAATACGACGGTAATTAAAGCCATCAAAGAAGGAGATATCTTAAACATTTGCTTATCCAGTGCAAATGCTTTCGGATTATCTTTTGGCCCTGCCAGGCTGATCACAACCATTACCAGCACTGCAAACAAAAAGGCCAGTCCCATAGCAATTAAAAAAGGAATTTCAAATCCGCCTTTTCCATTGGGGAAAGCGGTATAAAGAAAAGTTTCATTGCCCAATACCTGTGGTGCAAACTCATTGAAGAAAACACTAAGGCCAAAGCCGGTAAGCAAGCCTGCAACAGCTGCTGCGCCGGTGGTACGTTTCCAAAACAATCCTAAAAGAAACATGGCAAACACACCGGGGCTGATAAAGCCGGTATATTTTTGAATAAAGGTGAAACCGCCTTCGCCGCCAATGCCCAACAAATCTTCCCAGGTAAAGAAAATGGCTATGAGCATAGAAACTAAAACAACTACCCTGCCGGTAAGTACAAGTTTTCTTTCATCAGCCTGTTTTGAAATATACTTCTTGTAAATGTCCAAAGTAAAAATGGTGGAAATGCTATTGGCCTTACCTGCTAAAGAAGCCACAATTGCAGCAGTAAGTGCTGCTACAGAAAGTCCTTTCAAACCTTCGGGCAAAAAGCCCAGAACGGAAGCATAGGCATCATCCTGCTTTGCAAGTGGTGCAATATCCCCTTGCTGCACCAACACAAATGCAGCAATGCCAGGAAGCATAACGATGATGGGCATTAATATTTTTAGAAAGGCTGCAAACACAAGACCTTTTCTTGCAGTAGGCAAATCGGCACCCAAAGCCCTTTGTGTAATGTATTGATTGCATCCCCAATAATTGAGATTGGCAATCCACTGACCGGCGGCATACATCAAAATACCCGGCAGCATCAAATATTTATTAATATACTCCTGCGTAGAAGCCGCATCGGGTTTAGAAAGTATAAGATGAAAATGATCGGGTGCTGCCTGTAATATTTTTGCGAAGCCACTCCACACTCCATTTCCACCGCTTACTTTATCGAGTGCAATAAAAACAGTAACGAGTCCGCCAATTATCAAAACGATTACCTGAATCACATCGGTATAGCCAATCACCTTCATACCTCCAAGCGTAATGACGATGGCGAATGCCGCTAATATGATTAATATCAAATGAAAATACTGAGGGCCTACCAGACCACTGATAGCTACCGAACCTAAAAACAGAATGGACGTAAGATTGACAAACACATAAAGAAATAACCAGAAGACCGCCATGATGACCGATACCGATTCATTATACCTCGTTTTTAAAAACTGAGGCATGGTGTAAATCTTATTCTTTAAATACACCGGCATAAACCAGATGGCTATGATGATTAATGCGACTGCGGCTATCCACTCATAAGCAGCTACAGCTATACCCACAAAATAGCCATTACCACTCATGCCTATAAACTGCTCAGCCGAAATGTTGGAAGCGATAAGCGATGCACCTATGGCCCACCAGGTAAGCGAACCTTCTGCCAGAAAAAATGCCTTGGAGTCGTGTTCCTTGCTTTTGCGTTTTTGATAAATCCAATATCCATAAGAGGCTACAATCCCAAAGTAAAGTAAGAATACAATGATGTCGCTGGTTGCCAGATTCATAAGCAGTTTGTTTATACGATGAAAAAGTATAGAAAAATANNAGCTTTAGATTTATTTTAAAATAACGCATAACATGAATACACAAACGTTACCACCACTGCCCCCCAAATCTGTTTACTACAAACGAATCAGGAAAAACATATTAATAGCCTGTGTTGTTATTCTTGTTTGTTTGTTGATTGGTGTTGCAGGCTATCATTATTCATCCGGTATGGCCTGGATAGATGCCCTGCACAATGCATCTATGATACTAAGTGGAATGGGACTGGTAGATGTAAATAAAGTAAGTAGCAATGGCGCTAAAATATTTTCATCCTTTTATGCACTTTTCAGTGGCATTGTGTTTATTACCAATGTGGGATTGATACTGGCTCCTACCCTGCACCGGGTACTGCACCGTTTTCATCTTCAATCAAAATAACATTATTGATTTTTTACAAACACCAGCTTTGCCCGGTCGGCCTTATAGATGGTTTCATAAAACTTAGCCAGCGCAGCAAAATCGGCCGGCGGAAAACTTCCATTGAAACATTCAAATTGTCGTGTATATACAATTGTATTTCCGTTGATCTTTAANNCATCTTGTGGAATAGATTCTGCTTTATATCCATCCGGAATCTGAATGGCAGTGGTATCCATATCAGTATAAGCCATGCCTAATACAATGTCATTCTTACGGCTTTCATTGACCTTCAGTTTTCTGTGTGATCTGGAAATTATATTAGGAATTAAAAACAATCTTTTACCACTTACCGTGGCATAGTTATCGGCCACCAGTTCCAGTGTTTCTTTTATTTCCGGTACAAAGGTTTTCACTTCATCATAATGAAAACTTTTTATATCATAAGTGGCCAATTCAATATCTTCTTTTAAAAACTCCATGAGTTTATCTTTTGATAAACCTTTGATGACCTGAAAGAGCCGATCTTGTTGTTCTGCTTTGTACCTGGTAAAAATCTGTGCATCCAGATTTCCCGTTTCATTAATGGTCGCTTTAATATTTCTTACCTGCAGGTTTTCCTTATAACCATATACGGGTGTACGTACCAGTGTACCGCCATTTTCATCTACCGCAAGCGCATAACGATCGGATGTAAAATTGTTGAGATAGCCGGCAGGTAATATCTGGCTGGTACATTCCAGCCAAACTGTGTCTTTTGCCTGTGGCACCATTAATATTACGTGATTAAATTGTGAGCTGGGCAAATCCTTAATCAGATAATCTTTATTGCCCCCGGCATTGATAACGGTGTATAATGAGCGAATGCCTGCTTCCTTAAGCAAGGCCGACATAAAATTGCTGAGTGCTTTACAATCGCCATATTTTTTTTCGGCAACAAATTTTGCATCAAAAGGCTGCCATCCGCCTACACCCAGTTGGATACTGATGTACCGGGTGTTTTGCTGCATATACTCATACAACAATTTTATTTTTTCATTTGTATTGTTTACATGATCCGTTAACTCGTGAACTTTCTGCTTGATGTTTGCAGGCAATGCATCCCTATTAGACTTCAGGTCGAACACAAATTTTCCAAAATCGCTCCAACTGGCATTGCTTCCCTGATAATCTTCCAAAGAAAATTTTTCAGTTACCGGAAAAACGCTGGTTGTTTGCCGGTACCAGGCCGGTGATGCATATTCTTCTTCTACTGTTGCCAGGTTTTTTACTTCCCATTCGTAAGATTTATTTCTCCCTGATTCAGTAATGACAGGTTTACTTTCATAATGATAAGATTGAAACCGCAACGGATTAGTAGCAGGACAGATAACCACAAGCCTGCTTTGCTGTACACTCATTGTATTTTTTTCCTGTGGAATCCAGTCGGGCAGAAACATAGTGCCTTTATATTTTACTACCACTTCATACTCCACAGTATAAGGATATACTTTATAAAAAAAACTATGCCATTTCACCCGATTGTCATCAGCCAGACTGGCATCATCCATTCCACTTTCATCTTTGATATCACCCTTTTTCAGATTTTTTAATTTATTGCCTTGCGCATCATAAAGCGTTCCTTCAAAAGAAGAAACAGACCTGAGCCGGTCATACCCCGCCTGAAAGAAAGCCCACCGGTCTCCTTGTTCGTTTAAAATAGTATAAGCTACTTTATGCCGTAGCGTTGCACTGTTCGACTCCGATATTTCAAACTCAATTACCTCCATCCGCTTTACGGCGCCGGCGTTTTTTAATAACACTTCAGGTATCAGCGATACATTATACACACCATCACCGGCTAATGAAACAAGCGAAGAAAAAAAACTGATGGCCAATAAAAAAACTTTAGTCATTTTTTATTTTTTCTTCTTAAATACAATTTGTTCACTCTGCTTTTTTACAACCATGCTGAAGAATTCTCGTAACAGTTCATACTCTTCGGGTAGAAAATTTGCTTTTTTGAAAACCAACCTGCATCGCATGGAAATGCTTTCTCCATAATGTGACAAACGATATTCAAATAGCCCGTCTTCCTGCTCATTCAATTTTAATACCATTGATTTAGGCAATTCATCAACAATATAACCCTGTGGCACTTCCATTTGCAGGGTATATGTTTCATCCATTGCATAAGGCATTTCAATGGGATATTTTCTTTCGGCTGATTTAAAAGGGTTGTCTTTGTATCCTTCGCCAAAAAGCGGGTTGATATAAACGATATCCTCAGTTACATCATCCAGCATAAAATCATAATGAATACCAATGGGCCCGTCAAGATTTTTTAACGAATCCACACCAAAGTTGCTGATTTCTACATCGCTTCCAAAAGCACTTTTAATATCTTTTTGCAACTGTTCCACTCCTTTTGATTTAATTTTATCTCTGATATCCAATGATTCATAATAACCCGGAGTTTGTTGCATACTGCCCGCATATTTTCCATTTCCTTCGTTTACTACAAATACCAAAGTGCTCTTTGTTTCGCTCACGCTATCGGCCAATAAATCTATAGCAGGTGCCATTTTGCTCATCACTCTGGCATACCCATTGTAACAGCGCAGGGGCAGGAAACCATAACCCATTTGCGGCTCACTGGCATCCAGCATGATATATTTATCATTTATTTTGGCTCTGCAGATTACATAATCGTATTGACTCATCAATGGAAAAATGGAATATGCAAATCCATTGGAGCGAGTGCTCAGCACTACCGGGTCTGCTTCTATTTTATTGTCCAATAATAAGGCAGTCAGCAGTAAATTGATTTCAGCAACGGTTCCGCTTTTTGCTTTTGCTACCGCTTTTAATCCATGATCCATCAACACCCGATGATAATTAGTACAAGTAAAATTATTGCGCACCCATTCAAAAATTTTTCTGGACATCACTTCTTTACTTTCAGATCCAGTAAGAATTGACTTGCTAATATCTCTTAAAAAATTATTTTCTCTTGTCAAATTATAACCGAAGTATTCGTAATTCAAGTAATTGTTAGCCACTTTTGGCCATGCTTCTATATATCTGTAATAAGCCAAGGGTGCACTTCGCTCTACCAGTTCAAAAGCAATTTTTTGAATATGATTATCAACCGTAGTCGTATAACTTTCTTCTTTCAGAGCTGGCACATCCTTAATAGCCCATCTATTGGCAATCACCCGGGAAGAAAAACTATAATGTGCAGATGGGCCTGTTCCGCCGGGATCCGTTATATTAAAATTAGTTATTTCCTCCTTCGCAGTTCTCACTGTATATGGAAGATATCCCTGTGTTAAAAAAGTATAATTGAAAAACACAGGTACATTAAAAGTAAACTCGCTCCACAAACGTGGGTATGCCCCTTGAAACTCCCAGGGATCGGGAGTGTTGATAAAATCAGAGGTGGTTGTGTATTCAAATTCTAAAATGCTCCCTTCCTTAATATTAGGAAATGTAAATTTTTTGATTTTGTTTTTCTTGTCAAGCTTATCTTCAAATACGCCGGATTTATTGTCTAATTTTGTTTCTACAACTTTTCCGCCTTCCAAATTATAGGTAATCGCTTTCAGTTTTTCGAGTATCTCTTCATCTTCCCCATTCGAAAAAAGCCGAATGGAAACATTAGCAAGATCATAGCCATTTTTATTTAAGATATGAACCCGCTTGTAGTGTTTCGTTAATACAGAAAACCAGCCTTTACGATTTCCTTCAACCGTACAAGAACCTACATCGGCAATAACTACCGCACTGGCATTACTGTCAATGCTATATACTTTGGTTTCAAAATCCTTTGCAGATACATCTCCAAATTTTACCGGAGGTTTATCCTGTGCTGATGATATTTGAAAAGCTATTAAACAAAATAAGCCGAAAATGAAATGCTTTTGAAACATATATCTAAGTTTGTGGCGGTAAAAAAAATGTTTACAATTAGATAAATATAATAAAAATACAATACAAAACATAAGACTTCAATTGATTTGGATTCGTTGCAAAAAAATACAAGATTAGTAAAAGGTCTCGCCCATTCCCTGGGTTTCGATTTTTGTGGTATTTCAAAAGCCATAAAACTGGATGATGATGCCCGACGGCTGGAGCAATGGCTACTCAATGGAAGACATGGTCAAATGTCTTACATGGAAAGACATTTTGACCTGAGAGTGGATCCATGCAAACTAGTGCCCGGCGCTAAATCTGTTATCACGCTTCTTAAAAATTATTTTCCATCGGAAAAACAAAAAAACGGTGTTCCCAAAATTTCAAAATATGCATTTGGAAAAGACTACCATGAAATCATCAGAAGCTATTTAAATCAAATGTTGGAAAAACTGAGGACCGAGGTAGGTGAAATAAACGGCAGAGGATTTGTAGATTCGGCACCGGTGCTTGAAAGAAGCTGGGCGCAGCGTAGCGGACTGGGATGGGTGGGCAAAAACGGCAACCTCATAAATAAACAAAATGGTTCTTTCTTTTTTATTGCAACCTTAATAACCGATCTGGAGCTTGTGTATGATGATGCGCTCGCAAAAGATTATTGTGGCAGTTGTGCAAAATGTATAGAAGCTTGCCCTACACAGGCTATATTGCCCAATAAAGAAATTGATGGAAGTCGATGTATCTCTTACTTCACCATTGAACTTAAAGAATTGATGTTTCCTGCTGAAATGAAAGGAAAATTTGATAACTGGATTTTTGGATGTGATGTTTGTCAGGATGTATGCCCCTGGAATCGTTTTAGCAAACCGCACAACGAGCCTGCCTTTACGCCCATAGCAGAGATATTAAACTTAAGCAATAACGAATGGGAGCAGATGTCTGAAGAAAGTTTTCGTAAAATTTTTAAAGAATCGCCGCTGAAGCGTACCAAGTTTGCAGGCATTCAGAGAAATATCCGTTTTGTAAACCCCGATTAGAAGGTGTTTATAGAATTGATATGCTTTATGGTGGCAACAAACTGATTCCACACCTTTTTGGAATCCGAAAACTTGTAATACTTATCAAAGAGTAGTTTGGTTGATGTAAAATTTTTTCCAAAAGCATAATAATACACACCCAGATTAAACGCAAACTCTTTTCTCAAGCCTTCATCCATTGCTAAATCATCTTTTAAAGCTACATAAGGTTGTTCCTTTAGCTTTCCCAGGTTGTCATGAATAATATGCAACAGTTCCTTATCCCCTTTTACAATTTGCAATCTTCCCTGGCGGTATTGAATATTGATTGTATTATTCTCAATAGGATCAGCTTCACTTTCGGTGGGAAAACCACAAGCATAGCAAGTGAAGAAATAACCAAAAAGCTCATAAAGCCTGTATTGAAATATTTTGTTTTCATTGATACCCACTGCACCTGCATACATTTTGCCGGAGAATTGATACCGATTTATACCTATTTTTTTAAATATGTAAATCTCATCGCAACAATGTGCGCCGCCTGTATAATTGCTAAATAACAACTCAGCTTTGCCATCATTATCCAAATCAACTAGCGCAGCATCGGAAAATTCGGTAAGATTTGATTTCACAAACTGATGCATGGAAATCTGTTTACCGCTTTTCAGCATCATCATCGTTTTTTCGGGATGTGCTACCTTCTCTCCTTCCTGCAAAAGTTTGGTAAGCGGATCGGTTTCAGGAATTATTGCACTGTCTTTTTGAAACATCACAGTGTCTGCAGTTTGTTGTGCGAATGTACTTCTGTCAATGAGTGTGACCAGCAGAAAAAGTAAAAACAGTTTTTTCATTTGTGAATTATAAATTTTATCAAAAAACAATTCAGCCACAAACATAAAAAAAAGACTGCCTCAATATAAAGAGACAGTCTGTTTCATATAATAATTAACAAAACTCTTAGAAAGGAGGATCGGGGGGGGTGTTAGGATTATTATCTCTTTCCCGCAGTGGGTAAGGCATCAGATTACGTCTTCTCTCCGCATTTGGGCGATTGAATCGACGCATATCTTCCAGCTTTTGCCCCGACATAAACATTTCAATGCTGCGATGCTTGTAAATTGAATCGAGCAACTGCCCTTGGGTAAATACGCCCAACGCTGCAGGCAACTGAGCACCCACACCAAAAGGATCGTTGGCAGGAACTTTGGTAATTACTTTATTCAATTCTATCAATGCATTTGCCAAATCGGGCGTAGATGCTCTGGCATAACATTCCGCTTTTATTAATGTCATTTCTCCCGGCAAATACACTGGAATGGGTGTAGTAGTAGCATTGAAGAAACCATTAATTCTATGTCTGGGTGCAATAGTAGGGTTGATACTGGTGTAGAAAGCGACACGCTTATCAGCAAAATCGGGTTGCAGCCCCACTACCAATCCCAAAGTAGAATCCTTTGGCTGTACCACATTATTTGTAGAAGTAGCCACTTCAAAAACAGGATTCAAGTTTGAGGCATCGTAGTTGAAAGTAGATTTTTTAGACAAGTCAACCATATTGGCTGCGGCTAATGCCTGAGGATATAATCCTGCATACAATGAAAAGCGAGCTTTTAGTGCCAGCAAGGTATTCGATATATCAATACCGGCAGGTACATTGGCAGTAAATGCTGCACTTATAGGATCGGCTGATACAGCGGCAATAGCATCATCCAAAACAGTAATTGCTTTTTTAAATCCATCAACTCTGTCAATAAATGATACGTTGGTGCCAATTCCATCAGGTACTTTTTGCCAAAACTGAGCCATATCGCCAATAGACAATGCTTTAAAAATGCTGGCATAAGCTATCAAACCACTTGCATAGTTTTTATCACCCAGATTTTTTGCATTATTAATTACCAGATTAGCATCATAGATTACTTTATTACAAGTAGTCCAGAATGTTGTAAGTATGGTGTTATTTCCATCTACTGCTGTACTGCCGGTTGCTAATTGTACTTCAGATGTATTACCCGTATTTACTACAAAAAGTTCGTTGGTAGTAAGGCCATTGATGGTAATCAAATTATAAAGTGTGCTTGCCCTGCCTAGTGTATATACACGTTGTAAACCCACTGCAACACCCGCCAGTCCACGGGGCGAACTGAACACTTCATCCTGTGTTGCTTTATTAGGATCTTTAAAATCCTTTTTACATCCCACAGGCATCATAGCAGCACTTAGCAATCCCGCAATAATTAATGTTTTATTTATTATATTTTTCATTTTCATTCAATTTGGAGTTTAGAATTTAGCTGTTAATCCGATACTGAAAGTTTTAGGAATGGGAACGGAGCCAAAGTCGATTCCACGAAGAATATTACTTTGTCCACCTGCATTTACTTCCGGATCATATCCTTTGTAATTGTCCCAACTGATCAGGTTGCGGCCACTGGCACTAAGTGTTATGTTATTCAGTTTTTTGAAACTGCCGAAATTGTAACTCAATGAAATCTCCCTTAATTTAACAAATGAACCATCGTCGATGCGCCACTCTTCAACACTTGCGTAAAAACTATTAATGTAACCACGTGGATAAATGCCCATTTGTTCTTTCTCTGCTTCTTTACCATTGCCCACACCTTGTCTTGTTCTCCAGTCGGCATTAAATACTTCTACACCCTGTACAGCATCCAACTGTACTCGCAGACTTGCCTTCTTATAAGTAAACTCATTAACCAAAGATCCGGTCCAGTCTGGATTGGGATCTCCAATTACTTTGCGCAATAACGGGAAAGTAGTAATGGGTAATCCGGTTACGGGATCTCTTTGTACGGTGAAAGTAAGTGGCCCGGTTTGAGTACCTCTTTCACCTTGTGGAAATCCGGATGCATTTTTTACCAATCCTCCACTATTATCAAGTGCAAAGAAAGCACCATAGAAAACACCAATAGGCTGACCTTCAATAATAGCCACCGGCGCTCCCTGATTGGTGCTCAACAGTGTTAAAGCCTGACCGATTTTAACGGCTTTGTTTCTATTGTGATTATAAATAGCCGTAATGTNNTTCTTCTGGAAAGGTCTTGCATTTAAAACAAATTCAAAACCTTTATTTTCCAAACTACCAAAATTGTCAAGCAAGCTGCTAAAGCCTGTTGTTGGTGCTATAAAACGATTGATCAACAAATCTTTCACTTTCTTATTGTAAATATTTGTTTGCAAATTCAGGCGGTTGTTGAAAAAACCAAGATCAATACCAAACTCAATCTCCTGCTGTCTTTCAGGTTTTACATTTGTATTTGCCAAGGTAGAACTTGAAATCAAAGAAGTTCTGGATACAAATGCATTGCTGCTATAAGAATTAAATCTGGAGTATGCGCCAATACCCGTCATATTTCCGCTTTCGCCATAAGCCAAACGTAATTTTGCAAAATTCCAAACCTTACTCATGCCCATATTTTTCCAAAAATCATGCTCGCTGATGACATAGCTACCGCTTGCTTTATAATAGGTTTGATTGCGCTGATCTTTGCCAAATACTGAAGAACCATCTACACGAACAGCCCCTGTAATGTAGGCCAGATTTTTATAACCAAAATTTTGCTGCAAATAATAACCGGAAACAGAAATTTCGCTTCTGTCATCTGCACCCGGAATTAAGGTGCTGGCACCACCCACTGTTTGTACTACCGGAGCAAGTCCACGGCCCTGCAACATCGTGTAAGAACTTTTTTCGTACTGAACTGAGTAGCCCAGTTGCGTGGTTGAGTTAATGTCTTTGCTCAACTTGGTTTGGTAAGTAGCATTCAGCTCATTATTTATCTGAAAGAAATTGTAATTAGCAGCACTGGCATATCCATTCAATGTAGGATCAAGTGTAGGGCCTCCACCAAAGAAACCGGTACTTACATTATAAGCAAAAGGAGGAATAAAGGTTTCCCCTTTTTGTGAGTACTGATCTATTCCCATTGTATAATCAATAGTAAGTCCTTTAATGGGTTTTATTTTTATGCCTGCATTGGCCAATAAACGATTGGTTTCTTCATGTTGCTTAATGTCTTCGATTACAGAAACCGGATTCACCCTTCCTCTTTCTCCAATAGCCTGAATATTGCCCAGTGCATCACGCTTCCAGATATCGTGAAAGTTGCCAATAATATTAATTGAATTCATTGGAGAAAAGAATGAATTACCATTTGGTTTTTCATTACTATAACTGTTGATATAGTTCAGGCCAATTTTAAAATTGATTTTATCGCCCAATCCCTGTTCCAGATTTACCCGGAAGCTATAACGACGAAAATCAGTGTTTTTGATGATACCCTGATTTTTGAAGTAAGATGCAGATGTATAATATTTTGTTTTGTCTTTGCCGCCGGCAATGGATACATTATTATCAGTGCCTATTGCAGTACGAAAGATATAATCGTTGTAATCATATCTTGTAACATTGGTTTTGTTTGTCAAAGCAGGCGTTAATATATCCTGCGTTTGCGCACCAGGCCCATCAGTAGGTCCGCCAAATTTTGTTGGGGACTGATTTACTTCCACGCTTTTGCGCAGTTGGCTGATGGTAAGGCTGGTAGAGAAGCTAACCTGTGGTGCTCCCATACTCCCTCTTTTTGTAAAAATCTGTACCACGCCTGCATTGGCTCTTGAACCATAAATGGCTGCAGCAGCTGCACCATTCAATACTTCAATTCTTTCAATATCAGCAGGGTTGATGTCTGCTAGTCTGTTTTGCCCAATAGTACCTACAAAGCTACCACCATCGTAATTGGCACTTGTATTCGTAACTCTTGTAGTAGCATTGTTTACAATAACACCATCTACAATATATAAAGGCTCCGAAGAACTGTTGACCGAGCTGATACCACGCAGCCGTACTGAAATACCTCCGCCCGGGTCGCCACTGTTTTGTACAATTTGTGCACCGGCAGTTTTTCCTTGCAATGCTGCCAGCACATTACCCGTTGCACCTTTGGTAAGTTCATCAGCTTTTACCGTACTGATGTAGCTACCCAGTTGCTTACGAGTAGTACCGGCAGATACACCGGTTACGACAACCTCATCCATTTTCAAAACATCTTCTGCCATAGAAGCATCAACAGAATATGTACTTGCACCTGCGATCTTCAATGCCTGCGAAGTTGTTTTGAATCCTACGCCCGAAAAATCGACAGTGTAATCACCATTTTTTAAATTGGCAGTAAAAGCGTAGTTACCGGAAGCATCGGTACTGGTACCGGCGCCGGTTCCTCGTACCATAACGGTAATAGCAGAAGCCCCTTTTCCATCGGGTCCTGTTACTTTACCGCTGATGCGAACCTGTGCCTGAAGGGCTGCCGAAAGCAGCAGCATGACAGCAAGGGCAATCATTTTTCCCTGCTGAAGCTTTAGAAATTTTTTCATACAGCTTGGTTTGATTTAAGTTTAATTTTCAATAATTGAACTTCAAGGAATAGGAATAATGGTAAACTTAATAATTGCCGAAGTTATCATTAAGAATGTTCCAAAGAACAAAAAAATCAGAAAAATGTTGCTTAGACCTGCAAAAAATAGCAAACAATATTTTTTTGAACGCAAAAATCCGCAAAACTCAAAGCCATTTTATTTCTGCTCCACGAGTTTTTTTAAATTTGAAAGTCCTTTCTCCATCAAGGGACCGTATCTTTTTTCCAGCAATAGGCTTGAAAATTTTTCCCATGGATACCATCGTAGTTTAAAATTCATATACCATTGAATCGTTGTAGTATTGGGTGCAGCTGCCGGAAAAATTTGCCATCCCATGCTATGCTCATTTTCTTATCAGCATTTGCTGCTATAATCAGGCTATCCGAAATAGATTCCAATTGCAAACCTTTATTACTGCCGGTTGCAATGCCCGTAATTTTTCCATTTTCATAAATTAATGAAGCCGAATCGGCACCGGGATACCAGTTTTTCCATTGAGCCGGATTTTGTATCCGCATCAAAACTGAATCTTGTGATGCCCGAATATCTGTAGCTCTTGAAATACGTATATGAGCAGGAATCAGTAATGAAAACACAGTAATCAATAAAGCAAAGAAAACAAAACAGATAAATACAAAACGCAAAAGCTTCATAAAATATCAAATGAAATAAAATAAAAAACTTTCTATTCCCACTTCAGTACTTTTCCTAAGATGATATAGATAACGGCTATCCAGATTCCCATAATGCCCAGTTCTTTCAGGCAGTCAGTAATGTGCAACCCTTCAAATGAAATTTTTCGGATGGCATCATTGTATTGTGTCAAAGGCAAAAGTTTACAGATCTCTTGCAACCATGTAGGAAAAACATCAATTGGAAAAAAAGTACCTGACAACATCATTTGCGGAAATCCAAAAAGATTAATCAATAACGGAATAGAAGTATCGGACTTTACAATGCTACTAAAGATGAGGCCAACACCCATCAGCAAAAACAACATCACAACCGTCATGATTAGTATTTCTAAAAATGTGAACACCCCGTGCTGCAGTGTAAAGTTTAAAACATAATGGCCAAAAAGAATTAAAACAATAACGCTTAACAGCTGATAAAAAAGACGACTGGCACCTACACCCAGCAAAATATTTGTCCGGTTTACCGGTGAAGCATAAAATCTTTTCAACACCAATGATTCACGCAGGTTGAAAAAGGTAAAAGCAATTCCAAATAAAGTAGAAAACAAGATTGAAAACCCAAGCTGACCCGGCAATACAAAATCAATAGAACGATATTTCCTCACTTCTTCTCTTGCTGTTGGCATCATGGTGATCAGTTCTTCTTTAAAACCGGAAGCCGCTAATTGATACCGCAACTTCAAATCATCCAATATTCTTTCAAGAGCCGGAATCGTGTTATTGCTTGCAGAAGTAGAAACTATGCGAACAACATAGGCAGCCGCTTTTAATGAATCTGAAACCGGTAAAATGGAAACAATACCCGTGAGTTTGCCCCTTACCATTTCTTTTCTTCTGGCAACCGTATCTTTAAAATCTATAATACGAATCTGAGGATGATTTTTGAGACCCTGATAAAACTGATTGGTAACTGAAGTATCAGAACCCTGTGCTATGGCAATACGATATACAGGCGTACTGCCATTTCCAAAAGCCCCAAATATCAATACAAAGATGATGGGAAACATTAAACTAAAGAATATGGATGCCGGATGTGCGAATATGGCTTTGAAACTTGCCCGGGTAACGGCCCATAAAGCCTTTGTCTGGCTATATTGTTGCATTCATCAAAAAATTATTGGGCAAATGTATTAATTAACCATTCAATACTTAAAATAAAAGATATTTGAGGCGATGAATATTGCTTATTTATTATTGGGTACCAATCTGGGAGAGCGGGAAAAACAACTGCATACAGCCATTTCATTACTCAATGAAACATGTGGAAAGATCGTTGAAGTTTCAAGTATTTATGAAACGGCTGCCTGGGGCAAAACCGATCAACCTTCCTTTTTAAATCAGGCCTTAAAAATTGAAACTAACAATACAGCTCGACAGTTGATTCGCAAAATTTTGAAAACCGAAAAAAAAATGGGGCGCATCAGAAAAGAAAAATACGGCCCCCGGTTGATTGACATAGATATATTACTTTATAATAATGAAGTGCATGATTATCCATTGCTAAAGCTTCCCCACCCCGAGCTTCAAAATCGTCGATTTGCCCTGATGCCTTTGGCTGAAATTGCTCCGGATCTGATGCATCCGATATTGCAAAAAAGAATTTCAACCCTGCTAAAGCACTGCCCCGATAAGCTGGAAGTGAAAAAGTATTCCTGATTTTTTCCACAGCCCTTTGAATACAATTTTCTGCTGTACGCTTTTAACCTATTTTGCACCGGTTGCCACATTTGTTGCATTGCATACATGAAATATCACTTTATAACCATAGAAGGAAATATAGGAGCCGGCAAAACTACACTGGCACACATGCTCAGCAAACATTATAATGCCCGACTGGTGTTGGAAGAATTTGCTGACAATCCATTTCTTTCCAAGTTTTATGAAAATCCACAGCAATACGCTTTTCCTGTTGAACTTTTCTTTATGGCCGAAAGGTATAAACAGCTAAAAGAACTGATTCAACAAAAAGATTTATTTCAAAGCGTTACCATCTCCGATTATCTTTTTACAAAATGTCTTTTATTTTCAAAAGTTACATTGCCCGAAGATGAATTTCGACTTTACCAAAGATTATTTGACATCATACATCAACAACTGGTACAGCCGGATATACTCATTTATCTGCACGCACCGGTGTCCAAGTTGCAATCCAACATCAGAAAAAGAAACAGGTCTTATGAGCAAAATATTCCCGATGATTATCTATTTAATCTTCAGGAAACCTATACCCATTATATCAAGCAGCACAATATGAAAACATTATTTGTGGACGCATCCAATGCCGATTTTCTGCACAATGAAAAACATCTGCAGGTTATATATGAAGCACTGGAGCAGGAATATGATAACGGGCAATACTATCTTTCATTACCTTAGGCAATGTTCTTATCTTTGAACACATGCCCTCTTTTTTTCAGAAACAAAGTCTGCAACCCTTACAAATATCCGAGTATCGCTATTTTCTGGCTGCCCGTTTTTTCTTAATTATGTCGTTGCGCATGTTGGGTACGGTGGCTGCATACAAACTTTTCATGATGACACAGGATTCTTTCTCCATTGGTCTGGCAGGACTGTCGGAATTTGTTCCTGTATTTCTGTTGGCACTTTATGCCGGTCATGTGATAGATAAATCGGACAAAAGAACACTTATACTCAGAAGTATTTTATTATACTCAGTATGTGTAATAGCCATGATCGTTATTACTTCGCCCGGGTTTCAAAATAGGGTGCATACTACATCGCCTGCTTTATATTTTTATATCGTAATTTTTTTTACAGGAGCCATCAGAGCATTTGCTGGTCCATCTTTTAGTGCCATTATTTCGCAGCTCGTGCCTCGAGAAATTTTACATTATGCAACCAACATCAGCTCCACCACCTGGCTTGCAGCATCTATAACCGGACATGCCTCGGCAGGATTTTTTATAGCTGGCTTTGGCGTTCATATTACTTTTTATATCATTTTAGTATATGTTCTTTTATCAGCCTTTCTCATTTCCCGCATTGGCAAAAAGCCTATTGTAAATACGCAAAAGAACATAAAAGCCTGGGATAGTGTAAAGGACGGACTGCGATTTGTACTGAATAACAAAATAATGCTGGGTGCAATTTCATTAGATTTATTTGCCGTACTCTTTGGCGGAGCCGTAGCACTTATACCTGAGTTTGCCGAAAAGATATTAATGGTAGGTCCCATTGGATTTGGCTGGCTCAATGCCGCTATGGACATTGGTTCCGTATTGGTCATTTCCACACTTACCTTGTGGCCTATGAAAAATAAGCAAGGCTACAGACTGATGTATGCAGTAGCCGGTTTTGGAATTTGTATTGTCATCTTTGGTTTTTCAAGGTTATACTGGCTTTCATTCATGGCATTAATGATAGCCGGAATGATGGATGGCATCAGTGTAATTGTAAGAGGCACCGTATTACAACTTACCACACCCGACGATAAACGAGGAAGAGTTTCCAGTGTAAATTCTATGTTTATAAACAGCAGCAATGAACTGGGACAGTTTGAAAGCGGTTTTATGGCCAGAGCTTTGGGCACAGTACCTTCGGTAATTTTTGGCGGTGCTATGACATTATTAGTGGTCATTATTACCTGGTTTAAAGCACCCGAACTTCGAAAATTTGAATACTGACCACAATATGGGTTTTGTAAAATAATGTTGTAGCTTTTCGCTGCCAATTTCTTTTTTTAATTTGTAAATACTATTAAAATGAACCGTCGTCAGTTTGTACAACAAACTTCTTTTACCATAGCAGCATTGACTTTAGCGCAAAAAAATATATTAGCCAGCTGGTTTGATGACCCTTGGAAGATAACTATGCTTACCGATCGTCTGGGCATATTTGAAGAAAGAGGTGGCACCATTGCATTTTTAACAACAAATGAAGGTTGGGTAGTTGTAGATGCACAATTTCCAGAACAGAGTAAACACCTGATTGATGAACTGAAGAAAAAACAAGAACAGCCATTTCGGTTATTGATAAATACACACCATCATGGCGATCACACTGCGGGAAATATTTCTTTCAAAGGAATCGTTCAACGAGTATTGGCGCATGAAAATTCAAAGAAAAATCAGGAAGCAGTAGCCATCAAAAACAAAACAGAAGACAAACAGCTTTATCCAGATCAGACTTTTGGTACATTATGGTGTGAAAAAATAGGGGCTGAAAAAATCTGTTTGTATCACTGGGGAGCCGGCCATACCAATGGCGATAGCTTTACACACTTTCAACATGCCAATATTGTTCATTGTGGCGATTTGGTTTTCAACCGCAGACATCCTTATGTAGATAGGAGTGCCGGGGCCAATATGAAAAACTGGATAGCAGTATTAGACAAAGCATTGCACAAATTCAGCAGAAAAACAAAATATGTATTTGGACATAGTGGCGATGGTTATAAAGTAACAGGCAAAGCAGATGATTTACGAAAATTTCAAGACTATTTGGGCAATACATTAAAATTTGTAGAAGCGGAGATAAAATCAGGAAAGTCAAAAGAAGAAATTTTGAAAGCCACCATCATTCCCGGTTCGGAAGAATGGAAAGGCGATGGTATCAGCCGCCCACTCACGGCCGCTTATGAAGAGTTGACAAATACAAATTGATGTACAATTTTTTTATTAGGATTTGAACACCTGCCTATATTAGAAGGCACCATGTGCAACCCTTTTATCAAACTGAATAATTCTTTTATGAGAAATTTTTATTCTTTTCATAGCCGTATGGATTGGGTTTATCACATAATTAAATTCCTCCGGCACCAGCACACTGGGTACAACCATTATTAAACTCTTTTTATCTCTCAAAAATTGATCCCCCTTATTTCTGGTAAATGGCTGTACACCTGCAGCATCCCACCCTTTTGGAAAATTATCAATATCCATCTGCACAGGCTTAATGGTATCAGGCACATACAAAGTGATTAAGACATAAGATTGTACTTCCAGCATTTTTGCAGGCGTATGAGCCAGTGTTTCCAGCAAAGCCAAAGCCCGGGAAGCTGAAGTATAAACGGCAAACATTCCTTCACTGTTCCAGCGGCCACCATAAAGGCGGGCACCGTTACCACTTAGGTCAGTAGCAAACTTCTCCTGAGCAATTCTAAACAATTCCATTCCTGCAACAAATGATATAAAAAATAAATTATGAATACACGCCTTGCTCCAATCTTCCAAGCAATCTTGTAACCATTTGAATACCGAATGAGGTATCTAAATAATCAAGTGGGGACTGATTGGCTAATGCAGGCAATGGTGCATGTAACCATTCTGAAAATGCAACCTTATTACCAATAACAGCTATGCCTCTTTGGGTAAGCGCAGCCAACTCCAAAACCTTTTCAGTTTTTAAAGTATCTAAAAGCTCATCATCATCTTTGCGTTGAATATTTCTATAAGAGGAATGTAACAGGCGACTCATGGTTTCCATTGAAACACCCAAATACTGAGATAATGACTTTAAAGTAGATTTTTTAATGCCCTCTCTTGTAAGAGCTATTAAATCAAAGTCACCGGTTAAATCAGTTTTTACAGTTTTAGATCCTCCCAGTATTACGCCTAAGGTTTCATACTTCAAAGCGGCCTCTTCCACCATTGCTGAAGCATCACTTTTCTGTAATGAATACGTCTTTGCTTTTTTTTGCCTTTTTTCCACTATTATCTCTTTTCACAAATATAGACATTTTGGCAAGAAATAATCCATTTTGTCCTATTTATTTTTCAACAATCCTTCTAATACATAATAAGTTATGGGACAAAAGGTTGCGTTTTTCAATGTAAGTGGTTGTCTTTTGATGATAATATCTTCATCGGTGTAAGGGAAGCGATGACAATCGGAAGGACGGTCTTCATAAATACTGCAATAATGATCAGCACCTAAAAAAGGGCAAGGCAGTTGCTGAAGAACAAAATCGCCGTCTTCATCTTCACGTAAATAAGTTTCCACAAATTCACCTTCTTTCATCCTCAGCAATTTGCTGATACGTTTAATATCCGGCGTTTTAAAACGGGGAGAATAATTCTTGCAGCAAGCGGCGCATTGCAGACAGTCAATTTTAGAAAATGCCTCTTCATGCAAATCAGGCAGTTGCTTCAACACATCATTTTTTTTGGCTCTTTGCAAATATTGTTTATAAAGCTTCTGCCTATCGGCTGATTTTTTTTGCCAGTTGGTTAATACAGAATCCGGTAACAGTTCTTTTGCCATAGCTGCAAGATACAATGCTTGAATGCGATAATAATACTCAAATATCAAAAGGTGGCTGTTCTCAATATAAGAATCCGGCTATTCATTTTACATATTTGACAAGTTAGATACAGCTGTTTACATTTGCTCCACATGGGCACCGCCAGAGAACAATTACTAATCCTCATTACTACGCCGCTATATCTCATCGTGATAGGGCTGGAATTATTTTTGAGCAAACTAAAAAAACAGGACACCTATAGCCTAAAAGATACGGCTCAAAATATATATTTCATGTTGCTCAACGGCGGTATTGATCTTTTATTTCGTGCTGTTTACATCGGCATTGTACTTTCATTTTTTTACGATCACCGGCTCGTAGCTCCCATAAAAAATCCCTGGATATACTGGCTGGTTCTTTTGGTATTTGAAGATTTTATGTATTACTGGCTGCACCGGGTCGATCATTATTGCCGTTTTTTCTGGGCCACCCATGTTACGCACCACTCTTCTCCAAAATTCAATCTCACAGTTGGCTTTCGCTCTTCGGTAATGGAGCCATTGTATCGCTTTATTTATTTTATTCCCATTGCGCTGCTGGGCTTTCAGCCTATTGATATTGCTTTTATTTATGCCGCCACACAAACCTGGGGTATTCTCGTTCACACCGAAAAAATAAACAAAGCCGGCATTCTTGAATACTTTTTGGTTACTCCCTCACATCACAGAGTACACCATGGTTCCAACCCCAAGTATCTGGACAAAAACATGGGTATGTTTCTCATTATCTGGGACAAAATGTTTGGCACCTTTCAGCCAGAAATTCCGGCAGAAAAATACCAACCTATCAAGTATGGTCTTACCAAACCATTGGAAAAAGAAGACCCCGTTAATCTTGTAATGCACGAATGGAAAAATATTGGCAAAGACCTGCGACGCAAAGGTTTGAGTTTAAGACAACGGTTGAATTACCTCTTTGGTCCACCCGGCTGGAGTCACGATGGAAGTACGCAAACCAGCAGTCAGCTTAGAAAAATAGAATCACAACAACAAAAAGAATAAAAGCAGTTATCCACCAAGTTTTTTGCCGTCATTTTTCTGCCTTTGAGGCTGTACCTTTGCGCATCTTTTTACTCTATCAAGCAAGTTATATTATGAATCTTTTTGAGCAACAATCCAATGAATTTGTAAAACGCCATATTGGCCCGGGCGAAGCAGATACAATAAAAATGCTGAAAAAAATTGGTGCCGAGTCTCTTGAACAACTCATCGACCGTACAGTACCTCCATCTATTCGCATGGAAAAGCCATTAAACATTCCTGCGGCTATGAGCGAAAGTGAATACCTCAAACACATCAAAGAAATTTCATTAAAAAATAAAGTTTTTAAAAATTACATCGGTCAAGGTTATTATGACACCATCACGCCTTCCGTTATCCTGCGCAATATTTTTGAAAACCCGGGCTGGTACACACAGTACACACCTTACCAAGCAGAAATTTCACAAGGCAGATTAGAGAGTTTACTTAACTTTCAAACCATGGTAAGCGACCTGACAGCCTTACCCATTGCCAATGCCTCATTGCTGGATGAAGCTACTGCTGCCGCAGAAGCTATGACCATGTTTTTTAATGCACTCAACAAACAGGACCATATAGACCGTCCACGGTTTTTTGTTGACAAAGAAACTTTTCCACAAACTAAAGATGTGCTGTACACCCGTGCACAGCCCATAGGCATTGAAATTATAGAAGGCGAATATCAATCAGCCGTTATTGACGAAACTTATTTTGGCGCACTTATTCAATATCCCAATGATAAAGGTGCCATTTTAGATTATAGAAATTTTATTGACCATGTACATAGCAAAGGTGCTTATGTAGTAATGGCAACCGACCTGCTGGCATTAACCCTGCTTACACCTCCGGGCGAATTAGGTGCCGATGCCGCTATAGGTTCTGCACAAAGATTGGGTGTGCCGTTAGGCTTTGGCGGTCCACATGCCGCTTTCTTTAGTACAAAAGATGAATTTAAAAGAAACATTCCCGGCCGGCTTATTGGCGTCAGTATTGATGCTCAAGGCAACAAAGCATTGCGCATGGCATTGCAAACAAGAGAGCAACACATCAAACGTGAAAAAGCTACTTCCAATATATGTACAGCCCAGGCATTGCTCGCTAATATGGCTGCCATGTATGCCGTGTGGCATGGCGCCGATGGATTAACAAATATTGCAAAACGAATTGCCATCCTGACGCAAACCGTAGCCACCTCACTGGAAGAAAGGGGNNAGATTTTTATTTTGATACCATTACTGTAAAAACAAAAGACGCATCTGCCATAAAAGCTAAAGCTGAAAAGCAGCAAATCAACCTCCGATATTTACAAAACAATCTTATAGGAATCTCAATAGATGAAACCACTGAATTAGGCGATCTGTACGACCTTATCAATTGTTTTGAAAATGATAAAGACCCGGTTGCGTTTGATATTCATCAGGATGAAACCGCAGAACATATTCCTGATTCTCTTCTCCGTACTTCTGATTTTCTAACACATCCTGTCTTTAATACTTACAAAAGTGAAAGTCAGATGATGCGCTATATCAAACTGCTGGAAAACAAAGATCTTTCGTTGAATACTTCAATGATATCATTGGGCAGTTGCACCATGAAATTAAACGCAGCCACCGAAATGATGCCACTCAGCTGGAGGCAGTGGGCAATGATACATCCATTTGCGCCGGCCGATCAGGTACAAGGTTATCATTTTATAATTGAAGAATTCAGTAAATACCTGTGTGAGATAACCGCCTTTGATGCCTGTAGCCTGCAACCCAATAGTGGTGCACAAGGCGAGTATGCAGGGCTACTTACAATCAAATCATATCATGAAGCCAATGGCAATCCACATCGTAATGTAATGCTGATTCCCATATCGGCACATGGTACCAATCCCGCATCGGCAGTAATGGCAGGTATGAAAGTGGTGGTTGTAAAAGCTTTGGAAAATGGATATATTGATGTTGAAGACTTGAAAGCCAAAGCCGCTCAGTATAGTGAAACATTATCGGGCATAATGATTACCTACCCCAGCACTTATGGCGTGTATGAAGAAACGGTAAAGGAAATTAATCAGATCATTCATGAGCATGGCGGACAGGTATATATGGATGGTGCCAATATGAATGCGCAAGTTGGGCTTACGGCACCCGGTCTTATTGGTGCAGATGTTTGTCATCTTAACCTACATAAAACATTTGCAATACCACATGGCGGCGGTGGGCCGGGCATGGGTCCTATTTGTGTTAAAGCACATTTGGCAAAACACTTGCCCGGTCATGTGATCAATGGAAGCTCCCATGCGGTTTCTGCTGCACCCTATGGTAGTGCTTCTATTTTATTAATCAGCTATGGATATATAAGAATGCTGGGAGCAGCCGGATTAAAATCGGCAACCGAATTTGCAATTTTAAATGCAAACTATATGCAGGCAAGATTGAAAGGCGCCTATGATATACTTTATACAAACGATAACGGACTATGTGCACATGAGTTTATTGCTGACCTGAGACCATTTAAAAAATCAGCTGAGATAGAAGCAGAAGATGTAGCAAAAAGATTGATTGATTATGGATTTCATGCGCCTACTATGAGCTTTCCGGTACCGGGCACTATTATGATTGAGCCTACCGAAAGCGAAGACAAAGCAGAACTGGATCGTTTTTGCGATGCCTTACTTTCTATTCGTGAAGAAATAAAAAGCATTGAAGATGGTAACGCAGATAAAAAAGATAATCCATTAAAAAATGCACCCCATACGCAGCATGAAGTAACTGCTGACGAATGGACACATCCATACTCAAGAAAAGAAGCTGCATTTCCGCTTTATTATGTTACGCTCAATAAATTTTGGCCTTCGGTAGCCAGAGTAAATAATACACATGGCGACCGAAACCTGATTTGCACCTGCGAGCCGGTAGCATCTTATATGCAAGCAGAAGCCTGATTTACTTCAAAATAAATAACATTTCACCGGGCACACCATAACCCGGTGATTTTTTTTATATTCATACCCTGATAAACCAAACCATCAACCTGCAACTATGTGGATCTTTAGGGTACAAAGCAATATTAGAAACACATTTCGTTTCCTGACTATCATTTGGATTTTCAGTAAGCATTTCACCAAAAACTGGTTTTACAACAGTTGGTTTCGCCGCATATTTGATCCAAAAGGTAAAAACCTGACGACCCGGCCTCAGCGGATAAGAATGATAATAGAAGATCTGGGACCAACGTATATAAAATTTGGGCAAATACTTGCCGACCGACCCGACCTCGCCTCTGAAAGGCTGAGAGAAGAATTAAAAAAACTACAAGCATCAGCTCGGCCATTTGACGACAACATCGCCCACAACATCATAGAGCAAGAACTGGGCGATCCGATTAAAAATGTTTTTTCCCAATTAGACAACAAACACATGGCATCAGCCTCCATAGGCCAGGTGTACAAAGGTGTATTGCTTACCGGCGAAGAAGTAGTGGTAAAAGTGCAACGACCCAATATCAGAGAAAAAATAAAACTGGATCTGGTATTGATGAAGATATTAGCGAAGCGGGCTATCAAATCTTATCCCGGTCTGGCTCATTTCAACGTGGTAGGCTTTGTGGAGGATTTTGGAGACAATATTATGAAAGAGCTGGACTATACCATTGAGGCCAGCAATATGAAACGCTTTGCTGTCATGTTCAAGGACGATGAAACCTGCTATATTCCCCGTGTTATTTCTCAATACACTTCTCCCAAATTGCTCATCATGGAGTATGTTCGGGGCATCCGGCCTGATGAGCCCGAAGCACTTCGACAGGCCGGCTTCAGCACTCAAAAAGTAGCTGAGAATGGAACCAACATCATTCTCAAAATGATTTTGAAACACGGTTTCTTTCATGCCGATCCGCATCCGGGAAATATTTTTATTAGAGATGATAACCAGATTGTACTGCTGGATCATGGCATGGCGGCCACTTTAAAGCCCAGACAAATTCAGGCGCTTATCAATTTTATGATGGGCTTTGCCAAAAAGGATAACAGAAAAATTACCAAAGCCGTACTGGCGCTATGCGATGTTACTTATTTTAAGCATTTTGAAGATTTGGAATTTGAAATCGGCGAAACCATAAAACGATATAGTTATTTATCGTATGAGCAGGTAGATATGTCGCACCTGATGACAGAAACCATAAAAACAATTATCAAATATGATTTAAACGTACCATCCAATCTTTTTATGCTGATAAAAACGATTGCTACGATTCAAAAATTTGGCGAAAGCCTGGAAGCAGAAATTTCGCTGGCAGATATGATCAAACCATTTGCTATTGATAAAATAAAAGAACAATTTACCTGGCAATCCATTTTTAATAAATTATCAGGTGCGGCGGAAGATTATATTTACTTCGTTGACAAATTTCCGCGAGATGTAAAAGAAGTCATGAGCAGTTTGAAACGTGGCGTTATTAAACATGAAATCAATCTGCGCGAAGACAGCTACACAAATAAAGCAATGAGGCAGGGTATCAACCGGCTTGGCTTTGTATTTATTCTGGGGCTGATGCTTATTTGCTCCACATTATTAATGATGTACAAAGAAGATAAGCCAGCAATACGAATTTTTTTCTATACCACTGTAATCGTGTCGGGGCTTACCGCTTTACGATTATTTGCCAAAACAAAATTTAGTTGACAATAAGAATAAAAATTTACTTTATGTTGCGTGAAGACACGCAACATTGCCTCGCAACATTGCCACGAAACATTGCCACACAACAATGCCCAGCAAAAAAAGTATTGATTGAGGATTCAATTCAAAAAAAAAGTGCTGAAAGTTAAACTACCTTCAGCACAGATATAGAAAAAGAGCGAATAAACTAAACTGATTTTTCCTTAGTTCCTATTTTACAGTAATATTTACAACAGCAGTCAACCCTTGTCCATAAGATCTATGCAAGGCATCTGCCATTTGCAAAACCAATTTATGCTTTCCGGGTTTTAATCCCTTCAACTCATACGAGGTTTGTCCTTTTCCAAAATGAACATGTGCAGAATCCGTAGGAACTACGGTTCCGGCTTCTAAGAAATCTTCTGCATCAATTAATAAATGATGATGGCCCGATCCTTCTGTTACAGGTCCACCGGCCGTATCAACTTTCATCACTTCGGAACCCATTTCTATTTTATATGGTAAAGTAATAGTCTGCCCATCTTTCAAATTCTTAAAAAACACTTTGGCTCCCATGGGAATACCGGGCAATGCAGGCACAGTGATGCCCGTGTGATTCATATTGTGATTCATGGAATCATGGCTTTGTGTTGTAGCTGTACTATCAGTTTTATTGTCCTTTTTATCGGAAGTACTATTACAAGCAGCAACAACTATCAATGCAATTGCAGGAAGAAAAAATCTTAGTTTCATAATAAATATTTTTTTTGGAGGCCAAAGGTAAGCCTTATCAAGTCTTATTAGCTCATACATCAACACAGTTTACATTCTATTTACATTTCACTTAGAAAAACTATTTTAATTGTGGGAAAAGACTGATAAACAATGACTAAAAAAATATTCAAGTAGCTTTCAAGTAATATTCGTTAATTAAATTTCATTCCACCTATTTTTGGCCACACAAATAAGCAAGGCAGCCCCCATGTATCTCAAAGACTATTACGGAATACTTAATATTAAACCTTCTGCATCGCAAGCCGAAATAAAAAAGGCATACAGAATGCTGGCCTTGCAATATCATCCTGATAAGCATAATAATGATGCTGAAGCTCAAATCCATTTTTCCGAAATAAAAGAAGCTTATGAGATATTAACTAACCCGTCCAAAAAAGAATATTATCTGCAACAGCGCTGGTACAACCAAAGTTTAGGCAAAAGAAAAATGCAATCCGAAACCACTCCTTTTTTGGTATTGCAACAATCCCTTGAACTGGAAAGACATGTGGCAGGTATTGATGTGTTTAGAATGGATAGTGGCGGTCTTAAAGATTATATTCTTGATCTATTATCAATAGACACGATTGAAAAACTCAAAGATTTTAATGACACAACGGCCAATTTAGAGATTATAAAAGCCTTATTGCGTGCTGCTCACCCATTGCCAAAAATATTTATGGAAGAAGTATTGAACAGGCTTCGGCTATTGGCAACCAAGGACAATCAGGCATTGCATCTAATAGAAAAGCAACAAACCCACAGTTCCCAAAAACACAAATACCAGCAATATTCGATCATAGTTATCATTGTCATTACGATCATTCTTTGTTCACTTATCCATTTTGCCAGTCGTTAAATTATCTTTGCCACATGCATTATGTATCAGCAGCAGGGCTTACCAAAAGCTACGGCATTCAGCCTTTGTTTTCCAATATTTCATTTCATATTGAAGAAGGCGATAAAATTGCATTGGTTGCCAGAAATGGAACCGGCAAATCGACCCTGCTGCGCATGCTGGCAGGCAAAGAAATTCCCGACGATGGCAAGCTGTGGATTCAAAAAGATGTAGATGTGGTTTTGTTTGAACAGGAACCGGTTTTTGAAGAAACTAAAACAGTCTTAGAAAATATTTTCGTCCACAATCATCCTATAATCAATGCAATTAAGGAATATGAATCCATCAGCGAAGCGGGTGATGTTGAGCAACTGAATGCATGTATCATTAAGATGGATGAACTGGGTGCCTGGGATTTTGATGCAAAAGTGAAGCAAGTGTTGAGCAGATTAAATATTCATCAGCTTCAACAAACCGTAAATACACTAAGTGGCGGCCAGCGAAAAAGAGTTGCGCTTGCAAAAACGCTGATTGACATTGGCTTTGAACATAAACATGTATTGTTGATCATGGATGAGCCGACCAACCATCT
>JRYE01004284.1_pt1 | contig 43709 bp, 41 predicted proteins | sample 235321 | NCBI WGS metagenome assembly JRYE01 (sample SAMN03074214, study PRJNA261473) | activated sludge metagenome | biome: Common Effluent Treatment Plant; feature: Wastewater; material: Activated sludge; isolation source: activated biomass in a lab-scale reactor treating industrial wastewater at... | reverse complement strand
CGTTTGTCAAAACTATGCGCAAGTACTTACACCTGCACAAATGGCAAGATGGAATAAAGCGCAAACAGCAAAAGAACCCTTACAAATCGTAACACAAGCTGATGCATTGAATGCTTCTAAAGTAAAAACCAATGCCAATAAAAAAACATGGATTTATAAAGCAGATAATGTTCGTGATTTTGCATGGACAAGTTCACGCCGATTTGCATGGGATGCCATGCCCATTGAAGTAGCAGGAAAAAAAATAATGACGATGAGCTATTATGCAAATGAAGCCTNNATGGACCTGGATGGATGAAGGTTTAAATTCTTACCTGCAATATCTTACACAAGAGCTATGGGATAATACAACTCCATCAAACGGCGGACCTGCATGGAGTATTACCGACTATATGAAACTACCTAAAGATCAACTGGAACCCATTATGACGAATAGCGAAAACATAAAAAATTTTGGTTCCAATGCATATAGCAAAGTAGCTACGGGATTGAACATTTTAAGAGAAACGATTGTGGGCCGTGAGTTGTTTGATAATGCATTTCGAGAGTATGCTCGCCGTTGGGCATTCAAGCATCCAACACCAGCCGATTTCTTCCGCACAATAGAAGATGCAACAGGTGAAGATCTTGACTGGTTTTGGCGTGGCTGGTTTTATGGTACTGATGCTTGTGATATCTCAATTGATACCGTAAAATTTGCAAAAGCTGATGTAAATGCAACTCCTGCACAAAAAGAAGACCAGATAATTTATCGTTCACTACCAAAACCACAGGTAGGCAAGGAAGATATTTCAAAAATGCGCAATCGTGAAGACAAGAATATTGTATTTGAAACTGACAGAGACACAACGCTGCGTGATTTTTATTGGAGATACGATCGCAATATTGAAAAATACGATACAACAAAATATGCTTCAACTATGAAACCTTTTACAGAATCTTTAGATGAAGCCGGCAAGGAAAAATATGCGGATAAAAACATGTATGAAGTTACTTTTAGTAACAAAGGCGGACTGATGATGCCAATCATTATTGAATGGACTTATAAAGACGGAACCAAAGAAGTTGAAAGAATACCGGCACAGGTTTGGCGAATGAATGAAAGTAAAGTAATAAAAACTTTTGTAAAAGATAAAGAAGTAGCTTCCGTAAAACTGGATCCTTATCATGAAACGGCCGATATCAATACCGACAACAATACTTATGGCGACATAAAAGAACCCAGCAAGTTTAAAGTATTTAAGCAAAAACAATTTACAAGACCAGCAGGCTTGAACCCCATGCAAAAAGCACAAGAGAAAAAAGGATTTTAACTTGTAATTCAACAAGTTTTGAAGCCGCTCATCAAAAAGCGGCTTTTTTATTACATTTATGAACCAATAAATAAATAGGTTTTACTTAGATTTGGCTACCTGATTCCTACTTTCTATTTCTAGAATGAAATTTCATTAATCATTAATTTCAATTTTAATATTTAGAATTTTTTGATACCAATTATTAAATTAAAAAGAACGACATGAAAAAATGGTATGCTTTTACTGCNNAACACTCAAAACAACCCCGGTAGTAATCACGGCAATAAATTTGAACAATTGGGAGCTACATTGCCTACACCAAATGAATACCGAACGGCCAGCGGCGCACCCGGACCAAAATACTGGCAACAGCGTGCCGATTATGATATTAAATGTGAACTCGACGAAAAAAATTTGAAACTCACGGGTACCGAGGTTATCACTTATTACAACAACTCGCCCAATTCGCTTAATTACTTATGGTTGCAGCTGGACGAAAACCAACATAGCAGTGTTAACAATGCCAATTATCAAAATGGCAATAACATGAGTAACCGCGTTGGCATCAATCAACTTGAAAAAGAAGAAGAAAATAAAACAGATAATGGTTATGGCGATATCATCACCAGCATCACCGATGCTGCAGGTAAAAAACTAAGCTATAACATTAATAAAACCATGATGCGGGTTGAATTGCCTGCTGTTTTAAAACCCGGACAAAAATTTGTATTTAAAGTTTCCTGGTATTATAAACTTGCCGATCGTATGGGCCGAGGCGGCCGTGGCGGCTACGAATATTTTCCCGAAGACGGCAATCATGAATTTACAATGGCACAATGGTATCCACGACTTTGTGTTTACAGCGATTTCCAAGGATGGCAAAATCACCAGTTCACTGGTAGAGGAGAATTTGCTTTGACCTTTGGCAATTTTAGAGTGGCCATGACAGTGCCTGCCGATCATATCATTCTTTCAACCGGCGAAGCTCAAAATTATCCAGCTGTGCTCACTCCTGCACAATTAGCCAGATGGAAGCAAGCACAAACATCGAGTGAGCCAATTGAAATAGTAACACTTGCAGAAGCAAAAGCTGCCGAAAAACAAAAAAGTGATAAAAAGAAAACCTGGATATTTAAAGCTGAGAATGTAAGAGATTTCGCATGGTGCTCTTCTCGCAAATTTGTGTGGGATGCCTTAGCAACTAAAGTACAAGGCAAAAAAGTAATGTGCATGAGTGGCTATAGCAAAGAATCTTATGGGTTGTACAGAAAATTTTCAACCAAAGTGGTTGAACATACAATTCAGACTTATTCAAAATTTACCATTCCTTATCCCTATCCTGTTGCACAAAGTATAGAAGCAAGTAGCGGTATGGAATATCCGATGATCTGTTTCAACTATGGACGCACCGAAAAAGATGGCTCCTATAGCGAAGGAACCAAATACGGAATGATAGGTGTGGTAACACATGAAGTAGGTCACAATTTCTTTCCCATGATCATTAATAGTGATGAGCGTCAATGGAGCTGGATGGATGAAGGTCTGAATACTTTTGTACAATATCTTACACAAGAGATGTGGGACAGTAAATATTTTAATACTCGTGGCCCTGCCAGATTTATTACAGATTATATGAAACTTTCAAAAGACCAGTTGGAACCCATAATGACTAATAGTGAAAACATTGTACAATTTGGTCCCAATGCTTATTCAAAACCCGCAACCGGGTTAAATATTTTGAGAGAAACCATTATGGGTCGCAAAAATTTTGATTATGCTTTTAGAGAGTATGCAAGAAGATGGGCTTTTAAACATCCAGAACCTGCAGATTTCTTTAGAACAATGGAAGATGCAAGCGGAGAAGATCTTGATTGGTTTTGGAGAGGATGGTTTTATGGTACTGATCCCTGTGATATTTCATTGGACAGCGTAAAGTGGGCAAAGGCAGATGTGGACTATGTACCCACAGCTACCAAAGACAGAACCATGAAGTTTACATTAAGTAAGCCTAACATTCCACCGGCAGATGATATTTCTAAAATCCGAANNAAGTCCATTGTATATAAAACAGATACCGATACCAGCCTGCAAGATTTTTACTGGAAATATAAAAGAGGAATAGAGCCTTATGACAGTACTGAATATGAAATAACAATTCCAGGTTCTACTCCACCTGCCCTTTCAGCTCAAGAAAAAGAAGAATATAAAAACACAAATCAATACGAGCTCACTTTTAGCAATAAAGGTGGATTAGTAATGCCCTTAATCATTCAATGGACATATAAAGACGGAACAAAAGAAATAGAAAGAATACCGGCTCAGGTTTGGCGTCTAAATGAAAATAAACTTATAAAAACTTTTATTAAAAACAAAGAAGTAGCTTCTATACAGCTGGATCCCTACCAAGAAACAGCAGATATTGACATGAGCAATAATAGCTGGCAAACTATTGCTGCTCCTTCTAAATTCACCATCTTTAAAGGCAGAATGGGATTCCCCAGAGGAGCAAGCGGCGGTGGCGCAAATCCCATGCAAAAAGCAATGGAGAAAAAAGCATTTTGATTTTTCAAAATAATACCTAAACCAAATTTTGAAAAAGGCACGGCAAATCAGCTGTGCCTTTTGTTTTGTTCCAAAAAAAATCAAACAGATTACTATTATCTTTATTCAATGAAAAAGTATATTTTATTCGCTTTTCTCTTCTTTGTTGTTTATCATTCAAATGCTGCTACTGTAGATACTGTCTCCATTTACANNGCGCAAGAGTTTTAAATGCGTTGTAATAAAACCATCACTAAAAAAAAACAAAGCTGCTTCATTGCCTGTCGTTTATTTACTGCATGGCTATAGTGGATGGTATAGCAACTGGATTATACGAGTGCCGGAGTTAAAAACCTATGCAGACGCTTACAAGGTTCTGATTGTTTGCCCCGATGGCGGTTACAGCAGTTGGTATTTCGATAGCCCGGTGGACAGCACTATGAAATATGAAACTTATATTGGAAAAGAAGTTCCTGATTATATTGACGCCCATTACAAAACAATTAAAGACAGAACTGCAAGGGCCATCACCGGATTAAGTATGGGCGGGCATGGTGCACTGTTTATTGCCTTTCGGCGTAGTAGTTTTTTTGGTGCCTGCGGCAGTATGAGTGGCGGAGTCAATTTAATGAGCTCAAAAAACAAATATGACATTATTAAAAGAATTGGCGACACCATTACTCATGCTGACAACTGGAAAAACTACACCGTATTGAGTGCGGTGAATCAAAAAACATCCGACTCATTAGCCATCATTTTTGACTGTGGAACCAGTGACCCCTTTTTTAAAGACAACGTTTTATTGCATGAACGAATGCTCTCATTAAAAATTCCGCACGATTATATAGCGAGACCCGGTAAGCATAACTGGGACTATTGGCGCAATGCTGTACAATATCAGCTACTTTTCTTTAGAAATTATTTTGAAAAAATGAAGGCTGATACAATGCAATAAAAGTAGTTTGGATATCACATTTACGTGGTGCGTGGCCGTGGTTCGTGGTTCGTGTCCCCACGAACCACGGCAGCATAATCAAATCAATATCCCGTCTCTCCATCTCTCGTTTTTACTTTCTTTTTACCCGAGTTTTTCTTTTCGTACTCCAACACTTCTTTGGGTTTTACTTTCGTTTTAGTTGCAGTATCATTTTTTACCACCTTAGCGCCTGTAGCAAGTGAAAGTGGCCTTATATCATCATCCGACACCATTTCATCATCGCCGGTTCTCAGCTTGTTCATCCAATAATTTTCTGTTTGTGTTACTACCCCTTCCGAAGGATCGTAGTACAACCACTTACCATGTTTCATAGAGAAGCCATCATTCTTTACCACTACCCTGTCTTTTACAATATTGGGATTATTTACATCATAAACATTTACCGTATCAAAAGCGACTTTGGGATCCATTGCACGCCAACTTTCTTCACGTAGCAAACCTCCGTTATATGTATAGTAATACTGTTTGCCATTAAGCTTGCCCCATCGGTAGTTCTCTTCGGCAATTTTTACACCTATCAGTGAGTATCTTTTCCAAACACCTTCTTTGTTACCATCTTCAAAATAACCTTCTTCCTCATAGCCTCTTTCACCACGCAAATCCGGCACTTTTATTACCCAGGGACCTTGTTTGTATCCTTTCATGTCAATCCTGTCCAAGGTATCGCCTTTGGGACCAATTCTATACGATTTCCATTGCGAAAACCCATTCATAGCAATGCCATTCATGGAAATAAAGAGCAAAAAAACAATGATGCTGCGCATAGTTTAGTAAGTTTGATTGAAACTGAAACCTGTCAGTTAATTAACGCCAAAACAATTTTATTATGTTGTCAAAATTAAGAATTTCATTATCCATTTTTGGTTGCATTATTGTCATTCAGTCTGCTTTTGCTCAGGTCAATCCTACTTCCGGCACCGACAGATTGAAAAGTATTGAGCAACGTAAACTTTTAGAAAGCAAATCAGTTCTAAAAGATATAAAATTTCGCAACATTGGCCCTTCGGTTATGAGTGGCCGGGTAGTTGACCTGGACGTAAACCCTGACGACCCAACTGAGTTTTATGTTGCTTATGCCACAGGCGGATTATGGCACACCACCAACAATGGCCAAAGTTTTACACCGATCATGGATAGTCTTGATTTGCTTTTTATTGGCGATATCGCCGTTAACTGGACTTCCACAAAAAGAACCATCTGGGTGGGTACCGGCGAAGAAAACAGCAGCCGTTCCACTTATGCAGGTTTAGGAATTTATAAAACTACTGACAACGGAAAACATTGGGAATACCTGGGCCTGCCCGAGTCGCACCATATCGGTAAAATACAATTGCACCCCACCAATCCAGATATTGTGTGGGTTGCTGTTCTCGGCCATCTTTATTCAGCCAATAAAGAAAGAGGTATCTATAAATCTACCGATGGCGGTCATCATTGGAAGCAAACTTTATTTATTGACGATAATACATCGGCTGTCGATCTTGATATTAATCCGACAAACCCAAATGAACTTTATGCGGCCATGTGGTATCGCACACGTCGAGCATGGAATTTTGTAGAAAGTGGTGCCACATCCGGAATTTATAAAAGTACTGATGGCGGCGAAAACTGGAACCTGATTACAGGACCCGGATCGGGTTTTATGAGTGGCACTAAAACCGGAAGAATTGGAATTGCCGTATATCCAAAAATTCCAAATATTATTTATGCCGTAGTGGACAATAACACACCATTAAAAGAAACGGAAAAAACTTCAGACACCCTTTATAAAACATCAGATTTTAAAGGATTATCAAAAGAACAGTTTGCAGCACTTAATAATAATAAACTAGATACGTTTCTGAAAAAATCATTTGTGCTGCGGAAGTATAATGCCAAAATGATAAAAGAAATGTTAGCTACCCATAAAATAAAAGCCACCGCTCTCTACGATTATTTTGATACTGATGATGGATTTCAAAACAATGGCATTGCCGGCTGCGAAGTTTATAGAAGTGATAACGGAGGTAAATCGTGGGTAAAGACTAACAAATCTCCAATCGGTATATTTTTTACCTACGGATATTATTTTGGAAAAATTTATGTTTCTCCGGTCAATGAAAATAAAGTTATCATCACCGGTGTGCCCCTTCAACTTTCAAACGACGGTGGCAAAACCTGGAAAAATATTGACAAGGGAAATGTACACAGCGATCATCATGCTGTTTGGATAAACCCCAAAAGAGATGCACACATCATCAATGGTAATGATGGTGGGGTAAATATTACTTATGACGATGGCGAAAACTGGTTCTTTGCTAATACACCTGCAGTAGCACAAGCCTATCAGGTAACCACTGATGATGAAAAACCCTATAACGTTTATGCGGGCTTTCAAGACAATGGTTTGTGGTACGGCCCATCAACGTATAGAGCAAATATTCGCTGGCAAAGCACCGGTAGCTATCCTTATAAAGGATTAGGTGGTGGCGATGGTATGCAAACCCAAGTGGACACCAGGGATAATACTACTGTATATGTAGGCTCGCAATTTGGCGCTTACCAGCGCATGAATAAAATTACCCGTGGCGATAGGAAAAGTGTAAAACCTTCGCATGAGCTTGGTGAACTACCATTACGTTTTAACTGGCAAACACCGATAGTTCTCAGTCGTCATAATCAGGATGTATTTTACATTGGAGCCAACAGGCTGTACCGTTCATTAAACCGCGGCGATTCTCTGACAGGAGTAAGTGCTGATCTTACCAATGGCAAAGTATCCGGCAATGTACCTTATGGCACTATTACCACATTGAGTGAATCACCATTTCGCTTTGGCATGTTGTATGCCGGTACGGATGATGGAAATGTACAATTAACTAAAGATGGCGGATATACCTGGACGAAAATAAATGTTCGAATTGAAGTGCCTTCACAAAAAAGAAAGCCACCTGTAAACATTGTCCCATCTGGTCTATGGGTAAGCCGTGTAGTTGCATCGCAATATAAAGAAGGAAGAGTATATGTTACCTTGAATGGATATCGTAGCGATAATTTTGATGCCTATCTTTATGTAAGTGAAGACTATGGTGCCACTTGGAAACAACTGGGAAAAGACCTGCCCACAGAACCCCTAAACGTAGTAAGAGAAGATCCAAAAGATGAAGACATATTATATGTAGGCAGTGATGGTGGATTATATGTAAGTTTCGACAGAGGGAATAGTTTTATGTTGTGGAATGCAGGAATGCCAAGATCAGTTCCCATACATGATATTGCCATTCAGCAAAGAGAAAATGATATTATACTGGGCACCCATGGCCGCAGTCTTTACCTGTGCAACTTAAGCGATGTACAAGGATTGAAAAAAGATCCTGATTGGCTGAAAAAGAAACCAAAAGAAAAGGCGACACCTCCATCCTTCAGAGGCTTTGATGAAGCCACGCCAGAGAAAGACTAAAAATGAAATCAGGGGCACCAAAAGTACTCCTGATTTTTTTTGAAATAAACTTGAAAGGTTTTTTACCTATCCCATATCCAACTATTCATTCTTTGATGTTACTTTTTTCTCTTTCCTGAAAATGCTAAATAATAACCCACCCATCAATGCACCATAAAGTGTACTATTAACAGGTTTGGATGTTATGGTACATGTAACNNATCCACCTACAGCCCCTATCAATATGCCAATAATAGTAATGAAGTGCTTCTTAAAAAAATTAGCGATAGCCATTATTCAAAAAATTTATTTTATTAAGCATTACAATTAAACATTTTCAACAACGCTTTTCAATTTAACGCTTACCTGTTGTGCCAATTCGACTAAGCCTGGGTTTACAATTGCCATCATTGAAGCCACAGGATCCACAGCCGATATTTCAACTTCACCATTTTCTCTTTCCTGCACGACTACATTGCAGGGCAGCATAGTACCAATTTGGCTTTCGGCCAATAATGCCTGATGTGCAAATTGTGGATTACATGCTCCCAGAATTTTATACTTTCTGATATCAACATCTAATTTCTTTTTTAATGTCTCTTTCATATCAATATTAGTAAGCACACCAAAGCCTTCTTTTTTCAATTCTTCCGTAACTTTTGAAATGGCTGCTTCAAAATCTGATTTTATAACTTTCGAAAAATAATAACTCATAACATTTTATTTTAAACCTGAAAATTGTGAGGTGAAGTTCGGAAGTATATTGCAACCTGTGCGTAACATTTGTTTCATAAATAACTCGCTAATTAGTTCTTACATCCATTTGCACAGCCCATATCCCCCTTAATTGATTTATACCATATCCTATAGCATTATCCGAAGGATATAAAGTGCGAATCTTATTAAAAGTTTCCGTATTAATATCCTTGTCTTTGTTTCCATGGCACTGCAGGCAAAGAGCAGTGGTAGTAATCGCATAGTAAGCAGTAACTTTCCCGATATTCCGAACTAATTGAGGCTCCGGAGATTTTCCTTCATCTATATTCTTTTTCATAGCACTTAATATCTCCAATTCTGATTCATTGGCCCGATTAGCTCTATTTCTTTCTTTATCAGTTACTCTTTTAAGTAATACATTAAACTTTTTCGACATACTATCCGTAAGCGGATAGGCACGAGTGTTGCAAAAATCAACAGCATAAGTAGTGCCCTTTTTCTGTATCGCTTCCGTCAGGTTTTTTCCTAAAACCGTTTGAGCACCGAGTGCGTACTCTTTTCCCATTCGGAGATAAACTGAGTCTGGAAGAACTTTAGCGTCAGATGAGGCAGGCGTACTTGGATTTACTTTGTTTGAGTCAGATGACTGGCAACTGAGTACCAAACTAATAACTCCAAAAGTAAATGTTATTAAACTTATTGTTATATTTTTCATTTCGAGTTATTGTTTCTGTTTATCAATATATTTTTTAGCAACCAATGTAAATCCAATTGTCAACAATGTTCTGAAAGACATGGCTGCTATAGTTTTCTTTTCATAAATACCTCCTCTAAAAATATGAAAAGCCAATGCAATAAACGTTATCAGAAGTATTGCCGTAGCGATGGACAGAATTGTTGTTGCCCAGTTTTTATTTAAAAATAAACCATAAGCAGCAACCATGTACAGAATACCACAAATGAAATTTGCGATAACCACAAACAAAACATAATTGCCTTCATTTTCTCGAATTCCAAACAAGTCAAAAATTACTGAAGTACTCATAAACAAGGTTACGAGACCGAAAAAAGCCAGGATAGTGCCAGCAGTATATAAGAAAATTGACGATTTCATATATTAGAGAGATTAGCAAAAATATTAACGCCTGTCTGCTTACCCCTTAACATTTATTTTTGTCAGTTGGCACCCCGAATTTATCCAAAATTTTCTCTAAAGGGCAAAATCGGGTGAATGATGATTGTAACAAATTAATGCCAACAAAGACAGATAACCATAACCATTGAATATTTACATTAAACGCCAGTAACACGCTTAACAATACCATAATACCGGCTACAGCTCTTACAATTTGTTCTCTCATAAAATTATTTTTTAGATTAATTAAACACTAAAGCGCTCAACCGGCAAAACAAAACCTCGTATAGGAAAGCCGTTTGATTCATTTTTATTACACCCTTCTATTAATTTGATTGCTGCAGCTGCTTTTTCCTCTTCTGTAAAACTGAAGAGCATAAGTGACTCAAATGTTTCACCACTGCCACCAAACCAGTTTTGAGAAATCATATCTTGTCCACCCTGCTTGTATCCTGATATTTCAGAAATACTGAAGACCTGTATTCCGGTTTCTTTGAAAATTGAGGATACATTTTGCTGATGCTCTTTAATACAAGTAACAATAAGAAGTTTCATATTAAATACATTTTAAAAATTATTTTACTTTTTTTCGCATCATTCTATAATACAATAAAGGCACAACTAACAATGTAAGGAAAGTAGATGTAACCGTTCCACCAATAAGTGAAATTGCCAAACCTTGAAATATAGGGTCAAATAAAATGATGATAGCACCTAAGGCCACAGCACCGGCAGTAAGAAGAATTGGGGTAGTACGCACAGCTCCTGCTTCTATTATTGCTTGCTTCAATGGTATTTTCTCTTTTAATCTGATGTTTATGAAATCAATAAGCAAGATTGAATTTCGCACCATTACTCCAGCCAGCGCAATAAAGCCAATCATTGACGTAGCTGTAAAATAGGCCCCCATCATCCAATGTCCGAGTATAATACCAATAAGCGACAAAGGAATAGCCGAAAGCATTATCAATGGCACTTTGAAGTTCTGAAACCATCCTACAATAAGCATGTAAATGATTAATATTACAACGGCAAAAGCAATTCCCAAATCACGAAAAACTTCAAAAGTAATTTGCCACTCTCCATCCCATTTTAAAGAAAACTGATCTTCTGTTTCAGGTTGTTGCATATACTCTTCATTCAATGTGTATCCTGAAGGGAGTTTGATGTCTTTTAGTTTTTTTGACATATCGCTCATGGCATAGGTAGGGCTTTCCAGGTCTCCGGCCATATCTGCTAACACAAACACCACTCTCTTTTGATTCTTGCGATAAATACTTTTCTCTTTAATTTTCGGAACCACACTTATAATATCGCCCATTGAAACCATATTTCCCTGTTGCCCAATGATGTTTATATTTTTCAAATCGCTCACACTTGCTTTTTCTGCATCATTTAATTGAAGCATAATATTAACAGGCTCAAAACTCGCTGGCTGGTATAGTGTCCCTGATTTCAGACCTGTCAATGCTGCATTCATCGTGGCTACAGCCTGGGCGGGTGCCACACCATTTCGCATAGCTTTTTCTTTATCTACTTCAAAATATAAGGAAGGCAGATCTTCTTCCACCATCCAATCTACATCTACAACATCTCTTGTGCTGTCCATCAAAATTTTTACCTGACGTGCCACTTGAATTTGCTGTTCATAATCGGGTCCATAAACTTCTGCAACAATTGTTGATAATACAGGCGGGCCGGGTGGTATCTCAACAAGTTTAATATTTGCATTATATTTTTTCCCTATTTTAATAATATCAGGCCGCATTTTCTTCACAATATCATGGCTTTGTGTACTTCTTTTTTTCTTATCCAAAAGATTTACCTGTATATCTGCTACGTTTTCACCACTTCGCAAATCATAATGTCGTACTAAGCCATTAAAACTTATTGGGCCGGCAGTACCTACATAGCTCTGATAATTTCGTACATATTTTTGCTGGCTCAAATACTGACCGACTTCCTTTGCTACCACATTTGTCTTTTCAAGGGTAGTACCTTCCGGCATATCAATCACTACTTGAAACTCATTTTTATTATCAAAGGGTAGCATTTTTACAGCAACACCTTTCGTATAGAACAAAAACATAGAGCCCAAAAGTGTAATCGCCAGCACAATCATAAATGTCCAACGTTTACGTTGCGATGTCAACATGGGATTAATAACCTTGTAATAAATCTTATAAATTCCCTTTTGTTCTAATTGCTGAGGAGCCTTATTAATTTCATTTCTCTTTGCTTTTTCACGAAGAAAAATATACCCTAAATAAGGTGTAAGTGTTAATGCTACTACCAACGAAAGCATCATTGCAATAGATGCACCTATTGGCATTGGACTCATATATGGCCCCATCAAGCCTGATACAAAAGCCATAGGCAATACAGCTGCGATTACTGTAAATGTTGCCAATATTGTAGGATTGCCTACTTCATTAATTGCATAGATTGCTGCTTGCCTAAATGGTAAACGACGCATTTTAAAATGTCGGTGCATATTTTCAGCAACAATTATTGAGTCATCTACTACAATACCTGTTATGAAAACTAAAGCAAATAATGTAATTCGATTTAAAGTATAATCCATCAAGTAATAACTAAGTAATGTCATCGCAAATGTAACCGGCACTGAAAGAAATACTACTAATCCGCCTCGCCATCCCATGGCTAACATTACAAACAACNNAAACAACGTTACTACAACAATAGCTATAAAAAGATGCAACAATAATTCGGAAACTTTTTCAGATGCAGTAGCTCCGTAATTTCTTGTAGGAGTAATGTGCACATCATCAGGAATAATTTGATTTTTAACATGATCAATCTTTGACAATATCTGCTCAGAAAGTTGCATAGCATCCGCACCGGGTTTCTTAGCAATGGAAAGTGTAACCGCAGGATATTCAGATTGAAATTGTTTTAAATTTTTATCATCGCCTTTTGCATATCCGAAAGAAACATATTCCTTTGGCGATGCAGGCCCATCTTCAATTTGCGATATCTGACGAAGATAAACCGGTTGTTGCTCATTAACTCCAATAACCAAATTCGCAACATCTTCAGCTGAAGACAGATAACTACCGGTTTCAATGGGAAATGCGGTATCCTTTGACAACATATTTCCGGAAACAACTTGAGCATTACTACCCAAAATATTTTTTTGAATGGAAAGAAAGTCCAAATGATTGGCCGTCATTTTGGCTTTGTCCAAAAGAACTTTAACCTCTCTGTTTCTACCTCCCAACAATTTTATTTCAGCAACATTTGGAATCTTCTTGATTTCGTTTTTTAATTCTTCGCTCAATTGCCTTAGTGTAAAATCATCATATTTTTCACTCCAGACTGTGAGCCCCAAAACAGGCACATCATCTATGGCTCTTGATTTTATTAAAGGCATCGTCACTCCTTGTGGGACCTTATCCATATTCTTCATTATCTCATTGNNTCACCTACATAAAACTGTACAATCAGCATTGCCTTTTCTTTCATTGAAGTGGAGTACACATATTCCACTCCCTTGATGTTGGAAATAATTTTTTCCATAGGCGCTACCACCTTTGATTCTATTTCCTGTGGAGCTGCCCCGGGATAACCTATAAAAATATCAGCCATCGGCACTTCTATCTGCGGCTCTTCTTCGCGGGGTATATGCATAGTAGCATAGGTGCCTATAAGCAGAAATACTACCATTAACAATATGGTTAACTTAGACCTCAAAAAAGAGGCAGCTATTTTTCCGGCAATCCCTTCTTTCATAAATTTTTTGTATTTGTTCTTTTCTGTTGGTTATTGAAATTATTTTGCTTTTACAGGAGCGCCATTATATAATTTCTTTTCAGCGAATGAGATATAGCTTTCATTTTGTCCTAGCCCCGATAAAATCTCAACATTGTTTCCATAATTTTTGCCCAGTCTTACATAGCGAAGCAGTGCTCTGCCATTATTACCAATTGTAAAAATCGCATCCAACTGCCCTATTCGTTGTACTGCAGCGATGGGAATCAAGATTATAGGAGCATTGCTCGAAGTCGTTTTAACTTCACTGCTGATGATCACATTTGCATACATTCCTGCACTCAATTCCTTCTGTATTTCCTGAGGCAAGCTAATCTTTACAACAAATTGCCCACCTGTACCAAGTGATGAAGGACTAATCTCCGAAACCGTTCCTTGAATAGTTTTGTTGATTGCATTAATAACAACTGTTGCATTCGCCAGATGTTTAATTCGACTTATTTCTGTTTCAGGTATTTGAGCTTTTACTAAAAGATTTTCACCTTGTTCCAAAACCAAAATTGGCATACCCGGATTTGCCATACTTCCGGCATCCGCCATTTTTTGAGAAACTATTCCGGAAAATGGAGCAGTAATATTAGTGTAAGCCAACATAGAATTTACTTCAGCCCTCATCTGCAAGGCAGACTGTACACTGGCCTTTGCTGCCCGGTGCTGTAACGTTACATTATCCAACTCCTTAGCAGTTGCACTTTTTTGCTGATATAAGTTATTAAACCTTTGTAAATCTTTTTCAGCACTTTGGAGTGAGGCATTAGCACCTGACAACATCGCATCTATCTGTGCTCTTTTTGCTAACATATCATCATTGCTTATGGTTACCAACAATTGCCCCTTTTTTACATAGTCCCCAACTTTTACTTTAATACTCGTGATGTAACCCATAACCCGGGTACTTATATCTGCAGATTGTGCAGAAACGATTTGACCTGTGGCAGTTATTGTGTTATCCGTATTCATAAGCGGGTTTGATACGTTTACTGCGATAGGCACCAACTGATCTTTCTCAGCTTTTTTGCTATCAGATGAAGTGCAAGAAACAATACCGGTTGACAAAATACCGAACAGAAATAAATAGATAAGCTGTTGATGTTTCATTTTTATTTTGATTAATTATGTTTAATTATTTTTGTTTGGTAAGAAATTCAATATTAGCATTGGCGATATTATTATTGCAAACAGCCTGTGCCAACAGTAATTTTTGTTTAGACACCTGTGTTTGTGCATTCAAAATATCAGTTATACTTACCAATCCTTCCTGATATCTGTTTTGAAGTATCCGCCACGATTCCTCCGCCTGAGCAATAGCAGCTTTTTGTTGTTTAATTCTAAAGAGCGCATTCCCCTGATCACGAAAACTTTTATCAAGCATCATCTGATTTTCCAATTGCATTGACTGAAGTTGTACCTGCAACTTAGATTGCTCTAACTTCATATGATTCAACTGATATCTGGTAGCATTGCCATCAAACAAATTCCAACTAAGTTGAATACCTGCGAGGTAAGCGTTTGCATTAAAAGAAAATATCTTTTTGTTATTAAGTTGGTATGAAGCAAATAGGTTTAATCTTGGAAGTTGTTTCATTTTTAACGATTTCATCACTATGCCCGTAGCTATTATCGCTTTGTCCATTGCGAGGAAATCAGATCTTTTAAGCGGAATTACACGTGATAATTCAACATTGGGAAGTGATTCAAACATTTTTTCTGTTGTGTAAGTTGTGCCGGTAGGCTGGTTCATTAATACACTCAGATAATCTGATGCATTAACAATATTTGATTTCGCTTCATCCAATTGGCTTTCAATATCCAGCATCTGTACTTCTACGTTCAACAAGTCTGATTTTTGTATGAGCCCTTCATTGAAACGATTCATTGTATTATCATAAAATGATTTTGCAGCTACCAATGCTTCCTCAAAAACAGATACGGCCTGATGAGTTAATTGCAATTGGTAATAAGCTTTTTGTACTTCATAGGTCAGAAAGTCAAGTACCCTTTCTGTTTTTAACTGATAGCTTTCCAGCTGCACAGCAATGCTCTTTTTCATGTACACTGCATCCATGTTTAAAAGTGGCTGTAGTACATCAATTTTTGCTGAAAAATCAGAAACTCCTGAAGGATGGTTTAATAACGCAGGATTAAAATCTTCCTGTTTTACTATGCTTTGCTGAAGCTTAAAGCCAAAGGCATTTAGAGGGTTATTGGTAAACAATGATGTATATGAAAAATTGGCCTGTGGCAAGAAGGCAACGTTACTTTGATTCAACCTTTCACCCATTATTGCTTCATCGATTTTTGCAGTTTGAAAAGAGTTATTATCCGCAATCGCAGTTTCAATTGCTTTTTGCAATGACAAAAACACTTTCTTTTGTTGCGCAAAGACAGTTCCAGACATTAAAAAAACTAAAAGAAAAGCTACCCATACTTTTCCATAGTGAAATTTCCGGTTATTAAATAAACTCATTTGATTTTTAGATATTACTTTAAAAATGAGTGGCAAAAATGCATAAGAACAACTTCAAGTTCAGATACATTTGTTACATATAATTCTTTTTGGTTTAAATAAATACAAAGCCACGAAAAAATATTTCGTACACTATTGATTTATTACAAATCATTGTTAAGTTCATATATGATATTTTTTATTTCGACTTTTCTCTCATTACATTATATTAAAAAAGAGAGGTCGCCTCTATGGAGACGACCTCTCTTTAAATACATTACAAGTTACTAATCTTATGCAGCCTTCTTTTTTCTTTTCAAAACCACAACCAAAACCAATATCACCACCAGTGCACCACCCCCAATCATTAATGGCATCTTATTTTTATTTACAAAATCCATAAAACCGCCATCCCCCTTATCCAATCCTTTATCAATATTGGTTTGTGTATCTTCCAAAAATTTATCAATAAACGGAAATGCCGGATTTTGACTCTTAACTTCCTTTAGTTTTTCCAAAGCTTTCTTATAACTGGACTTGTCAAAGAGATTCATTGCTTCTTCATACAATAAAGAGATATCGCTCATTTGTGGTTTCNNGGTTTCACATTTCCTTTTTGCAAAAACTCTTTTACAATTGTCGCCGGTACAATAAAATTCATACCCTGCACTTCCTGTCCTCTTTGCTCATCGGCACTACCAAATGTAGCCAGCCCAATTACTTCTCCCTTATCATTCATCACCGGGCCACCGCTATTGCCATGTGTAATGGCTGCATCTATTTGTAATACATCCCAACCACCTTTCATTTTCTTTCTTGCACTTACCAGTCCGGTGGTAAGAGTGGCTTCCGACATTGATTCTTCCGAAATTAAAGGATGAAACGTAGCTACACCGGGATATCCAAGTACATAAACAGGGTCGCCTGTTGACATTTGTGTGTCATCGCCAATTCTGATGGTGGGATAAATATGTTTTTCCAGCAATTTTAAAATGGCAACATCTTTTCCCGGAATGGGATTTCCACGGGTTACCAGCTTGGCAGGTATTGTCATTGCAACAATCTCTCCTTTCTTGCCGGTAACACCCAACACCACATTATAATCCGCCTGAATATCATCAACCGTAAGCGTCTGGCTGAAATACCAGCTCTCTGCATCTACAATAGCTTTGGCTTCCTCCTCATTCATTTTTCTTCCCATTGATTGCTCCAGCGCTGCTACATCTTCATTGATGATTTTAGAAAACGCCTGTTGTGCAAAACTTTGCTTGGTCGATTCTTCATCAGCATCTATTACATGTGCATTGGTAACCACATACCCATCAGGCGTAATGACAAAGCCCGAACCGAGCATCGTGGTGTTCAATTCTTCACTCATAGTTTCATTACTACGAGCCATATACTTGTCCACATTTGCTGCAAATGTTTTGATATAAGTAGTCCAGAATAAATCTGTAGTAAATGTACCATTTTCTTCAAGCTGCCGTTTGATATCCTGCGCCAATACGCCCAACGATGCTTCATCAATATAAGGCTTTACAGCACTTACGTTTCCTTTAAAGGTAGCCAATATCATAACGGTTCCCGGCTTATTACGTTCAGCAATCTGCCTTGGATTCATACCACTGTTTTGTTGTGCAGCAGCAGCAGTGCTACATACAACAAATAAAATAAAGAAGAATTTTTTCATTTGTTTTGGGTTTGGTTTCAATGATTTATGCTACAAGATAATACTATCAATTCAAAAAAATATTGACAGGAAAATAATCTTATAAGTTTTTGAATCTTTCAAAGCATATTTTTTCTAATGCTTCTCTTTCATCCGGATGTGCTATGTTGATTAGTGCTTTTGCTCTTTGTCGCAGGTTTTTTCCAAAAAGATATGCTATTCCATATTCTGTAACTACATAATGTGCATGCTGCCCTTGTTGTAGTAACACCTGCCCCGGGTTTTAATACAGGTACAATTCTGGAAACCCCTTTGGCCGTCCTGCTGGGTAAAGCTATAATGGGCTTTCCACCTTCACTTAAAGCGGCACCCCGCATAAAATCCATTTGGCCTCCTACACCAGAGTATTGATAGGTTCCTATGGAATCCGCACATACCTGGCCGGTTACATCAATTTCTATGGCACTGTTTATGGCTATCATTTTTTTGTTTCGACGTATCGTGTGTGGGTCGTTTACATAGTCAATATCCAAAAACTGAAATGCAGGGTTATCATCAACATAGTCATAAAGTCTTTTGGTGCCCAATGCAAAACCCGTTACCGTTTTATGTGGATGAATGCTTTTAAATTTATTATTGATTATGTCTTTCTCAAAAAGATCAATGATTCCATCCGAACACATTTCGGTATGCACTCCTAAATCTTTATGGCCGGAGAGGGATTGCAAAACAGCATCGGGTATGGAGCCTATACCCATTTGCAGTGTACTTCTGTCTTCAATCAATGAAGCTACATGCTTTCCAATCTGTCTTTCTGCATCGCTCATTTTTTCACCAAACTTCATTTCATGCAATGCGTCTTCACAATAAACCATACTGTGAAAACGGCTGCTGTGTATCAATCCATCTCCATGTGTGCGAGGTACATTCGGGTTTATCTGAGCAATAATATACTTTGCTGTATTTACGGCCGAACGGGCAATATCTACCGATACACCCAGGGAGCAATACCCATGATTGTCAGGCGGCGATACCTGCGCCAGCGCAACATCTATGGGCAAAATATTTTGTTTGAACAGTTCCGGTATTTCACTTAAAAACACAGGAATATAATCAGCCCTTCCTTCATTTACATCTTTTCGAATGCTTTCCGAAACAAACATTGAGTTGATGTGAAATATATTTTTATACTCAGGTTTATTCAACTGTATATCGCCATAAACGGAAATAAAAACGAGTTCAACGTTGCTCAATCTGTTTGCCTGTTTGGAAAGCTCCTTCAACAAAAAAGTAGGCGTTTGTGCACTGCCTTGTATATACACACGATTTCCTGATTGTATTACTGAGAGTGCCGCTTCAGCCGACTGATATACGATAGGTATTTTCATAAGTCGCAAAGCTAAATGGCTCAACAGAATATTATATCAAAAGATTGTAAATACTTATTTGTGCAAACCCGTTTTTGATGAAACCAGCCATTCTATCGCCAAGGCATACCCTTTCAAACCCAAACCAAAAATGCTGCCAACCGACTTACCACTTACATGAGAAAGTTTTCTGAATTCTTCCCGGGCATGTACATTGGATATATGCACTTCTATCACCGGTGCTTTGATGGCCGCAATGGCATCGCCAATGGCTACCGAAGTATGTGTGTATCCTCCGGGGTTTAGAACGATACCATCATATTCAAAACCTACCCGCTGCAGTTCATTCACGAGTTCACCCTCTATATTACTTTGAAAATAACTGATTGATACTGCTGGAAACTGCTCTTTTAGTGAATGTAAAAACTGATCAAAGGAAATATTTCCATAGATGTCTGTTTCTCTTTTTCCCAGCAGGTTCAGGTTGGGACCGTTGATGATGGCGATTTTCATTTCCCGAAAATATGCAATTGTTACAAATCGGATTTCAAAAGACTGTATAGGTGCAAGGTGATTCGCTTACCGTTTTTTACTTCTGCCTCACGAAGGATGCCTTCTGTCACAAAACCTAATTTAACTAATAGCTTGCTACTGGCTTCATTGCCTGTTTCTACAACAGCTTCCAACCGATGCAATTTCCAGGTGTTAAAAAGGTGCTTAATCATTTCAGGTAACACTTCGGGCATTATGCCTTTTTTCCAGTATTTGGGCAACAACCAATAGCCGATTTCGGCTTTTTCATGTTCAGGATTATAAAAATTAATACCACAAGCACCTACCGGTTTATTGGTTTCTTTGTTTACAATTTTCCACCAGCATCCGGTTTTTTCTTTCCAGATAGTTTCATAAAAATCCATCTGCGCCTTAGTTGCTTTTAATGTATAATAACGGACGCCATAAAATGGAATGACCTGTGGATGACTTAATCCTTCAAAAATAAATGGCTGATCTGCAGCTTTAATTTGTTTGATATAAAATCTGGTGGTTTCAAGTTCGGGAAATGGCTGCATTGCAATAAAATTTTTTTGCTTAGTTTTTACTTTGCTTAATCATATCTATAAATTCATCAAATAAATATCTGGAATCGTGCGGGCCCGGTGTGGCTTCAGGATGATATTGAACTGAGAATGCAGGTTTGCCTTTTACCCGTATGCCTTCAATACTTTGGTCATTGAGATTTACATGTGTTATTTCTATATGCGCTGCTTTTTTTACAGCTTCAGGATCAACTCCAAACCCATGATTTTGTGTTGTGATTTCCGATTTACCGGTTACCAGATTTTTTACCGGATGATTTAATCCTCTGTGTCCATGATGCATTTTAAAAGTAGAAATGCCATTGGCCAGTGCCAGCAATTGATGTCCCAGGCAAATGCCAAATACGGGTTTTTCTGTTTTCAAAATTTGTTTCAATGTATCAATGGCATAATCCATGGGTGCAGGATCTCCGGGTCCGTTTGAAATAAAATATCCATCGGGATTAAACTGATTGACCGCATCCAATTTTGTTTTCGCCGGAAATACTTTTACAAATGCACCACGATCAACCATACATTGCAAAATATTTCTTTTCACACCATAGTCCATTACCGCAATTTTTATTGCAGCATTTTTATCACCCAATTCATAAGGCGTTGTTGTACTCACTTTACTGGCAAGTTCCAGCCCATCCATATTGGGCACAGCTTCCAGTTTTTTCTTCAACAGTTCTATATCAGTTGTTTCGGAAGAAATAATACAATTCATAGCACCTTTGGTACGTATATGCGCTACCAACGCACGGGTATCTACTCCTTCAATTGAAACAATTTTGTTCTCTTTTAAATAATCGTTCAATGAGCCATTGGCTTGTTTGCGACTAAAACCTTCTTCAAGATTCCGCCCAATTAATCCATTAATTTTTACGCCATCGCTTTCTACATCGGCATCCATTACTCCATAGTTTCCAATATGGGCACTATTCATTATAAGTATCTGGCCAAAATAGCTGGGATCGGTAAACACTTCCTGATAACCGGTCATGCCGGTATTAAAACAAATTTCGCCGGTAGTGGTACCAATAGCACCAAAGGCTTTGCCATGTGCAACAGTACCATCGGCCAATAATAATACAGCGGGAAGATTAGTCTCTGACATTGAATTTAAAAATTTGTTTGCCTGAAAATTTCGGCCACAAAGAAACTGAATAAGACAATAATCATCTGAAATATCTTTCAACAGTTTTTGAATAAAAAAAGAGCCCCGCCAAATGGCTGAGGCTCAATTCGGGAAGTTTTCACCTTTATTGTTTAATAAATTTTATAGATGCTTTCTGATTGCCCATGCTCACCGTTAAAATATAGTTTCCGGTGCTTAGTGTGTTTATATTCCAGGTTCTGGAATTACTTCCTGCAAATGTCAATACTTCTGACCTGCGCCACATAGCCTGGCCTGCCATATTGGTAATCGTGTAATTAGCATTCCCCTTTTCAGCATTACTAAATGCCAGTGTTAAATTAGTTTTAGCCGGATTGGGATACAAGGAAGCTATTTGGATTCCGGTATTTGTGCGACTGCCCGAAAGTCTTACAATATTTGAATAAAGAATTTTTCCGGATGAGCTGATGTGTTTTATTCTATAAAATACATTGCTTAAGCCCGGGCGATGGAGGTAACTGTAATGATCAGTACCTGAAATTGTAGCAACATTTCCGCCGCTTAGGAAAGATTGCCCATTGGATGAATACTCAATTGAAAATGAGCCACCGGTATTTGATTGTTCAAAATCCCAAACCAATTCAACATTACCTGCACTACTCCAGCGGGCACGAAGCATGANNACCTGTACTACCCCATCTTGCACGAAGCATGAAATTATTTAAAGGTAAAATTGAATAAATAGGCTGTGTCCATAATCCTCTGCCATGTGTAGATGCAAGAATCATCTGGTCTGAGCTTCGATATTGCAGCATGGTAGCTCTCACCAAAGGAAATGTGGGGCTGCTTACCCATACCGTGGATGCCCCATTTATCAAATCGGTAAACCAAACACCGGTTTCGGTTGCAATAATCATTTTAGTATTATCGCCCGGTTTGAATAAAGCCCAGCGAACGGGCATATCAGGCAGGTTACCATCAATATTGGNNGATGCATATTCTTGTATTACCTCCATTATTTCTTGTACCGAAATAAACTCGGTTTGCCGTATAGGGCGAAACTTTTACTGCTGTTACTTCATTACCATTAAAGCCTGTAATATTAATATCGTTATATGAAGTTCCACTATGTGGGTTCATCCATCGTAAGTAAGAGCCAGAAGTATTCGAGCAATACATAATATTAGCAGCATCATCAAAATCGGTAGGGTTAATAAAACGGCCGTTATTACTTAAGTCTGCATTTGCCCAACTAGCTCCACCATCAGTACTTACTCTATACCAGTTTCTAATATAAGAAACATATTGGTATTGTGGTTCATTTTGGTCAATGTGTACAAATGCACCGTCTCCACCTTTTACTTCTACAGAGCCACCCAGACCCGGGCTTGTCAATTGATGACTGCCATTGTCTTGTGCACCTGCCAGAAAATAATTGGTTGTTGATGGGTGTATTGCACAGGAATAAAACTGCTTCAGCCGTAAGCCTACATTTCTGTCTCTGATTGTAGTACCCGCATTGCTGCTAAAAAATATACCGCCATCACTGCCAAATAACAGTCGCTGCGAACCGGTTCCATATATTTTGATGAAATGAATATCAGCATGTACATATTGACCTGTAGTTCCTACCCAGTAAGCAAGCTGGGTCCAGTTGGCTCCGCCATCCGTTGTTTTATAAGGTTCCAGCCCCCCAACTACAACTGTATTTGCATCAGCAGGGTCAACACTTATTCCAAGATTATACCAGCCTTGGCCACCTGCCCAACCTGATGTAGGCGAGCCTGTAGTTGCAGCCCAGTTTGCACCACCATCTGTAGATTTATAAATTGTAGGAACTTGATATGGATTGGCATTAGTAGAGGGTAATGCATAAAGTGTATTTCCCGCACATCCTAATTCAATACGCACACTACTTGATGGATAACCAGATGTAGGGGCTGTCCAACCGCTCGAATTTACGGTTGAAGGACTATTTGTAAACCGATATTCACAAGTTGAAAACTGGCCGGAACTTACGTGCAATCTTCCGGTACTACTTAGCTCCATGTCACTAAACTCGGATGACAACAATCCTGAAGGTGTTATATTTACCCATGAAGCCCCAGCAGTTGAAGATCTGAAAATACCACTGCGAGTGCTAACATATACGTTGCCGGAATTATCGCATAAGATTTTACTGCAAAATTCAAAATCAGTGCCTGTAGTACTCCCTAACTGACTCCAGGTAGCACCGCCATCAGTACTTTTAAAAATGCCATCTCCGGCAACGGCGTCAGCATTATAACACCATTCGCCTGTACTAAAATACATCGTTGCAGGAGTTGTAGGGTCTTGGCATATACTCGTAACAGCCATATTTGCAAAAAAATCATTTACCAAGGTCCAGGTGGCAGGAGAAGCTGTAATATTTGTTGTTTTCCAAATACCTCCATCTACCCCACCCACAAAAACGGTATTTCCAGAAGCATCATTGGCATCTACCAAAATGGCTCGCATTCTTCCCGAAGTAACGTCGCTATTGGCTCTTGAATTTCCATTGGAAGGACCTACTACATCGCTATTGGGTCCACGCTCCGTCCAGGAGCCATAAGCCGATACTCCCATAACGCCGGATAATCTTGAATCTACGGTTTTTTGCAACGCAGTCATATATCGCTCTCTTGGTACACGGCCCAGTCGCGGGTCTTTTGTTGCTTCAAATTCCTGTCGCATTCTTTCTGCAGGTCCGTCATATTTTTCATTTTCTTCATCATCCTCCATTTGAGGCTTGGAGCTATGATTGCAACCGGCAATCAACAATAACTGCAATACAATTGCAGCAAAAAAAATTGTGCGTTTGATAAAAAGCTGTTTTTTCATACTCAAAGGATTTTTTACTTGAATAATTCTAAAATTAAATAATATCTTTTGCTGCTACAAAAAAACTTAGGCACACCTCCTCGTAAACTTCCTGCGTATAAATGTTAACAGCTTATACTTTATTGAAACTGAAAATAAAACACTGACAATCATAAACCGATGACAGTTCTAATGATGTTGTATAAAAAAAAGACTGCCCATTTCGGAGCAGTCTTTATAAAATATTTGTTGAATAAATTATTCAGCAGCTTTTTCTTCAGCTTCAGGCGCATCAGCAACTTCTGCTTTTTTCTTGGCACCACCTGAGCGGCGTGTTTTCTTAGCAGCAGTTTTTGCTTCACCTTTTCCTTTGCCATATACTTCGTTGAAGTCAACGAGCTCTATCATGGCTGTTTCAGCATTATCACCGGGGCGTGCACCCAATTTGATGATACGAGTATAACCACCGGGACGACCGGCAATTTTTTCAGCAATGGTGCTAAACAATTCAGTTACGGCTTCTTTATCCTGCAAATAACTAAATACTACCCGGCGCTGATGAGTTGTATTGGTACGACCCTTGGTAATTAATGGCTCTACAAACACTCTCAACGCTTTTGCCTTGGCTAAAGTGGTAACGATTCTTTTGTGCTCAATCAACTGGCAGGACAGGTTGCTTAATAAAGCTTCTCTGTGTGCTTTTTTTCTGCCGAGGTTTTTAATCTTGTCTCCGTGACGCATGACTTTTAATATTTGTGGTTTGAAAATTTATTTTTTATCAAACCGGTAAAAAAATTCGGTTGTACCGTGTCAGGAATTACAACCTACTGTTAAAAAAAATTAGAATTCGCTTACATCAATTCCCAGCTTGGGCAAATCCATTCCAAAATGCAAACCTCTTTCGGTAAGCACCTGCTCAATTTCAGACAATGATTTTTGTCCGAAGTTGCGGAACTTCATCAAATCTTCCTGCTCGTACTGTACCAGTTCACTTAATGAGTTGATTTTAGCTGCTTTCAAACAGTTGAATGCACGTACAGAAAGATCCAGATCTTCCAAAGGTGTCTTCAACACTTTGCGCAACTGAAGTGTTTGCTCATCTACCAGGTCTTCTTTCTTCTCTTCTTTATTGTCAAATGTGATGTTTTCATCAGTGATGATCATCAGGTGTTGAATCAATATTCTGGATGCTTGTTTTACAGCTTCTTCAGGATGTATGGTACCGTCAGTTGAAACTTCCATGATGAGTTTTTCAAAGTCGGTTCTTTGCTCAACACGGGTGTTTTCAATCGTGTACTTCACATTCTTAATAGGTGTGTAAATAGCATCTACAGGAATATATCCTAAGATTGCATCTTTAGGTTTATTATCTTCTGCCGGTACATATCCACGGCCTTTGCCAATGGTAAGTTCAATATCCATACGGGCAGATGAATCTAATGTGCAGATCAACATATCCGGATTCATAATCTGGAAAGTATGCGTGCCTTCACCAATCATTCCGGCTGTAAATTCTGTTTTGTTCTTTATAGAAAGAATGATTTTCTCATTGCTTACTTCATGATCGGCAATTTTCTTGAAACGCACCTGCTTCAGGTTCAGAATAATTTCTACCACGTCTTCGCTAATGCCTTTCATCGTAGCAAACTCATGCTCTACGCCTTCTATTTTTACACCAATGATGGCATAACCTTCCAAAGAGTTTAACAATACACGACGTAGTGCATTGCCAATGGTAACGCCATAACCGGGCTCCAGCGGACGAAACTCAAACTGAGCTTCAAAATCTGTTGCTTTCTGCAAAATGATTTTATCAGGCTTCTGAAAATTTAAAATTGCCATATTTGAATTTAATATTTAAGATTAAAGAATTACGATTTGCTTCCTGTCTGGCGTTTGCATTAGCCTTCGCCATGAAACAGATTACTTAGAATACAATTCCACAATCAGTTGTTCCTTGATGTTTTCCGGAACGCTATCCCTTTCAGGGTAAGTAATGAAAGTACCTTTCATTTCTGTTTCGCTCCAGTCGAGCCAGTTGAATTTTGGATTCTTGGCACGCACCACACTGCTTATAGAAGTTCTTCCCTTGCTATTTTCTTTAATGGTAACCACATCACCCGGCTTCAGTTGAAACGAAGGAACGTTTACAACTTCACCATTTACTTCAATGTGCTTGTGGCTTACCAGCTGACGGGCAGCAGGGCGGCTGGGAGCAATACCCATACGGAAAACCGTATTGTCCAAACGGGCCTCGCAAAGTTTAATCAGGTTTTCACCTGTTACACCTCTGCGGCGAGCAGCTTCTTCAAATGTTTTGCGGAATTGTTTTTCCAAAATACCGTAAGTGTATTTGGCTTTTTGTTTTTCACGAAGCTGTAAGGCGTATTCACCTAAAGTTTTACGCTTACGCTTTTCGCCGTGCATACCTGGAGGGTTACTGTTTTTACCCAACCATTTACCATTGCCTAAAATAGGCTCCCCGAAAATGCGGGAAATCTTGGTCTTTGGACCATTGTATCTTGCCATAGTTATTATTCATTTCCGCTTTTTAAAAACCGGTGTGCTGATCGTTGAAAGCGGTAAAAATTAATCAGCCACCCTTTAATAAAATGAATGAATCCTGGCGATTCAAATATGTTTTGCTTTCCTGAAAAGGAAAACGATTATACTCTTCTTTTCTTTGGCGGACGACAACCATTGTGTGGCAATGGTGTTACGTCTTTTATCATCACTACTTCAATACCTGATTGTGATAGAGAGCGGATGGCCCCTTCACGACCGGAACCCGGCCCCTTTACATAAACGTCCACTCTTTTTAAACCTGCGTCAAATGCAGTTTTAGCTGCATCAGCAGCAGCCATTTGTGCGGCATAAGGAGTATTCTTTTTTGAACCCTTAAAACCCATTTTGCCGGCACTGCTCCAGCTAACTACCTGGCCGGTTTTGTTGGTAAGACTGATGATAATGTTGTTGAAAGTAGCAGAAATATGTGCGTCACCGTATGCATCTACTTTTACTACCCTTTTTTTAGCAGCGGCTTTTGCGCTTTGCTGCTGTGCTTGTGCTTTTGCCATAATTTTTTTTACTTAGGTATTCTTGTTCTTTTTAAAAATAAACTTCGCTTTTACGAAGCTGAACCAACCCTCCTGCTGACTTACGAAGCGATCTGGTATTGATTCATGATACAGTAAGTCTTATATAAAGAAAGCCGGAAAACTTTTGAAAGCATCCCGACTTCAATATTATTTCTTAGCTGCCTTCTTTTTACCAGCAACAGTTTTTCTTTTACCTTTTCTGGTACGGCTGTTTGTTTTGGTACGCTGACCACGTACAGGCAAACCTTTACGATGGCGCAAACCGCGGTAGCAGGCAATATCCAACAAACGCTTGATGCTCATTTGTACTTCTGAACGAAGCTGACCTTCTACTTTCAACTCATCTGTAATTGTACTACGAATGGCATTCAACTCATCGTCATTCCATTCATTTACTTTTTTGTTTACATCAATATTATTCTTAGTAAGAATATATTTAGCAGTAGAAGGGCCAATACCATAGATATAGGTAAGTCCTATTTCGCCTCTTTTGTTTTTTGGTAAATCCACACCGGCAATACGAGCCATAATTATTTACTATTTACGATTTAATAATTTGTTATTACAATTAACCCTGACGTTGCTTAAAACGAGGGTTCTTTTTGTTGATAATGTACAGCTTGCCTTTACGACGTACAATTTTACAGTCGGCGCTGCGCTTTTTAATGGATGCTCTTACTTTCATAAAAAATATATTATCTATTCGTCAATTTGCTTTTTGCATTCAGCGATAAAAAGAAAATTTCTTATTTATATCTGAAATTAATTCTACCCCTTGTCAAATCGTATGGCGACAACTCCACTCCCACTTTATCACCGGGTAAAATACGGATATAGTGCATCCTCATTTTTCCCGAGATGGTTGCCAATATTTCATGGCCGTTCTCCAATTTTACCCTGAACATAGCATTGGATAATGCTTCAATGATTACTCCGTCTTGCTTAATTAAGGGTTGTTTCGACATAATTTATTTTAGAACTCCCGTCCGGCATTTGAAACACTATACAAAATATTTCAAAAACAGGATTTGTTCCGGGCGGGCAAAGGTAAGTGTATATGCCCTAATAATGAAAAAACGTAAGCATTTTTTACAGTCTTGGGGAAAACAAGTAGCAAACTATGATTAAATGTTGAAAATCAACTATTAATGCTGCTCCAAATGGACTTTTGTCATGTCCAGATATAAATTTTGAAGCTCATGTACAGCAAGAGGAGCAAAAAAACTTCTCCTATCCTCACGCCACCACATATCTACATGGCTGAAATCTCCTTTTTTGGGTGTGACCAGCCGAAATGAGTCTTTTTTATATTTCATTCCTCCGTCTAATTCTTCGCCGGTAAAACCCAGTTTAAATAATTGTTGCTCGTCCAATGGGATGGCTGTCATCTCCTCGGGGCTAAACCAAAACTCCTGAACACCGTTATTGATAAGGGCCTGATTATCCTCATGACTGATGTCGACAACCGTACCTTCACGCACTATACCTTCATCATTTATCATTACAAGATCGCCTGATTTTAACTGATTAATTTTTACCATAGCTATTTATGTTTTGATATGCCGAATATAAAAAGTTTCTTTCAAAATAAATCATACATCAAAAAATCTTTTCAGCCCACAGCCGGATAATATTTGTAATTTCAGACTTTACTCACCAAAAAACTGCAATTATGAAAATGAAAATTTCCGGATTCGTTATTGTTTCCTTTTTTTTATTGGTCTCCTGTGGCGGTAAAAAAGAATCTGCCGCATCCATAGCACAAAAATGGTGCGACCTCAATGCCAAAGCATTTAAAGCCGAAGGCACAGCCAAAGAAGCTGCTGAAAAAGCAAGAGATAAATTTGAAGAAGAAATGGGTGCCAAGTATAAAGACAACGAAGAATTTATGAAGCAGGTAGAGCAGGAAGTTGAAAAATGCGAAGACGCTTCTGAAGGAAGATAATTTTTTAAACTTCATTATTAAAGAGCAAGAAATTCATTGAAATGTCTTGCTCTTTTTATTTTCAACTTCAAATTTTTTTCATAGTGAAATGATCCAATAAATATTGGCAATAACAAAACCAATCAATATGCAAAAAAAATGATGCTTACAAATCTTGCTGCATTCATTTCATTTTGAGACTTTAGGTTATCTTGATAATTACCATCACAAGTAACACATAAATGATTCTAAAAAAAACATTCTCTCAACCTTATCCTTATGCTTTGCTATCTGCACTTGGAAAAATTAAAGTATCACTCCGCCCAACTCATTACATAGTTTTTATTTTCTATTTCCAATGCCTGCTTGGTTAACATCAGCGGACGAAAAGTATCTACCATCACCGCCAGTTCCTTGGTTTCTTTGGCGCCAATGCTTTTTTCTACTGCGCCGGGATGTGGTCCATGTGGTATGCCTGCCGGGTGCAAAGTGATCATACCACGGGTTACATGCTTGCGGCTCATAAATTCGCCATCAACATAATATAACACTTCATCGCTGTCAATATTACTATGATTATAAGGTGCGGGTATTGCCTGCGGATGATAATCGTACAAACGGGGTACAAAAGAACAAACCACAAATGAATTGGTTTCAAATGTCTGATGTATAGGCGGAGGCAAATGCACCCTGCCGGTAATAGGCTCAAAATCGTGAATGGAAAAAATAAACGGATAGCAACAACCATCCCATCCTACTACATCAAAAGGATGTGTGCCATAATGCAACCCATACAACATCCCTTTCTTTTTTGCTCTAACTAAAAAATCACCTTTCTCATCAATGGTTTGCAAATCCTGCGGCGTACGTATGTCCCTTTCGCAATAGGGCGAATGTTCCATTAACTGGCCATAATGGCTCATATATCTTTTGGGAAAACGCAGCGGCGAAAACGATTCTACAATAAATAATCGGTTGTGTTCGTCTTTAAATTCAATTTGATAAATGGTGCCGCGGGGCAATACAATATAATCGCCATAGCTAAAAGGCAGTTGACCGTACTGTGTTTTTACCACTCCACTGCCCTCGTGTACAAAAATCATTTCATCGCCATCTGTGTTTTTATAAAAATAATCGCCGGTACCTGATTGTGGTGCTGCCAATACTATATGACAATCATTATTGACAAGAACAGAGATTCTGCTTTTTAAAAATTCTCCTCCAGGTTTTATATGAAAGCCTTCAAAGCAACGATGACTCAGCATTTTTTCTTCAGCAATCTGTGGACTTACATCCACCTGCGGCTCTGTTTTAGTGATCAATGTAGGTGGATGACAATGGTAAAGCAAAGAATAATCATCGCTGAAACCTTCAGTAGAAACTAATTGTTCTGAATATAGACTTCCATCAGGTTTGCGAAACTGTGTATGACGTTTGTGCGGTATTTTTCCAAGTTTGGTATAATGAGGCATATTATGTTAGTTGAATGTTATAGTATTTTGTTTATGCGTTCATGAGGTTGATTAGTTGATTAGTTGATTGGCTGTACACTGCTAGCTTTTACCCTCAACCTCAACCTTTCCTCTTCTCCCTCACCCCCGACATCTCAAGCGTAGCAAGCAGGAAAACATATTTCCATTTGCGTTTATCAATGTAGTATGTAAAGTTTCTATGAAATGGCATTTTGTATTTGGGATTCAAGTGAATGATGAAATGATTAATTTATTAGCCACTGAGTTGTTGAGTTGNNAAAGATTCTGTTTTTTCACCTTCTACACTAAACCCGCTGCTTTCCTACATCTTCCTTCCACCCACTACTTATTCTCTTTTTCCACGTCACAACAATTCATATCTTTCACCTTCTCAAAATTAATACATTTTAGATTGACAAAAATTGGTTTAATATCCGATACGCACGGCTTTTGGGACGAAGCGGTTTTTAAGCACTTTGAAAATTGCGATGAAGTTTGGCATGCCGGCGACTGGGGCGATGGTGTAGCAGAAAAAATGAATCGTTTTAAAACGCTTAAAGGAGTTTTTGGAAATATTGATGGACAGCTAATCAGGTCAACATACAAGGAGCAAATTGTTTTTTATTGTGAAGAAGTAAAAGTAATGATCAGGCATATTGGCGGTACACCTCCAAAGTACAATCCCGAAACCCGAAAGGAACTTCTGGCTCATCAGCCACAGCTATTCATTTGTGGTCATTCACATATTTTGAAAATAATGTACGACGAAAAAATCAACTGTCTGTATATGAATCCCGGTGCTGCAGGCAAACAAGGTTGGCATAAAATACGCACCTTAATTCGTTTTGAAATTGAAGGAAAAGAAATGAAAAACTGCGTAGTGATTGAACTGGGGAAAAGATAAAACAAACTTCTTACGAAACCGATTTCATCAACTCTTTAATTTTTTGCAAATGTTTTTCACTCACTTTCCATACCGGTAATCGAAAAGTGTTTTTGCACAAACCCATTTCATTGAGATAAGCTTTTACGCCACTGGGGCTTCCTTCGGTAAACATAGATGCAATGACATCGATATACTTATCATGCAAGGGTTTTGCTTTTGCAAAATCTCCCTGTAAACAATAACGTACCATATTGGAAAAATCAAGCGGATAAGCATTGGCAACTACGGAGATTACACCTTCGGCACCCTGTGCAATCATTTGCAGGGTAATAGGATCATCGCCACTGATAACCATAAAATCATCCGGCTTATTTTTCAACAATTGATTTAGTAAATCAAAATTGCCGCTGGCTTCTTTGGTTGCAAAAATATTTTTCAACTCTTTAGCAATGCGCAATTGTGTTTCCGCAGTTACGCTTTGGCCGGTTCGTCCCGGCACATTGTACATAATGATGGGCAGTGGCGTAGCTTCATTCAATGCTTTATAATGCTGGTAAATGCCTTCCTGATTGGGTTTGTTGTAATAAGGAGAAACAGAAAGAATGGCATCATATCCTTTCAAATCAAAATTTTTGAAACCTTCCAACACTTCATGAGTATCATTGCCTCCAATGCCGGCAACCAACGGTTTTCTTCCTGCATTTATTTTATTGACAAAAGAAAAGACCTCTTGTTTTTCATTGCCATGAATAGTTGCGCTTTCGCCGGTTGTACCCAATACTACCAGATATTCAACCTTTCCTTTTATCCAGAATTCAATTAAATTTTCAAAACTGTGCCAGTCGATACTTCCATCTTCCTGAAATGGAGTAACGATGGCAATACCTGTCCCTCTGAATTTTTCCCTGAGTAACATTAAAATATATTTAAAGATTAATTGAATTTATACTTCGTCCCAAAAGCCCATTTTACCATACTTAACAATCCTGTCATTTATTCTTTGTTCTGCTGGAATAGCTTTTAGTTCTTTGATTACAGGTATTAAAAAGTCTTTTAAATTTTTTGCAGCCAGGTCATAATCCCAATGGGCGCCACCATCGGGTTCGGAAATGATGCCATCAATAATACCATAGCGTAAATTATCCGCAGCGGTCAATCTTAGTTGAGTTGCTGCTATTTCCTTTTTATCCCAGCTTCTCCAAAGTATAGAAGAACAACTCTCGGGAGAGATAACAGAGTACCAGGTATTTTCCATCATATAAACTCTGTCGCCGGCACCAATGCCCAATGCGCCACCGCTTGCACCCTCTCCTATGATAACGCATATTACGGGTACTTTCAACCGCATCATTTCATAAATATTCCGGGCAATAGCTTCTCCCTGTCCTCTTTCTTCAGCTTCAAGTCCCGGATAAGCACCTATTGTGTCAATTAGTGTTACAATGGGTTTATTAAATTTTTCGGCCAGCTTCATCAGGCGTAGTGCTTTTCTATACCCTTCGGGATTGGCCATTCCAAAATTGCGCATTTGCCTGGTTTTGGTGTTTATCCCTTTTTGCTGACCAATAAACATTACCGTTTCACCACAAAGGCTTCCAAATCCACCTACCATTGCTTTATCGTCTCTAACATTGCGATCGCCAAAAAGCTCAATAAAGTCATCCGTTATTTTATTAATGTATTTTAAAGTGTTGGGGCGGTCGGGGTGGCGGCTAAGTTGTACCCTTTGCCAGTCGGTAAGTCCTTTTGTTATTTCTTTTCTTTTATCAAGAATAGCCTTTTCCAATTTTGTAATAGAATCGCTGAGGTCAAGTTTAGTTTTCTCCTGACGATTCTTCATGCTAACGATTTCGTCGATGAGATCTTTAATTGGTTTCTCAAAATCCAGGAACTGTCGGTTGGCATCTGTAGGCATAGGTAGTAAATGAGCGGCTAAATTAAGGATTAAATAATATCATCAAATCGGGCCAAAAAATGGTTGTTGAATCAGTGAAAAACTTTTGGCTGAAAAGCGTGACAAGATTATCTTTGCCGTCCTGAAAAAAAGACTTTATGTCTTTTGCTGGATCGGTAGTTCAGTTGGTTAGAATGCCGCCCTGTCACGGCGGAGGTCGCGGGTTCGAGTCCCGTCCGGTCCGCAAAAATTAAATCAAGGACTGTTTTTTACCTTGATACAAAAAAATCCAAAACTGCCCGGTGAATATTTCACGGGCAGTTTTATTTTAAAAAAATGGAACTGTTTCAAGATTGGATTTGTAACATAGGATGAATGAATATTTTTTAATATCCATGTAAAACAAAATGTGTAAAGGTGATGATTAAGAAATTCAAAGCAACTTATTTATTTCTTTCTTCTTTAATTATTGGTCTTTTGCAAATTCCTTTTGCTTTTGCAAAATCCGCTACCGGAAATAAGATATTTTATACTCACGACTCTACAGTTAGCCATACACCTACCGACTCGCTCCGTCTGATGCCTGCTATTAAATCTGTTTACGATAGTTTGCACCTTAATATTAAAGGGCTGAGCGCTCAAGCTTATGAGTATGCCAAAAAGGGATTCGACTTTTTGCAACAGGAAGGCAAACTGATAAATGATTCTATTATTTCCATTATCGACTTCAGTAAGCCAAGTAACGAAAAAAGATTATTTGTAATTGATATAAAAAACTATAATGTACTTTTTCAAACGCTGGTTGCGCATGGCAGAAATACAGGAAAAGAACTTGCAAATACATTTTCAAACAAAGCCTCCTCATTTATGAGTAGCCCTGGTTTTTACATTACCGGCCCTACTTATGAGGGCAAAAACGGATACTCTTTAAAATTGGAAGGAGTTGAATCCGGTATCAATGACAATGCTTTTGAACGTGGCATTGTAGTACACGGTGCGCCTTATGTTTCTCAGGATCTGGTAAATGCGCAAGGCTATATTGGACGTAGCCAGGGTTGTCCGGCTGTTCCCGTTCAATACGCTGAAAGCATCATCAACACTATTAAAAACGGTTCCTGCCTTTTCATTTTTCATCCATCATATATTAGCCACTCAAGAATGCTGTAAAAATGCAGGGCTGTTTATAACTCTTTCGCACTGCCGCAATGCAATCTTTATCTTTGGGTATTATTTAATTGAACACTTATGCTCAAAGTAGGAGTTTTTGGCACAGGCCATTTGGGAAAATTTCACTTGAACAACTGGAAGGAAATAGCCGAAGTAGAACTGGTTGGATTTTTCGACCCCGATGATGCTATTGCAAAAGAAGTATCCGAGAAATACCAACTACCCCGGTTTGTAGATGCCGGCGCATTGATGGACGCATGTGATGTCGTAGATGTAGTAGCCCCTACCAACCACCATTTTGATATTTGTGAAATGGCGATTAAAAAAAGCCGCCACGTTTTTGTAGAGAAACCACTGGCCAATACGATGAATGAAGCCCGGCAATTAGTAACCTTAGCAAAAGAATCTGGCATAAAACTTCAAGTGGGTCATGTGGAAAGATTTAATCCGGCATTTCTGGCAGTTAAAGACTTACACCTCAATCCCATGTTTATTGAAGTTCACAGGCTGGCCGAGTTTAACCCAAGAGGCACCGAAGTAAGTGTGATTCTTGACCTCATGATTCATGATATTGATATTATTCTCAGTCTGGTAAAAAGCGATGTAAAAAATATTTCTGCAAGCGGAGTAGGCGTTATGACAGAAACGCCTGACATAGCCAATGTAAGAATAGAATTTAACAATGGGTGTGTTGCCAACCTGACCAGCAGTCGTATTTCCATGAAAAAAATGCGAAAGATTAGATTGTTTCAAAAAGATGCGTATATCGGTATTGACTTTTTGAACAAGAAAACTGAAATCATCAAATTGAAAGAGCCGCAGGATACAAATGTTTTTGCTTTTGATATAGCAACGCCTACCGGAAAGAAAACCATAGCAATGGCAAATCCGGTAGTACCTGAAGTGAATGCCATCAAAGAAGAACTCACTGCTTTTATTCAATCCATACAAAATAATACAAAACCGGTTGTTTCAGAAATTGACGGTTTAATGGCAATGGATGTCGCACATCAGATACTGGAAAAAATTGGCAACAATACCATTACTCAATGACAAAATCAGGCAATAAAATAGCCATGGGCTGGTATGTGTGGATTGACTACTTAACGGCAGTTGCCTCTTGGTTGTTTTTTTATTTTTACAGATCAAATGTTTTAGATGATAAAGGTGCTTATCCAATCAGCACTAAATCGTGGTTACTGATTATTATTTTCGTTCCTGTTGGATGGCTTACACTCTACACACTGGCAGGCACATATAAAGCATTGTATAAAAAATCAAGGCTGGCAGAGTTTACACTTACTATTGTCTGTACCCTCTTGGGTTGCATCGGATTAATGCTGGCCTTTGTACTAAACGATCCTCATACCCTTTTTTCATACTATTTCTTTTCATTTGGTGTTCTGGTTGCCATTCATTTTATTTTCACATTAACAGGCAGATTAATCATTCTCAATAAAGCAAAAAATCAATTATTGAGTGGAAAAGTTTTTTTTCCTTCTTTACTGGTCGGTAGTCATGATAATGCTTTGCGTATTTATAAAGAAACAAAAAACAGCTTGCAGGATGGCGGATACAGATATGTAGGCTACATCACTCAAGATGCCAATGGAAAAAGCAACATGCAAAAAATGATTCCAAGGCTGGGCAGTACAGATGAACTTGAAAACATCATTGACAGTCAAAAAATAAAATTAGTAGTACTGGCTTTAGAAAAATCGGAACAGGCAAGCCTGGAAAACTTTATCAGCCGCCTCAGCGAAAAGGATGTAGAAATAAAAATTCAGCCCAATACGTTGGATATTCTTTCCGGATCGGTAAAAACCATCAATGTAATGGGTGCGCCACTTATTGACTTACAAACCGGCTTAATGCCCGAGTGGCAACAAAATATTAAAAAAATAATTGACATTGTAACGGCACTGTTGGGTCTCATTCTATTATCACCCTTAATATTATTCGCAGCCATTCGTGTATGGTTTTCATCAAAGGGTCCTGTCTTTTTTGTACAAGAAAGAATTGGCTACAAAGGGAAATCATTTCGTATGTATAAATTTCGCTCAATGGTTGTTGATGCTGAAGCAAATGGCCCTTCCCTTTCATCCGATAATGATCCACGCATAACTCGCTGGGGAAAAATAATGCGTAAGTGGAGGATTGATGAGCTACCNNACTTTGGAATATTCTTAAAGGTGATATGAGCCTGGTGGGCCCACGCCCCGAAAGGCAGTTTTATATTGACCAGATTATTGCGCAAGCTCCTTATTACAAATATCTGCTGAGGGTAAAACCCGGCCTTACCAGCTGGGGCATGGTACAATATGGTTATGCCGAAAATGTGGATGCCATGATAGAGCGCAGCAAATTTGACCTGCTCTATATTGAAAATATTTCTCTGGTGCTTGATTTTAAAATCATGCTTCACACTTTACGAATTATTTTAACGGGCAAAGGAAAATAGATAATAGATTTCCTATTGCAGAATATTGATTTTATTTTTGAGAAAACTCCGTCTTTTGAGAAAAGTCATTTTATTAATATGTGTTCTTCAAATCATTTGCCAACAGGGAAAGGCACAATACTGGCAGCAAGAGGTCAATTATTCAATTGATGTTTCTTTAAACGATACAGAACATACGTTGGATGCGTTTGAAAATATTGAATACATCAATCATTCGCCCGATACATTGCATTATATCTGGTTTCATCTTTGGCCCAATGCTTATAAAAATGACAAAACCGCATATACTGATCAATCGCTTGAAAACGGAAATACAAAATTTTATTTTTCTTCTAAAGAAGAAAAAGGATATATCAATAAATTAGATTTTAAAGTAAACAACATTACTGCCACTACTGAAGATCACCCTCAATATATTGATATTGTAAAACTGCTTTTGCCTGCTCCGCTTTTTCCCGGACAAAAAATTAACATCACAACTCCTTTTCATGTAAAGATGCCTTTTAATTTTTCACGTGGCGGGCATGATGGGCAAAGCTATCAGATAACACAATGGTATCCCAAACCCGCAGTGTATGATAAGCAGGGCTGGCATCCCATGCCCTACCACGACCAAGGAGAATTTTATAGCGAGTTTGGCCGTTTTGAGGTACGCATTACAGTTCCCCAAAACTATGTAGTAGCCGCAACCGGTGTGCTGCAAAATACTGACGAAAAACAATGGCTGCTTTCCAGAAAAAATTTCTCTTGGTCGCCAGCCATTCAAAAGGGAAAAAACAGTTTTGGCGCTATCAAAACTACAAAAGAATCCTTTCCACCCACATCTGCTGCTTACAAGACCTTAGAATACAAACAAGACAACGTGCATGACTTTGCGTGGTTTGCCGATAAGAGGTTTGTTGTAAATACAGATTCCTTAATCCTTCCATCCGGTAAAAAAATTGAAGTTGAAGCTTATTATATTTATAATTCTAAAACGATTTGGGATAGCGCAGCTTATTTTGCAAAAAAAGCAGTTCTGCATTACTCAAATTTAGTAGGCGAATATCCCTATTCCACAGTAAAGGTTGTTGAAGGCCCCAAAAGTTTTGGCGGCGGCATGGAATACCCAACCATTACGATAATATCTCCCATGCAAAACAGAAGCTTGCTTGACAGAGTTATTGCACATGAACTGGGGCACAACTGGTTTTACGGCATACTGGGAACAAACGAAAGAAAGCATCCCTGGATGGACGAAGGCATGAATTCTTATTATGAAAATCTATATGTAAATGCTACAAAACAAAAAGCAATTACCCAGTTAGAACAAATTTTACTGGAAACTTTGTCGGCTACCCATAAAGATCAGGCCATTGAAACTACCGCTGAGCATTTCAGTATAGCAAATTATGCGCTGGTTGCTTATTACAAAACTTCCAAATGGATGAGTTTACTATCCAAAGAATTGGGCGCAGCCACATTTAATAAAGCCATGCAATCATATTTTAAACAATGGCAGTTTAAACATCCACAGCCGCAAGATTTTAAAAAATCAATGGAAGATGCCAGCGGCCGAAATTTAGATTCTATTTTTTCTTTGTTAAATAAAACAGGATTATTGCCCGATGTTGTTAAGCAAGGTACTTCAATAGTAACACCATTGAACGTTTTTAATAAAATAACATCGGGGGAACTGTCAAAAAAGAATTCAATCATCAGTCTTTTTCCGGTTACCGGCTTTAATGCTTATGATAAACTGATGGCGGGTATAGTCATTTCAAATGTAAAACTTCCACCCAGCCGTTTTCAATTTTTACTAGCTCCCCTGTATGCCACCGGCTCCAAATCTATCAGCGGTCTTGGTTTTGGATTTTATACTTTTTATCCCCGCAATATTTTCCGAAAGATTGATTTAGGTTTCAATGCTGCTGCCTTTACCATGAATCTTTATAAAGACAGTGCCGGAAATAAAACCTTTACCGGCTACAAAAAAATCGTTCCGGAAATAAAATTCACATTTGCCAATAAAAATGCAAGAAGCAGCTTTAATAAATTTATCCGCTTTAAATCATTTCTTTTCTCTGAAGACAATTTCAGATTTTACAGAGATAGTGTGCCTGATACCGGTGGCGGCTATCAGTACTTCACTGCAGTTACAACCGAAAATAAAAACCGGGTGCTGAATCAGTTAAGCTTTGTTATTGAAAATAACAGGGTGCTGTATCCATATAAAGGCGAATTGAAGGTTGAACAAGGTAAAGATTTTATTCGTCCGGCCTTTACTGGCAACTATTTTTTCAATTATCCCAAAGGCGGTGGTTTGGATGTAAGACTGTTTGCCGGAAAATTTATTTATACAACTACAAAAACCATTTCTACGCAATTTAATAATGATCGTTTCCATTTAAATATGACAGGCGCTAATGGCTATGAAGATTATACTTATAGCGATTATTTTATTGGCAGAAATAAATTTGAGGGCATGGCCAGTCAGCAAATTATGATGAGAGATGGAGGCTTTAAAGTAAGAACAGATTTATTGGCCAGCAAAGTAGGCAAAACAGACGATTGGTTAATTGCGACTAACTTCACAACCACACTACCTGCAGCTATTAATCCATTTGCATTGTTACCTGTAAAGATTCCGGTAAAAGTTTTTGCCGACCTGGGCACTTATGCAGAAGCATGGAAAAACAAAGAAACCCTCGACAGGTTTTTGTATGATGCAGGTTTGCAGTTATCATTTCTTAAAGGTTTGGTGAATATTTATTTGCCACTGGTGTATAGTCCGGTTTATAAAGACTACATCCTTTCCACTATTGAAAAGAAAAAAATATTTTTCAGCAAAATTTCTTTTTCAATTGATGTTTCCAATTTTAATCCCCGACGTATAGAACGCAATCTTAGTTTTTGATGAACGAAAACGGAACGATACAATACATCAAACATGAACATGTTGATAAAACAAAATGGGATGCCTGTATGGAAAGGGCGGCCAATGGGATGATATATGGTTATTCTTATTATTTAGACACCATGGTGGCAAACTGGGATGTGTTGGTTTATAATGATTATGAATTCATAATGCCACTTACCTGGAAAAGCAAATGGGGAATCAAATATTTATATCAGCCATTTATTACCGCACAACTGGGCATATTTGGCAATCAACTTACCACAGCCATCCGCGACCGGTTTATAGCAGCTATTCCGGCACAATTTAAATACATTGATATTGCTTTGAACTTTGGCAATGTACAGGATGCACCACATCCTTTCAGTTTTCCCAGAAATAATTTTACGCTTGACTTGAACAAGCATTATGAAACGATTTACAATCAATACAATGAAAACACAAAAAGAAATATCAAAAAATGCAACCAGCTGGCAGGCTTTGTAAGAAAGAATATTGATGTTGATAAAATTATTTCACTTGCTGTTGCACAAATGAAAGTGCAAGGGCAGGAATCTTCAGATAATATATCAAGATTTAAAAAGCTTTATCAAATATTGTCAGAAAAAGGAATGGCGACGAACTATAGCGTTTGTTTGCATGAAGAAGACATTGCAGCTTCTGCAGTATTCTTTTATTCGCATCAGCGTGCATATTATATTTTGGTTGGCAATGCGACTTCGGGGCGAGACAGTGGCGCATCACATGCTTTAATTGATGCATTTATTAAAGATCATGCCGGCAAAAAAATCATCCTTGATTTTGAAGGTTCCGATATTGCGAGCTTAGCTGCATTTTACAAAGGATTTGGCGCCGGAAACGAACCCTATCCTGCACTTAAAATAAATAGGTTGCCTTTTTATTTAAAATGGCTAAAACGCCGATGATTTTTGAAAGCAGAACAGCAAGTTTATTGTTTGCTTTCCAAAATTTTTTCAGCAATTAATAAATCAATCGGTTTTGTTATTTTCATATTCAATTCTTCCCCTTCTGTTAAAAACAGTTTGCCGCCATGGCTTTCAACTACCGATGCTTCATCAGTAAACGATTCTTGATAAGCAATTTGATAAGCAGGCTGCAAAATATTGCTTTGAAATGTTTGTGGTGTTTGTACCAGCATCAGTTTGCTTCTGTCCACCGATTGGCTTCCATCTTGTATCAATAATCTTACGCTATCCTTTGAAGGTATTACAGGTATGGCACTTCCATGCTGAACGGCATCATGATAGCAGCGATGTATTAATTTTTTTGAATGAAACTAAGCAACGTACGCCATCGTGGACAAATATGATTGCATTTTCATTTACCAGTTTCAGTCCGTTTTTTACTGATTGAAACCGGGTAGCACCTCCAGCTGTTATCTCAATACGGGCAGTATTGAAATATGCGTTTACCATTTCCCGGCCTATTGCCTGATATTCTTCGGGCAACACAAGTACAATATCCAAATCGTCATAAGCATCCAGGAAAGTTTTGATGGAATAGTAAATAACAGGTTTCCCTTTCAGCAACATAAACTGCTTAGGCAATTTACTGTTCATTCTTACACCTTGTCCACCGGCTACTATTATTGCAATCTTTTTCATGCTCATTCCATCATTTATAAATACTGATTTCCATTGCGTCTTCGCTATTTTTCATTGCCCGATACATGCCTTCACTATTAAACATCATCGCCGCATTTCCTTTTGCATCCACACCTATCATACCCCCTTCGCCATGCAATTTCAATAATTTATCATGCACTACAATGTGCATTGCATCTTGCAGTGAAAGATTTTTGTATTCCATCAGGCAACTTACATCGTATGCTGTAACGGAACGTATAAAAGGTTCGCCATGGCCTGTGCAACTGATGGCACAGGTTTGATTGTTGGCATAAGTACCAGCACCAATGATGGGGCTATCACCCACCCTGCCCCATTTTTTATTCGTCATACCTCCGGTGCTGGTTGCTGCTGCTATGTTACCTTGTGCATCGCAGGCTACTGCGCCTACTGTTCCAAATTTTTTATTAGGATTTAATGAACGATGATCCAGCATCATTTCACCTTTCTGTTGTGCCTGTTTCAATTGTGCAAATCTGAGTGCTGAAAAGAAATAATCATCAGGCTCTGATTTTATATTATGCAATCGTGCAAAATCTTCGGCACCGCGACCATTTAGCATTACATGATCGCTTAGCGTCATTACAGCAAAAGCAAGTTCAATAGGATTGCGAATATTTTTAACAGCAGACACTGCGCCTGCGTCCAAATTCTTTCCATCCATTATGGCCGCATCCATTTCCTGGCTTCCATCACTGGCGAATACTGAGCCTTTTCCTGCATTAAACAAATCAATATCCTCCAATGACACTACAGCTGCTCTTACAGCATCTAATGCACTACCTCCTTTTTCAAGTACCTGATAGCCGCAAGTCAAAGCTACTTCTAAAGCGTTTTTATAATCAGCTTCCTGCTTAGCTGTTATTTCCGACTTTAATATGGTGCCGGCTCCACCATGAATGGCAATGGTAAATTTTGACATAATGATTCCTTCTGAAAAGGCGAAATTAGTTATTTTACACCCCGATATGTTCAAACGTACCATTCATCCATCAGAATATTTTTTAATTGCTGCCAATATATTACCGGTTATTGGCGTATTGGCTTGGGGCTGGAGCCCCATTGAAGTATTTATTGTTTATTGCCTTGAAACCATCATCATTGGTATTCTTACTTTGGTAAAAATGGGTATTGTAACCATTACACGAAATCAAGAAAGCTGGCAAACAGCAGGTGGCAAAAGTGTAAAGCCCGGTTTAGCATTAATGCTATTTTTCATATTTCATTATGGTATGTTTGTGGCTATTCAAATGGGATTGTTTTTTAGTGTTTCAGGAATAGCCTCAAAGGCTAATATCGGATTTTTCAATTTCTTTTATAAATGGCCATCGCTACTCAATAAAGATGCATTAATAATGCTGATAGCCTTTTTCTTTTGCTATGGATTTAAAATGCTTGTTGATTTTATTTTTACCGGCAAGTATAAAACTGCAACACTGGTGGGCTTGATGTTTGAGCCTTATATCCGCATCTTTATTCAACAGTTTACTGTCATTTTAGGGAGCATCTTTCTTACTTTTGGAGCCGGCAAGGTTTTCATCATCATCTTCGCAATGATCAAAATTGCTTTTGAATTATTTATTGATTACGGTAAAATAATAAACGAGGAGAAACTGGAACAAGGATTTCAATCAGACAATCAATAGCTCACATTCTTGCTGCAAGGTTTCGGCATTGATGGCCACTGTGCCTACTTCTTCGCATACTAGTCCACCTGCAATATTGGCGATGGCAGCCATTCGTTTTACATCTTTTGTAGCAGCATACACCATAGCCGCTACTGCAATTACCGTATCGCCTGCGCCGGATACATCGGCAATATTTCTTATATGCGAATCGATGATTGCTGCA